>Ga0105047_10012283_pt1 | contig 13801 bp, 11 predicted proteins | sample MAT04_FD_78384 | JGI IMG/M metagenome (GOLD analysis project Ga0105047, IMG submission 78384) | Freshwater microbial communities from Lake Fryxell liftoff mats and glacier meltwater in Antarctica - MAT-04 (megahit assembly) | ecosystem: Environmental > Aquatic > Freshwater > Ice > Liftoff...
CGACGCCTGCGTTTTCGCAGATCTGCTTGATGGGGGCTTCGATCGCGCGACGCACGATTTCCACACCGATCGACTGATCTTCGTTTTTGGCAAGCTTCTTGACGTTGTCCAGCACCTTGGCGGCAGCGCGGATGACGCTCACGCCGCCACCTGCGATGATGCCCTCTTCGACTGCAGCCCGACAGGCGTGCAGCGCGTCCTCGACGCGGGCCTTCTTTTCCTTCATGGCCACTTCGGTGGCTGCACCGACGTGGATCTGTGCGACCCCGCCGCTCAATTTTGCCAGGCGTTCCTGGAGCTTTTCCTTGTCGTAATCGCTCGTCGTGGTATCGATCTCATTCTTGATCGCAGCGATGCGACCCTTGATGGCCTTCACCTCGCCGGCACCTTCGATGATCGTGGTGTTGTCCTTGTCGATGTGAATCTTCTTCGCGCGACCGAGCTGGCTGATCTCGATATTCTCAAGCTTGATGCCAAGTTCTTCAAAAACAGCCGTGCCACCCGTCAATGTCGCGATGTCTTCGAGCATGGCTTTTCGACGATCGCCGAATCCTGGGGCTTTGACCGCAGCGACTTTGAGGATGCCACGCAGCTTGTTGACGACGAGCGTTGCGAGTGCTTCGCCTTCGATATCCTCAGCGATAATCAGCACGGGCTTACCGGCCTCGGCAGCCTTACTGAGCACGGGCACCAAATCCCTGGCAGACGAGATTTTCTTTTCGTGGATCAGGATATATGCATCTTCAAGCACTGCTTCGGCAGTGGTCGCGTCAGTGATGAAATGCGGGCTGAGGTATCCCTTGTCGAACTGCATGCCTTCGACGAGTTCGATGGTCGTGTCGAGCGACTTGCCTTCCTCGACCGTGATGACCCCGTCCTTACCGACCTTGTCCATGGCTTCGGCAATCATCTTGCCGATAACTTCGTCGTTGTTGGCAGAGGAAGTACCAACCTGGGCGACTTCCTTGGAGCTGTCGACCTTCTTCGATTGCTTGCGCAACTCTTCGACGATCGCGTCGACGGCCAGCTGAATGCCGCGCTGAATCTGCGTTGCATTCGCGCCGCTGGCGACATTCTTCAAGCCTTCGCTGAAGATGGCCTCGGCATATACGGTTGCGGTGGTGGTTCCATCACCGGCAACGGTGCTGGTCTTGGAAGCGACTTCCTTGACCATCTGCGCGCCCATGTTCTCGAACGAATCTTCCAGCTCGATTTCCTTGGCAACTGTCACGCCGTCCTTGGTGACCGTCGGCGAGCCATAGGATTTTTCGAGAACGACATTACGACCCGACGGGCCAAGTGTGACCTTGACAGCGCGGGCAAGTTTCTTCACGCCACGCAAGATGGACTCGCGAGCTTCCTGATCGAATACGATTTTTTTAGCAGCCATTTTTTAGACTCCGGTAAAGTTGCCAGTTATTAGTTGCCGGTTGCCAGTAAAAATGCGCGAGCAGCCATTGCCTTTTCTGGGCAACTGGCAACCGGCAACTGGCAACTTACCCTCATTCCACAATCGCCAGAATGTCCTCTTCGGACATAATCATCAGTTCTTCGCCGTCGAGTTTGATTTCTGTACCTGCATACGATGCGAAGATGACTTGATCACCCTTTTTCACCGCGAACGCGGCGCGCTCACCATTTTCAAGGCGCTTGCCGTCACCCACCGCGAGGATGGTGCCGCGTTTGGGTTTTTCCTTGGCAGAATCAGGCAGTACGATACCGCTTTTGGTTTTGCTTTCAGCTTCGAGACGCTTGACAAGAATTTTGTCACCGAGAGGACGCAGTTTGGCCATGGTTGGGCTCCTTATTGAGTTGCCGCTTGTTAGTTGCCAGTTGCCAGAAGTTTCATTTCACCGATTGTCAGTACTGGCAACTATCAACTGACAACAGGCAACTTTTTCAGCTCGGCCAGCGGCTCGCGTAGTGTCTTCGCAGGACGCGGGCGACGGCATCGAGAAACAGATTCAGATCGACGGGCTTGGACAGCACGCTAAACACATGCATGCCGAGCGCTTCGTGCAGCAGATGATTCGTCAACGACTTCGCCAGCAGAATCGCCGGCGGGGCCTTCAGACGGTCATCAGTCTTTTGCATTTCACGCATCAACTTGATGACCTGCAGCCCACCTAAGTGCGGCATCTGCACGTCCATCACCACGAGGTGAATGGGCGTGGATTCGATCATCTCCAACGCCTCGCGCCCACTCCGCGCGGACAGAGTTTCAACGCCCTGCGGTTCAAGCAGACGACGGACCGTTTCATGCCACGCCGGTTGGTCGTCGGCTAGCAGCATCCGTAGTCGTTTACCTTGTTCCGTCTGAAGCATCTCCATCTCCACGTTTGCGGGTGGACATATCGCACTTAACAACCTGCGTGCCCGAAATCGGCGAGCCGAGCCGATTACCGAATTCTTTATAAGTTGTGAATGAGAATAAACTTGTACGTCGGCTAGGTGACCGGCCGCAAAGGGGTGCGGGCCAAGTCACCTGCCAAAGATTGCCTGCCCCCGTTCGCTTCTGCCAGAAAGGCAGAGCGGTCGGCTACTTAAGTTGACCGACCAGCTGTATCTGCCCGGTGGGTTGAGGCATCCATTTGGGCTCATCGGTCACTGCTGCCAGTTTCAACGGATGATCCACAGGCATATCCACGACCAGCTCCGCATCGCCGTTGTGGTCCACAGTAAATACCTGTGAGGGCATTTTCTCAGATGTGTCCGTGATGAACCACAGCTGATACACCTTCCCGGTTCCCGGCGGCTTAAGATCGAAAAAGTAGACGTGCGCTTTGTGCCCCTCCCCGCCGTACACAACGCGTCCGCGGGCCTGCGGGGTGGTGTCCGAGGCCAGCGACACGATCGTCACGTCCTTGTTGGATGCGCCAACGCCTTCCATGGATTTCAGTCGATCCTGCGTTTCAGCCAACGCCAATGTAGTGCGCTGCAGTTGATCCTTCAGACGAGCACCGAGCGTGAAGTAAGTGACCGCCCCGCCGATACCCATGAGAATCACCGCAGCAGCCGCATATTCCATGAAGCGCGCAAAGCCTGACTTGCCCATGCGACCCGATTCGTCATCCCCCCGTCGCACATCGGCCGTCGTGGTCGCGCCGTTTCCACCTGTGGCGCGCAACGTCATGCCGACGCGTTGCATCAGCTTCTGCTTGAGATGGGCAGGCGGATCGATGGGAGGCAAAGCGGTGGCCAGCCTTGCGAAGGTCGCTCGAGATTCATGAAGCAGCCGGGTGGCTTGTGGATCACCTGAGTCGAGGAAACCCCGTACGTCCTGCGCCTCTGCCGGGCTGAGCGCGCCGGCAGCATAGAGGGGGATAAGTTCCAGGTATTCTTCTGGCGTCACGTCGAGTCGTCCTCAAATTGCCCTATGGATATACGAAGGGAGTCCCGCAACCGGATGAGACCCTGTCGAATATGCGTCTTGATGCTGCCCAGCGGCTTTCCAAGTTTATCGGCGATTTCTGTGTGACTGAGCCCGTCAAAAAACGCGCACTCGATCGCCTCTCTTTGATCGGCCGATAATGCCGTCATCGCTTGGCGCACCAAGTTTGCTTCTTCATCCTGACGCGCCAGTCGCAGCGGGTTCCGCATCGTCTCCTGGGGAGAATCAAACGCAGGATCAAGCGGTACGGTGGGCCGGGCGCGATTGGCACGCAAGCGATCCACCGCCCGGCTGCGCGCGAGCATCGCCAGATACGACGTCACGCTCGACCGGGTTGGATCAAACCGGCCTGCACGTTGCCACATCTCATGAAAGACATCGATCAACAGATCGTCGGCCTCGGCGCGATTCCTAAGCACCCGCAATAAAACCGCATAAACGAGCGGCGAGTAACGATCGTAGAGCACCGCCAACGCCGGCGCATCGCCTTGCGCAAGCCGTACCATGATCGCATGATCATCAGGCGTGATTGACGTTTCGTCGGATGCCAGCAAGCAGTCTCCTGACGAATGGTTATAGAGCAAGCGACGCCCGGCTGAAACGGCAAAATGTCCGAAGATTGGCCCGGTTCTCAGACGCGCCTTCGCCACGTATGCGCCGTACGCACCTTCTTGGCACGGGCGACCCGCCTGTAGTTGTGTCGGCAAATCAGGCGGGCTGCCGGTGCCACGAAAGGTCCGCCATCCCGACTCCGACACGAATATTCTACTTTTCTGCTTTTACAAACTTCAGCGCACCAGAATCAATGCAATACCGCTGATTCGTAGGAGGCGGACCGTCGTCAAAAACATGACCCAGGTGGCCGCCACACCGCGCACATGTAAGCTCTGTACGACTGCCGTCCTCGTCGGTGGTTTCGGTCACATGGCCGGGCGATGCGGCGCGGGTGTAGCTTGGCCACCCTGTGCCGGAATCGAACTTGTCGACACTGGTGAACAGTTCCAGATCGCAACCTGCGCACAGATAAACGCCTGCTTCGTGGTTGTCGTAATATTCGTTGCGGAAAGGCCGCTCAGTCCCTTTCTGTCTCAAAATATAAAACTGGTTGGGCGTGAGTATTCTCTTCCACTCTTCGTCGGTTTTGGTGATTTTCATAATGGGTTCCAATGGGTTTGAAGATGTCGTTGTCGGCGAAGGCGCGGTGGCCGATTTCTCCGATGCATCCGACGCGCCCTGCGCGGCTTTGGGCTGTTCGCAACCTGTGGTCACGAGCATCACAAGTAGAATGGCCGTACTGAACTTCCACATGAAGCAGTCCTCCGTTGCGAACAAATCAGCGGCCGCAACTTGCCTTGCGAGCGTCCACTCGCCTGACAGATGCGACCGCTGAAATGTTAACCACACCGTGAATCAATAGACGATCTTATGGCAGGACGACGGTGTCGATCCAGTGGATCACGCCATTGGTGCAGACCACATCGGTTTTGATGACCTTTGCGTCGTTGATCATGACACCCGAGTCATCCGCCTTCACCGACAGCGCCTTGCCGTTGGCAGTGGTGAGCGACATGGTCTTCACATCCTTGGCCATGATCGCATCGCCGACGTGGACGTGATACAGCAGGATGCTCTTGAGCTTTTCCTTGTTCTCAGGCTTGAGCAGATCTTCAACAGTCCCCTTGGGCAGCTTCTCGAACGCTGCGTTGGTGGGGGCGAACACCGTGAAGGGCCCTTCGCCCTTCAACGTCTCCACCAGATCTGCAGCCTTGATGGCTGCAACAAGGGTGGTGACTTCCTGCATGCCTTCACCGGTGGCTGTGTCGATGATGTCGCGCTTCATCATCTTGTCGTCGTTCATCTTCGGGTCTTCCATATGCCCTTTGCCCTCCTCGGCCAGCGCGCGGGTGGTGACAAGCGCAGTCGTTCCAAGTCCGAGTAATGCAACGCATGCAGATGCAATCACTTTTTTCGTATCCAACATGGCAGGCTCCTCTTCGACATAGTGTCGGGTTATTGAATGGGCAGACCAACACGCCAGTCCGAAACATTCGAACAGGCTGATGTCGGTGTCCTGCTTGATTACGGAAGCGCAGGGGAACTGGATGCTGCAATTCCGAAAAAAATTAGAGCCTTGCGGTGCGAAGGGGGCAGGGCGGGTAGTTCAGCGGTGGTTCCGGCGCAACAAAAACCCCGTGCGGAAGACGATTCTTCCGCACGGGGCGTCATGCGTTCAGCCGTTATTGCTCTGATACCTTACAGAGCGATGATTCACATCCCACGCCGGCGACGCAGTGCCAACGGCAGGGCGAGACCGATCAAACCAAGTGTCGTCGGCTCGGGGATGCCGATGATCTGGAAGTCCGACAGCGCCCCGCCGTTGCCGTTCTTGTCGGTCACTTCGAAGTAACGCGCTCCTGTTGCAGCAAAGAGCTGTTCGAGGCTGGAGGTTGTGCTGACGTTGGTATTGAGCACGGTCGTCCATGTCGCGTTGTCGGTGCTGATGCGCACCTTCACGCCGTTGGCCCAGTCCTGCCCGTTGTAATAACTCATGCTGAAACCCATCACGTCCTGGACTGAACCCAGGTCAATGACAAAGAGCGAATCCCCGCCACCACCACCGCGCAGGTAGGTATCGTGATAGCCTGAGCGGTCAGGGCTCGGCCACTGATCCACGACGTTGCTAACTGGGTCGTTCCATAGGCCCCCGGCGCTCGTGACGGTCGCACTGATGGGCGTAATGTTGTAACCCTGGCGATTGTTCAAAACCTTTGGATTGGTCGAGGCTTCGGCAAAGGCTTCGAATTCGTCGACGAGGATGTACGGCTGGGTGTTGCTCGCGCCCGTGCCATGCCAGACGTATTCGACGTACCGCGCCAGCACGCCCGTGCCGTTGTCGTAAACGTTGTGACTGCCGGTGACGGGCACAGCCGTCGCCAGCGCGGTCATTCCGACAAAGCCAGTTGTCGAGACGTTGATGTCATAATTGTCAGCAACATATCCGTTGAAATACCCGTGGACGAACTTCGACAGCGAATAGGTGTCGTTGAGCGTGAAGCGAATCCGCGCGGTGGCGTTGGGATTGTTGGCCGACGTGAGGTTCCACTGATACGGGTTGAGTCCACCATCCATGATACCCGTCTGAGCGGTGCTGCTGACGCCAACCCATTGCGAAGACGGATCGTTATAGGTCGTGGTTTGGGCGAGTGTCGGCACATCCGCCCAACGCCGAATGACATTGGCGGTGTAAGTCCCGTCGGACGAGATGGGAAAGTTGGCAGCCATCACCGAAGCGGTGGCCGAGGCGAGAACGACACATCGGAGAAACATCCCGATAATCCAGAGTCTCGAAGGCCAAAGTGAAGCATTGCACATTTTCATGTGAATGTGGGTCCAATGACCTGATTTTGCGGAGGGAAGGCAGGCGTGGGGACGCGAATAGACAGGCGCAATCTGGCGTAGCGGGAAGTATCAGGCGCTGCACCGCTGGCGGTACAGCGCCTGATACAGAGTGTACTTTTATGCAAACCGGATCACGGGACTGTGATGGTCTGACCGACTTTTAATGTCTTTGGATTGAGGCCCGGATTGGCCTGCACGATGCGCGTGTACTGCTTGCCATCACCATAGCGGGACTTGGCGATACCGTACAGGGTATCACCCTTGCGAATCTTATAAGATCCGCTGGCGATGCTCGCATCGATGGGCGATTCGGTTGGCAGAGGCGTTGCCACCTCGATCGGGGCATAAGACGCCGGCGTAGCTGGCACCGACAAATCCGCGACTGTCGGCTCGGGGGTCAGCGATGCGGTCTGACTCTTCTTGGCACAACCCGCGACCGCCAGCCCGATGAGAACGACCCCGATGACATGTTGCTTCACAGCAGACTCCTTCCGTGGAACTTTTGAACACCGTCATCCATGACGGTGCGGTTTACTATAAAGCGTTATCGGACGACTGAAAGGGCCGACGTGAAAAATAAGTCGGGGTTTGGGGTTTGGGGTCCAGGTCAGGGAATCAATTTAGTCGCCACTTCCCTTCCGACGTCCACCCCCCCTGCCTCTTACTTCCGACGTCCACTTACAACTGCGCACCCGCCAGTTGCAGCTTCAACAGCAAGATCGCCGCCGACAGTTGCGGGTCGCTGTCCAGCAGGGCTTTGCTGATCTCCGCAGGTGCCGTCGTGGGGACGAAGTCGGCGTCGTGCAGGACATCCAAATCCTGGCGGGCGTCGATGGCGTGTCCCATCTGGTCGGGGGTCATTTCCACCGGGACATCTGGATCAACGCCCCATTCCGGGCTGTTCTCTTCACGATGAATGCATCGTCCGCTGGGCAGGTAATAGTGACTGGTCGTCAGCTTCAAAAACGCCGACCGATTGGCGAGCGGAAAGAGCATCTGCACCGAGCCTTTTCCGAACGTGCGCTCGCCGACCACCAGCGCCCGCTTCTGATCCTTGAGCGCGCCCGACACAATCTCTGATGCGCTGGCGCTGTACTGATTCACAAGCACGACAGCCGGGATGCGGATCTCGTTATCGTCCGGCTGAGCCGTCGCCACGGTCGGGTGGTTGGGCGTATCACGATCCGCTCGGGTCGACACAATCACCCCGCCCTTCAAAAACTTATCCGACACTTCCGTGGCAGCCGTCAGCAGCCCGCCTGGGTTGTTGCGCAGGTCAAGGATGATCGCCTGGGCACCGTTCGTGCGGATTTCGTCATACGCGCGATCGAGTTCCTCTGATGTGCTCTTGGTGAAGTTGGTCAGACGGATGTATGCGATCTTTTCGGCCGGATCGATTGTGTAATCCCACCCGCCACCCGTGCGATGCATATACCCTTTGATGCTGGCAACCTTGATGGTCTCCCGGCGGATGGTGTGGTCGACGGTCACGCCTTCGGATGTGCGGACGCTGAGCAACACGGTTGTCCCGCTCGGGCCGGTGATGGTTTTCACTGCCTGATTGAGCGTGATCCCCTTGGCGCTTTTTCCGTTGATATGCGTGACGACATCGCCGGCTTTGATCCCGGCTTTGTATGCAGGTGAATCTTCAATCGGGCTGACAACCCGCAGGCTGCCGTCCTTGTCCGTCTGAATCTGGATACCGACCCCGCTGAACTCCCCTTGCGTGGTCTTGTTGAACTCGTCGAGATCGTACGGCCAGATCATCGATGTAAATTGATCAAGCTCGGCAAACGCCCCGTCGGCAAACTCGCTGACCAGCACGCCCTCGGGGATTTGCAGCGTGCGATCGTTGATCTCTCCCAATTCGCGCAGCACCGCCGACGCAACCAGCTGCTCGTTGCCCGCGGTCGTATCACGCATCTTGCGGATGGCCAGTTCGATCCCATCGATGAACTTCTGCCTCTTGTCGACCGCATTGATATTGGGAAAGGTTTTTTCAAGCCCGCGCGTCGTCGCCAGCGCGTGCACGCCTTCCAGCCCGCCCACCATCATGTCGCGATAACTCGCCTCGCGCCAGTAGTTGGTGCGTGCATCGCTCAGGGCATCACGAAGCATATCCAGCTTGATTCCGCGAAGCGTCTCGCGCCAGTCGATTTTGAAGCTGTCGTCCGCATCGGCGCGGGTGGTGGGGAGCGTCGTCGGTTGCGTGGCCGGGTTGACCAGCGCGTCGGCTTCCCGGCGTTCGGTCAATTCAAACTCCTGAAGCACTTTCAATTCCTCAGGGGTGTACATCGCCAGCAGACGAATCCGACGCGTCGCAACTTTCAGACGCTCTTTCCATTCGGGGTTGGCTGGCTCAATCGATCCGAGATCCGAATACAGCCGAAGCGCCTTCAGCCATTGCTCGCTGGTCTCGTACGCGCGGGCCATGCGGGTGCTTTGCTGGATCAGGTCATCCACCCACGGCAAGCTGCGAAACGCTTTTTTATCCTCTGATAATGAATACGCCCGGACCGCAGCATCAATCGCAAAGCCTTCCTTGTGCGCTTCCTGCAGCGCCCGTACATCGGCAACGGCTTTGTCGTATTGCTTGCGACGCTCAACGCTGAACACCTCACGCTGCTTTTCAAACGCACCGGTCCACTCGGCCATGCGCAGGATGGCAGAGTCGCCGGACATTTCCGCAGCCTGGTTGAGCAGTTCATTGGTACGGTTAAATGCGCCGTTGCGCAGTGCTTTGAAGGCTTCGAGCTTCAGCGCTTCGACCGTTGCGACCTGATCCTTGGGGATGTCCGCCCGCGCCGACGACGCAGCCCACCCGCAGGCCCCGGCAAGCAAAATAGCTACAAGCGACCGACAGATACGAAATTTCATGGGCAGATACCTCTGGGAGGAAAAGGCGCAGGCGCGCAGCCCCGCTCAAACACCCGGACGACGAACAATACTATGCCCGCATGCCTGATTCAATCCATCCAATCGAACGGAAGCAGAACGCGACTCAGGTTAAATCGCAGCCGATTTCTTTCCCAGTACTTATACCGCCGTCACGGATATTTGTTCGACTGCAGCACTTTATGCGTGTCGATCAGCGGCACGTGGCTGGGGCGACGCGCCCGTCTATTTTTGGAAAGGCCACACGGGCGACCGGCTCGTGTCACACATTGCGGCGATGAAACGACCTGCTCTGGAAGAATCGAGCTGGAGATCGTTGCAGCAATCGTCCGATAAAAACCTTGTCGACGAACGCGCTCGGATTGCGCGACGTCTTGCGACGTGACTTTCATGCTCCAACTTCTTGACGATCCTCCTGAGCTGCTCTCATCCGACTGCGCGGAGATGGCGCGTTCCATTTTTGACAACAACGCCCGCGCTATTGATGAATCGTACGCAGCTGCCGACGCGTCGCGCCGACTCTCCCCCCCGCCGATTGATGTTCTCGACGATCCCGACATCGAATGGTTGTACGGACGCGACGGTAGCCTCACCGCACGCGTGGGTGAGCAATGGCTCAGTGGATGTTCGGTACCGATGCTGGCCGGCCAAGAGATGGCCAGGACAGTGTCGGCCTCCGGCGCGGTGCTGTGCCTGCTTGATCCGCCTCATGGGCACATGCTGAAGGCGACGATGGACCGGCTCACCGCATTGCAGAGTGTCGTGGTGATCAAACCTTGTCCAAAGGACTTTGCCCTGTTTCTAGCGACGCGTGACTTCAGCGATCTGATCCGCGCGCATCGACTCTATTTTGTCGGAGGCGCCTTCTGGGGAACGATGCTGACCGCGTTGCTGGACGCATTGCCTGGGCTTCCGCTGCCTTCCCAATTCGTTCGATTAAGCGCAACATCCGACCGCAGCGTCCAGCACCTGATCGAAACCGCCCGGCCCATCATCGCAGCTGCCCAGAGTGCGCGGGCCCGGCTATCACATGAATGTTGCCGATCTCCACGACCACTTCACAAACGGGTTGCGGTCGTCACGCAATCACACTTTCGACTTTGGGAAGATGCTGGCAGCGTCGCAGCGATGACGCTTGGACAAAGCGCGCAATTTTCCACGCACTTGCTGGATCAGGATCACCCGCATTCCGGCTGCCCAACGGCTTTGGCGCGCCTTGCTGCGACCTCGGATGCGTTGGTGACCGCCAACTTTGGTCGCGGCGATCTACCGGGGATTGTGTCGAATGATCGTGCTTGGATTACGTGGATCACCCACCCGCGCATCCCAGCGTACGATGCGTCCTGCCCGCGCGATGCGCTGGTGCTGGCCGACCAAAGCTGGCAACGGGACGCCCTTTCAGTCGGCTGGCCCGCGAGTCGTGTGCGCGTTGGTGCCTGGCCGTCGTCGACGTTGCCATTAACCCCTGCCCGCCAGCCTTGCCTGTCGTTGATCTGTGACGTGGTTTCTCTCGATATCCCCGACGACAAGCTGCCTTACTCAAGTCATGCGGTCTTGTGGGAGCATCTCGCGCGAGACCTTGTGGACAATCCATTTGCCCTGCTTGCCGGGCCCGGCCCGTATCTGACTGCGCGCATGGCCGACCTGCAGATCGCAGAAAACGGCTTTGATCGTCGATTGTTTTTTGAACGACTCCTCTGGCCGGGTTACGCACAGGGCATCGCGCGATGTGTCATTCGCGCCGGCTTACCCATCCGCCTGTACGGGAGAGGCTGGTCGGACCTCAACGAGTTTGCACAACACGCCAGCGAACCGGTGGCGTCTCGCCAGCACCTTGAGCGCATCGCGCATCAGCATGCCGCAATCGTTCACTGCTGGCCGGGCACCTGTGCCCACCCCGCCGACGCGCTGGGCACACCGACCGTCCGTGCCCGATCAACGGCCGAACTGATTGGCTTGGGCAGAAAGGCAATCGACGGAAAGTTGCCGATTCCGGCCTCGACTACGCCAACGTTCTCAAGTGAATTGATTGCAAGCCTGCTTGCTGACTAGCCCGTTCTGGTCGGTCATACTGGATGCAAACGCGCGGAGAACGATTCCCTGCGTTGTCGCATTCAACAGGACCGATCCGGCATTCCAAGCACGTCGAACAACTGCCTTGATCCCCCCACCCACCGGCACGCCGCTCCGACTGTCCATGTGCGTGACGCGCATGCCAGCCGTCTCGATCGCGCGCCGCAGTGACTTTGGCGTGAAGAAGTTGACATGCACTGGCGGGATTAGAAAAGGATCGTTCGTCCCAAGCACCCGGTACACGCCCCCAAAGTTGGGGACTGCAATGACCAGCAATCCCCCAGGTTGAAGCAGGTCCCGCGATCGTTGGAGCCAGTCCATCGGGTCAAGCGCGTGCTCAAGAACCTGGCTCATGAGGATAGCTGCAAATGGACCCGGATCGTCCAGCGATTCAAACGGCACTTGCCGAAACTGACTACCCGGAATGAACGACGTCGCCTGCTGAGCCCGTGGGTCAAGATCTAGCAAAGTCGGTTGGTAGCCATGCCGACCAAGGTGATAGCTGAAGCTGCCATCCCCCGCGCCGATATCGAGCGCGCGTCCGCGAACTTTTGTCAGCCGGGCCATTGAATCCGCAAGATCGCGCGCGTCGGATCGGCCCTCATATGCTTCACGTGTAAACGAACCCAGTTCGTGGACGAGCGAAATATCCTCGTTGGCAAAAGTGAGGTCTGACAAGCTCGGACGATTGGCGACAAACCCATGCCCGCAACTGAGGCATCGATTAATCTTCCAGTCGTGATCTTGCGCCCGCTTGGTACAGAAAAGCTCGACTGGCCCGGAGCAAATCGGGCACGAAGTCTGAATACCCGGAGCGCTGTGTGGATGATTGGCCACGTTGCCTGCCGAATCAATTTCATCGGACGGTCGGTCAGTCACGGGGATTCCTGGAGCGAACGATAAGGGCTTTGCGCGACGGCCTCACTGGTCGGTCGGCCGGTCAGTCGTTGCAGCAATGTCGTCCAACGTTGCGCGCAGGCGGGGGCGTTGTAGGTGGATTCGTAGGCGCGTCGGGCAGCGAGGCCCTGCTGGGATTTTTGCGAATGGTTGCGCTCCAGTTCAAGGATCGCGTCGACCAGTGCATCGACATCCCCATTTTTGATAACCGTTCCACAATGGTTCTCGCGGATCGCGTCGGCAGTCTCGCTGCGCGGGGGACCAATGAACAGCGCGGGTCGGCCCGCAGCCATGATACCGTAGAGCTTGCACGGGACGCTCACGCCCGCCAATGTAGGACGCAGCGTGATCAGGTGCACGTCAGCCAGCGTGAGCGATTCGCTCAGGGATTCTCGCGGCAAATATCCATGGTCAAGAATATTGGTCAACCCATGCCGCTGACGAAACGCCCGAATCTCCGCGAGCCTTCTCCCCCCGCCGACAAACAAAAATACGACGCGCGGATGATCGCGCAAGCGCAGAGCGGCCTCGCAGATTTCGTCGAACGTATGCACGAGCCCGGCGTTGCCGGAATACATCACCACAAACTTTCCGTCGACGCGCATCTCATCCCGAAGTGACTGCGTTGCCGGCGCAAGTGGGCTGGGAACATTTGCCGCGTGTCTGGCACCTTCCGTGGCAAGGTCGGTCCCCCATACTGGGATTTCGGTGATGCGATGTTCGGACACGCCTTTATCGACCAACCTCTTGGCCATGTAAGGCCCGAGCACCACGCACGCATCCGCCCGCCGAAACGCCACGCCGTTCAATTCATCAGCGAGCCTCGGTAAAAACTTTCGCCGGGCAAAAATCCCAAGCTCCCACTCCACATCGGGATGCAGGTCCATGATCCAGGCGATGTGTTTAACGCGCGCGACCTTCTGCGCAAACCACCCATAGATGTTGATGAGTGGCGGGGTCGTGAGCGTGACGATCACATCAAATTTTCGCGCCTGGATGATCGTGCGCATTCCGGTCAGCATGTGAAAGCTGACAAAGTCGATCGCCTGCCCCAGCACACTTTTTTTTCCGAAGGCCGTCGCGCGGATGCGGTGGATGTGCACGCCGTCGCGCACTTCGTTTGCGGGGAGAGGCTGTTTATCTTTA
>Ga0105047_10012284_pt1 | contig 13798 bp, 11 predicted proteins | sample MAT04_FD_78384 | JGI IMG/M metagenome (GOLD analysis project Ga0105047, IMG submission 78384) | Freshwater microbial communities from Lake Fryxell liftoff mats and glacier meltwater in Antarctica - MAT-04 (megahit assembly) | ecosystem: Environmental > Aquatic > Freshwater > Ice > Liftoff...
CAGAATGAACTAGATAATTTAGCCAACAATATAGCGAGCTTCCACAAGGCAGGCTCAGTAAGTGACGAACAATGGCAGATATTTGCCGATAATACAGTCGTAGCCTTGATGGCCGGCGGTGAAAGCACCCGTTACGCCGCAGTACTGGATGGTGAAGCAGTCCAAAAGAATGCCCATCAATTACCAAACGGCGACACGATGATTGAAATGACGATTCGAGCTTACAAAGCAGCCGGCATCAAAAAATTTGTGGCTTTGGTATATCACAATGCACATACCGTAGAAGATCGTCTTGGCGACGGCTCAAAGCTTGGCGTAGAAATAAGCTATAGCTACGACCCAGAACCACCAGCAGGCAAAGGCGGAGCAATTCGTAATGCGCTGGATAACGGTTCAATCCCGATGGACTACAACCTAATCGTGGCCAATCCAGATGACGTAATTCTTGATTTTCCAGGCTCATTCGTTCGTTATATTGGCGAATCTCACCTAGAAGGCGTGAGCAAGGGCATGTTGGCAACAGCGGTGTTAGCCAAAGGTCAGCCATATGCCTCAACCGGCATGATGGTAGTTGATAACGCAGTAGTCGATACTCAGATGTATCCACTCATACCGGTCCCAGCGCACGTCGGAATTACCGTGTTTTCACCAGAAATCTTGCCGCGCTTCCATGAGCTATTTAGCCTGACTACCAAAAGTGATTTTGAGCAGGTACTATTCCCGATCTTGGCACATGAGCAGAAGCTATGGTCGGCCGGCCTCACCGAAGGTACTTGGATCGCCGTAAACGACCTAAAGTCATACAAGCAACTCGTAAATACGCTAGCAGAAGATAAAATCAAAGAAATTACCGAGTAGGCGAATTAGGTCTAATTCGAGGTAATAATTCCAGTAACCTGCGCAACCATAGCGTCAAGCTGATCTTGTGACTTTGCCTCTGCATTTAGCCTGAGCAAAGGCTCGGTATTGCTCGGACGTACATTGAACCACGCATCAGAGAAGTGAACAGTCAAACCATCCAATAAGTCGCTATCTTCGCCTGCAAAAGTATCTTCTAGCGCCGCCAGGATAGCGTCTTTATCTGTAACTTCAAAGTTGGTTTCTTGAATCTGAACATAGGCTTTGCGGTATGGCTCGGCAAGTTCGGATAGTTTCTTCCCACTTTTGCTCAAGATGTACAGTCCGATAACTACCGCAATCAGACCGCTATCGGCCATGAAGTTATCTCTGAAGTAATAGTGTCCGCTATGTTCTCCGGCAAATAACGCATCGTTTGTGCGCATATCATTTTTGATGAATGAGTGCCCGACACGCGTGCGAATCGGATTGCCACCCTTGGCTTTAATAGATTCGGGTACGATGCGGCCACAGATTGCATTATGAAGAATGGTTGAACCTGGATTTTTATCGAGGAAATACTGGGCCAATAGAGCGGTCAAGACTGTTCCGCTGACTGGTTCACCCTGCTCATCGATTAACACTGCGCGGTCGCCGTCGCCATCAAAGGCTACGCCTGCATCGCAACCAAGCTCCTTGATCTTTGCCTGGATATCAACAAGGTTTTTGTGCTCTAACGGGTTAGCGATATGGTTAGGGAAGGTGCCGTCGAGCTCAAAGTACATCTCTTCAACGTCAAACGGTACATATGGTTCAATTTCAGGAAATATTTTGCCAGCCATGCCGTTACCAGCGTCCACCGCTACATGAAGCGCTTTTAGTTCGGCTGCATCAATGAACGATAGCGTGTGCTTGATCCAGTCCTCTGTAACGTCTTTTTCGATGAGTTCTCCTGCTACAGTAGCGGTTTCGAACTCGTTTTTGATTGCAAGGTCACGTACTTCTAGTAGTCCAGTTTCTTCGCCGACTGGCTTGGCTTCCTCACGACACAATTTTATACCGTTATATTCACCCGGATTATGGCTAGCTGTTATAACAACACCGCCAGCTAGACTATTGTCCCCAACTGCAAAGTAGATCATATCGCTCGTAACTTCACCAATATCCCAAACTGTACGCCCTTGGTCTCGCAAACCTTCTATGAGTGCGGCTGCAAGCTCGGCCGAGTCTGGGCGCATATCGCGTCCAACAGCGACGATGCCGTCGTTTGGCAGCCACTGGCCGTAAGCTTTACCGATAATTTTTGTAGTCTCGGCATTTAGTTCACTGCCGACTTTTCCGCGGACATCATAAGCTTTGAAAATTGACTCTGGTACTTGCATGGAATTCCTCACTTAATTGCTTATATTGTACCGCGCTTTCGGTTTTGGCCAACAATCAAACTAGTTATTGCGAGAATAAGACGCGTCAACATTATGATATCTTTCGGCTCCGCTCAGGATGACAAGACATTTAGGTTGCCGCCTCCGGCACCACCCCACATTCTTTTGACTTGATTCAAAAGAAGCAAAACATCATGGGCTATCCATTATCTTGGGTGATTGTTGTCATGCGTACAAAGGGTTCGACATCTCACTCACTACGTTCACTCAGACAGAGTCTCACCACAAATTTTGTACGCCCCACAACACTCACGCCAGGATAACTCCACGCCCTTGAAGCACCATGGAATGTTTATTGATTGGATCCCAGCCTTCGCTGGGATGACATGTAACGGGTCTATGACGACAAATGAGCGTAACAGGATGACAGAGAGTTGATAGCTGAAGTGCAGCTATGCCCGAGTATGTGGAGTGAACCTGGCGGTCCTGTTGTCTCAGCACAATAGTGATTAGGGTGAGACATGTTTGAGCGAAGCGAGTCGTCGAACCCATTGTGCTGTATAACAACCGGATCCCAAGTGAATGGAAGGCTCGGGAGTTTTGCCCATCTTTTGCGGTCAAAAGTGGGATGAAGAAAAAGACAATTGACAGTAGATAACGATTAGGTGATGTCTAGGCCTCAGATGAATAGATCTCTCCACTGACGGTCGAGATGACAGTAGGTCTATTCGACGGTGACTGATTTGGCGAGATTGCGTGGGCGGTCTACGTTGAGGCCTTTGGCTTCGGCAATGTAATAAGCGAATAGCTGGGTAACCATGGTACTGAGCAGTAAGCTGGTCTGTTCAGGAGAGTCAGGAATATAAATAACATCATCCGCCAGTTTCTTTATCGCTTTATTGCCTTTTGTGGCAACGGCTACGACAGGGCCTTTGCGGGCACGGATTTCTTGGATGTTGGAGTATGACTTTTCGAGCATTGGATCGTTGGTTGCAAAGGCGAACGTTGGAAAGTTTTCGTCGATCATGGCTAGCGGGCCGTGCTTCATCTCACCACTTGAATAGCCCTCTGCGTGCATGTAGCTGACTTCTTTGAGCTTAAGCGCGCCCTCCAGGGCCCCTGGATAGGCGTAGGATCGGCCGATGAACAAGAAATCACGGTAGTCTTTGTACTTTATTGCAATCTTCTTAATCTCTTCTGCTTGGTCGAGGACTTCTTGAGCCTTGGCGGGTAGGATATCGAGCTCTTTGAGGAGTGTTTTGTATTTCTTTGACGAGCTGTCGCCAAGGTGAAGCGCGATTTGAATAAGAACAGTCACCTGTGCAATAAAAGCTTTGGTACTAGCTACAGCCTGTTCTGGACCGGCATGGCAGTACACACCGGCGTCTGTCATGCGAGCGATGGTACTACCGACTGAGTTCACAATTCCGAGACGGAGCACGCCGTAATCTTCGACTTTTTTGAGGGCGGCAATCGTGTCGGCGGTTTCGCCCGATTGTGAGATGGCGAGCAGCGCGGTACTACGCGAGAATGGTTCGTTGCGATATTTGAATTCGCTAGCCAGCTGAACTTCTACAGGAATACCTGCTAGCTCCTCAATAAGATATTCGCCAACCATGCCGGCGTAGAAAGAGGTACCGCAAGCCACAATTACCAAGCGATCGATGTACTCAAGCTGGCTTATCACGCTTTCTAACCCGCCAAGCTTAATGAGATTCTTGCTGGCGATGGCTCGCCCAAGTGTGGCGGAGCGAATTGTAGCCGGAGCTTCAAAGATTTCTTTGAGCATAAAAGTGGGGAAGTCGCCCATCAATGCCTGCTGATTGTCGTAATCGAGTAGTTCGGTTTTACGTTCTGCTGATTTGCCTTTTTTGAGGTTATGGATCGCAACTTTTTTGCTACTGATTACAGCAACGTCATAGTCGTCCAGGAAGATAACCTTTTTGGTGTGCTCCATAAGTGCGGTAGGGTCTGAGGCAAGCAGATGTTCATTTTTGCCAACACCAATAACTAGTGGACTGGATAATCGAGCGGCAAACATTTTGTCTGGTTCATCGGATGAAACAGCAGCGATTGCGTAGGCTCCTCGTAGATCAGAGAGGGCATGTTTGAAGGCTTGTTCAAATGTCTTGTCGGTCTGCGTGTAAAAATCAATAAGATGTGGAATAACTTCTGTATCAGTCTCAGAGACAAAAACATAACCTTTGTCTTGGAGCTTAGTTTTTAGCTCTGAATAGTTCTCGATAATACCGTTATGGACAACAAAAATGGTCTCAGATGCATTACTGTGGGGGTGTGAGTTGAACGTAGTTGGTTTACCGTGTGTAGCCCAGCGTGTGTGCCCAATGGCTATGGGAGCTGATAACGCTTTTTTAGTAAGACTTTTCTCAAGATTTTCTACTCGTCCAGCTTGCTTATAGAGTTGCGGCTCGCCGTTGTCGATGACTGCAATACCGGCAGAGTCATAGCCACGGTACTCCAAAGAGCGCAGACCCTTAATAACGATAGGGGTTGCTGATCGGTTTCCAATATATCCTACGATGCCGCACATTAGGCTATCCTCTGGATAGCATTTTCCAATTTCCAATTGCCAGTTTCCAATAAAGTAGCAAATGGCAAATGGCAATGACAATGACGTCGCGTCGTAGTTACATCGCTAAAGGTTGATTGATAATCTATCGTAGATTGCTTATTGATCATCGTTATTTTTCTCCAAGAATTTTATTATAACTTCTCGAATGTTCTGCTGAAAGCTGGCGGTTGAGAATTTTTCGGCGTGGGTGGCGATTGCATCATAGTCGAAGTTTTTAGTTTGGGCGGTTTCTAGGACATTACGGAGGCTACCAACGGTCTGGCGCTCGAAGAATAGGCCGGTTTTGCCTTCGTCGAGGTAGTCGAGTGATCCACCTTTTTTGTAAGCGATTACTGGAGTGCCAGCAGCCATAGCCTCGACTGCAATGATGCCAAAATCATCCATGTTAGGCATGATAAACCCGAGTGCTGACTGGAAATGGCCTACGATGTCGTGATCATTGACGCTACTTAGGAATGTAACATTACGTTCGGCGAGCTTCTCTAGGCGTTTGTGATCGGGGCCATCACCAATTACCACTAAAGGCACCTTGAGCTCGTTACAGGCTTGGATAGCAAGGTCTAGGCGCTTGTAAGGTGTCTGTCTGCCGGCAACTACAAAGCCGTGACGAGGCTCTGTTTTACGTGTAGGCTTAAAGCGGCTAATATCCACTGGCGGGAATACTACGGTTGAATCACGGCGGTAAAAGCGTTTTATCATCGCTTGAGTGTGTGTAGAGTTAGCAATCATAAAGTCTGGGCGTTGTGCTGCGGCACGATCCCAACGTTTTAGAGGAGCAACGAAAAATTTCAGGCCTAATTTTGCCAGCCAATTTAATCCAAACGGGAAGCCAGGATTTTGTAGGTATTCGTCGTACCGGATCCAATAATAATGCGTTGGTGAATGACAATAGCTTATATGTGTCGTATTTGGACCGGTTTTGACGCCTTTGGCTTCGGCGCCACTCGACGAGATCACGAGATCATAATCACTTAAATCAAGTCGGCTAAAGGTCCAAGCACGGAGTACTGGCAAGAACTTTTTGAAACTTTTGGGTAATTTCTGCAGCCAGGTAGTACGGACATCTGCATTATCAAACCAATTGATTTTTGCAGGGTCGTACTGTGAGGTATAGATTGGGGCATCAGGGTACAAACGGTGCAACTCCAGCACGACACGCTCAGCGCCACCGTACCCTGTTAACCAGTCACAAACGATTGCGACCTTCAGTTTATTTGCCATTACATCGCACCTTTATGGAAGAGTACGATCCAGACGGTTCTGACCAGAATTACGATATCACCCCAGAAACTCCAATTTTGAACATAGTATAGATCGAGTTTGCGACGTTCTTCGAAACTGATATCACGTCGTCCAGAAACCTGTGCTAGACCAGTCATGCCAGACTTTACGCTCAGGATTGTGTGGCGCTTGTCGTATAACTCTAGCTCTTGCGGGATAAGTGCCCGCGGGCCAACAAGGCTGATATCACCGCGCACGACGTTTATAAGCTGTGGTAGCTCATCGAGGCTGGTGCGACGCAGGAACCTTCCAAGTGATGTAATGCGAGGGTCGTCGTACAGCATGTCGCCATTCTCGCGGTATTGTTTGCTTAGCTCTGTGCGTCCCATCTTTTCGAAGGCTTCTTCCGGAGTTGTGCCGTCATATTTTGCGTACTGACTACGGAATTTGAAAACCTTGAACTGCCTATTAAAACGAGTCAGACGTTTCTGACGGAAAAATACTGAACCACTACCACTGAATAATTGAGCGACTGCGATTACTAGAAAGAACGGGGAGGTAATTATTAAGGCGAGTCCCCCTAATGATAAATCGGTGAGTCGCTTTACAACGCGCCCCCAACCAATAAGCGCAGTCTGATGTACGGCAATGACCGGCACTGCCCGGAACAGATCAACCTGCAGGTTACCAACAAATAATTCGCTATTACCGGGCACGAAGCGGTAGGCGACATGGTTCTGCTGAGCGTAGTTGAGGACTTCTGCATTCTTTTTGGGTTCTACGTAGAGCTCCGTCTGTACGATGGTGTGAAGTTGTTCGTTTTTGAAAGTTCTTGTGGCATCCTGAAAACTCTTAAAAATTCGATAATTTCCTTCTTTGTGAGGATGTTTTTCGCCACCAATAACACCAACAATTTTGTAGCCAGTAGCAGAGGTATCAGCCAGGCTGCGAAGCAACTCATGAGTGATAGAAGTATCGCCAACAATAATGACGTTATTAACACCGACACCGTAATTGAAAAGTTCACGCCTAATGCCACGGGCAACGGTGCGGAATAACAAAACAAGTACAAAGGCTAAACCAAGACTGTAGGCAGTGACTAACCGAGCTGGAAAGACGGTCGTATTCGTAATATAGGCATAGCTAATTACAAATAAAATACCTATGAAACAGCCAATAAATAAACGACCAAACTCACTGAAACGTCTGTCATATACGCGAGAATTATATAAGCCAAGCAAACCAAATATCAGAATCCAGAATGGCAACAAGCTAACCATTGCAGTGATGTAGGTGCGAGAATCGACCTGGGCACTCAACGCGGTGCTGCTTAGGCTAACTCGGATAATATAGGCAGCAGTAAATGCGAGGGTAATTGCTATCGCATCGCCAATGACGAGAAAAAAGTTATAAAGAAGGGAAGAATTATTTTTCATTGCGAGAAATGTATCTGATGCCTGCAATTAACAGGTATACTAAATTGTAGCATTTATGAACTTATTCCCTGCCACGTCTTCTCGAGCTAGAGAAATGAAAGTTACTTAATGAGAGCATCTGCCCTGAAGTATCGAATATTGTCCTGGGTGAGCGGTATAACCATGCTCATCTTCCTTCTCGTGCCTTTCCACGCCTTTCTGACTGTCTGGGGCGCTGACACCTTCGGCCACTACACCGCACTGCGCCTCTGGAAAGAGGCACTACTAGTTGTAGCTGCAATCGGACTACTGTTTTTGTTCTTAACAGATAAAAAGATACGCAGTCACACGCTCACTCGTCGTTTAGTTTGGCTGATTATTGCATATGGGGCTGTGAATATTATTTGGGGTTTGGTGGCTTTTGAGAATAACGAGATTACCGCTAAAGCACTTGGCTATGGCCTGATTGTTAATTTACGGTTCCTGGCATTCTTTATTCTCTGTTGGGCGCTTGGTTTACGCATGTCGCGAATGCGCAGTCACTGGCAGTGGCTGGTCTTGTGGCCGGCAGCTATCGTCGTACTATTTGGATTACTCCAGGTGTTTGTTCTGCCGCACGATTATTTAACATATTTTGGGTACGGGCCCCAAACAATCGAGCCGTTCGAAACAATCAACAACGACAGTAATTTTGTTCGAATTGCATCCACGCTGCGAGGAGCGAACCCGCTCGGAGCGTATCTGTTGATCCCGCTGAGTATGCTCACGGTTTTGATACTCAAAGGTAAGCAGAATAAGAAACAAATTGCACTTTTGGTCGCGGGAATTATAGTCCTATTCTTTACCTTTTCGCGCAGTGCTTGGATTGGCGCGGTACTCGCCCTCGCGACAATTATCACGTTGCGCTACCCGGATTTTTTCAAGAAAAAGAACAATCTATTGATTGGTGCAGGTGTTTTGATAGTCCTTACGGCTGGAATTATAGGTTTGCAAAATAATAATCGCTTTCAAAACCTCATCTTCCACACCAGCGACACCTCAAAAGTCGAAACCAGCTCTAATGGTGTTAGGGCAGATGCCTTACGTGATGGCGCCGACGACTTAGTAGACGAACCACTTGGCGAAGGGCCCGGATCAGCAGGACCAGCTAGTGTCTATAATAATAAGCCACGCATCTCGGAAAATTACTTTATCCAAATTGCTCAGGAAACCGGATTTGTCGGCTTAACGTTATTTTTGCTCATAAATGCTGGAATCGGCTATTTGTTATGGTTGCGCAGAGACGACACGTTGGCCCTGAGTTTGTTGGCAAGTTTAGTCGGCATCACTTTTGTATGTCTTGTTTCACACGCCTGGACGGATGACACGTTGGCCTATGTTTGGTGGGGGATGGCTGGCATCGCCATGATCAAGAGCAAAAAAGGTGATGACTAAACAAGCCATACTCCAGTTCCTAAAATATATGGTTGGTGGGAGTATATATTTTTGGGTTGGATACGCGGTATTTGCAATCTGTTATTCGCTATTCGGTTGGTGGTGGTTTTGGGCTAAGGTTGCGGCCGACATTGTTGGCTGGACGCTCAATTATCTCGTGCAACGCTACTGGGCTTTTGGTGATCATCCTAAGCTAAGCGAAATGCAACACGTTGCGCGATATATAACTATTGAATCTATCGGTTTCGTGCTTGATTATTTGATTATTGCCGCATTAAACGCAGTCGGTATCACGCCGTATATTGGGTTCTTTATATCAGCAGCATTCTTTACAGTCTGGAGTTATCTTTGGTACAAGTATTGGGTTTTTCCCGAAAACAAAAAAGTAGTTTCATAACCTAATATTGACATATCATCATTTGTATGCTAATATGTATTTAGTGATTAATTAAAACAAAAAGAACAGAAACATGATAATTCAAATAATATATATAATCGCTTCACTCGTTGCCGTGGCAGCTACGATCCCACAGGTTAAGCAATTGCTGCTCACAAAAGAGTCAGACGAACTTAACCTTACATCGTGGTCGACTTGGACTGCCTATCAAATTGTGGCAACCGCATACGGTATGTCGATACACGCATGGCTGTATGTGGCTGTTAGTACGGCTTGGGTGGCTTTTTATGTAACCATGTTGGCTTTGATTATTAAGTATCGGCGCCCGATTATTCAGTTTAAGCAAAAGGAGCAACTTAGAAGGGCGACACCGGTGATGGTGCCCGTGGAAGCTACTCGTTTAAAAACCTAACACTTTGAATTGCAAGGCCTGGCCTTGTAGGAATGTCGTCCTGAATTCAGTTTAGTATCGAGAGCAACCACATCCTTGTCATCCTTGCGAACGCGAGGATCCAGAAATACTTTTTGTCTGGATCCTCAATCAAGCTAAGGATGACGAAGGGTTGTTGATTATTAGTTATTGCTGATTCATACTTATAAGCATGAACGAAAAGCAAACACCGTCAAAGACGGGCGAGCCAAAGCAAACACAAACAATTCGACCCACTAAGAAGCAAAAAGAACTACTGACATACATCGAAGCATTCATTGCCGAACATGGCTATAGTCCGAGCTACCGCGAGATTATGAACGCCCTCAACTACACTTCAGTGGCGACAGTGTCCCTCCACGTAAATAACCTTATTAAAAGGGGGCACCTCCGCAAACGTGAGAATTCTGCTCGCTCACTGGAAGTTGTAGCAGTCGTAGACGAACCGACAAAAATTAAGACCAACCAAGTCGCTCCCGGTGAAGAAAAATGGTTAGTAGAAAAGGTTGAGCATGCCTTCCAGCAAATCGAAAATATGGGGGAAGTTGCAGAAACAAGCATTGACCACCTCTATGTATTGATAGGCGCATTAAGGGTGTTAGGACTCGAGGGTGCAGCTCAGAGCTTTATGCCACGCCTCAGCGAACTCAAACAACGTCAAACGGCTTAGCAATGGCAGAAGTATATAGTCTTGATACGCGCGGCAAGAAGCGCAAAAAATGGATCAAGCGAATCATCTGGCTGATTGTTTTCATCCTTCTAATATTTTTGACTATATTTGTAGTTGCAAAGATCCGAGAAGAATTAAAACCAAAGGTAACCATCAAGCAAGCGACACCGATTACCACAAAAGTAACCTACGAAAGCAAAACAAAACGCTACGAAGAGGTGAATTTCGGTATAGATATACTGACAGGCTGGAAACAGATGCCCCGACCGGCTGGTCCGTACAAAACCTATATCTGGCAGACGAGTGAAAGCGGCACAAACGGGCAGGTGTTAACAATCTATGAAGACACTATTCCCGTAAATTTTGCAGTTAATCGGGTACTTATAGTTCGTGGCGAGGGTGAAAATTTGGTCCAGGAGGGAGCGGCTTCGGATAATTGCGCAAAATATACAAGGGGCGGTACCACTGCACAGAATCAGTCAGGTGCTGCTGCAAAATGGCAAGACGTGGAGTTTTTGTGTGATCAAAATAATAAACAGCGTGACGTAATAGGAACCAGTTCACTTGATGGCGTTAATACCGTTATTCTCAAAAGTCCAACCTCAGGCACCCATAAATACTTCTTTACCTATAGCAACTACAATGCCGCAAATCCTGATTACGGTCCATTCTATGATGCACTCAAGACCTTTCGCATGAAATGATCAAATGAGGTAAAAACTACTATATCTAGCGTAACGATGCGGTGCTAGACTACTACCTGTAGAGTTAGTTAACAAATAATAAAGCTGGAATCCCGTGTAAATCGGGAACTGTGCCGCAACTGTAATTCGCGAAAATGCGATGAGTCAGACACAGCTGATAAAGTCTCTCGAGCAAGAGCAAATATAGACATTCTGTATCTATAGCCCTCGCTCGTTAGAGCAGAGGGTATTTTTATATAATGGCCGTGTCAGCCACATTCGAAACACAAATATTTAACGATTCGATCGACCATCTCATGGATTCGCTTGAGGCGCAGCCAGAACTCGAACAAGCATTTGAGCAACTAGAGCAGCAACCATTAGTAATTGCAGTTCCGGAAATGGCCGAGGATGAATTGGCTCGAGCTAGAGCGAATCGATTTATTGGTGCTTGTGCTCTCGGAGGTGAGGTCGAATTTTCGGTGCCATCGCCTGAAGTATTATCGTCCATAGAATCATTGTATGATGCAATTCAGCTTGCAGCCGAAGGTAGTGTGATGGCGCGAAAAATGGTTGAAACGAATGTTCGAACTGATGTTATCGAACGAACAATGAAGACAGGGCATGTTATTTCTGTTGAACTTGATGTTGATGAAGCCGGTAAGATTCAGCAGTTTGGCCAGAGCATGGAATCTGTGCAAGCCAACAGTTTACGCATGGCAGCCGATACATGGCAGATGAAAGAGCGAACCGAGATTGAGGCTACAAACGCATTTCGCATACAAGAATTACATGAACAAGGTACGCTCCAGGATTATAGTTTTGTCGTTTTCTCGCCAGCCGCGGACAATATGACCGAAAAAGAAATGAACGAAGTCGGGTTCTTCACTGAAACAATGAGTTGTGCAATACAGGTAACATCTGCTGAAGGTGATGTGCTTACCACAGAGTCTGCTTTTGTTGCTGGGATTAGAAGCAGCGAGGAAGATCGCCACGATACTTGGGCAATCACTGGCGTAGCGGATGAGCTCGGCGTAGATGTCACTGGCAAAACGGCGTCAGAAATTTTAGGCACACCAATACTTGTTCACAACTCAATGTTGAAGAATGGCGTGAGTGACATTGTAGAAATGTATGACGATTGCGCCGGTGGAACATTCTTTGGCGAGGATAAACCAAAACAGGACTACAAAGAATATCTTACGGTGTGCTACGAGCGTGAGGAGCGATTTCAACCAAAAGTCGACACAATTGTCGATCAGCTAATCAAAGAAGCACCAAGAATTACAGATCGAGTCGCGGCAACTGAAAGACTCGCTACATTATCCGAGAAAGCTATGGTAGACCAAGCGATCGGTGATACCGACATAAACCCGCTGGTGTTCGGTGAAGTTTCGGCTGGACATATCCGAGAGTCTCAGATGCACATTGCTGCAGGTAATTATGAGCAGGCTAATGCCGCAAGGTCGCGTGCACAGGAGACGGCTGCATCAAGTTCTTGCCCAGGGGCTGCAAAGTCTTCTGCCGAGTCTACGGGGGGTGATACTAGTAAGGATGCCGATAACGATGATTGCGAATTTGTATCGAAAGAGTGCCCAAAGTGTCGCGAGAAGAACGTAAAAACAAAAATTAGTAAAGGTAAGATAACCGGTGCTTGTGGTTGCTCTGCATCAATGGGATAGGCGTATAATATAGCTATGACACAGAAGCGCATTGGTATCTATGCAGGGACGTTCGATCCGGTTCATGCGGGTCATATTGCCTTCGCGCTTCAGGCTATAGAAAAGGCTAATTTGGATGTGCTCTATTTTTTGCCAGAAAGACGGCCACGCTTTAAGCAGGGGGTAGAGCATTTTGGACATAGAGTAGCCATGTTGCGTCGAGCAATCAAACCACATCCGAAGTTTGGCATTCTTGAATTTGATGATGTGAGTTTTAACATGGAGCGCACGTTGCCAGCGCTGTACCGGCAATTTCCGCAATCACAACTTGTCTTTCTTTTTGGTTCAGATTCTATTGATACTCTGCCAGATTGGCCGCTGAGTGATCGACTACTCCAGCACAACGAACTTGTCGTTGGTATACGTGCTTCTGATCGGATTAGTGTAATTGAAGCTACGGTGCGTCGTTGGGAAGTGCAGCCAAAAAGATTGACCGTTTTTAACAGTTTTGCACCAAGAGTATCGTCATTCAAAATACGTGAAGCTTTACGCACCCGCCAGCATATTGCTGGAGCACTTACCAGTGTTAAACGATATAGCGATCAGAATTGGCTATACGTTTCTGTCAGCTAATCAATCTCCATGTTAGTTGCTAAGCAGAACATTTAGGTTGCCACCTCCGGTGCCACCCCACATTCTTTTGACTTGATCCAAAAAGCCTGCCCTCAACTTGATTGGGGGAAGTAAAAGATCAAGGGCTATCCATTGATCTTGGGTAGATGTTGTTAGAGCGCACAAAGGGTTCAACATCTCACTCACTAACGTTCGCTCAGACAGAGTCTCACCCAAATCACTTTTGTGCTTCAAACAACATCTACGCCACGACAACTCCACGCCCTACAACCGCCATGGAATACTTATCGATTGGAACCCAGCCTTCGCCGGGATGACAAAGAGCTGTTAGCTGAAGTGCGCCTGTATCAGACATGGAGAAAAGCCTGATTGAATACTTGCTGATTGTTATACCGCGTGACGAGGTATGTCTGAGGAGCAAAGCGACGAGATCGGAAGGAAC
>Ga0105047_10012287_pt1 | contig 13797 bp, 11 predicted proteins | sample MAT04_FD_78384 | JGI IMG/M metagenome (GOLD analysis project Ga0105047, IMG submission 78384) | Freshwater microbial communities from Lake Fryxell liftoff mats and glacier meltwater in Antarctica - MAT-04 (megahit assembly) | ecosystem: Environmental > Aquatic > Freshwater > Ice > Liftoff...
CCAGCGCATAGCGGTCGGTATCGCCATGAATCTGCAAGGTGGTGTTGGTCAACCCAAGCCCTGGCTGCGCACCACCGACGGTTGACGCCGGGTTGATCTGCAGATAGCCGTTCGTCAGCGTCCCAGCCGCCGCACCCAATCCAAACAGGGTCTTGATCTGTGCATCGGGTCGCATCGCCACCAGACGCCCGCCGCCCGCCACGTGGTTGTTGAACAACGTGGCCTGCGCCGGACTCAACGCCGTCTCCGCCAGGATCGTCACATCGTGGGCGGCCAGATCGCTGACCGTCACGGTCGCAAGATCCTTCACCTCATACGCACCCAACCCCTCGGCGCGCAGCACTTCACCCAAGTAGCGCCCGAATTTTGACGCACCACTGTCGTTGACAACCACAAGGATCGGCGCTGGGGCGGTTGCCGCAGAAACACTTGCCGGTTGAATCACCGTCAGGAGACACAAGAAAACGATCAGAACGATCTTCGACATTGCCAAGTGCTGCCCCATCAAATCACAAAGCAATAAACTGCGCCCCTCCAGGGGTGCAGTTCACTAAAGAACCTATAGGCAAGAATACCCTATTTTGGAACGATTTTTTCTTTCGAAAAGCTTACAATCATTTGTCCATTGTCAGGAAGGCCGGCGGGCACGCCATCAGTAGCGGTCTGTGTCATTCCTTGAGTCGGTACAGATCGTATGTTCCAATCGAGGAAACCAGTTCGTAGCCCGCGAGCGTTTCGGGAGGATACATGCCGACCCAGCGCCCAAAGGCACCCACCATCACGTAGGGAGGCTGTTGCGTTTGCACAAAATCATAGAGCGTCGCTGGCGCCGTCTTTCCCAGCCAGATGTATTGCACCGCATTGTTCAATAAGGCTTGCGGCGGGTAATGGTAATTGTGATCCGTCAAGAAGCCCATCTCCGGTTCCCACGTCTCGACCAACGCATCCGGCGCCACGTTGGCATCCATATACGCAGCCATGGCCGCCGGCGCGTTGAAGGCAGGGGAGGCAATGTCACGTGCGGTTTGGGCAAGCGGGAGCACTATCATGATCGACAAGAGGACGATCAGAACCCACCGCAGCGCATCGAGCGGCAGAGGCGGTTGGCCCTGGCGAATGGCCCGCCGCATCGATTGCACCGAGAAATTCAGCCCGTCAGTCAGATCATAAAAGAAACGCGCAAAAAACAGGCTTGACAGCGCCAGGCCGAGAAACGCGTAGCGTAGCCAACCGATCGACGCCACCACATACCAGGCCAGGTTCACGACAATGATCACATATAGGATGCTCCAGCGCTGCGCATCGCGCTGTCGGGGCAAAACCAGGAAAAAACCATAGAGCAATACCGGGAACAACCACCCCAGGTACACATTGAGGTCGAGCAGTTGCTCCAGGCCGCTCCGGATCAACTGCGGTGAAAACACAAAGGCGGCGCCAGCACTGGCCTCGCGTAGCAACGCAAGATTTTCGCTGGCGGTGGCCGGTCCCAAATAGAACAGCATGTACGCCTGCCATACCGCAAAGCAGAGCGCGGCTACGATGCCGGGCACCAAGAAAGTTCGCTGGGGTGCCGCCCGATAGTAGATCAGGTTCAACAGCCAACTGGCAACCAGCGCCGGCCCCAAAACCAACAAATACTGGTTTTTTGTGACCATCGCCAGACCGAACAGCAGGCCAACCGCGCCGAGCTGCCACCACTTGGCCTTGCCCCAGGTCAGAAACCAAATCAAGAGAGCAGCCAGCACAAAGAAAAAGCCCGGCACCTCGCCCAACACTTGGCGGCCATACTCCACCAGCGCGACCCCTCGCGAGGAAACAAGCAGCGCGGTCGCCACCCAGGCGAAGCGCGTGCCCAACAGCCCCTTGGCCAGCCAGAAGAAGACCGCGATCGTCGCTAGCAGGTACAGCGCCATGACTAGCCGCGCCTGGAGCAAACCGATGCCCGCGACCTTGAACACAGCGGCGATGGGCAACATCACTGTAGGACCGACGCCGATCGTGGGGCCATAATAGCGGAAGCCCTCGCTGCTGTAATCGGCGTAGACGCCAAAGCGTAGCAGCGTCTTGGGCACGTGGAGATGCGAACCTTCGTCGAACCAGGTCACCGGAAAACCGGTGAGGTTATAAAAGGTCAGCCACAACACCAATCCCACGCCTGCCACCCCAACCAGCCATTTCCAGCCGGCCCGCGCCCTGGGCGGCGCCGGCGCCGGCGTGTCTGCGTGTTCGCGATTAACTTGCTCGTCTAATTGCATTGCCGTGTAGTCCCGGAGCCGAATTTACGCTGCATCAATCCAACCTCACTCCGCGGCAGCCACCGTGGCGGCGCTGCCGAGTCCCTCAGCCGGCGCCGCGGCCGGTGCCATACCGGCCATATCTTCCACGACAATCGCAGCCGACTGTGCGGCATACCGGCAGACCGATTCGCCGTTGGTCAGATCTGGATAAATCTGCGAGGTCGTGGCTAGATAGAGGCCCGCCACCGGCGACTTGACGGCGGGAATGCGGTCGGTTTCGCCCAGCCCATGCAGGGGTTCGACGTAACGCGTCCGGTTCACCACGAAGTGCCGAATCGAACCCAAGTCGAACTGCGGAAACATGGCTTGCAAGTTCTCGAGCCAGATGGCGCGAATCTCTTCATCCGTGCGCTGCTGCCACGGGCTGCCCGGCGCCGTATATTTCGGCAGGTAGACCAGGTGATACCCGCCCACATACTGGGGATCGATGAAGGCGGTCGTTTCAATCACCCCCGTAAAGGGCACGGTGTCGTCGGTGATATTCAGCGTCCAGTAGCCCGTGAGCGGCTTGTCCAGCGCCACGATCGGGCAAACGATGCCCAAGTATTCTTGCGCGGCGAGCGCCTCACGATAGGCGGGGTCGGCGTCTGGGATGAGGCGACTCAATACGGGCGTCTGCATCGTGGCGACAACCGCGTCGTAGGGCGTCACCTCGTCCTTGAGACGAATCCCGGTGACCCGGTTGTTCTCGATCACGATCTCCTGGATCGCGGTGGAGAGATGAATTTCCCCGCCCGTCTCGCGGATCTTGGCGGCCATCGCCTCCAGCAGCGTAATATAGCCGCCGATCAGGTGGCCGGCTTCTTCCTTCTGGTTGGCGCCGTTGCGCGTGGACTTGGTGCGCACCAGTCGCGACCAGATCCACGTGGCCGGCACGTTGTCAAAGCCGCCATCGAACTTGGCTTTGAGCATGGGCCGCCAAAGGTTTTCGTAGCCATTGGCGCCGCTCCAGCGCACCAGCCACGCCTTCACGCTCATCGTCTCCAACTTGCGCCAGTCGCGGGTCATCTGCGCGGCAAGCACCGTCAACCCCAGGCGGAAGCGGTCGATCCAGCCCAAGGGCGGGAAACGCATAAAATCGCGCACGTCATTCATCGGATGGATCGCACCCTGGTGATAGAAGCCCATGCGTGTCTGGCGGAAGCGCATCCGGTCGGCAATGCCCAGTTCCTGGCACAGCCCAGCCAGGGTGCTGTCGCTCGAGAGGATGGCATGGTAGAAACGATCCACCACCGTGCCGTCGGGCAAGGTCAACGGTCCCGCCAACCCGCCCAGCGAAGACGACGCCTCGTAGATGTCGACGTGTATTCCCTGGCGCGCCAACTGATAGCCCAACGCGATCCCCATAATGCCGGCCCCGGCAATTGCGATTCTCATGCGAATTGATTCCTATCGGCGGCCGGCACACGCGCGCGCACCACCGGGTTTGATTTTCGTCGATCAAGCAGGCGTGGCAATTCCTTGCGCAGAATTTCCACAATTTGTTGGCTGGCCGTCCCATCGCCAAAGATCGGCGGGTGTTCGGCGGGCGGCTGGAAGCTGGACCACGCATCGAGGATGCTTTCACTGTCGGCCCCTACCAGCATGTTCCAGCCCGTCGCCACCGTCTCGACCCATTCGGTCTCATCGCGCAATGTGATACAAGGCACGGCCATGAAATACGCCTCGCGCTGCACGCCACCGGAGTCGGTGGCAATCAACCGGGCGTTCTGCTCAAGCAGCATCATGTCGAAATAGCCGACCGGGTCGATGACCTGCACGTTCTCCTTGAGTGCGGCGCCGCTCTGGCGCAGCGCCGCACGCGTGCGCGGGTGCACCGGGAAGACGATCGGCTCGTCGACCTGGTTGAGTGCGGCCACGATCTGAGCCAGCCGCGCCGGGTCGTCGGTATTGCCGGCCCGGTGGACGGTCACCAACGCATAATGGCCCGCTTCCAGACCAAGACGACCCAAGATGCGCGAATTGCGCTGCGCCACCGGCATATTCTGCTTCAGCGCGTCGAGCATGACGTCGCCGACAAAATAGACGGTGTGGTCGATGCCTTCGGCGGCCAGCCGCCGGCTTGCCGTCACGCTGGCGCAAAAGTGCAGGTCGGCAAGGCTGTCCGTCACCACGCGGTTGACTTCTTCCGGCATCCTGCGGTCATAGCTGCGCTCACCGGCTTCGATGTGCGCCATCGGGATATTCAGTTTGCTCGCCACCAACGCGCCGGCCAGTGTCGAGTTGGTGTCCCCCCGCGTGATGACGAGGGCGGGCTTCTCACGCTCCATCACCTCTTCCAGACGCACGAGCATTTGCGCCGTCTGTTGGCCATGCGAACCTGAGCCGACTTCCAGATTGTAGTCGGGTTTTGGCGTGCCCAGCTCGTCGAAAAACGTGCCGGACATCTGATAGTCATAGTGCTGGCCGGTGTGAACCAGCACCTCGGTATAGTGTTCGCGCAGCGCTCGGCTCACCGGTGTTGCCTGGATGAACTCGGGGCGAGCGCCCACGATCGATAAGATTTTCATAGCGTAGTCTGATCACCTTCGCTGGATCAACTGCGTGAAATCACCAATACCCCGATGGCAATCGCAAGCGTGCCGACCAGGCGCAAGGGTGTGATGTTTTCGCCGAAGATCAGCCAGGATGCGCCAAGCATCAGGATATAGCTCAGGCTGGCGAAGGGATAGGCATAGCTGAGATCGACACGCGATAACGCGGCCAGCCAGAAGACCGTGCCACACACGTAGAGCAACAATCCACCCACGACAAATGGATTCGTGCCAATACGCCACAAAACCTCGAAAATCTGATCGAAGCTGAGGGTCACCGCGCCAAGACGGTTCATCCCAAGCTTGAGTAGAATTTGTCCAACGCCGCCCGCCGCGACACTGATCAAAATGTAGGCGATAGCCAGGCTCATCGTAAATCTCCTTCTGGTGGGGGTCACTTCTGTGACTTCCATTGTTATTAGTCTCCTGATGTTTGAATCTGACCCATCGCCGGCTGGAGTCCCAGTCTTGCGAGGAGGATCTTGGTCTGAAAGCGCACGTGCGCTTTGATCGTGCGCACGATCTTCGCTTTGGACGCGCCGTTGACCCGCGAATAGAGCACGGCAGGGTACTCCGCCACATGATACCCCTGCAGCATGGCCTTGACCATCAGTTCGGTCCCACCCAGGAAGCCATCGGCCTCGAACGGCACCGACTTGATCACTTCCATGCGATAGGCACGGAACAATGCAGTATACGTATGGATATGTCGATCGACCAATACGCGGTACATCAGGGATGATCCGCGGCTCAGCACCAATCGATAACCCGGTACGTTCTCGACGCCGCCATCCGGATGATAAGGCGACGCGGTCACGATATCTACGCCGCTTGTCAACCGTGACAACAAAGCCGGAATCTCCACAAATCGGTAGGTGCCGTCGCTGTCGGTCGTCACCACGAGTTCGCCCGTCGCCGCCGCGAATCCGGTGCGCAGCGCCGCACCCAGCCCGCGATTGGGCATGTGTTGCTCAAAGCGAACAACGATGCCGGGCGCCTTGAGCGCCCCGAACCGCTGCTGAAGCGCAGCCAGCGTGCCATCGGTGCTGCCGTCATCCACAAAAATGACTTCAACCGCGCCGGGACTGGCGTCGTCCGTGGGAGCCATTCCCGCCGCCAGTTGCGCGACCACAGGGAAAAACTCCTGCTCCAGTTTGTCGACGTTGTCCACTTCATTGTAACAAGGTATTACGATCGTCAAGTTCATAAAATCTCACTATCCAGACTTATACTGATTGCGGAATTCTCGGCAGGTTCATGGCGTCGACCTTTGTGCCAAGCATCAGCGAGAAATCCGCCATATTCTCGTACAGCGCATGGCGAACCTGCGTGGCCAGGCGCAGCGCACGCAGACCGTGCTGCGCGGTGACCAAAGGCGTCTTGCGATTCAGGACACAGTCGACAAAGTGCTGCAACTCCAGAAAGAGCGGCTCGGCTGCTGGGACGTGAATCCGCTCAATCAGGCTTTCTTGTCGATATTTTACGCTGCGTTGATTCTGATTCAGGTACTCGCCGGTCATACTGCGGTGAACCGACACGCTTTTGTCCAACAGATCAGCCAACACATACGCTTCCAGGGTCGTCACCTCGATCAATCTGACTTTCTGTTCGGTGAGCCGTGAGGCTGTAAGCGTCACGATCGGCCCGGCCGTAAATGACAGACTGACAACGGCATGGTCGATCGCGCCGCCGGAAGCCGTGATGCCATACGCCGTCAGCGTCTTGGGCTCCTGGCCGATCATGTTCAGAACCAGATCCAGATCGTGAATCATGAGGTCAAGCACCACGTCGACATCAAGATTGCTGCCCACGTACGGGCTCAACCGCTTGAAGTTGACGGCGACGGTCGTCATGCCCTCGAGCACATTCTGCAACTCGAGGTAGGTAGGGTTAAAGCGTTCGATATGGCCGGCTTGCACGACAAGCCCGCTCTGGTCGGCGGCCGCCGTCAGCGTTTCAGCTTGAATCATTGACTCGGTAATCGGTTTCTCCACGAATACATGGATTCCCTTTTCCAGGCAACGCATCGCAATCTCGAAGTGAAATGGCGTGGGCACAGCAATACTCACGGCATCGACCTGTTGGAGCATTTCGTCGATGTCGGCGAAAAAACGAATATCGTAGTTGGCGGCCATGCGCCGGCCTACTTCTTGATTTTGATCACAGACCCCCACGAGCGACGCATAGCGAAGCGTGGAAAAAACTCGGCAGTGATTGCGTCCCATCCGCCCCGTACCAATAACCCCAACTCGAACATTATCCATCTCATACCTCCAAAGCTACGGGAGCCAGGGCCAATTCCATCTCGGCCCGCAGCGCGCGGGCCACTTCGACCAGTTCCGCTTCTGTCACGGTCGGATGCACCGGTAACGAAAGCACATTCTGACAGGCAATCTCCGCCTCGCGCAAACCATCGCCCAGGCCAAGCGGCGCGTAGAGCGGCTGACGGTGGATCGGCGTCGAGTAGTGGATACCCGTGCCGATGCCGCGTTGGGCGAGCCCATGGGCCACACCGTCGCGGTTGGGAATCCGCACGGTGTATTGGTGGAAAACGTGCGTGGCATTGGGTCGCACCGTGGGGGCCACGACGCCCGGTGCACCGGCCAGCAGTGCGGTCAGCGTGGCAGCATTCGCCTGGCGCCGCGCATTCCAGCCGTCGATCTTGTCCAACTGCACCAGGCCAATCGCCGCCTGCAGATCGGTCATGCGCAGGTTGTACCCCAAAATCTCGTGCACGTACCGCTGTGGGGCGCCATGTTCGCGCAACAGGCGCGCGCGCCGGGCAATCTCGGGGTCGTTGGTCGTGATCATGCCGCCTTCGCCGGTCGTCATATTTTTGGTGGGATAGAACGAGAAACAGCCCGTACCAAAGCTGCCCACCGGCTTGCCGTGGAACGTGGCGCCGTGCGCCTGGCAGGCATCCTCGATCAACACCAAGTTGTGTTCCCGCACGAGCGGCAGGATAGCATCCATGTTGCACGGCTGACCGTACAGATGCACGATGACCAGCGCACGCGTTGACGGCGTGATCTTGCGCGCAATGGCGGCGGGGTCGATCGTGAAGTAGGCCGGCTCGATGTCGGCAAAGCGTGGCTGTGCGCCCACGAACAACACACAATTGGCCGACGCCACAAAGCTGAACGGTGTGGTGATCACCTCGTCGGCGGCGCCGATGTCATGCGCCAGCAACGCCAGATGCAGGGCAGCCGTGCCCGACGAAACGGCCACGGCATGCGCCACGCCACACCATTCGGCAAAGCGCTCTTCAAAGCGGCGGACTTTGCTGCCCTGCGCCAGTTGACCGGACTCCAGCACAGCCACAACGGCTGCGATCTCTTCTTTTTCAATCAGGGGTCGTGCAATAGGAACCAAAGTGCTCATTCTCCTTTACAAAACTCGGCGTGACAAACCGGGCAGACGCCACGGCCATCAGCCATTTCCAAACGATGACCACAGGCGCATACATATCCAACCAGGCGGGCCGGCACACCCAACACCAGCCCATGCGGCGGCACATTTTTGCTGACGACGGCGCCGGCCGCCACCAGCGCAAATGCACCAACGACGACGTCCGGCAGCACAATCGCCCCCGCTCCAATGGAGGCGCCGTAGCAGATCCGAATCGGCCCCACAATCCAGTCGCTGGCGCTTTTCAGGCTGCCATCGGGCGTAATCGCACGCGGGCTACGATCGTTGGTCAAACAGGCCTGCGGGCCGATAAAGACACCGTCTTCCAAGGTGGCGCCGTGATAGATCAAGGCGCTATTCTGAATTTTGACGTTGTTGCCGATCACCACCGCGTGATCGATATACACATCCTTGCCGACAATGCAGTTAGCCCCGAGTACTGCGCCTTCGCGAATCTGCGCACGATGCCAGACCCGGGTGCCTTCGCCGATCGCTGCCTGCGGCGATACCTCTGCTGTTGGATGAATCACGCTTCTACCTCGCAATTTTTGGTGACCACTATTGGCCGCCTACCAGTTCTTGGCGCAGCCGCATTGCCTGGCTGAGCTTGTCCGCCCGTTCTTGATCGTCGATTGCCTGATACCACCACAAACGCAAATCCAACTGCATCTGCCCAGTGTCGATCGTGCTCCAAAGCTGCGCCGCCGTGCGATCGTCGTTGCGCAGGGCGTACAGTTCCCCGAGCAACTGGCGGTTTACGCGCTGTTCAGGCGCCAATCGATAGGCGGTAGACAGGTGCGTGAACGCACTGTCATACTGGCCCAATGACAATTCCACCTGCCCCAGCCTGCGACTGGCCGCAACATTGGCCGGATCCTCGCTGAGCGATAAGCGGTAGAGGCTTAATGCGGGCTCCAGTTCGGCAGCTTTGGCGCGCCGCACCTGATCCTGGAACGACCAGCCCGGCCGCGTGTAGGTGATCAATTCGATGCGTGTCTGCTCGACGGCGGCCAGATTGACGCGCATGGCCGCTTTGGCGCCCGGCAGAACAAACAAGAACGCCGTCACCCCCACCGGCAGCAAAACCGCCGCGATGACAGCCAACTGTCCATACGGTCGCCATAGGGGCGCTACAGGCCCAAAGCGGGTTTCGTCGATTGACCCCATCTGCTGTAGCACCCAGGCAAAGCCAAACGGCGCAAAGAGCACGACAACGTAGTGGCTGGCATAGACTTCGGCGTCGAACAAGCCGTGGATCACCAGCACGGCCAGCGCCGCCAGAGTCACCGTGCAATAGAGCCGGGCCGTGGCATTGCCGCGCACCAGTGTGATCAAGACCCCCCATCCGCTCGCCAACAGCATCCCCACAAATGCTATCACACCGACAACACCCTGCTCAATGCCGATCTGCACGAACAGGTTGTGGACGTGACGCAGGAAAGGCACGTGCGTCAACGCGACATAGCTCGAGTAGACGAGCTCGGTGCTGGCCAGCCCGCTGCCCGTATAGTGATAGTCGTCGATCAATGGCAGCGCATCGCGCCAGACCTGGAAGCGATCGGCCACGGACACCGGCAGATAGCGGGCAATGACGGCGCCAAACGACGGCGAGAAAATGGCAGCAAGATAGACGGTCATCACGGCCAAACTGCCCAGCAGCAGACTCGCCCAGAGTACACCACGCAGCCAGACAGGCGTCCCGGCGTCAGTCGCCCAATAGAGCACCGTAGCAATCACACACGCTGCCGCCAGCGCCGCCACTGCACTGCGCTCATCGCTGGCCACGAGTCCAACGCAACCGGCGACCAACGCCAACCCACTTGCTGCCGTGACCGTCCGTGCCTGGCGTGACCAGCCCCAAAGCAGCGCCGACGCGCCCAAGGGCAACAGGATAGCCAGGCTGCCCCCCTGTACACCGGCATTGGTGGGCTGCAGCAGCACAACACCGGTGGCGATTGCGGCGGCGGCGATCGCACAAATGAGGCCCAAGATGCCCAAGACTGTCTCCGCCGGCAAGGCATACCAGGCAACCGCAAAGCAGACCAGCACGCTCATGGCCATCAGCAAGAATTGCCCGTAAGCCGCCGCCCGGTCATATGCCGCCCAGGTGCTCACAGCTGCCGTCAGCAGGAACAGGCCAGCAAAACCGAGCGTCAACGCCCGCACAATGCGATCCACAAGCAGCGCCAGGTCGCGCTGTGGCGTATAGAGGTCGTCGAAATACCCTGTTTCTAGTTCCATGTCCCATTTTTCACAGGTGCAAGACACCGCGCGTTCTGAACCATTTTGTCCCTATGCCGCCGCCAACAATTGCGCGCCGGACGCAGCGCTGGCATGCTTCTGAACCAGACGTTCCAGCGTGTCCCAACCTGCCTCCAATCCCTGCGCCAGCCGCTCTGCCGTCGCCACGTAGGCTGCTCGATCGGCGCCGAAGGGATCGGGTATATCATCGTGCTTGCCCGCCAATTCACTAAAGAGCACTACCCTGGACAGCGCCTCCGGCGCACGATGAAAAATGTGGCGGCGGTGGCGCTCTTCCATCACCAGGACAATGTCGGCCTCTTGAATGGCGCGATCAGTCAGTTGCCTGGATCGAGCGTGACTGATATCAATCGCATACAGATCCGCCATCACCGCAATCGCGGGTGAGGTTGCGCTGCTGCCGTCCGTTGCCCACACGCCAGCCGATTCCACCACAACGGGGTCGGCCAGCTTCGCGGCCAACAGCCGCTGTTGGATCAACGCGCACGCCATCGGCGAACGGCACAAATTGGCCGTACAAACCACGAGGATGCGCTTCATCGTCCACCTGTGTGAGCATCGGGCTGAGCTGACGCGGTCGTCGCACGGCCATCGCCGCTCTTGCGCGTCTCACCGGCCTCAACCTTGGGCGCGTTGCCGTCTTTTGCTTTCGCCTTTTTTCTGGCGCCTTTGGCAGCAAACGCTTCTTGCCGGTAGTGGCCATAGCCATACTCGGCGTCGTAGGCATAGTGATAGCCGTGACTGCGGTCCATGACACCGTTGAACGCGACCCCCAAGATATTGGCGCGCACCTGCTGCAGGGCCAGAACCGCATGCTTGACCGCATCGCCGCGCGTCTTGCCCGCGCGCACTACGAGCAGCACCCCGTCGGCCGTGCTTGCCACCACGGCCGCATCAGATACGGCGGTGACCGGCGGGCTGTCCACGACCACGACGTCGCACGAACTCTTCAGGGTCTGGAGCAGTTCCTGCATACGCCGTGACGCCAACATTTCGGATGGATTGGGCGGCAGGGGACCGGACGTCAGCACAAACAGGTTTGGCACCAGCGTCGGCTGCAAAAATTCGGCAGCGGCCTTGACATCGCCGACCAGCGTGTTCGTGACGCCAACGTTGTTGATCAGGCCAAAAATGCGGTGTTGCGTGGGGCGCCGCAGATCGGCGTCAATCAAGACGACGCGCCGGCCAGCCTGCGCCAAGGCGACGGCCAAGTTGGCGGCAATCAGCGATTTGCCATCGCCCGAAGTAGGGCTAGTCACCTGCAAGATAGCCAGCGGATGATCGACCGCGGCAAATTGCAGGTTTGTGCGCAAGACACGCAGGGCTTCGGCGGCCCCCCCGTGCTGATCGTGCAGCATCAGCAATCCACGCCGCGCATATTCGTTATCCGGCAAGAAAGGCACCGTGCTCAAGGTTGTCAAACCAAACTGGTCGTGAAGTTGCTCCACGGTGCGGACGCTGTCATCCAGAAATTCGATCAGATAGATGCCGCTGGCCGCCACCATCGCGCCCAAGATCGCCGCCACCAGGATCAGGCGCGTCTTGCCGGTGTCGATTGGCTTGTCGGGCAATTGCGCCGGCTCCATAATGTTTACGGTGTTCACGGCGCCTTGTTGAGTACTGCTAAGCAGCGCCGCATAGTTCGCCTGGAGCGACGCGGCTTTTGCCTCCAAAGCCTGCTTCTGATCTTCAATCAAACGAATTTTGCTGGCACTGAGCGCGTCAGCCAGATCATCCTTGATTTGCGCGATCTCGGTGTCCGTATCGGTGATATGCGTCTGAAGTTTCGCCAATTGCTCGCGCACAAATTCTTCACGCGTGTGCGCTTCTTGGCCGGCCGGACTCATGAGCACGAGTTGATTGGCCAACTCGCCAGCCACGGCTTGCGCGCGCTGCGGGTCGGTATCGGCGACGATGATCTCGATCAGGGCAGACTCAGGCGTGGCAATGACGAGATAGTCCGGCAACCACTCGATGCCCAATGCCTTCATGGTGGCTAAGCGCACGCTGTCGCGTTTGACCATATTGGCGTAGGTCCTGGTCAGCGACTGTGCCAACCCTAATTGCAGACTGTCCGGATTCGGATCCTGGATCGAAGTGCCAACCATAATCGTCGTGTGCGCCTGATAGATCGGTCGTTGAAATCGCCCAAAGATGAAGGCCGACACGCCCGCCAATAACATGGCCGCCAAGATCAACCACCACCAGCGTATCAAGGGGGCGATGTACGTGCGCAGACTACGAATATCCATGGCTTAACTTTCCGATCTCCCTATGGTCAGCGGGTCCAAATTGGATCCCAGTCTTCAAATGCATTGCTGCTCAGATTCCGCTGGCCAGAGCCGTCGGCCGCCATAATCCACAACTGGCGCCGCCCGGTTTCCCGATTAGAGAAAAACACGATCTGGCTGCCGTCCGGCGACCAGGTGGGATGTTTGTCCCATTCCCAGGTATTAGAGGTCAACTGCTGGATGATGCTACCATCCGGCGCGACCCGATAGATCTCGTCATTGCCAGTATGCGTGCTGGTAAACGCAATCCATTCGCCGGTAGGCGACCACGCCGGATCGTAGCTGTCAAGCTGGAGGTTCGTGATCTTCGTGTCTGTCTCGTACTCGAGTGAGCGCACAAAGATCTGCAAAACTCCCTCATCGTCGGCTTTGACAATCGCCACCTGCTTACCATCCGGGGAAACAGCCAAATCCCGCGCCGCCATTGGAAACACCCAACTGCGCGTGATTTTACCGGCTTCTTCAGTGACGGGATCCAGTAGGAAGACATCCGCTTCGTTGCCAGCGCGGGTTGTCTTGAAGAAGATCTTATTTCGGAATTCAGGCGGCAGCACGTCCGGCACAATTTCCGTCGGCGCCGGCGTCGTGGTGGCTGTCGGCGTAAAATCGCTAGCCAAAATCAGCACCGGTAACGTCGGTGTCGGTGTCGGCTGCGGTATCGGCGTCGGCGTGTAGACATACCACTCCCACGGCGTCGGTGTCGGCGGTCCATTGAGTGCGACGTTTGCCGTAGCCTCTACCGCGAGCGCGGCGGCCGTCGCAATATTCGCCGGCGTCACAGTGGCGAGAACATATTCGGCAATGACGGCATTGTAAGGCATTGGGGTGCTGGTCGGCGCACCACTGGCAGCTTGTTCGGTGGCGGCGGCATAGCGCGCGACTTGCGTTTGCAAATTGTCGGCAGGAGGCGACGGAATGACCAGAAACGGTGTCACATAGGCCGTTGGCACCGGCGTAAACGTGCCTGTGGTCAACGCGACAGCCGTCGCATATTCGGCTATGGCC
>Ga0105047_10012289_pt1 | contig 13796 bp, 10 predicted proteins | sample MAT04_FD_78384 | JGI IMG/M metagenome (GOLD analysis project Ga0105047, IMG submission 78384) | Freshwater microbial communities from Lake Fryxell liftoff mats and glacier meltwater in Antarctica - MAT-04 (megahit assembly) | ecosystem: Environmental > Aquatic > Freshwater > Ice > Liftoff...
ATTTCACCGCAATCGGGACAGGGATTTTCGCCAGCCTGGATTCCCTCGTTCGCCATGGCCAAATGCCTTCTCAGGTTCTGATAGACCTTCTCAGGTTCTGATTAAGTGGTGGAGATTCCGAACTTGCCATGTCTGAGACTGAGGCGGTTCACACCGAGTCTTCAAACTTAACCGGTCGCCCCCTCGATGCTCCAGCCCCATCTGAAGATTTTCGGAGAATCGCGAGAGGTCATCCGGTCTCACTCGGACTCTTGGTCGACGAAATTCTTCCAGAGTACCAGCCGCGTCTCTGTCTCACCCTGCTCTGTGCGTCGGACCTTCAGCAGGAGCGATCCGGGCGATTCCGCGAGGATGCGTTCCAGATCCGCAGGTTCGCGGACCGGTTGGCGACCGGCCTCTTCGATGATGTCGTACAATCGCAACGTCTCGGGATTCTCCTCGCGATGCTCACAACGAGTCACCAGGACACCACGCACACCGGGACTGCCGCTCACTTGCAGTGAGAGGGACTCATTCAGCGTCACGACCGTCAGGCCACTTGGTTTGACCCGGCGTTGTGAAAACGCGTGGTCCTGAAATGGACTCGGGGTCTCTTGCCGCTGGCTGGTCGTGCTGGGCTTACGCTCGGAAAGCCGAACATCGACGGTGACTCGAGTGCCCTCTCGCAGGACTTCCATGCGAACCGTCTTGTTAATCGGAGTCAGACTGACCAGATGAATCAGGTGACTCTGGTCTTCGATTTTCTGACCATCAAAAGTCAGAACCACATCATCGACCTGTAGTCCGGCGGACTCCGCAGGAGTGTCTCCGTAGACCTGCACCACGCGTGCCCCTTGAACACGAGTCAACCGCAGTCTTCGAGCGGCCGCGTCGTCAAACTCTTCGTCCAGTCGCACGCCCAGAAACGCCCGCTGCACTCGACCATGCTCCAGCAGTTGATCGACGACCTGCCGGCAGAGATTGCTCGGGATACTGAAGCCGATCCCCTCGTTGCCGCCGCCCTGGGACGCAATGGCGGTGTTGATGCCGATGACACGCCCTTGCAAATCAATCAGCGGGCCCCCGCTATTTCCGGGGTTGATCGCAGCATCGGTTTGCAGGAAGTCCTGGTTGATGACATCTTCTCCCTTTTCTCCCAGGATCAGAGATCGTCGTCCCTTGGCGCTAATGATCCCCAGAGTCACCGATTGACTCAGACCGAAGGGGCTGCCCATGGCCAGGACCATGTGACCAATGTCGAGATTGTCGCTGTCGCCCCAACCCGAAGAATTGAGATTCGTCTCCGAGAGGAGCAGGACCGCCACATCCGTCGGCGAGTCCTCAATGACCTCCGTCGGGTGCGTGATCTGACCGTCTTGCAACTTGATACGAATCCGTTTGGGACTCGACCCCAGGATGACGTGTCGGTTGGTGACGACAAACAGCTTCGAAGAGCGAGCGCTCTTCATAATAATTCCTGAGCCGGTCTCCTCGACGGTTCCGCCATTGCGGCCATCTCGCTTGCTTTCAATGTGGACGACCGAACTCTGGACTGTCGAGGCGATTCTGGCCAGCTGTTCCCCGGCGTCATCGAGAACACCACGAGGCAACACATCTCGAACTCGACCGCTGGAAGGGGTTTGTGCGCGAGCGGGGTCGCCAGAAATTCCGGGGATGAACAGAGCAGCGACCAAGAGACCGAGCCCCATGGCGGATCCGAGGTAGATCGACTTTTGGTGTTCCATCGTGCTCATCCTGCGAAATGTCTGTGTCTGGAAGACACATCTCCTCAGTCATCGATCGAGGGCAATGCTGAGAGTTTCCAGTGTGGTTTCCACATCGTGTGCCCGAGCTTCGTCGCGACACGCTGAAGTCCAGTCGGTATGAACTCCCGGCTTGCGCCCCCCGCGTTCTTCGCTCCGCTGGCAATCGATGCAGGTTGTGGAGTGAGGCACGGCCTGCAAACGGGCAATCGGAATCGGCTTCTGGCACTCCTCACAAGTCCCATAGCGACCCTGCTTCAAGGCCAGGATCGCAGCTTCAATCTGTTCCAGTTCGCGACTCTCCAGAGACGCCAACTGGGTACTCAGCTCCCGTTCAACATCGCCGTTCGCCAGGTCGGCCACATCTCCCATGGCGACGCCGGTGTCGCCCGCATGAGAGATATCGAGCGACAACTGGTGTTGAAGATCGGATCGCTGAGTGATGAGTTGTCGATACAACCTCAGAAGTGCATCTTGACGTGGCATGGTACCCTCAACTTCGTTCGTGCGTCTTCGATGACGCTGTCCTCTTGGGCCTTGCAAATCACACGGAGTGAATCCAAGGCGTTTCTCCGTCTCATTCCAACTTATGTCCCTCCCGTGAGGGGGAACGTGAATTGGAACTCAACTCGCAAGAATTCTATGCGGCGCTCGCCATCGCAACGGAAAGCAACGGCTGGTCGAGTCAAATCTTGGCGAGTCGTGACGAATCTGAGGGTAGAAACGAACGATCCGTGCGTAAGCACTCTGTTGACGCACGCAGACACTTGGGAGAGCTCTGCCTCTCTCCTCCCATCGACCGGTCTTGTCCTCTTCCACATGTGCGACAGAGGTGACAGTCTCGAATTCCGGAAGGAGCCAGGTCGTTCGACCGGGTGCCTGTTGCATTCGTCAGGGGGGCGGTCATCAGATCAGCTCGCCCGGCAAACATCATCCGGACATCCGGCACAGGTGATTCTCTCCGACCACGCGTTCAAAATGCTCTTTCTTGCTTTCCGGGCATGACATACAACACAGCGCTGCCGTCTTGATCTGCCACCCGCTCGCCTTATGGGACGAGGGGAGCGGGAACGGCACACATGACCATTCGACGGGGCGAATGCCAATGACTCTGAATTCACGAACCGGCCTGATCTGTGTGGCGATCCTCGGTCTCCTCTGCGGTGCCTGCGGGTTCCATTCTCACGTGATGGCCGAAGAGGCAGCGACATATCGACTGAGATTTCAGTTTGCCCCAGGGCAGGATTGGTACTACGTCTGCCCCAATGGAGCCTCGTACCTTGTCGAGTATTCACAAGCCAATGAAACGGTCACGCACACCTCCATGTTTCTCCGACACCTGTCTGTCGTCAAGGTGAATGAGGACGGGTCAGCCGACATCCAGCTCGTGCTGGACCGGGCCTACATGACGGCGCAAAACGGCGGAGTCAACTCGCTGTACAACAGCGAGGTTCCTGACCAGGTCCCGACAGAGTTTGCAGGGGTACATGCCTCGATTGGCAAACCGCAGAATTTCCGACTCTCTCCCCTCGGAAAGATTCTGCCGATCCCCGGACAACCCCAGTCCGTAGAACAAGTGGAACTGTTGTTTCAATTGCCCGAGCAGCCGATCGCGATCGGAGCGACCTGGAAGGAACGCTTTGAGGCCAGCGTCCCTGTCAACAAGGACAGCAAGCTGTTGCGTCCACTCAAAATGGAACGCCACTTTAAACTGACGAGTGTCGATGGAGGGATTGCCTCGATTGCCATGACGACCGTCTGTCTGTCTCCGATGAATGACCCCTTTCAAGAATCTCAAATCATGCAACGGAAAGCCACCGGGGTGATTCGTTTCGACATCGAGAAGGGTTATCTGGTCGATCGCCGACTCCAGATCCAGGAGAAAGTTGTCGGCCATGAAGGTCCGGGAAGCGCCCTGACCGTGAAAAGCATCAAGGTCGACCGATTGATTGGCATCGATCAAGCAAAGAATGTTGATCTTTCGAAAACACCTGTCCCAACAGGAGTTGCAGAGACTCCGTCAGTAGGACCGAAGTAGTCAGCAGGGGGACTTCCCTGCTCTCATACCCGCGCGATCCGAATCGGCCTCTTCTTGCAACCGGGATTCGCCTAGAATAGAGTCGGTTTCCGCTTCGGGATGTCGGAGCGAGACGACCCTCTCTCCTCCGTCCGAGTGACGGAAGCTTGTTCGATTCGAAACGGAAATGACCATGCGGCGTCGAGTTGTTGTCACCGGAATGGGTTGCGTCACCCCGATCGGAAAATCGGTCGATACGATGTGGAACGCCCTGCAGCAGGGGGCGAGCGGGATTGATTTAATCACTCACTTTGACGCCTCCAATTTCCCGACCAAATTTGCCGCTGAAGTGAAGGACTTTGACCTCGCGAATTACGTTCCAGACCCGTTACGGTTCGAACACACGGGACTCAATATCCGTTACGCCATCGGCGCTGCGGTTCAAGCCGTTCAACAATCGGGAATTGGCGAGCTCGCCGATCCCACTCGATTTGGCGTCTACCTGGGCGCTGGAGAAGGTCAGCAAGACTTCTACCTGTTTATGCGCATGATTGCCCTCTCACAACAGGGCGGTGAATTCGACATGGAGAAGTTCACCAAATACGGACTGCAATTCCTCAACGCCAAGGAGGAAATGGAGCAGGAGCCGAACATGCCAGCTGGCCACCTCGCCAGCCTGTTCAACGCTCAAGGCCCGAACCTGAACTGCCTCACGGCCTGTGCGGCCAGCAGCCAGGCGATCGGCGAAGCCAGCGAGATCATCCGCCAGGGTGAGGCCGATGTCATGCTCTCCGGAGGAGCCCACAGCATGATCCATCCGTTCGGCGTGACTGGCTTCAATCTGCTGACCGCCCTCTCGACGAACAACGCCCACCCCCAGCAGGCCTCCCGCCCATTTGACCGAGACCGCGATGGTTTCGTCCTCGGCGAAGGAGCAGCCATGCTGGTCCTCGAAGAGCTGGAACATGCCAAGAAACGCGGTGCCCAGATCTTCGGTGAGATCGCTGGTTATGGCTCCACCGCCGATGCTTACCGGATTACCGACATCCACCCCGAGGGACGTGGCGCGACCGCCTGTATCCGAATGGCCCTCAAAGATGCGGGCCTGAACTATGACCAGATCGACTACGTCAACGCCCACGGCACCAGCACCGCCGTCAACGACAAGGTCGAAACACGGGCCATCAAGCAAGCCCTCGAATCTTCCGCCTACAAGACACCCGTCTCCAGCACCAAGAGCATGATGGGCCATCTCATCGCAGCTGCGGGCAGTGCCGAGGCGATCGTGTGCCTGATGTCGATGCGAGATGGTTTGCTGCCTCCGACGATCAACTACGAGAACCCGGATCCCGACTGCGATCTGGATTACGTTCCGAACAAGCTCCGCGAAGGAAAAGTCAAAACGACTCTGTCGAACAGCTTCGGTTTCGGCGGCCAAAACTGCTCGCTGATCTTCTCGACTTTCCACGGGTAAGCCTCCCGCAGCTCCCTGCTGGAAGGCACCACATTCATGAGTGAAACCGAACTTCCCCCCGCTCCTCAACGCTATCCGACCGTCCCGTGGGCCACGCTCATGGGGCGAGCGTTGCAATTGAAGTGTCCTCGTTGTGGGCAAGGGGCCATGTTCAACGGGCCGCTTTCGACCCTTGAGCGGTGTTCGAATTGCCATCTCAAATACGAACGCGCCCCCGGATACTTTCTGGGCTCGATCTATATCAATTACGCCCTGACCGCTTTCGCGATCACCGTGACCTATATCGTGCTGCACTTTGGGTTCCGCTGGTCCAATACCCAGCTGGCGTTTCCCCTGGCCGGATTCTGCTGCGTATTCCCCGCCTTGGCATTCCGTCACACGCGAGCATTGTGGCTGGCGATGGACTGCCATTCGGACGAATCGCTGATGGAAATCGACGATCCCGAAGAGAACTAATAGCCGGGCGGGACGCTGCACACCACCCCCAGCCGCTCGCCCTGACTGACGTATCGAGCCAGTCTGCTGGTGAAGGCGAATTCTGAAACCGCTCTACCCCAAGCAAAAAGCCCCCGGAAGCGAATCGCTTTCGAGGGCTGTTGAGGACCGGGGACGCCGGAGCATCTCCACAGTGTAGGAATCAGGCAGAATACGGCTTCGAAGGCGTGATTCGGGTTGTGGGTGGTTTCCGCAACTGCTGGAGTGGATCAGAGGCCTTGGTGACAGGCAGGTCTTCCGGCAGCCGGTCATCCACGTCGTAGGCCTGGCCAATCAAACGCAGGAAGCTGATGAGCATCCAGGTGGGGTCAACCTCCCACCACTTGTGACCGGCACGGGCCAGGCGTGGGTACGCATGGTGGTTGTTGTGCCAGCCCTCTCCATAAGCGAAGAGTGCCACCCACCACAGATTCCTCGATCGATCAGTCGTTTCGTAGGTCCGGTAGCCCCACATGTGGGTCGCTGAATTCACGAACCAGGTGCTGTGATACGCGAAGACCATTCGCACACACATGCCCCACAACAACATCGGCCAACCACCAATCAGGTACAGCACAATCCCTGTCCCGAACAGGACGGGCGTGAACGCCTTTTCAAAGAACCACATCATCTTGTCCTGGACCAGATCCGGAACAAAGTGGCGATACATCATCGGTCGCAGCCGCGAATCTCGCCCGGTGAAGGTCCAGAGAATGTGCGACCACCAGTCCCCTTCGTTCGGGGAGTGCGGATCGCCGGGCTGATCGGACTTCTGATGATGAATCCGATGCACAGCTGCCCAATGCAGAGGAGTTCCCTCGCCCGAGACGATCGCAGCCAGCAGGCCGATGAACTTGGACGGGTTTTTCAGCTTCAAGGATCGATGGCTCAAATAGCGGTGCAGAGTCATTGTGACCCCGACACTGCACGTGAACCAATGCAGGAAAACCATCACCCCAAAGGATTGCCAGTTGAAAATGGCCGCTCGATAGGACGTGAACAACCCGCCGATGGCGACCAGGGCCCCGACATGCATGAGGAACATCCAGCCCACAATGGCCCAGTCGACATTTCCCCAATGCAGATTCTCGCTCCCAAACGTCGAGAGCAGCAAATCCCGCTCATCGGATTTTGTCTTACGCCAGTCGCTTCGATCATTGGACGGGGCTGTGTTTGGCACAGAGATGCTCGACATGCAAATGCTCCGAATTCAGGAGGCTGCTGCACTGGCACGGCCGACATTCGACTGGCTCAGGCGGCGGGACTCTAACACAAGCATCGGTCGTTCTCTGTCTGTTTGGATTCAAACTTTGGTCAAACTCGCGTCACACTGTGTCACAGCAATGTAAAAGACTCTATTCCTCTTCTAACAATGGAGTTACGTCATCAGAATCAGCCACGAAGCGATAGCCGGTTCCACGCACTGAGACCAAATGGCGCGGTTCGGCGGGATCATTTTCAATGTACTTCCGAAGACGCATCACAAAATTGTCGATCGTCCGTGTCGTGACCTCGGCATTTTGGTCCCACACCGCTTTCAGGATTCGGCTGCGGGAGAGGACTTCTCCCTCGTGTTCAATGAAAAATTTCAAGAGTTGAATCTCCATCGTCGTCAGCCGATGAACCAGGTCTCCTCGGCGTAGCTCGAACGAGCGAAAGTCCACTTCGACATCGTGGAATCGGAACGTATCGAGCGCAGGACGTTCCACAACCAGTCCGACTCCGAGCCGGGCGTTTCGATCGAGCAGATTCTTGACTCGGCTGAGCAGTTCCGGGAGTGCGAACGGTTTGGTCATGTACTGGTCAGCCCCGCAGTCGAAGGCATGCGACCGGTCTTCGCTGAGCGTTCGCGCGCTGAGAACCAGAATCGGCACTCGCGAATCCTTCTCCCGGATCTCGCGGCAGATTTCATAACCGCTCATCCCCGGCAACATCAAATCCAGCACGATCAGATCCGCTCCATCACTCCCCTCATCAAAGTGCTGGATGGCTGACCGTCCGTCACCGACCACCGTCGCTTCGTACCCCTCGTGTACGAAGTTGAATCGCAGCCCTTCGGCGATCGATTCTTCGTCCTCAACAATCAGGATGTGTTTCTTATGGCTCATTCGGCAGGTCGCAGAAGTGTTCGATCTCAGGGGGGACGATGACCGACTGTCAGGGTGCTGGTTCAGAGTTGGCCTTCAGAAGCATGGCCCACTAGAAACCGCCTCTGAATTGGCCCTAACTGTTGGAGTCTCGCAGGAGGGGCATGGCCTCTCCGGTCGGCAGCACGACACCGGGAAGGTCGACAGAAAATGTACACCCTGGCTGGCCATCTTCGCGATCGTCGACACTGATCCGCCCTTTTAATTGCTTGACCAGCGTCGAAACAATGAAGAGTCCCAGCCCCGTCCCCTTCGTTCGACGTTGCAGCTCATTGCCCCCGCGATAAAAGACTTGAAAGACTTTCTTGCGATCTTCATAGGGCACGCCAGCCCCATTACTGGAGACCCGCACGAGTGTCCGTCCCCCAGCGCTCAGCAAGGCGCTGACCTCGACTCGCGACGGATCACCGCCGTACTTTACCGCATTATCCAGCAGGTTCGAGAAGATCATCCGCAACACAATCCGCCGAGCTTTGATTCGAATCGGCGGCACCTTGATGGTGAACACTTCGGACAGACGAGTCTTGTGATGCGTACAGGCACCTGCGGCACATTCCCGTAACAGCGGCTCCAGTTCGATCTCCTCGATCAGCACGTTCTGACCGATCGCATCGAGACGCCCGACCTCCAGCAGCTGATTGATTAACTCGTCCAGACGATGCAGTTCTTTGTCCATCGTCCCGTAAAACTGGTCCCGCTGCTCCGTGGTCAGATTCCGCATCCTCACGGTTTCCAACGACAATTGAATCGCGGCAATCGGAGACTTGAGTTCGTGGGTCACGCTGTCGACGAAGTTCGCTTGCCGATTGTTCAAGGCAATTTCCTTCAGCGTCAGCACCAGCCAGAACGACATGCCCACCAGAATTAGAGTGAACAGGACAACGCCCAGAGTCAGAACGGTCCAACTGGTCCCGCGTGCGAGAACCACAATCCAGCACACCATCAACGTCACGTTGAGCGTCATGAGACTGGCGCTGAGCGTGATCGGAAAACGAATCGAACTGCGTTTACGAAATGACACAGCCATGTCTGCGGACCCGTTGAAAAGGCTTTCAGTCTGTCATCATAAACAGAAACGGAATCCCAAAGACATGTTCAGCGGAGTTCGTCGCCCAATTCATCGCAGGGCCGCTTCGACTCCGATGCTTTCGCGAGCATGTAAATCACCATGCACATTGGACCGAATTCGCAGATCGCCTAGAATCCGGCTCGCGAGAAGTGGAGCGGAGCGCCTGAAGTCTGGCGAGATTTGGTGGATCGTTCGCCATCGACCATTCACGAAGAACCTCGATCAGGAAAGTCCCGAAACGTTTCACAGGGATTGAGCATGATTCACTCAGAAGGTGCCTCGATGGGTTCTGTGGAACGAGCCGCCCGGCTGTTGGGGATCGCTCTTTCGGATTTCGCCTTCGTGGTTGACCAGCGGCTGCTCGTCTCTGGACTGATTCAAGCGGCGGCACAGTCCCCGAACCCACAAGTCTGGCAAGAGTGGTTTGTGGTGGCTTGCCCGGCAGCGGGACTCAAATGTCGCTCGCTGACGGCTCGACGGGAAGAGATCGAAGAACTGGCCCGCGCTGGGGGAGTGATCGTCGTCCGGCAAGCGGAGGAATGGGTCGCGATTAGCGCAGCTGGGGCCATCCATGTCCGCAGTATCGATGCGGACGGTCAGCTGCGAGGAGATCGGACGCTGGCTCAATGTTTGCCGGAGCAGAGCGTAGAAGCCGTTATCCTGGAGGGAGGCTTCCCGCAGAACCATCGAGGCGATTCCCACGCCACACCATGGCAGCGGCTGATCCGATTACTGAGTCCCGAATGGCCCGACATCTTCACGGTCCTGATTTACTCGCTGATCATTGCCATCTTGACTCTGGCCACTCCGCTGGCCGTGGAGTCACTGGTCAATACCGTCTCGTTTGGCCGACTGGTCCAGCCGATCGTGATCTTGTCGGCCATCCTGTTTGGCTTTCTGGCGTTCTCGGCAGCACTGCGGGCTCTGCAGACGTTTGTGGCCGAAATTGTGCAGCGGCGTCTGTTCGCACGCGTGGCGTCGGATCTCTCATGGCGGTTGCCGCGTATCGATCAGTCATCGATCGAAGGTCGCAACATGCCGGAGCTGGTGAACCGGTTCTTCGATGTCGTGACTGTCCAAAAAGTCGTCTCACAGTTCCTCCTCGATGGGGTCAGTGTCGTCCTGACCACACTTATCGGGATGGCGGTGCTGGCGTTTTATCACCCGATGTTGCTGGCGTTCGATTTGGTACTGATTGTGGCGATTCTCTTTATCCTTTTTGTTTTGGGCTATGGAGCGATCGGAACCAGCATCAAGGAGTCGAAGCTCAAGTACGCCACAGCTGCGATGTTGCAAGAGATCGCCCGTTGCCCGCTGCTTTTCAAGGGAGCAGGCGGAGCAGACTATGCCCTGTACCAGATGGACGCTCAGGTCGCCGGTTACCTGGATGCTCGCAAGAAACACTTTCGCGTGCTGATGCGGCAGACGTTGTCTGCACTCATGTTGCAGGCACTCGCCAGTACGGTCCTGCTCGCATTGGGTGGCTGGCTCGTCATTGTCGGCGAGTTGACGCTGGGGCAACTGGTCGCAGCCGAGTTGATCGTCACGGTGATCGTTTCATCGGTGGCGAAGTTCGGCAAACATCTGGAGTCTTTTTACGACCTGATGGCGTCGATTGATAAGCTCGGATATCTGTTTGACTTGCCCGTCGAACAGTGCGAGGGAGCCGTCGCCGTGCCGAAAGACCGGGCATTCGAACTGACGTTCGGCGAGGCCAAATCGGGCGGCAGTTGGAAACTCACCCTGGGGGAGAGTCTGGCACTGGTCGGAACTGAACACTCCACGAAGAGGCTGATCGATCAGCTGTATGGCCTGCGGGCGAGTGAGTTGGGAACCATCCGAATCTCGAATGTTGACATCCGGGATATCCGTCCCGATTTGTTGCGACGAGATATCTCCATCGCCCGGAGTCTGGATATTCTCGATGGCACAATCGCCGAGAACATCGTGATGGGCCGCTCGGAGATTTCACACGATGACCTTTGGAACGCGATTCGAGCCGTCGGTCTGGATCAGCGAATCAACTCGTTGCCGCTGGGAATTCGAGCGCCACTCTCGGTGGATGGATCGCCGCTGACACGCGGTGAAATGATTCGCCTGGTCCTCGCCCGAGCGATTGCAAGTCGCCCGCAGCTCCTGCTCATCGATGCGGTCCTGGATGCACTGAGCGACACGGAGCTGGACGACTTGATCGCCTCGGGAATTCTCCGCGATCCGCAGCGGGCCGTGCTCGTGGTCAGCGGCCGGCAACAGCTGCGAGCAGCCTGTGAACGCCAAGTTCCACTGAGCGATGCTTGAATTCGTGATGTCCGTGCGTTGAGATCGTCATCATTTTCCTGAGTGTGAGTTCGACATGACCCAGAGCACGGCATCTCAAGTCACCCCACATGCTCGCAGAATCTCACTGCCCGCGTTGCGTCTGGCCAAGAGTTCACGTTGGGCTCATTGGATTGGAAGAGTCTTGCTGGTCCTGCTGGTCGTGGGAATTGGCTTTGTGATTGTCGCTCCCTGGCAGCAGACTGTCGCGGGGAAGGGAAGCGTGATTGCGTTTGCACAGCCGGACCGTGAACAAGTGATTCAGGCTCCGATCAAAGGCAGGATCGTATCCTGGGGCGAGGGGATTCAGGAGAACGCCCACGTCAGGCAGGGACAATTGATCGCTCAGATTGAAGACCTCGATGCGAACTACCTCGACCGATTGAAAGACCAGCTGCGACAGACGAACGACAAGGTGGCGGCCGCACGGAGCGAACTTCAAGCGACTGAACGGCAAAGAGAATCGGCGGAAGATGTCGTGCGATCCTATGAGCGGCAGGTCGATCTGATGATTACCGCGCGTGATCTGACGATTTCCGCAGCCGATGAATTTGTGAAGGCGGCAGTCTCCAAGTACGAGTCCGAGCAGCAAAAAGTCGTGGAAGCCGAGGCGATCCTCTCGCAAGATCAGTCCGACTATAACCGGCAGAACACCCTCTTCGAACAGAAAATTGTAGCCGAGCAGAAGCTGCAGCAGGCCAAGCAGAAGTTTCTCTCTGCTCAGGCCAAGGTCGAGGCCGCCAAGCGAAACGTCGATGCCGCTCAAAGTGAATACGAGGGAAAGAAAAAGGACCGGGACGCCAAGGCCCAGGAAGGCCAGAGCAAGATCGATCAGACTCGAGCCTACCTCGACAAATCACGTCAGGATGTCTCCAAGGTCGACAGTGACATCGCGAAGGCCGAGAAAGGGTATACCGAGGCCGAAAAGGAACTCATCGAGACGCAAATCAAAGTCGACCGTCAGGAAACCCAGTCCGTTGTCGCCCCGCGCGATGGCTTCATCTTGCGACTGATTGCGAACCAGGGCGGCCAAGTCGTTAAGGAAGGCGACTCGTTGTGCGTCATCGTCCCAGACACGGCAGATCGCGCGGTCCAATTGTGGGTGAAGGGGATCGATGCGCCATTGATTACTCCGGGGAGCCATGTGCGATTGCAGTTCGAAGGGTGGCCCGCTGTCCAGTTTGCGGGCTGGCCGTCTGTCGCGGTGGGGACTTTCGGAGGGACAGTGACAGCTGTGGATGCAACCGACAATGGACAGGGCGAGTTTCGCATTGTCGTCCAGCCCGACAAGACGGAAATGGCCTGGCCCAATGATCAATACCTGCGTCAGGGAGTCCGAGCCAACGGTTTCGTTCTGCTCAAGCAGGTTCCACTCTGGTACGAAATTTGGCGGAAACTCAACGGTTTTCCACCGACAGTCGCGAGGCCGGAAACTAAAGGAAAATCGTCCGGCAAGAGCCAGAAATAGCGAAACTCTGCCAATTGCAGTGGACGTGCCATATGTGCCCATCGAATTATTGATGACGATGACATCTGGTCGTGAATATTATCCGGACTGCTCCTGGCGTGCCGAAGAATCAGAAGAGCTCGGCTATGGATGGGTGCGGGCGGCTCAATGAGGAGCCACACGCGAACGCACAGGGATGCATGCGGCAAGATATGAGTTCGGAACGGATCATCTTCCTGATCATCGGGGCCTGCCTGACCGGGTGTTCGAGCGTGCGTGAGCATTTCTCGTCCCTCCGGCCTGCCGCTCCGCGCGAATCTGTGCCCGCCGTACCGGCCGATCAGGTGGCTCAACCGAGAACGACGACGATCGACGAGATTGTGCCCGTTGATTTCGAAGTGGACGCGGGCGAGAAGGCGACTGAAAGCGAGACAGTCGAAGCGGCTCAAGTCGATGAGGACCCGGTCGCCTCTATCGAGAACCCGCCCGTTTCCACTCTCGAGCTCAATGCTGTTGTCTCTTCGGTCTATGCGAACTTTCCGCTACTCGAGGCCGCCCGCTTTCAGCGCAATGTCGCCAACGGAGAAATCCTCTCTGCAAATGGAAACTTCGATACGAAACTGAAGGCGGCTACGGAAAATGGACCGGTCGGTTACTACCAGACTTACCGCCAAACCCTGGGAGTCACCCAGCCGCTGTATGGAGGAGCCGAAGTCTTCGGCGGATATCGCATCGGTCGCGGAAGCTTTCAGCCCTGGTATCAGGAACGCCAAACGAACGGCAACGGCGAGTTCAAGGGCGGCGTGCAAGTTCCCCTGGCCCGCAACCGAGCCATTGATGAACGCCGTGCTCAACTCTGGAAGGCTACCTATGCTCGCCAACGGACGGAACCCGAGATTCAAGGCCAGCTCATCGAGTTTGTGCGAGACGGCTCACTGGTCTACTGGGACTGGGTTGCAGCCGGACAGAAGCAACGAATCGCAGATCGATTGCTGAGTCTGGCAGTCGATCGCAATGAGGGAATTCGGGCGAGAGTCAAAGTGGGCGATCTCGACCCCCCGGACGCCGACGACAACCAGCGGATCATCGTCTCCCGCGAGGCGAAATCAA
>Ga0105047_10012291_pt1 | contig 13796 bp, 8 predicted proteins | sample MAT04_FD_78384 | JGI IMG/M metagenome (GOLD analysis project Ga0105047, IMG submission 78384) | Freshwater microbial communities from Lake Fryxell liftoff mats and glacier meltwater in Antarctica - MAT-04 (megahit assembly) | ecosystem: Environmental > Aquatic > Freshwater > Ice > Liftoff...
TTCTCAGAACTAATCCCGGTCGTCGTCCTCATCATCCTCATTGTTCATCAAAACTTCATCTTCGTCCTCATCGTTCTGATGGCAACATCCACAAGCGTCATGACTGTCGCCTTCAGGTGATCCAGAAACCCCGCATTTTTGCTGAGTTTCTGCATTTCATGGCATCGCGACCCAATTCGGCTCAAAACCCGGCAACAAGCGGCGGAAGTGCCAGGAATGACACAAGCGGGTGGAGCAACCGTCCGCAACACACGCCAGCGTATTGCTCGAAGCGGTGTTTGATTCCAGCCGCATCGGATTTGTAGTTGTGGTTTCGTACGCTACTCACCTTACGCTTCAATTCAGCCTGTCGGCAGCGACGCTAACGCGGACCGTCCACCGGCACGGCTTGATGCGTTTTTTGAAAAATGGGCTGTGATTGCGGTTTCTGGTCGAAGAATCCTGACTCTTCGAGCACGTGAGCGAACATGAAGGCCACAGGTCGGTACAGGAATTCGTCCTGACCTTGCCGCATCAGCTTTCGAGCCGCGACATCTGCCGCGCCGTTCGGATTGGTAATCAGATTGTGGTCTGGTTCGAAGTCCGATAGTTCAATGTTTCGCACTTCGAAATAGTCGCGGATCGGACGAACGGAATCGAGTCCTGCCAGTTGTTGATCGAAAATCGTGTTCGGTCGGCCACGATACTCGATCGCTCGATTTCCGGTGGTGGAGTAGGGATGCACGGCGAACCAACGGCCACCGTAATTTGTTGATCCACCCGAAAAGTGCCTGGCCTGCAGGCAGTCGATTTACCCGCCACCGGATTCATTCCGGTGGATCTCGGGATTCTGCACTACTCGACAACACTGGGAAATCCGGTAGCGCAGAATCTTGAAAACCACTGAGGTAAACTCAGTGGCGACCGACATTTGATATTTTCCCGCAAACGCGGGTTGTATTCGATTTCCCCGTTTAACCCGAGCCAACGGCGAGGCTGTCGTGGTCCACTCGGTTGACCCGGCTCCCCGTTGGGTCGAGTTAAACGAAGAGTGCATTCATTCCAGACCGGGTACAGCGTATACATAGAATCCAGGAGGATCAGCAGATTTCAAGTTGTGGGAATAGACGGGTCATAACGCTGTGAGGAATCAGAACTTGCACATCGAACGCAGCGAAGTTTGGGAGAGTCGTTTGGACTGCGGGAAAATCGAGGGTACCATACGGATTCTGAAGCGGTTCGTCTGAGCCGCGACGTTTTTCTTCCGCTCCGGCGATATTTCGTCGCAACAGACAGCGGTATCACTTTTCGGGCATTGAATTCGTCGCTATGGACGAACTGCAACACGAATGCGGCGTCGCTGCCGTATATCATCTGGAAACCGGAATCGTCAGTCCTCTAGTTCCGCAGCGCGACAAGAAGCGTCGAGCGGCGGGTGATGAAACGATTGCGCAGCCTGAAGAACCTGAAACGTTCGACATGGCCATCACGCGCACCTCTCGAATGATTCCCGGAATGCTGCTTGACATGCAGAACCGCGGACAGCTTGCGGCTGGGTTCACCACGTACAAACCGGGCCGACCGCAACTTATGCTGACTCATAAAGACGTCGGCGGTGTGGCAGAAGTCTTTCGCATGAATCAGGAAGAAGCGTACAAAGCGCTGATGTCTGAGTACTCCGGTCATGCGGCGATCGGACACGTGCGTTATGCCACATGTGGTACCGACCATCCCAGCTACGCGCAGCCGTTTGAACGACAACATATTGCTCGTTCCAAATGGTTTAGTTTTGCGTTCAACGGCCAGTTGGCCAACTATCGCGAACTTTGCAGGGAGATCCTGAAGAACAAAGATTTTCATTTGACGCGTGAAACCGACACGGAAGTTCTGCATCATCTGATTTCATATGAAATGTCTCTGAATGCCAACATCACGCCAGTCGAGTTGCTCGGCAAACTGTCAAAGATTCTCGACGGTTCGTGGAACATCGTATTTCTGAACGCGCGCGGTCAGATGTTTGTCTCCCGCGATCCGCTTGGGATGCGGCCACTGTGTTACGCACATGAAGGATCACTCTTTGCGGCAGCCAGCGAAAGTGTCGCGTTGACTCATCTTGGGTTTTCCGACCAGAGCGTCCACAACGTTCCACCAGGACACGTCGTGATCGTTGATGGCGAATCTGTCACCGTGGAAAAGTATGCGGAGAGTCCGAAAAAAGCCCACTGCTTCTTCGAATGGATTTATTTCGCAAACGCCGGAAGTACGTTTGATGATGCGGGGGTTTACCTGTCGCGCAAACGCCTGGGAGAAGAGCTTGCCGCCCGCGAACCCATTGAGATTGACGATGATGTGATTGTGGTGCCGGTGCCTGACACAGCCAAAGCCGCTGCGGATGCCATGGCGTTTAAGCTCGGCGTTCCGTCACTCGAAGGCCTGATTCGCAATCGTTACATCGGTCGCACATTTATCGAAGGCAATAATCGAGCCGACAAAGTGCGAATGAAGTACACCCCTCTGCCGGAAGTGATGGAAGGCAAACGCATCCTGCTGGTCGATGATTCCATCGTACGCGCGACGACTCTGCGAGAACTTCTCACTTTGTTGAAGCTGCGCGGCAGAGCGAAAGAAATTCACGTGCGAATCGCGTGTCCTCCAATCATCGCACCGTGTTTCTACGGCATCGACATGTCAACCGTCAATGAATTGTTCGCTCCGAAATTCATGGCTGGCACGCAGCTCACTGCGGAAGAAGAACAGGCGATGGCGGATTCGATCGGTGCGACCAGTCTGCGATATCTTCCGGTTGAGGCGTTGGCAGACTGCGTTGGTCTTCCGGAGACATCACTCTGTCAGGCCTGCGTGACCACAATTTATCCTACGCCTGCCGGCGAAGCAATGTTTCAGCGTGCTCTGGAGAAATCGGAACGGGACAAAGCGACGAACGCGGCTGGCTGTGTGACGGAATGTGTCCCGGATCAAGCGGAGCGGGTTTATATTTAGGTGGGCGAAGTGTCAAAAATCACAATCGAACCGAACTTGTACGAGACCGCTAAGAAAGCGGCTGAACTCGCAGGCTACAGCAGTGTCGACGAATTTGTCGCGCACTGCCTGGAGACAGAAATTAAACGGCTGAAAGTGGAATCGGCTGAGTCTCAGGTTGCCGATCAGCTTCGCGGACTGGGCTACCTGAATTGAACGACGCAGCAATTCATGTTACTGAACTGCTCAATCAGATCGCCAGCGCGGTTTGCCGATTCCTGCTGGCACCACTGGGGCTGCTCCCCGAAATCCCAGGCGCATTGATCGTTGCTGTGCTGACAGGCATTCTGATGCTGCTCGCCTTCAAGTACACATCAAATCAGAACGCCATCAAAAGCGTCCGCAATGGTATTAAGGCCGAGTTGCTTGCGCTCTCACTGTTCAAAGAAAGTGTTGCCGTCAGCCTTGGTTCGCAGCAGCGGATCATCACGGGGGCGGTCAAACTCATGCTGTTGTCACTGCTCCCGATTTCTGTGATGGCGATCCCGGTGACACTACTGCTGGGACAACTGTCGCTGTGGTGGGAAGCACGCCCAGTGCGAATCGGCGAAGATGTTGTTGTCACACTTTCGTTGAACGGAACAGTTCGATCAGAATGGCCGAAGGTGGAACTCGCGTCAACTCCCGGATTCGAAGTCACCGGCGGACCGTTCCGAATTCGAAGCCGCCGAGAAGTGTGCTGGGAACTCCAGGGCCGCACCGCAGGCGGTCATCATATGGTTTTCGATGTCGATGGACGGAAGATTGAAAAAGACATCGCCGTCGGGGACAGCCCCATGCGAATCAGTATTCGCCGACCGGAATGGAACTGGTTTGAAGTACTCCTCCATCCGGCAGAAACTCCCTTCGTCGCTGGTGATCCGGTAAAATCCATTGCCGTGCAGTATTCTGGAGACACCGTCTGGACGACCGGTCGCTATTCCTCATTCGTCTTCCATTCGTGGATTGTTTTTTGGTTTCTTATCTCCACAATCGCGGCGTTCTGCTTTCGTGGCGTGTTGAAAGTGAGTTTTTAGAAAATTCGGCTGGCGGTGTGTTTCGGGCGAGCGGTGGGGGTCAGCCCATTGAATTGAACGCATGTGTCTGGCGAGCGGCGGGACGTCAGTCCCCCGATTGTGATTCTTATCCGGAGACTGACGTCTCGCGGCTCGCCAGCCTTTGCTTGCACCAGCACCCAAAACAACAGATAGAAACTTCAGGAAGAATGACATCGAAATCCAACAACGACATCATCATTGTCTCGGGACTGCCACGTTCCGGGACGTCACTGATGATGCAGATGCTTCAGAATGGCGGTGTCGAAATCCTCACGGACGAGGTGCGGACAGCAGACTCCGACAATCCTCACGGATATCTGGAACTTGAAGCCGTCAAGAACATCCAGCACGATGCCTCATGGCTGCCGAACGCTCGTGGCAAAGCCTTCAAGATGATTTCGCTGTTGCTGTATCAGCTTCCGCCAACCGAAAAGTATCGAATCCTGTTCATGGAGCGAGACCTTGACGAAGTCCTGACCTCCCAGCACACGATGCTCCAGCACATGAACCGCACTCCAGCACCTCACGCCAAAATGCGAGAATCATTTCAGATTCACCTTGAGCACCTGAACGACTGGCTGATACAGCGAACAGATATGACGATGCTCAAAATCCCTTACAGAAGTTTGATCCAGCAACCTTCACAATATTCGAAAAAAATCTGCCACTTTCTGGGACTCGCTCTGAATGAGTCGAAAATGACAACAGCGATCGATCCGTCGCTCTATCGAAATCGCAGCCGGGTTCTCTGAGCAGTCCGATCTGCGTTCTATTCGGGCGCTCGAGGGACGTCAGTCCCCTGGTGAAACAGTTGCAACCTCAGACTGATTCTACGGCTCGCCAACTGGAACTAGAGTGTGAATTCTTTGTTTTTTCGTGACAAACCTCACTGATTATTGTATAAAGAAGTTGCTCCCATACTCTATTCGCCTTCAAATTCGTGCCGAGTCTAATCCTTGTTCTAAACGATGTTCCGACTAACGCTCACGCTTACGTTATTCATTGCTTTCGGTGTTATGCTGCGGGCTGAGGAACCGACGCATGCAGTCGTTGATGTCGCTTCGATCCCTGCCCATAGCGGCGGAATATTTGAGAGGGATGTTCTGCCGATCCTGCGAGGGAAATGTTTGACGTGCCATGGTGAAAAAATCCAAGAGGCCGAATTAGACTTGGGTACGCAGGCAGGCGTAAAAAAGGGAAGTTCCTCCGGACAGATCGTGGTAGCGGACAAGCCGGAAAAAAGTCTGCTGCTGGAAGTTCTGCATGATGGTTTGATGCCTCCTTCAGGGGAGGGATTGCCGCTCACCGTTGCGGAGATAGAGATCGTGCATCAGTGGGTCGCTGCGGGCGCTCACTTTGCCAACCCGGATAATACGCTGGAACCGGCAGTCACGGAGCGCAGAATTTCTCAAATCATGCTGTTGCGGTGCGCCGTGTGCCACAACGGGCAAGTCAAGGAAGGTGGATTGGATCTTCGATCGCGCAGTGGGATGCTGAAGGGAGGCAAATCGGGTCCAGCGATCAACCTGAAGAATCCTGCGGAGAGCCTGCTTTTGGAGAGGATCCACGCGGGGGAGATGCCTCCACTTCGGAGACTGGCAAGCGTTTCGGTCAAGGTGATCGAAAACGCGGAGGTGGAAGAGGTGGCCGAGTGGATCAAGCTGGGCGCTCCGGCAACTCCGACACGGATTGAGAATGACGAAAACGAAAGCGAATCCGAAGTCACTGAGGCGGACCGTCAATTCTGGGCGTTTCAGTCCCCGCAGCCGCAAGCCGTGCCGGTGGTCAAAACTCAGGGTCGCGTGCGAAACCCCATCGATGCCTTCGTCCTGGACAAACTGGAGGCTGCCGGATTGTCCTTCTCATCGGACGCTGAACGAGGAACACTCATTCGACGGGCGTATTTCGATTTGATCGGACTTCCTCCTACCCCTGTTGAAGTCGATGCCTTCGTTACAGACAGCGATCCGCAAGCCTGGGAGAAGCTTATCGAGCGTCTGTTGGAGTCTCCTCACTACGGTGAACGCTGGGGACGTTATTGGCTGGACCTTGCGGGGTACGCTGATTCAGATGGTGTCAATGAGGATGATCCAATTCGCCCTTATGCTTACCGATACCGCGATTACGTCATCCGATCATTGAACAAAGACAAACCGTACAACCAATTCCTGCTCGAACAGATAGCCGGCGATGAACTGGTGGACTATGAACAGGCCACAGTGATCGATGATGAGATTTACGACAACCTCGTGGCTACGGGCTTCCTGCGGATGGCACCTGACGGAACGTATAACGGGCTGACCAATTTTGTGCCGGATCGGCTGGACGTAATCTCTTCTGAAATCGAAATCCTGACTTCCAGCGTGATGGGCATAACCGTCAAATGTGCTCGGTGTCATGCTCATAAATTCGATCCGATTCCTCATCGGGATTACTATCGTCTGGCCGCAATTTTTAAGGGCGCATTCGATGAAAATGACTGGTTACGTCCCACAAAAACCAATGACAACTTCCCACTCCGGGGATTGCCCTACGCTCTTCCCGGTGAAAAAGAGCTCTGGAAAGCCGAGCAGAAGCAGCTCGAAGAGAGAATCGAAGTCGTCAAAACCCGGTATGAGTCCAGACGCCGCGAGCTGGTGACAATTCAACTGAACGAACATCTTGCGGAGTTGCCGACTTGCCTGCACCTGGACCTTCGCGAGGCAGCTTTGGAGCCGGAGGACAAGCGAACCGAGATTCAGGAGTATCTGGTTTCAAAGTTTGAAGAGATGCTCCACATCGGCGTCAGGGAACTGCAGAAGCTTGATCCTGACTTTCAAGTACTAGCGAAGTCCAGTTTCAAACAGGTCAAAGTTCTGAGCGCTCAGCTTAAACCGAACGCGCCATTCATTCAGGCGTTGTGGGACCGAGGCGAACCGACGACAACATACATTCTGCGGCGCGGGAACTATCTGTCCCCCGGCAGGGAAGTCGAACCCGGGGTTCCGGCAGTGCTGACCGATGGCAAAACCTCCTTTGAAATCAAGCCACCATGGGATGGCGCAAAACAGACTGGCCGACGACTGGCATTTGCCCGCTGGTTGGTGCAACCGGACCACCCGTTGACTTCCCGGGTGATGGTGAATCGCATCTGGAAGCACCACTTCGCGAACGGAATCGTGCAGAGTCTCGACAATTTCGGCAAAGCCGGACAGCTTCCGACGCATCCGGAATTGCTGGACTGGCTGGCAGTTGAGTTCGTGCAAGGTGGTTGGAGTCTGAAGGCCATGCATCGACTGATAATGACATCCAGCACCTATCGACAATCCTCATTGTTGACCGCTGATCATGCGGAACTTGATCTCGACAATCGATTGCTGTCGCGTTTTCCCATGCGGCGACTGGATGCAGAGGCGTTGCGCGACTCCCTGTTGTTTGTATCCGGAAAACTGGACAAAACGCAGTTTGGACCACCCGAGCAAGTAGAGAGTCGCAGTGACGGCCTGGTCACCTCGGTCGGGACAGAAAAAGGATGGCGGCGAAGCATCTATGTGCTTCAGCGCCGCTCACAATCGACTTCGATCCTCGAAGACTTCGATCTTCCTCAAATGGCCCCCAATTGTGTTGAGCGGACGGTCGCAACAGTGGCTCCTCAGGCTTTGCACTTGCTGAATAACAAAACTGTGCATACCTGGGCTGTCGCTATGGCGCAGCGTATCATGCGGGACGCCGGTCCGGATTCCGACGCGCGGATCAAACTCGCATATGAACTCGCATTCGGACGCGAACCGGATGCTGCAGAACTCAGTGTCTTACTGGAATCTTTTCGCGAGTTGCAAGAGCAATGGCTGGCGGCCCTGCAGGAGTCAGAACCTCAGACAGCATCCTCCAGACAGGAAATATCTCCTGCAGATGAGGGACTGACGCCTGATGAACAAAGCGTTCTGAGGTCACTCACGAATCTGTGTCATGCACTCATGAATTCCGCTGAATTCATTTATATCGACTAGAGGATATCTATGGTTTGTGATGACAGAAGAATGCGATCCACTTTAGCTGCGGTGGGGCGACGTAAGTTTTTTGAGAACGCAGGATCCGGCATCTACGGAGCCGCATTGGTCTCACTGTTGAATCGCAATCTGCTTGGCGATTCTCCTGCTCGAATACAAGACGAGCCAGGGCAGGTGTATGATCTCGCCCCTCGCAGGCCGCACTTCGAGCCCAAAGCGAAAGCCGTGATTCAGCTTTTCATGAACGGGGGTCCGAGCCAGATGGACTTGCTGGACCCTAAACCCGAACTGGATCGCATGCATGGCCAGTCGTACTTTGACAAGATAGCGGGAGAAGTGGAATCACCCGGGTCAGGCGGTGCCTTAATGCGAACTCCGTTCAAATTCAAGCAGCACGGCCAGAGCGGAATGTGGGTTTCGAACGCGATGCCGCATTTTGCGGATTGCGTCGATGACGTAGCAATGATCAGATCAATGCATACCGTCAATCTGACCCACGAGCCAGCCCTGTACCATATTCACAGTGGCCGGACACTTCCAGGTCAGCCGTCCCTCGGATCATGGGTCACTTATGCGCTTGGCTCAGAAAGTGAGAACCTGCCAGCTTATGTCGTTCTGGACGATCCGCTCGGCCTGCCGGTGAACGGCACTCAGAACTGGGCATCAGGTTTTCTCCCGCCGGTATACCAGGGAACTAGATTTAGGGCAACAGGAACGCCGGTTCTGAATCTTGACCGGGACTACGATGAGCCGGATACTATCACAAGGGTCGAGCGCAATCTGATTGGGCGTCTGGATGAACTGCATCGCAGTCGCCGAATGGGCCAAATCCAGCTCGACGCCAGAATCGCCAGTTACGAACTTGCCGCGAAGATGCAGCTGACTGCCCCAGAGGCCATTGAACTTTCACAGGAGACGCCAGAAACACTGGCATCGTACGGTATCGGCGAGAAAGTCACGGACTCCTACGGTCGACGATGTTTGATCGCGCGGCGGCTTGTCGAACGCGGTGTTCGATTCGTGCAGTTGTACATCAATTCACAGATTTGGGACACTCACGATCATTTGGAGTCCGAAATCCAAATGGCGTGTGATCGCACCGACAAGCCTGTCGCTGCCTTGCTCAAAGACCTGAAAGCACGTGGGTTATTCGACGACGTGTTGGTGATCTGGGGCGGTGAATTTGGCAGGCTGCCGATTGCTCAGCTTCGCGGCGGTGATGCCGCAGTCACCGCCGGCCGTGACCATAATAAGAATGCTTTCTCCTGCTGGCTGGCTGGAGCCGGAATCCGAGCTGGCACGGTCCACGGCTCGACCGACGAGATTGGGCTCATGGCTGTGGAGAACAGAGTCAGTGTAACGGACTGGCATGCAACGATTCTGCACCTCCTTGGACTCAACTATGAGCACAATTTCTACGAACGCAATGGTTTGAAGGAAAAGCTAACCGGAGTGGAACAGGCCAGAATCGTCAATGAGATTCTCGCATGAGTACGGTTTTGCAATACGTCAGGGCTGCGATCAGACAAACTGTTCGTGCTGCCGGCGTGATCTCCTGCCTTGTGTACTTGTACGGGTGTAGCCCGATCGAAGGTATGAAATCACCCGAAAAGAAGTCCGAAACTCCGCTTCTATCAGACTCCCGCGATCCGCCGGCAGACCCATCGCCGATGTCCAGCTATTCGCCGCATCCGGCTGGAACGCTGACATACTGTGCTGACGTAGCACCAATTGTTATGGAAAAATGTGCTGGATGTCACCGTCCTGACGAAATCGCTCCATTTCCGCTACTGTCGTATGCAGACGTCCAGAAACGCGCGCTCCAAATTGTCTCAGTGACGCAGAGCCAAACGATGCCACCCTGGTCTGCTGCTCCGGGTTTTTGCGTTTTCAAAGATGATCGCAGTCTGACAACAGACCAGATCGGCGTTCTTAAGCAATGGTATGATGAAGGCACATCGGAAGGTCGCCCGGAAGACTTGCCTTCAGTACCGCCGATTCCCGTCGGATGGCGATTTGGAGAGCCTGATCTTGTGGTTCGCATGGCTGAACCTTACACACTGCCTGGGGATGTTCGAGACACCAATCGACGGTTCGTTATTCGCGTTCCCATCGAAGAGTTGACATATATCAGAGGATGGGATTTTGATCCCGGAAATCCCTCGGTTGTCCATCATGCATTTCTCTGCGTCGATCAGAGCGGCTGGGCGCAGCACCTGGATGATACCGACCCGTTGCCGGGATATGACGGAATTCTCACCGAAGGAATCGGCAGTCCGGATGGATTTAATCTGGTGTGGCTTCCTGGCTGCCCACCGCCGCCACCAGACAACACAATGGCCTGGCCTCTGATGCCCGGAACGGATCTTGTCCTTGAATTGCACCTGTGCGGGACCGGCAAAGATGAGACTCTGCAGCCGTCAATTGCTCTGTATTTTTCAAAAGACCCTCCCACAAGCCACCCTGGCGTCGCGTTTTTGATCGCCAACACGATCGACATCCCGCCCGGTGAGAAGGCTTATCGCGTGGATGATGAATATGAGTTGCCAGTTGATGCCAAATTATTGAGCATTGGTCCACACGCCCACTATCGCGGGAAAGACGTGCAGGTCCGGGCTGTATTTCCCGATGGCACAAAGTCCTGGCTGCTGCGCATCAAGGACTGGGACTTCAACTGGCAAAACAGATACACATTTGCAAAGCCAATACTGGCACCAAAAGGAACGGTTTTGCAGATGCGCATGACGTACGACAATTCACCGGAGAATCTGCGAAACCCGGTGATTCCGCCAGTACCAGTGCGTATCGGACGCAAGTCGTCGGATGAAATGGGAGAAATCGCCGTCTATCTGCTGCTCAACAATGCAGAGGACGCAGCCATTCTGAGACAAGGACAGGGGCTTAAGAACCTGGAAGACAACCTGGAACGTGACTTGTATCTGGTCCAGCACGAACCGAACAACGCTGAGACCCACTTTAATCTGGGGACCGAATTTCAGGCAGTTGGCAATCTGAACAAGGCAATCTTCCACTACACGACTGCCATTCGACTTGATCCGGATATGTCACGGCCGCACAACAATCTGGGAAGCGTCTATCGAGCACAGGGCCGGGTGAATGACGCAATCGCGGAGTATTCAGAAGCCATCAGGATTTATCCGGACGATTCAAGGGCACATTACAATCTCGGCCAGATCTTTCTCGCGCAGAACCGACTTGATGACGCAGAAGAACGATTCAGAATGTCACTCAATATCAACAAGAATTTCGTTGAGGCCGAGCATATCCTTGGCATCATCGCTTTGCGAAAGAAAGATGTTTCGTCAGCAATGTCACATTTCAAGCGGGCACTCAGCCTGAATCCTGCTTACGAGCCATCGCGTCAGGCGGTGCAGAAACTCGGCGGGCCGTAGTTTGACAGCGCCACTTTTTGCGATAATCGAGTGTTTTCGTAGCCCGAAGCGTGAGCAAGGGATTGTGCCTAACTCGTTCCCTCGCTTACGCTTCGGGCTACAATGCGTTGCAAAGTGGCACTGTCAAATTTGTTTGTTTCCGCTGGCAATCATCGTCAAAGTTTTCGAGTTGCGGCTCAACGCAGGGCATCAGTCTGCGCCTCAATCTGTCGAATTCTCTCCTGCAACGCAGAATCATCGGGGTTGAGCCGTTGAGCCTCGTGGAATTGCTGAATCGCGTCGTTGATTCGTTTTTGCATCAACAGGACATTCCCCAGATTGACATGTGCCTCAAACGATTCCGGAGACAATTCGACAGCCTTTTCCATGTGCGCGACTGCTTCCGCGATACGATTCAACTGCACCAGGATCGCACTGAGATTCATGTGAGCTTCCAGCAGCCCTGGTTCGTACTGCAACGCCTGCTGAAAATAGTAAATCGAATCCTCCAATCGCCCGTTTCTGGCCAGCAGCATCGCAAGCTCGAAGTGCGCAGTCACGAAGCCCGGATCGCTGCGAATGGCCTCCTTGTACTCCGAAATTGCTTCTGCAAGCCGATCCATCCGCGAAAGAGCATGTGCCAGTCCGAAATGAGCATGGGACGACTCTGACTCAAGGCGAATGACGGCGCGATATTCTTCGGCGGCCTGATCCCAGCGTCCCTGAGAAGAATGCAGGTCGCCAAGATGTGAGCGAGCCTTTACACATTCGGGCTGCCGCTTCAGCAAGGCTTCATAGACCGCCGCAGCCTCTTCCGCAGCGCCTTGTCGTTGCAGCAGATCGCCCAGCATAACCTCAGCCATGGGATAGCGGGGAGTGGTCGCAGCGACGACCTCGCGCACCAGCGTGAGTGCTTCGTCAAGCTGCCCGGCATTCTTCAGTTTCTGAACCTCATCGATCTTTGCTTGAAACGGCAGCATGTCTTTCATGTCCGGCAATGCTTCGGTGGCCATTGCCTCAGCGCTGCCTTCCGTCGATCCGCCGATGTATCCAAAACTTGCCAGAATCTGTCGATCTTTGTCTGACAGCGAGACGTTTCCGGTGCTCAGAGGGACAAACTCGTCCTGCATTTGTTCGAGGATCGCTTGTAGTTCCTTCCGCTGGTCTGATTCAACTTCCCACAAATTTGTTCGTTCATCCGGGTCATTCTGCAGATCGAAAAGTTCTCCCCGCGTCGTATACACATATTTCCACTTGTCAGAGACGACTGCCTGCATCGGAGCCCAGCGGTTGTCAAGAAACGGTGCTTCTGTTTCCACGTAACAAGGATGCGGCGGGATACTCATTCCTGCAAGTGAGTCTTTCAAACTGCGTCCCCGCATGCCGTCATTGGCCGGAAGCCCAAGCATGTCCAGCAATGTTGGTGTCAAATCGACCAGCGAAACAGGCTCATCGACACGATGTCCAGGCCGACAGTCTTGCGGTGCCACGACGACCATAGGAACACGCACGGTGGTGTTGTAGAGCAGCAATCCGTGTTCTTCTTCACCGTGTTCGCCAAGTCCCTCACCGTGATCGCCGACGACCACAACGATAGTCCGATCCTGCAACTGCCGACTTTCAAGGAATTGCAGAACTCGGTCCAGTTGCTGTACCTCAACCGCGATTCCGGCATCGTAAGGCTGATCCTGAAATTGGTCGCCGAACAGCCCCTCGCGAGCATCGTAAGGGGCGTGCGCGTCATACAAATGGATCCAGCAGAAGAACGGTTCATTTGTCCGTTTCTCAAGCCATTGCAGTGCTGAATCAACGACACGCACACCTGTTCGACGTCGATCGAATGAATGCTCCCCCGGTTCGGAATCGGACAGATCGTCGTCGTAAACATCAAATCCACGATTCAGACCAAATTTGGAATTGAGAACAAACGCAGCCAGAAACGCTCCAGTGTCGTATCCACTATTCTTCAGGATTTCGCTGAGCAAAGGAACGTTGTTTCCAAGTCGTCCACTTCCATTGACGCGCAATCCATGTTCCGGCGGATAAAGCCCGGTCAACATCGTGGTGTGAGACGGCAACGTCAATGGCACCGGCGCGAATGCGCTGTCAAAGATGACACCGCGTTTTGCAAGCTGGTCGAGGACATCGGTCAATCCATGCTGATAGCCGTAGCAGCCAATTCGATCCGCTCGTGTCGTATCAAACGTCACAAGAACCACATTCAGCGGCTGCGACATGCGTTGCCAAAAGACCCAGCCACATGCAGCGGCTAAGACACAGACCGCTAAGAACAACCCTCGTCGGGGCGTGAACAACTTTTGCTTCTGCGACACCTGAATCTGTCTCCTTGGTTCTGCCAA
>Ga0105047_10012293_pt1 | contig 13795 bp, 13 predicted proteins | sample MAT04_FD_78384 | JGI IMG/M metagenome (GOLD analysis project Ga0105047, IMG submission 78384) | Freshwater microbial communities from Lake Fryxell liftoff mats and glacier meltwater in Antarctica - MAT-04 (megahit assembly) | ecosystem: Environmental > Aquatic > Freshwater > Ice > Liftoff...
GTTCAGGGTTCAGGGTTCAGGGTTCAGGGTTCAGGGTTCAGGGTTCAGGGTTCAGAGTTCAGAGTTCAGAGTTCAGAGTTCAGAGTTTAGAGTTCAGAGTTCAGGGTGCACGGCTCAGAATTGAGAATTGAGAATATAGAGGCCAGGGGGAAACGGCTCCTCTCGGCGGCAATTCCTGCCGTGAAACGGCAAGGATGGGCGCAGAGGACTCGAGCCGACCGCCAGCGACAGATTGCAAGTCGTTTAATGGCCGTTAGTTACGAATGGCACGCGGCATGCAATACCAGTCGGCATCCTCCTCCCTCCCTTTGCCCGGCTCGTATGACCGCTTCAAGCTGCACCAACTCATTTTCGTACGAACAGGGCGCGTTCCCAAGCCCCGACGAAGTCGCCAGCGAACTCCACCTCCTCGGCCTCCTCCGAACGTCTGGCTTCTCCGAATCCGCGAACCGTCGCCTCGACGCACTCGTGGCAAAAGCTCCGCTGGTGGACGCCGTTGCCGCAGTCGCCAGCGCGACCAACGAACGAACAATCGTCGACTTCTGGCTGGCTGAAAATCACGGTGACGCCACACGCACGCTCATTCCTTCTGCATCACTGACTGCCGAAGGGCTGCCCCGATTTGTCGTTGCACTTCCGCGCGACGCGGGTGATGCGCTGGTTGAATCGATTACCGCTGAATTGTCATACGACGGTGCCGATTCCGAACTGCGCAACTTCCTCGATGAGATTCTCATCGAAGAAATGGCGTTCATTGATTTCGATCCGGGCGTTGGATTTGCCATTCTCACGGCCGCCACCGCACCTGTTCCCGCAACAGCTGTTTGCGCGGTAAGCCCGCGAGCGAGCGAAGTACTCGCGCTTGATGTCGCCGTCGAAGCAAGCGGTGTGGACGAACTCGTCACCGTTATTCGGAACGTCAATGGTTCCGTCACCGTTGACGAGCTGCTGAACAATCGCATGGCCGATACGCGTGAGCTCGTCGTACACGCGGGAATTGCCGGCGTCGTACCACTCGTAGTTTCCGGCGCGCTCTCCTCCATTCGCGATGGCCGCGTGAACGCCATCGCGTGGCGCTGCCTCCAACGCGCGGGCGACGTTCCTATGCTCGACGATGACTTTTCGCGAGACATCGACAATGCAGGAACCGTACTTTCGGTACTGGGATTTCAGCACTTTGCGATCGCGCAAAATGGAGACGACGTCGAACTGGTGCCGGTTGGCGCCGTTGCCGGCAACACCACTGTGATCTCTCTGAGCCGGGAGTACCTCACGCGAGTCGGAGTGGTATGAGCATCGCGCTGCCTGTTGCACCCACCACTAACGAAAGCTCCGACATCTTCGCACCGGCCGACGCGACCCGCTCGGCCCCAATGCCGCCGCTGCATCCACAAAATGTGGGGAACGTGTTCGCGGCTTTGCGCGAAATGGTGCGTCCTGAAGCTTCGGGTTTTGGACGTCCGCTTACGCGCGGAGAAATTTTTCGTGGCCAGTTGGAGTCGCAGTGGGCAGCGGCCAGAATCATTTCGTTTGACATTTTTGACACGGCGATTGTGCGCAAATGCCAATCGCCGCGCGACGTGTTTCTATTTCTGGCCGATCACGCTCCGTTCAAGGGCAATGGTGATTCGCGCCACTTCGCCGAACTACGGCAGGGTGCCGAGAACAGCGCGAGAAAACGCGTGCACGCAGCGATGGGCACGGGTGAAGCCACCCTGTTCGAAATTCACACCGATCTCGCCACGTTAGCAGGTTTTGATGCCTCGTTAGTGCCACAAATGGTGGCCGCCGAGGAAGCAGTGGAATTGTCATTGTGTATCACGCACCCGTTCATGCAACAGGTATACCGTCGCGCCCACGCGAATGGAAAGGAGGTGTGGTTTGTCTCCGACAGCTATCACAACGCAGCATTCCTGCGTCGACTGATTGCGTCGTGCGGGTACCGCAACCCGACCGATCGCGTGGTATCATCGTGCGACGAACGGTGCAGCAAAGGCAGCGGAAAACTGTTGCCTAAACTGCTGGATGCGGCCAGTGTGAATCGCGCGGAGTTCATTCATGTAGGTGACAACATGAACTCCGATTGCGCGCTGCCGGCGCAGGCTGGCATCAATGGTGTGTGGCACCCGCTCGCGGGCGCTCCAGAAGGTATTGCGCCCAGTCAGTCGCGTGAACAGGCGTTGGCGTTGGGCTTGTCGGCGTGGGGAGCCCGCACGTTCGAACCGGCGCGCCCGTTCTGGTGGCGGTTTGGATTCAGCGTCGCGGGCCCGTTGCTGGTTGGCTTCTCGTGGTGGTTGCATCAAAAGATGCGCGAAGACGGAATCAAGCGCGCGTATTTCATGCTGCGGGACGGCGATGTGCTCAAGCGTATTTACGACGTGCTGATGGAAGGCAATCCCGACGCCATCCCGTCGCATCTGCTGGAATCATCGCGCCGAGCGTACATGTTGCCAGCCCTTGGCCCGTCGGCGCCTTCGTTGACATCGCAGTTGTTTGTGAGCGAAAACCCGCGTCCGGTCAAGGACTTTCTGGAACGCTTGTGCATTCGCACCAACGATTTACTCCCTGTTTTCCTGCAGGCAGGATTTTCAAGTCCCGATCAGGTGGTTGGTCCGAACGACGCCGACCGCCTCACTCGTCTGTTCTCCCATCCGAAAGTGCTGGAACGCATCAGCCAGCGTTCGGCGGAAGAGCGCGATTTGCTGATGCGGTATCTCAAACAGGAACAAGTAGTTGGCGTGGAGGAGCGCGTCGCGCTCGTAGACATCGGCTGGAACGCAACTATTCAGAAGTCGTTGAATCACGCCGCGAACACAGCCCGCGTGAAGAACGACGTCGTCGGCTATTACCTGGGAACGTTTGCAGGCGCGCAACGAGACGCGATCTCGCCAATGCGCGGTTATCTGTGTGAATTGGGCGCGCCTTACGATCGCTTTCGACCGCTCGCCGAATTTCGTCAGCTGATAGAATTCATCTGCACCAGCACGCGCGGCAGCCTGCACCACTTCGCCAATCAGGGAAAGACCGCCGTGCCGGTCGTGGCGAAACCGGATCATAACGAGCGCCAGATGGACGCGATTCGTGAGCTGCACGAGGGTGCCGTGGATTATGCCGCATTGATGCGCGAGGAAGGTGGCGCGCTGTGCCTGAATTCATTGGACGCGAGTGCGGCCTGCAGCGCGTTGTATCGAGTCATCAATCACCCCACGGCCGAAGAGGCGAGTGTCGTTGGCGCGATGCAACATGGTGATGGCATGGGCTCCAGTGCGTCTCGCAGCTTCGCCGCGTTCAGCGGGGGTGCGTTTACCGCGGACAAGATCCTGAACGACTACCATCGCGCGTACTGGAAGGCCGGTATGCTCAATCAGCAAACGGCCGAAAGCATGATGCTGCGAACGCTGCTCTGGTTACACGAAGGCTGAGCCGCAGATCACGCGCCTTTGGCCGGATACTTCGCGGCCAGGCGCTGCATCGTATTGATATTCCGAAACGTGGTGCTGGCACCAATTGCTTTCTCGAATTTGGTAATCGAAAATTTGGAGTTGACGACAGACGTGTGCAGCAGCATGAATATTTCGTTACCGTCGGTTCGGAACGACTCGCACGCCGTGTCGAAACCGGCCATCGCCTTTTGAGCCGCAGCGGACAACGGTGCGTGAAGGCAGCCGATGTTCAGTGAGTGTGCGCCGTCAACCTCAGCCGCAGAAAAGACGGTGTACTTACGTTCGACCATCGTGGCGACTTCGGCATCTGTGCGAATGAATACGGGCACCGCGTAGTCCAGTTCTTGCTGCAATGCGGTTTCGGCCTTCTTGACCAGCGCCGGAACGGCCGTGGACCTGGTGGAGAAGATGACGTTACCGCTGGCAATAAACGTCTCGACGTCGGACAAGCCAATAAATTCAAAGATGGATTTGAGTTGCGCCATTTTGACGACCCGTCCGCCAACATTTACGGCGCGAAGAAACGCGATGTAGCGCGGCATACCCTGGAATGTGCGAGGAGACGTACCCGTGAGCCCGACCGCTCAGAAATACGCCTCCGACACATCATTGCCAAGATGCCGACCGTTGATTGCGACCAGCTTGCCTTGAGCAGCTGGTCGCGATTCGTGATCCGCGCTACGCGATTCGCGCTACGCTAGTTGCGATACACGGCAGACGTCTCGGAATCTTCCGGAATGCTGGGTGAACCAGCCAATGCGTTCGCCTCGTTTCGAAGATCGCGTACCTTGTCATGGGCCGCCTTTATTTCGATTGACTGGCGCTGCACAACCGCCTGCGATTCGGACGGCAGGTTTTCCGTAAGGGCATCCATGTAGGCTTTCTTGGCGTAGTCCTCGCCACGCTCGCACTCATTCAGCAACGCCTTGTCGTCGTTGCCAGCGAACGCAGTTTTGATGTCGATCCAGCCACGATGCACCACAGCGGCGACGTGACCAGTTTCGGACGGCTTGCCACGGAGGCTCATGACATGCCCGTCGAGATCCGCTGCGAATGATTCGCGCTGGGCTGAGTATTTGTGGAACAACGATTTGAGCTCAGGGCTGTCGGCTTTTTCAGATGCCGAGGCAAATCCTTTTGCTCCATCTTTACACGTCTCAATCAGTCCATTGAGCACGGAAATGGCCTTGTCGTTGGTGTTGTCAGTCATGATATCTCCTCGTGAAACGTCGTTCGTCAGAGCGAAAATGCGCTCGCGTGTTTCGTTCAACACCAGGCGCGAGGATGGGTTTCGTCTCGGACGGCGAATGGTGGAGTTATTCTGGGGCATTGATCACATCGGATATTCGTCACACATTTTCGCGAGTGCGAAATGCAACTTCGGCTGTTGGCAAAGGTGTGTCTATTCGTCATCGGGAGGCAACAGTGCCGCGAGTTTCTTTGGCGCGGCCAGGCGATACCCATCTTTCAGGAGTGATGCGAGTTCTTCCCAAGCGCACGGTCCGTCAAGCCAGACTCCAATCCATCCACTTGGGCCAACGTAGGCGGGTTTGAAAAAGCGATCGGGATGGGCAGCCAGCATCCATGCTTGATTGGCTGGTGTCGCCTTGATCCAGAGCGAGTTGCGCCCGCCGCCGTGGTGATTGTCCTGGTTCGCGAACATCGCGAATAGTTTCTTGCGCACGCGGAATGTGGGTTCCCCCCACGCTTCCACTTCCGTCGCCTCCGGTAGGGCCAGGCACAATTTGCGGACACGCACCAAAGGGTTGGGCGGCATTACTCAGCTCCGGTTGGCGGGATTATCGACCCACTGGAACAGCAGCGCATCCGGCTGATCGCTGGGGGTGACCGGTGTGAATCCGCTACGCAGGAGGGTCGCGACTGAGGCCTGGTTATGGTCGTGCGTGTGGGCGATAACGCGGCGCACTGTGGGAAGTTGTGTGGCGTGTTGCGCAAACGCCTCCGCCATCTCGGTTGCGAAGCCGCGACCGCACCACCCGTTGCAGACGGAGTAGCCAATTTCGACCGTGCCGTCGGGCGACGGCGGCCCGAAATATCCGCCGCACCCAATCAGCGTCGCGCGATTTGAATCTTCGGCCAAATGCAACGCATACCATCCAAACCAACCGACAGCCGCAGTTCCCCCATCAACCAGCGCTTGCAGAAAAAATTCCTGTGCGTCCCGATCATACTGTCCGGGTGGCCAACTGGCCGGGACATCAGCAGTGATCAACGCGCGGAATGTTTCCAGTGAATGAAGTTCCGCTCGCACATGTTGTTCGGTTGCCGCGATCAACCGGAGGCGCGGCGTGCGAATAACGCTGTGGCTCACCGCGGCTCCGTCACCGGCTTCTATTTTCAAATGACAATTTTTCTGTGGAGTGAATGTCAGGGAACACGAATGAACGTTGCGGAATCCGTTGGCTTGAGTGCCAGCGAATCAAACTTCAGTGCATCAATGCTGCCGGGCGTGAACGGATTCGATTGTGGTAATGCCAGCACGTATACGCGGCCGTTTTTTGACAACAATGAATCGCCAGGTGGCGGACCACCGTCGGCCTTCACTTTCACCCACGCGGCGGAATCATAGACGGCCACAACGACAAGCGTTTGTGGAATGATGGAGCTGTCGCGCGGCAGATACACAATATTCATGGCGCCCGGTCGCGCGGTGCCACGCTCGCCCGTGGACAACGTGTCCGTGCGGGTCAGTCCGGCCCAACGCGCCGGCAGCATCAACCTGTAGCTCTGGTCGGGGGACGTCAGTTCGACCGCGGCGCTTTTGGCACCGAGGTCGGTCGAATCCAGCGGCAATTCCTTGCCGCCGGGATTTTTACACGCGGTGGTCGCGACAGCCAGCAGAACCAGCGAACGATGAAGCCACATAGCCGTTTCGGTGAGGGTGCATCAATCCTCACTCGACGTCGGCAATTGTCCAGTCAAATTCGCTTCGGTTCGATACAATCGCACGCGTTTGATTCCGGCATTTGACGGCGTGCCGCATCTGTTCGATTTGCAAGAGAGCGACGACGAATTACATCCATCCACAAGCATGTTGGCGGGCAATACGATGCCAGACGAACTCACGTTCAATCGCACCGGCGACGTAGATGTCGCGTGAAAAGTGGGCTCACAGGTCGGTGTCCATCGAGATGCGAAAAAACGCCACGGTTTCAGCGCGCAGTCAACGAACGTTTTTATTCAGCAGGCCTGAGCCAGATCCGCCTGCCTCGCCCTTCCCGCGGCTGCGTCAATAATTTTACCCGGGCATATTGATCTTCTATTTTATCCGGGTATTATTTCCTCACACACTCGACCGGCTAGCAACATGATCGGATCGGCAAACACACTCGCGATAGCCTTTGACGGCTCCACTCAGCTGGCCTTTGGTCCATTACACGAAGTAGTAGTGGCAGCAAAGGCGGCGACCGACCGCGGGACAACGCACGCAGTACTCATTTTCGACGACCTCACAAGCCACCCGCTGGAGGTCGACCTGCGCGGGTCGGTGGTAGATGTGCTGGCAAGACTCGAGCCGGCGCTTGTTCTGTCGACCGAGGCGTCGAGTGCCGAGCCAGGAGCGCAGCGCGGACCGGGTCGCCCAAAACTTGGTGTTGTACCGCGCGAAATCACTCTACTGCCGCGACACTGGGAGTGGCTGGCGAAACAGCCGGGCGGCGCGTCGGTGGCGATTCGGAAGCTGGTGGACGAGGCGAACAAACAGAACGAAGCAAAAGATCGCGCGCGCACGGCACAGGAGGCGGCATACAGGTTCATGTCGACGATGGCGGGCGATTCACCGGACTTTGAAGAGGCAACGCGCGCATTTTTTGCGAACAACGCCGGGCGGTTTGAGGAACTCACGCAAGCGTGGCCACCTGACGTGCGAGAGCATGCGGTAGTGCTGGCGAGCCGCGCGATGGGGGCGACTAGGTATCACGTTGTGTAATGATGGTGTCGGCGTTATCAGCGACTTCCTTTCGCCATGAGCTGTTCAGTTTTGAAACGCACCTCGAACGAAGCCGCCTTTCCCTTGACTCGTGTGAACGTCCACTGTGGGTCATCGTAGAGCGCGAACAGCTCCCCATTCATCAACGTTCCCTGAATGAATCGATTCTCGCCGAAGGGCACCAGCATTATTTCCGCCAGAAAGTCGTTGAGCTTCGGCGTAAAGCGAGCAAACAGATTGCCGTTTCGACGCTCAACAGTGACGCTCACGGCATTGGGTTTTCGTGACGTATCCGTGCCAACGTAGGCGTACGTTCCCACGAATGGTGCTGCTTCCTCCGCAGTGACTGGAGTTGGATGCGTCGGGGTGATGGCGACATTGACGTCGAATGCGATCGGCCCCCACTCCATTGTGAGAGTGAGCCCGGCCGTGTGCATGTGATCAATGCGCCAGGTCAGCATCTCGACGGGCGGAACCGACCGCGTTTTTACGGGAAAGCGAATCTGAAATCGTGTCGAGTCAGGATGCTTCGTGTGGTAATAGTCCCACATGGGATCAAGCACGAATGTCCAGGCGCTGTCTTGGCGAACGACCGTCCAGACCGAATATTTTCCGCGCTTTACAACCTTCCCCCCCATTGAGACATCCCGCGAGAATTCAAGCGACGTCGCCTGGTCGGCGCCGGGAGTCCACACTTCGCCCCAACTGACGATTGGTGTTCCGTAAATCGTGCGACCACGGGCGCGGGGACGCGCGTACTCAACTTCGATACGTGTGCCGTCGACGGTTTGCGAAATACTCGCGCGTTCGCTGGGGATGACTTGCGCGACGGCGATTGTGGATCGCAGGCACAGCATGAGACCGACGACACGCAGAGTGTTGAACCAAATCTGCGTGCCACACGCGGAAACTTTCGAAAGTGACATATCCCTGATTGGCGGTGGTGTTGAATCGCGGCTTGCGCGCGCAGCATATGATCTGCTCAAACGTATCGCGCATCACACCGTCTCAAACCAGAAGCCAATAAATGGCTGTTTCGGTCGCACGAATGGTTCGGCTCGACGCGCTCTTCAGGCACGGGGACTCATCACCGCCATTTGCCACTCGGGAAATGGATCAGGCAAATCACTCCATCCCTCGAAACCGAGCGACATCTCCTTTGACGTGAGCAGGCACTCGTCAAGCAACGCCGTGAGTTCGGAACGGTCCAGGTGCTGACCGATAATCGCCAATTCCTGTCGCCGATCGCCAACGTCGGAATCCCACATCGCTTCGAGTTGAGCGCGTTCTGCTTCGTCCATATCCCACATGCTCTCTTCAGTCGCAGCAAACCAGTAACCCGCGGGCTGTACTTCCAGCATCGCACCGGCCTGCGACCAACTGGCCATCAGTTCGTGTCGTGATGCAATCCAGAAAAATCCTTTCGCCCGCAACACACCGGGCAAACCCAGCATTACCTGTTCCCACAACCGTTGTGGATGAAACGGCCGCCTCGCGCGATACACGAAACTGCCAATACCGTATTCCTCTGTTTCGGGAATGTGCACGCCGGCCAACTCTTTCTGCCATCCTGGGGCCGCTTCCGCTTTCTCGAAATCAAATCGGTGCGTGCCCAGCAGGCGTGCCGGCGCTACCACACCGCGTGTCGAGACGATCTGTTCCGCGTCGGGATTGAGATGGTGCAGCAGTGCTTGTAACTCTCCCAGTTCATCACTGCTGATACGATCCGTCTTGTTGATCACCAGCACATTCGCAAACTCTACCTGATCAATGAGCAAGTCCGGAATCGTGCGCTCATCTTCATCGCTCAGCGCCAACTGGCGAGCGCGGAGATCATCCAGCGAACCCAGATCATTCCGGAAACGCTCCGCGTCAACCACGGTCACCATGGTGTCGAGGCGTGCCACATCGGACAGCGACACTCCTTCTTCGGTCTCGAAGGTGAACGTCGCGGCCACTGGCAACGGTTCGCCAATGCCAGTCGATTCAATAAGCAGATAATCAAAGCGCCCTTCGGCTGCCAGCCGCGCCACTTCCAGCAACAAGTCGCCGCGCAGTGTGCAGCAAATACAACCGTTGGTCATCTCAATCAGTCGTTCTTCGGTGCGCGACAACGCCGCTTCGCCGCCACGCACCAACTGAGCGTCGACGTTCACTTCACTCATGTCGTTCACGATGACCGCAACGCGCAGTCCTTCGCGATTCGACAATACATGATTCAACAGGGTGGTTTTTCCGGCGCCGAGGAAGCCGGATAACACTGTGACAGGCAGGCGACGGTCGTGTGCGATGGCGGTCATGGCGATTGCGTGGTGGAGTGCGGCGGTTAGGACATCCGCATCAAGCGTAGAACGCGCTGGCCGGCCTGTCACGGGCGTTCTCACAGATGGGTCCTTGTGGCTGATCAACCGTCAATCCGACCGATTCGGCAGCGTTTACAGGGCGGTGGTCTGGGTTACAGAGAGCGAACGCCAGTGCGGCAGGAAGTGGCCCTCTCACTGTGGTTGCCCTTTATCGAGAATAGCATATCATTTACGAAATTGCGGCAGCGCCGTCACAGCGACCCGAGACAGTCAGGCGCACCACATCATTCGATCCTCCCGCTCGAGCCCACACATGTTGTCCTGCCAGTCACTCACGAAGCGTTACGATGCCCGCGTCGTCGTTGACGACCTCACGCTGAGTGTCGCGGATGGCGAGATCTACGGTCTGCTGGGCCCAAACGGTGCCGGGAAGTCCACCACGATCCAGCTCCTGCTGGGCTTCGTGGCGCCGGATGCCGGAAGTCGTTCAATCGAAGGGATCGATGTCGGTCGCGATCCAGCAAAGGCGCGCAAGCACATTGGATACGTCCCGGAAACGGTCGCCCTCTATCCATGGCTGACCGGACGGGAGAACCTGGAGTTCTTTTCTCAACTCGCCGGCCACTCATTGACGCGGGAACGCGCGATTGAGCTGCTCACACGGGTCGGCGTCACGGCCGAAGCCGCGACTCGTCGGGTCTCCGAGTATTCAAAAGGCATGCGACAGAAAGTCGGGATCGCGATTGCACTGGCCAAACAAGCGCGTGTCCTGTTGCTGGATGAACCATCGTCGGGGCTTGACCCGGAGGCGGCCAACGAACTGTCGGCGCTGCTGCGCGACGTCGCCCGCAACAGCGTCACGGTGTTGATGGCGACGCACGATTTGTTTCGGGCATCGGAAGTCTGCGATCGCGTCGGCATCATGCGACATGGGCGACTGATGATGGAGACTGATGTCGCCGCACTTACACCGCAGGCGCTTGACGCACTCTATCTCCAGCACATCAGGCGCGATCAATGATGCGCGCCATGTTGCGACACGAGTTACGCTGGCTCTTTCGAAATCGCCGACTGCAGTTGCTGGGCGCGATCACCGCGTTGCTACTCATCGCATCGGGTTTTGCCGGCGATCGCGCGGTGCGTACCGCTGGCCGAGAGCGCGAGCGTGCCGTGGCGCAGGCGCGTGCAGACTGGGTTGCGCAGGGCCCGGTAAATCCCCACAACGCCGCGCACTTCGGATCGTTCGCCTTCAAGCCCGTAGGCACGCTTGCGATCCTCGACGGCGGCATTGATGCGTTCGTCGGCAACATCATACGACTGGAGGCACACGCGCAAAACGATGCGCAGTACGCGGCAGCATCGCAGCAGAGCGTGCTGGTGCGCCTTGGGTCGCTCGATCCGGCGCTGGTCTTGCTCGTGCTCGTACCGCTGTTGATGATCGCTATCGGCTATGCAACCATCGCCGACGACCGCGAAAATGGTCGTCTGCAGGTCATGGTTGTGCAGGGGGTTTCACTGCCGGCGGTGTTCTGGGCCAAAACAATCGCGTTATGGACACTGGCAATGTGCTTCCTGGCCGCAATTGGCATCCAGACGCTCGCGTTGGCGTCTCAGGCCGGTGCGCGGCTCGACGCGGATGTGCTCAGCCGGGTAGCCGCAATGGCCGCGGTATACGCAACGTGGCTCCTCTCGGTCACGCTGCTTGTTACCATCGCCTCGGCCATCGTCCGTGACGCACGCGCTGCGCTTACGGGTCTGCTCTTCCTCTGGATCGCTGCGGCCATTGTTGCTCCGCGCATTGCCGGCCGTGTCGCCGCCGACCGGCATCCACTGCCCACCCGAAGTGCATTTGAAGCGGCTATGCGCGAGGATCGCACGAAGGGGCTGAACGGTCATGACCCCGAGGACGCTCGCGTGAAAGCGCTGGAATCACAAGTGTTGAAACAGTACGGCGTAAAAGACAAGAAAGATCTGCCGATCAACTTCGATGGCATTGCGATGCAAAAAGACGAGGAGTACGGCGATGCCGTCTGGGACCGTCATTTCGGTGCACTCGAACAGCAGCTGCATGCACAGCGCGCTGACCTGCACGCAGTCGCTCTGGTTAATCCCCTCATGGCGGTTCGAGCGCTGAGCATGGCAATTGCGGGAACCGATCTCTCACACGCGCGCCAGTTTCAGCATCAGGCCGAAACGTATCGACGCGACCTGATTCAACGTCTCAACCGCGAGCAGGCATACGGTGGGTCCAAAACCGACGACTGGGAATGGAAGGCATCAGCGTCGTTCATCGCGGGAATTCTCGATTTCGTGTATGCTCCGCCGCCGCTGAGCGCGGCCCTCGCCGAAGTGAAGACTCCCATACGCGCACTCGCTGGGTGGACGGTGCTAATGCTGCTCGCTGGCGTTGTGACGGGCACGCGTTTCCGACAGCACACGTGAGTTCGGTCCTGCGCGCGGTCACGCTGGCCGAGTGGCGTCGGTGGCGTCGTTCGTGGTTACGCATCGCCGTGCTGGTGCTGTATATCGGCGCTGGCGCCTACGCCATTCACGCCGGACATCGTGATGTACGGCGGTGGGAAGCAGCTATCGCCAATGGCACGCAACGCGAAGTCCGCATGCAAGACGAAGTACGCGCATTTTACGCGGCGGCGAAGAAAGGTCCGGCAGACCGACCGTGGGTAGACCTGTCGGTCGGGCTCTGGGCGGAATGGTATACGGGCACGTACATGGGCATGCGGGCGCAACCGCTGGCGCTAGTGGCGCGCGGCGTCTCCGACGTGCGGGGACATGTCGTTCGCGTCAACCGCTTTACCTCGGCCTTCGAGGTAGGGGAACAGGTCGATCTTGGCAATCCCGAGCAGCAGGTCATCGGAGCACTTGATCTCGTGTTCGTGCTGACGATGCTGATGCCGTTGGTGGCGCTAACGTTCGGATTCGACATTCTCTCGTATGAACGCGAGCAGGGAATCGCGACGCTCGTGCACGTACAGAGTGCGTCGCTGACAGGATGGTTTCTGGCCCGTCTGTTCGTCGTGGCCGTCACCATCCTGTTACCGACGCTCGGCCTCTGGCTGGTTGGCGCCGGTGTTGGTGACGCGTTCGCCCAGCAGGCATCAGCCGTCTGGCAGGGCGCTGGATTTCTCACGCTGCTCGTGTTGGTCTGGGTATCCCTGATCGGGATGGTGGGCGCGTGGGTGCGGACGAGCGCCACGAGCGCGCTCACGCTGGCCTCCCTGTGGGTTGCAGTCACGCTCGTCGCGCCGGCATTGACCAACCAGATCGTGAACACGCGTGTGCCGGTGGGTTATGCCAGTGAAATAACGAATGCCGTTCAAACCGGGCAGACGGCGTTGTTCAAGCGCACGACCCGCGAACTGTTGCCCGCCGTGTACGAGGCTTTCCCGCAGCTGCGATCCGCACCGTATGCGCGCTTTGATGATGCACCAGATTCGCTTCGGAAGGCGGACAAGGACTTTTTCCCGCGCGAATTTGCGGAGCACATGTTGTCACGGCGCGCCATGGAAGGCGTCTGGTCACGGGAGTTTGCGCGCGAACGCATCGCCGAGTTTGCGCAGTGGACTTCCCCCACAATGTCCGCGCACCTGGCGCTCACACGGCTCGCGGGTGTCGATGCACAATCGCATCGTGCGTTCGAGCAGGCGGTCGTTCCCGTAGTCCGTCAGAAACTCGCGTCGCTGCTTGACGGCGAATGGAATAATCGGAAGTACGACTTGGCCGCCTATGAAGCATTAGCTGCAATGGTTCCGGCCGATGCGCGTTACGGGGGGGACATGGCAACAACTTGCTGGTTCGTGCTGCTGCTGTGGCTGAGTACATCGTTCGTGATGATCATAGTTGGATTGCGCCACTCTCCGGATACATTCGTGCGCACACTTCGCTCGGCGTTAAATCCCCGGACAACCAAGGTGGCATGAGCCGATTGTTTCTTGCGCGCCCTCATTGCTCACGTATGGCGTGTTTCGCCAGCGTCGCGCTGCTGCTGTTGCTACCGATGCGCGCGCGCGAACTGCCCGCGCAACCATCACGGCAAGTTGATGACGGCACGATCATCGCTACGTTGCCATGTCGTTTGCACA
>Ga0105047_10012294_pt1 | contig 13795 bp, 10 predicted proteins | sample MAT04_FD_78384 | JGI IMG/M metagenome (GOLD analysis project Ga0105047, IMG submission 78384) | Freshwater microbial communities from Lake Fryxell liftoff mats and glacier meltwater in Antarctica - MAT-04 (megahit assembly) | ecosystem: Environmental > Aquatic > Freshwater > Ice > Liftoff...
AGGACGGTGAGCGGCAGCATGTCGTGCGCGTTGGTGAAGCGCCCCAGGGTGTGTGTGGAACACTGACGTTCTATCAAAACCGAATCGGCTCGCGATGAGTTCGAGTAGTCGCTGGCGAACTCCGGTCACGCGAACGCGGTGCGACGATTCGCGTGCCAGCGACGTCATGGGCAGTGCAGCCCCATCGCACCGCACATCTCGAAACAGTTCCAGATCGGGGTCGGCGTTCACGACCATGCCGAAACAGGTCACGCTATCCCGAACCGCCACGCCAAGATGCACCATTCGCCGTCCGTTGACGCGAATGCCGGGATGGTCGGGGTCCGGTTCGCCGGCCACGCCAAACTCGTGCAGTAAATCAACAGCGACGCCCTGAAGCTGTTCGAGATACGCGCCTGCGGTCAATCCGTGGGCGTCGAGTGCGAACATCGGGTAGCACGCGACCTGTCCCGGAACGTGCAGCATGACGCCACCGCCTCGGCTCACCCAACGCGGCGACCACCCGCGAGCGTTCAGGTCTTCGGGACTCGGGCGAATGTGTGAACGGCTTCCCTCACGGCCGATGGTGATGCCCGCGGGGTGGTCGCAAAGTATCAGGGCGGCTGTGGTTCGGTCGCCGCTGATGTCGTATATCAGCCGACGTTGAAAGGCGAGCAGGGCATCGAACGCGACGGTGCCGAGCAGATACGCGGACAGCGCCCGTGTCGGTTTCTGAGGTTCGGCGGTGTGGTGCGTGTCCGTCACCGTGGGTCCATTTGACGAATGCGATTCAGCACTTCTCATGGTAGTTTAGCACGCATGCCCGCAGACACCCAGACGAACTCGGCGGTCGCAAAAGTCTCGAAACTTATCCAGTCGCCGTGGTGTCTCGCGCTAATCGTTACGCTGGTGAACGCGGCCAAACCCGTGATCATCGACGACACCGCGTATCTCACTTACGCCCGCCACATCAGTGAGAACCCCCTCGATCCTTACGGCTTCCAGATGTTCTGGTGGACCGTCCCCAGCCCCGCGATGTCGGTCCTCGTGCCGCCGGTCCTGCCCTACTGGCTCGCAATCAACATCGCGATCTTCGGCGAACATCCCTGGTTGTTGAAACTGTGGCTCTATCCGTTCCTCTTTGCGCTCGCGTGGTCGCTGCGCGATTTGCTTCGCCGCTTCGCTCGCGGAACCGAGACGCGGTTTTTGCCGCTGCTGATGCTGTCACCCGCAGTGCTGCCGACCGTGAACCTCATGCTTGATATCCCCGCGATCGCACTTGGCCTGACGGCTTTGGCGGTGTTCCTGCGGGCCGCGGATTCCAGATCATGGCGACTCGCCGTTGCCGCGGGTGTGCTTGCTGCGCTGGCGATGCAGACGAAGTACACGGCGTTGCTGATCCCGCCTGTGATCGGCTGGTACGGCTTCACGCATCGTCGAATCTGGCTGGCTGTCGTTGCTGTCGCCGTCGCCGGATCAGGGTTCGTCACGTGGGAATTGCTCCTGGTCGCGAAGTACGACAAATCACACTTCATGTATCACGCTCAGGGGCGGGAAGCCGTGGCCAAGCCGGGGGAATCGCAACTTGCGGCACTCCTGCGAGAGAAATCGGAACTCACGCCGCCGCTCGTCGGCCAACTCGGCTGCCTGGCCATTGGTCTCACGTTGGTCGTCGCTGCGGTGGTTGGCGTCCCTCGGCGAACGCTCGTGTCCGCTGCGACGGTCTGGGGCTGCGGATGCCTCGGAATTGTGTTGTGCGCACCCGACAGAATCGGCAGTATCACCCCCACCTTCTGGCAGACTACAGGCTGGCTTTACCTGCTCGGACTCCTGTTGTGTGTCAACCACCTTCTACGTCGGTTCGGGAATAGTTTGCGCTTCCGAAAGAGGACAGACGCCATGTTCCTCGTTGGCTGGGTGCTGATCGAACTCGCCGGGTATTTCGCACTCACGCCGTTCGGGGCTGCCAGACGGGTGATCGGCCTTACCCTGATCGGCGGCCTGCTCGTGGCTCGCGTGCTCAGTCGGGTTGAACGCATCCGCCCACATCGTCGGCCGCCTGAGTGGATCATCGGTTTCGGGGTCGTGGTTGGTGTCGCGGTCACCGCGCTGGACACGTTCGACGCCTTTCCGGAAAAGGTTTGCGCTGATCGTGCGGCTGCCTTCATTCCGGCGCATCCACCGGAGGCAACGGTGTGGACTGCCGGGCACTGGGGGTTTCAATACTACTGCGAGCGAGCGGGAATGACGTTGCTCGTGCCCGGCAGTTCAACCTTGAAGCCGGGAGACTTCCTTGTGCTGCCGCTGTACCCGAACGAGGAGGACTTCTTTCGCCCGCACATCGGGTCGTTGTCAATCTTGCCACCGAACTGGGCAGTTGAACCGATCGCAGAAGTGCTATGGGACGACTTGATCGCCGGTCAAACGATCCCGAACTTTTACTGTGGGGTGAACCCCATCGCCGGGAGTGCTCATCCACGGCTGCGTGTGGGCGTGTACCGAATTCGAAGCGAGTGGACCGTGCCCGGGCGTTGAGCTTCCTGGTCAACCCCCCCGGTTTTTGATATTTTAACAATGTACGCCATTCCTGGTGTTCCACTTCGACCAGAACTCCCCTCTGGACGTGGCCGACATCGAGCGTGCTGAGCGGGCGACCTGAGCCCGCAAACGCCGAGATGTCGCTTCCAGGCTTTGCCCGGCATCTCTCCGTGTTCCTCACCCCACGGGATTGACCTCATGGCCAAACGAACTCGCAGCTTGCGCTCAATGCGCGAGCAGAACGACGCCGCCGAAGTAGCCGAGCGAGAAGAAGAAGCCGAAGACACCACGGCAGACGATTCCGAGTTGGGAACGAAGGTCAAGAAGACCCGCACGCGAAAAGTCGCCGGGGATAAGCCGGTCAATGAGAAGGCGGCGGCCAAGCCTCGTGTTCGCACCAGGAAGCCGAAGGAACCGCCGCGGATGGTTGCTCGCTGGGCGGTCTGCGACGCCGCTCTCAAGCGTGTTGCGATGTTCGAGTACAACGATCGGGCCGGGGCCGACACGAAGTTGTCGCAAATGCAGGAGTTGAAGAAGGGGACATTCGTCCTCCAACTCGTGAAGGAACTTTACGAGCCGCGAGCCGCGGTGGAGCCCACCATCGCGGTTTGAAGTGCTGTTGCACGTTACGACGGCTGAACCTAACTGAGGAAGCAATGCTCATCAAGGTGGACTGCGAAATCGGGCTCAAGTTCCCAAACCCGGCTGCAGTCGTCTGGATGCTCAATCTCCACCCATCTGTCTGGCCATCGGTTCGAATTCACGAGAAATTCGAGATCAACCCGTTGGTTCCCGTGTCGGAGTTCAACGACATCTATGGCAATCGCTGCGGCCGTGCGTTCGTTCCTGCGGGGCTGTTGACGCTTCGCAATTCTGCAATCGTTGAGAACGACGGACAGCCTGACGAGCAGGCTTGGGGAGCGCGTCACAATCAAGTTCACGAGCTGCCCGACAACACGCTTCTGTTTCTGCTGGCGAGTCGATACTGCGAGGTTGATAGCGAGTTGAAGGTATGGGCGTGGTCGCAGTTTGGCCATCTCCCCGCTGGCTGGCCGTTGCTCCGCGCGGTTTGCGACTTCGTTCACGGACACGTCCGCTTCGATTACATGCAGGCCCGCAACAACCGGACCGCCGTGGAGGTTTTCCGGGAGCGGGTCGGGGTCTGCCGCGATTTCATGCACCTCGCCATCACACTGTGTCGGTGCCTTAACATGCCGGCGCGTTACTGCACGGGCTATCTCGGGGATATCGGAGTCTCTGCCGATCCCGCCCCGATGGACTTCAGCGCGTGGTTCGAGGTTTTCCTTGGGGATCGTTGGTACGCGGCTGACGCTCGTCACAACAAGCCGCGTATCGGACGAATTCTGGTTGCCCACGGCCGGGATGCCGCCGATGTCGCTCTGACCACGGCGTTCGGGGTGAATCAACTCGAAGTGTTCCGCGTCGGCACGGCGGAGGTGCCGAGTCTCTCGTAACCGTTCCCGAACACCAAACGAAGAAAGCCCAGGCCACCGGAAGTATCCGATGGCCTGGGCTTTCTGCTTCAGCTTACTTAGCTGACGAGCTGCGGGATCCACAGGCTGTTCGTCTTCTCGTTCGGCTTGTCGCCGGCGATGTAGTACGGACGGCCGAGGTTGTCGCGAACGCTCGCGTTGGTTTCTGGGGTCGGGTCGATGCCGAGGCCCTTGTACAGGGTGCCGAACAGTTCGAGCACGCTGCACTCGTTCTCAGCGATGCCGGTGCCATCAGCGTCGGTCTTGCCGTAAGCCTGGCCACCCTTGATTGCACCACCACCGAGGACGACCGACCAGCAGCGGCTCCAGTGGTCGCGGCCAGCGTTCTGGTTGATGCGTGGGGTACGACCGAAGTCACCCATCCACACGATCACGGTGTCTTCGAGCTTGCCGCGATCCTTGAGGTCGCGGACCAGGGTGCCCATGGCCTTGTCGAGGACTGGGAGCCGTTGGTTAGCAAGCGTTGCGTGCGTGTTGGCGTGAAGGTCCCAACCGCCGAGGGTGATCTGGACGGCTGCGGTGCCGGCCTCGACCAACTTACGAGCGAGGAGGGCCGAGCGGCCGAACCCGTCGTTGCCGTACTCTTCCTTCAACTTCGCGTTGATCGGCTTGCCGTCGATTTCCTTGTCGAGGCTGAACACGTCCTTGCGGGTGGAAACCACGAGATTCAGAGCCTTCTCGTAGACTTCCTTGTGAGCCTGGGCCGCGTCGAGAACCATCGGCTTGCCGGTCTTCGGATCGACTGGCATGTTCGTGGTGAAGCTGCCTTCGACTCGGTTGAACAGGGCTGCACGGCGAGCCATACGGGCTTCGTCGATGCCGGCTGGGGCAGCGATGTTTTCCGGAGGCGTGCCTGGGTTCTGGACGTTGAACGGAGCGTACTTCATGCCGAGGAAGCCGGCGCCACCGCGTGGGCCGCCAACCGAGATCGAAGCAGGCAGGTCAGCGTGCTTCATGGCTTCGATGTCCATCGCCTGGTAGTAGGCGAGAACCGAGCCGATCGCTGGGAAGTCGAGGAGTGGGTTTGGAGCGCGACCCGTGTTCATCATGCGGGTGCCGCGGTCGTGGTCGCCTTCCTTCGAGTTCAGGGTGCGGATGATCGACAGGTCCTTGAACTGCTTGGCGACGAGCGGGAGGTGCTCGCTGATCTCAACGCCGCTGGCGGCGGTTGGCTTCGGGCGGTGTGGGCCGCCGTTCTGGCTTTCTGGCTTCAGATCCCACAGGTCGATCGTCGGAGGGCCACCGGCCATCCACAGGATGATGAGGCTCTTTTGCTTCTTCTTCATTTCCGGTGCAGCGGCCCGAACCTTCGCGAGGAAGTTCAGGCCGGGCAGGGTGACCGCAGCGCCAGCTGCGGTGTGCTGCAGGAAGTGCCGGCGGTCAGTGGTCCCGAACATGTGAGGCGCTCCGAGTGGTTGCCGACATATCTGCCGGCAGGCGGGAAACAGGTAAACTCTGGGGAAGCCAGTAACTCTCGAACTCTGTGATCTCAAAAAGCCCGACCCTAACAACCGTTGCGATGTTTGACGGCGTGTTTCATTTTGGTCTGGCACTTCTTCTGACGCATACCTTAACCGGGAGTTCCCGAACTCGCACGAAAAATGTCCAGAAACTGAGTTTGGGCGTGTCTGCGTCGAATCCTTAAACCTGCGCAAAATATCAAGGTTCGGCGCAGAGTGCCCAAATTCACGCATATTCGTGGTGGTTTTCCAGTATCGCACTGCAAACGCGCGGTTCCTGCCTCCACTTCGGGGTGGTGGCTAAAAATTGTTGGATCATCGGTCCCGCGACAAGATTCAAGAATTCGATCTGCTGAGAAATTCCGCCACGGCAGGAACTTCGAGGATGCAGCTTAAATTACTGTCCCGGAAGAATCCCCGAAGAGAGTGCGGCGCTGGGATTTGGTGTATAACGGAGTTCGCCACTTTCTGAATTCGTGGTGACCTATGTGCGATCGTCTTCCCGAGATTGCTGGCAAGCGAACTCGAGTCCTGTGGTTTCTCATTCTTGGATTGGTCGCAGCGGGCCTCGCCTGCGCTCGCAAGACTGATCCGCCGACGCCCGTTCCCACCACTGCCCAACGCGATGAAGAGCCGATCGGCCCGCCACTGTTCGCAGATGTTACCGCCACATCCGGGATCGCGTTCACATACCGCAACGGTGAAGAGGCGAACAACTACGCGATCATCGAGTCGCTTGGTGGCGGCGTCGCACTCATCGACTACGACAAAGACGGCTTGCTCGACATCTTCCTGCCCGGAGGGGGTTACTACGAGGGCAAGAAGGTTCTTGGGCATCCGTACAAACTGTATCGGAACCTAGGCGGCTTCAAGTTTGCAGATGTGACGGCCAAGGCGGGGCTCGACAAGATCGCGTTCCCGTACAGCCACGGGGCAGGGGCGTTCGACTACGACTGCGACGGCTGGCCCGATCTGCTCGTGAGTGGGTACAACCGTCTCGTGTTGCTGCGAAACGAATCTGACGGCAACGGCAGTCGGCGTTTCGTGGAGACAACCAGGAAGGCGAAGCTCAACGACGATCTGTGGTCCGCGTCGGTTGCGTGGGGCGATCTTGACGGTGACGGCTGCCCGGAGATCTACGTCACGCATTACGGCGACTGGGGATTCGACACCAACCACCCGACCGATTGCAGTTACGACGGCAAGACGCGCGACGTGTGCCAGCCGAAGCGGTTCAAGGCATTGCCGCACACGCTGTTCAAGAACAATGGCGACGGCACCTTCACCGATGCTTCTGCTGCGGTGAAACTCCGCAAGGACGGCAAGGGACTCGGGGCGATGTTCGTGGATCTGAACAACGACGGCCGGCCAGACATCTACGTTGCGAACGACACCGACGACAACCATCTCTACATGAATCGCGGCAAGTCTGGCGAACTGATTCTCGAAGAGGTTGGCTTGTTTGCCGGCGTGGCACGCGATGATCGGGGCGTCGCGAACGGCAGCATGGGAATCGACGCGGCCGACTTCAACCGCTCCGGGCTCGCGTCGATTCTCGTGACGAATTACGAGAACGAGTTGCCGGCACTGTACCGCAATCAGAGCGACAAACGCGGCGAGCGGTTCACGTTCGACACGTTGCCGAGCGGCATCGCGGCAATCGGCGGAACCTACGTCAGTTGGGGCGTCGGCTTCTTCGACTACGATCACGACGGCTGGGATGACGTGATGATCGTGAGCGGCCACGCGATTCGGTTCCCGACGAAGATCGACCGCCGACAGAAACCAGTTCTGTTGCGAAACGACTCTGGCAAGTTCAAGTCAACCGCCAACGGCGGCGACTACTTCCGCACGGCACACAATGCTCGCGGCGCTGCATTCGGCGATCTCGACAACGATGGCAAGACAGACGTGGTGGTGAGCCACTTGAACGAACCCGTGGCGATTCTGCGTAACCTGGCACCAACCGACGGCCGGCGCTGGGTGGGCGTCGAGTTGGCTTGCGAGAAAGGCCGCTCCTCGGTCGGGGCACGAGTTGTGGTCGAAACCGCGGGCGGTAAGCAAACGAAGTTCGCGAAAGGCGGCGGCAGTTTCGCCTCGACGAACGACTCGCGTCTGGCCTTCGGCCTGGGAGCCGACACGAAACTCGACAAAGTGACCGTTTACTGGCCGTCGGGGAAGTCGCAGGAGATCCAGGGCGTGAAGCCCGACGCGTACTGGAAGATCACCGAAGGCGAGGCCGACGCCAAGAAAGCTGACCACCGCTAATCCTGGAGTCATTTTATGTCACGCGCACTGCTCGTCGTGTTCGTAGCCTCCCTGTCCTGTCTCGCGGCTGATCCAGCAACGCCGCGGTTGCCTCGTGATAACCTGCTCCTCTTCCGTGGCGAAGACGGCAAAACTCGCGAGGTGAAGACCTCCGACGACTGGGCGAAACGTCGCGACGAGATCGTGCGCGGCATGGAAGCGGTGATGGGCAAACTTCCCGGCAAGGAGAAACGCTGCCCGCTCGATGTGAAGGTTGAGGAAGAAGTCGATTGCGGGAAGTACGTGCGGCAGCTGATCTCTTACGAATCGGAACCGGGCTCACGGGTGCCGGCTTATCTCTGCATCCCCAACGATGTGCTCAAGGGCAATCGCAAGGTTCCCGCGATTCTGTGTCTGCACGGCACGGACAACACCGTTGGGCACGGCACGGTGGTTGGCCTGGGGAAGCGTCCGAATCGCAATTACGCCAGCGAACTCGCCGAGCGCGGCTACGTGACACTCGCCCCGAACTATCCGCTGCTCGCGAAGTATCAGCCTGACGTGAAGAAACTCGGCTGGGAAAGTGGCACGTTGAAAGCGGTCTGGGACAACATGCGTGGCCTCGACTACCTGGAAACGTTGCCGTTCGTGGACGGCAAGGCGATGGGAACGATCGGTCACTCGCTGGGCGGGCACAACTCGGTGTTCACGGCGGTGTTCGACGACCGACTGAAGGTGGTGGTGTCGAGTTGCGGACTGGATTCGTTCCTCGATTATTACGGCGGCAAGGAGGAACACTGGCAGCCGGAGAAGGGTTGGTGCCAGACTCGCTACATGCTGAAGCTCGCCGACTACAAGGGGAAACTGGCAGAGATCCCGTTCGACTTCCACGAACTGATCGGAGCGTTGGCCCCGCGTCACGTCCTCATCATCGCCCCGAAGGAAGACAGCAACTTTAAGGCAAACAGCGTGGATCGCATCGAAGCAGCCGCGAAGCCGGTGTTCAAGCTGTTCGAGAAGCCGGAGCGGTTGCGGGTCGAACACCCTGACGGCGGTCACGACTTCCCGCCGGAAATGCGAGAGGCAGCGTACAAGTTGTTCGACACCGTGCTGGCAGCGAAACCGTCGGGGAAGTGAAGTCCAGCGTGCGTGCGGTTATCATGGCAGCAGGAGACGCCACATGCCGCTTCGCGATTTCTTCCACAAACCGCTCGCCAACGAGTGTGACTGGAGCACGTTCCACGGCACCTGGGCACACACGATACTTCAGCGGTTGAACCGGGGCGTGCTTCGCGAGCCGTACGCAGCTCGATGGTTCGTTCATCTCGGAACGCAGATCGAAGTTGATGTCAGTGCGGTTCGTCGAGAGGGAACGCCGTCTCTGTTCAACGGGCACGGAGGCGGGGTTGCAACCGCTTCCCCACCGCAGGTCTACACGCCACCGGCTCCCCCGCTGTCGGACGAGGTTGCGTTCACCGAGCCTGATCTCTTCGAGGTGAAGGTGTACCGCGGGTCGGGAATGTGGAAGCTCGTGGTGGCTATTGAGTTGGTGAGCGAGGCGAACAAGGATCGCGAGGAATCTCGCCGGACCTTTGCCGTGAAGTGCGGAAGCTACCTTCAGAAAGGCGTGTCTGTTGTCGTGGTGGACACTGTCACGAACCGAACCGGGGAACTGCACAACGACCTGTGCGACCTGCTCGGTCTTCCTGCCACGCTGCGGTGGGCGAGTCCGACGGGCCTGCAGGCAACCGCGTACCGCGTCGTCGGAACGGGCGACCAGATCCGCCTCGACGTGTGGCCGTTCTCGCTGACGGTGGGCGAGCTATTGCCGACTGTTCCGCTGTGGCTCGCGCCTGAACTGGCGGTGCCGCTCGAACTCGAACTGACTTGTGCCGACGCCTGCCAATCGCTGAACATTGCAGAATGAGGTTTGTCATGGCCCGTGACATTGCTTGCCCCGCGTGTGGCGAAACGCTCAATATCCCCACAGTGAAATCACTCGCGATCCTGTGTACGGCTTGTCGCAAATGGATCGACATTCGCGGGGGCACTCCACACGCACTCCCCGCGAACGAGAAAGATCTGGGGGTGCTCGTCGATGCTCTGTTCGAACGCTCCCCCGAAGGCTTCTCAACGTCAACACGGTCGCCATTGCTAACCAAGAGCCGGTTGCAAGTCCTGTTTGTGGTGCTGGGTGTTCTGTGCGGGGTTGCCTACGCCTGGTACTCGACTCAACCCTCGTGGCGGATTCACAATTCGGTTGCCGGTGGGTATCAGATCGAATTCCCAGGCGCACCCGAAGCGGATGCCGCACGGAAACTCGGCATCACTCCCGAGTCCGGACAATCCGTTGAAGGGACGGCCAGCGGGGGGCGGCAGTACGTTGTCATCTGGAGAGAGAGCCCGCACCGTGAAGGGCGAACCGACGATCAACTCCTTGAGGTCGGTTTCAGAGAGGTCGCGAAGGAACAGAATACTGCACGGCTTGTCCGCAGTGACCTGTTCACGGTTGGCGGCTTCCGGGCTTACGACGTGCAAATCGCGGCAGCAAACGGTGAGTCTGGGACTGCTCGAATCATCGTGGCGAACACCCGAATCTACGCGCTGCACATTACCGCCAAGTCAGTCATTGATCCCAACAGCCCTGATGTGAAGCGATTCTTCAGTTCTTTCCGCGTCACTGATCCGAAACTGATGGCTGGTACTTCCGGCAAGTAACACTCAACGAATCACGCCCGGCGATAGCCGGGCGTGTGAATGACATCAGATGATTGCTGGATCAGTTGTCGTTGTTGAACTCGCCCTTGCGCTTCGCAAGGTGAGCTTGCAGGCGCGACACGATGCTCGAGTGCATCTGGCTCACCCGCGACTCGCTCAGGTTCAACGTCGCCCCGATCTCCTTCATCGTCATTTCCTCGTAATAGTAGAGGATGACGATGAGCCGTTCGTTCCGATTCAGGCCGCGAGTCACCAACTTCATCAGGTCGCGGTTCTGAAGCCGACCCGTCGGGTTCTCGGCCTTCTTGTCCTCAAGAATGTCGATCTCGCGAACATCCTTGTAGCTATCCGTCTCGTACCACTTCTTGTTCAGCGACACGAGATTCACGGCGGTCGCTTCGCCGAGGTGGGCGTCGATCTGTTCCTTCGGAATGCCGAGCCTCTCGGCCAACTCTTCCGGCGTCGGCGGCCGACCGAGCGATGCTTCGAGTTGCTTGCGGGCGGCTTCCGTCTTGGTCGCCTTGCTGCGGACCAAACGCGGAACCCAGTCCATCGTGCGGAGTTCGTCCAGCATTGCCCCGCGAATACGCGGAACGCAATACGTCTCGAACTTCACGCCGCGGGTCAGGTCGAACGCATCGATCGCGTCCATCAAGCCGAACACGCCCGCACTGATGAGGTCGTCGAGTTCCACGCCGTCGGGAAGTCGCGACCAGATGCGCTCGGCGTTGTACTTGACCAGCGACAGGTATCGTTCAACGAGACGGTTTCGCATCTCGACAGTTGGGCGCTCGCGATACTCTTGCCAAACTGCCTGAATATCCATCTCGAATTGAACCACGATCGAATCCTCCCTGAATGGCGAGTCGTCGTGATGCATGGCCCGCATCCCACACCAGTTTCCCGGTATGGGTCCCCCGCAGGCACTCCGATCCGAGGGCGTGAGCCACCCGAATCGACGCAATCACTCAAACTCGCCCATCCCCCGAGTTGCCAGGCTGGAAGGCGCCGGCACTCACCGATCAAGTATCGACCACGCCTTTTGGTTCGTGCAGGAAAACCCACAAGAACCCCCGTCTTTCCGAGCCGCGAGCCAGCCTTAATCGGCCGGAATGGCGATCGCACCGCGACCGGGATTATCCGGTCGTTTCGCGAACCCGGTGCCGCCGACAGAACCCGTTCCCCAACGGTTCCTACCAGCGACTCCTCATCAGCGACTCAGTGGGGGCGTATATGCCGACGCTTGCAGCGAGACGAAAGAGGAACATTTACAATTCGTGGAGGATTCGCGCAGCCGACTCGCGGCGTGTCGGCGTCTCCGGTAAGATGGGAAATCGGGGAGTTCGGGAAGTGCGGAACTCGGAACGCGGAATGCGGAACGAAAGACAAGAAATGGAGTTGTCTCGTTTGCTGGTTCGCGTTGCCGGGTTCGTTGGTTTCTGCTCCGCGTTCCGAATTCCGAGTTCCGCGTTTGTAAGGGGTTTCCCATGTCGCACGGATTCGGCTGGTTGCTCGGTGGCACTTTGCTCGTCGCCGCTGGAGGCGCGTCGATGTGGTGGTTGTCGCAATCGCCAACCCAGGCCATTTCGCCAGACACCCCGAACTTACCGACCATGAAGGATGCGGCCGACGGTCAGGAGCCGAAGAAGACCGAGTTCGCGACCGGTGGCGACGCCAAGGACGACGTTGGCGTGAAGTTCGACAGCGAACGGGCGTTGAAGTACGTGAAGCAACTCTGCGACATCGGGCCGCGAATCAGCGCCTCCGAGGGCATGAAGAAACAACAGGAACTGCTCGAGAAGCACTTCAAGGATCTCGGCGGAACGGTAACCCGCCAGGAGTTCAAGGCCAAGCAGCGCAGTCAGAAGGCCGAAACGAGCATGGTGAACCTCATCATCTCGTGGAACCCGGAGAAGACTCGCCGGGTCGTTCTGACGACGCACTACGACACCCGCCCGCTCGCCGATCAGGAGCCGAACCGCACCAACTGGAACAAGCCGTTCGTGAGCGCCAACGACGGCACCAGCGGCGTCGCGATGCTGATGGAACTGGCGCACCACATGAAGGATTTCAAGTCCGAGTTCGGCGTAGACTTCGTACTGTTCGACGGCGAAGAATACGTTTTCGAGACGAACCAACTCGGCGGCGGCGACAAGTACTTCTTCGGGTCTGAATACTTCGCTTCCGAGTACGCTAAGACGAAAGACAAGCGAAAGTTCCGTTACGATGCGGGCATCCTGTTCGACCTCTGCACGGCGAAGGACGCCCAGTTGAGGGTGGAAATCAACTCGAACACGCTGGCACCGAAGTTGGTCGAGCAACTGTGGACGGTGGCGAAGGCTGTCGGCGCGAAGTCCTTCAGGTACGAGACGGGGCACGAGGTTCTCGACGACCACATGGCGTTGAACGCCGCGGGGATTCCCACCGTGGACATCATCGACTTCGACTATCCACACTGGCACAAGCTGTCCGACACGCACGACAAGATCTCCGGCGCACAGATGGCCGAGGTGATGAAGGTGGTCACCGTGTGGCTGCAGAAAATCAAGTGAGGGGATAGGGGGAAGGGGAGAGGGGAGTGAAATATCGACGCACGAATGGCGTCGTTTAGCGTGCGACCCAACGGGTCGCCGATTCGAGGACCGTGTCCATGGCGTTAGTGGTGGTTCGGTGCGTGGGGTGTCGTGGTGCCTCGCGAGTCGCCACGCCGATTCTCGGCGTGGACGTCGAGTGCCCGCGGTGCGGTGTCGCCTTCCGCGCGGTCGAGGAGGCGACACTGGTCGTTCCCGGTCCGGGGTGGGTTGCGCCGAACCCCCCGCCCGCACGACCCTGGCGTGGTCCTGCCACCCCGCTGCCGCCAGATTTCGATGAGGACGATGAGGACGACGATTTCGATGAGGACGACGAGGAAGACGGCTTTGAATCCGAGTTGGAAGAGCCGAAGCCGCCCAAATCCGAACACGACCCGCACGAGGAGGCAAGCCCGCTGCCTGCGTCTGTGTTCATCGGGCTGTCGCTGCTTCCGTTCATGATTCCGATCGTCTGGCTCGTCGCCTCGGCCGTCGTCGGTCAGGCGCCGATGCTCACGTTCGCCGCGCCGTTGGCCCTCGCCGTTGCGACATCAATTCTGTGCCTGGCCGTGATCTCAACAATCGACTGGACGCCGGCGACGCAAATCAAGGGCGTCCTCGTGCTGGTCGTGCTGTCGTACCTCACGGGCCTGGGACTGTACGTCTTGAAGAAGGAGATGGTGGATCGGGTGAAGCGGTTCTGGGGGGCGGATCGCCTCGTGTTACCAGACGAGCAGCCGGATGGGGGCTACCGGGTGATGTTGCCCGG
>Ga0105047_10012298_pt1 | contig 13794 bp, 14 predicted proteins | sample MAT04_FD_78384 | JGI IMG/M metagenome (GOLD analysis project Ga0105047, IMG submission 78384) | Freshwater microbial communities from Lake Fryxell liftoff mats and glacier meltwater in Antarctica - MAT-04 (megahit assembly) | ecosystem: Environmental > Aquatic > Freshwater > Ice > Liftoff...
GATGGGGAGTTTCCCCAGCTTGCTCCCGCAGCACGACCTCGTTGTAAATCAAATCGAGAATCGCCTGGGAATCGTTCGCGATCGCCGGGTTGAGCCTCAGGATTTCCTCCACTGTGAACCGGCGATTCGTCGCCCAGTTCCTTCGTTGGGCGTCCAGGACCTGGGCCAAAAGGGAATGGCTCACAAGCCACCCCCGTTGTCGAGTCCGAGTTCGACCACGACGCGATCGAGCGCCCGGGAGTAGCGCTTCCTCAGTGCTTCGGAAGTCCCACCGACGAGTTCGGCGATTTGGCCCCACTCCAATCCCTGGGCTCGCAATTCCGCCAGTTGAAGATCGTCGGGACCGAGCCGACGGCGCACTTCGGAGAGTAGATCCTTGGCTTCGATTTGACGACTGGGCGTCGCCTGAGAGCCAGGCACGTCGAACTCCTCCGCGGCGTCGTCGGCGGTCCGGCGGTTGTCTCGACACTGGGCTCGTTCGTGATCGATCCGGTCCGCGAGTTTGTGCCGGGCCATTGTGGAGAGAAGTTTCAACAGTTGCTCGGGCTTTTCGAGATCGTACTGCCCGAGGGCCGTGCGGACGAAAAAGCTGGCGAGGACCGACTGGCAGACGTCCATGGAGTCGAACGCCCGGCCGAGCCGACTGTCCGCGAGGCGAACGCGAACGGCTCGCCGAATCGCGGGTTCGTAGGTGGTCACCAGTTCTGTGGCCGCGGCCTGATCGCCGAGCCGGACTCGGCGAATCAGTTCGGTGAAGCCGGGGGCATCCGTCATAGGAACACTCCGGGGGGACGCCGCTATTTTGAAGCACCGACGGGATTCAAGCAATGGAAAGGGATGTGCGAATACTCGGCAGAGTGGTTCATCGAAATGAAAAGCCTCCGATTTAGGCTCGGAGGCGTTGCTCATGGAACACGATCGAACGGATCAGTGATGTTCGGGTTCCGCGACCATGCGGCCATAGCGGGCGAGGAGCATTTGCACGGCCTGAATCGTTTGCCATTCGGCGAAGCCAAGTTTGATCTCGGTGCCATCTTCGTTGGCTTCGATGTTCTCGACCGAGGTGGTCAGACCGCGGTGCAGGTAGTCAAACACTTCGGCCAGGCGGGCGGCTTGCGAGCCGCTGAGTTTCTGCGGCATCGGCGGGATATCGTCGTCCTTGGCGCTCCACTCCGTCGGGACGTGGGGCGCGGGAAGCGGTTCCGGCTTCTTGGCCGCCGTGGCTGCCATCCGCCCCGAGGCTTCGGCGAGCTCTTCGGCCCGGATCGTCTGAACGCCGTGGCCCGCAGAAGCGCCGTGGCTGTTGTTGCGACGGTGTTCGATTTCTTCCATCGTGCCAAAGAGCAGCATGCTCCGGCCGATCGAGAGTTGGTCGCCCGGGCGAAGCCGGCGGATCTGAATGGCCGCCCCGTTCACGCGGGTGCCATTCGTACTGTCGAGGTCCGTCAGGATAATGTCGCCGTCTTCGGATTGAACCTTGGCGTGGTACCGGCTCACTCGTTCGTCGTTCAAGCGAAGAGCATTGCCTTCTTCGCGCCCGATCGTCACGGGGATTTGCAGGTCGCGGAAGACCCGGCCTTTGTCCACGCCTTCGAGTACGAGGAGCGTCACGGTACGCATATCGAAATCCTTGAGGGGGTCGGCCGGTCGGCTGAGTGTCTCGGTTTAGTCAGTATTCCAGACATATAGCATAATCGCCCATCGCAGGGGCGATCCGCGATTGAATTCTCACGAACACAGCGCAAATTGTGACCGGGTTTCGAGCTGCGATCAAGTCTGTTGCGCCTGTAAATTAAAGTTTACGCTGTCCAGAGAATTTGCACACGCGCATTAACATTCGGTTCGTAGGCCGCACAAACCTGACAACTCCGCAAACTTCGGAACCAGGTGAGTTGCCGTTTGGCGAACTGCCGGGTCCGGGTCTTGATCGCAGTCACGGTTTCCCCCCAACCCAGTCCCGTGCCATTCAAATGGGCCAATAACTCCTTGTAACCGAGGGCCTGGCTCGCTTCTTTGCTGAGCGGTCGCTCCCGCAGGCGTCGAACCTCGTCGAGCCAACCCGCATCGAGCATGGCATCGACCCGGAATTCGATTCTTCGATAAAGCTCCTCCCGGGGCCATTCCAAGACGACGCAGGGAATCGTGTTTTCGGGGCTCTGCCCCGCGAACGTCGTCGTTTCCCAGGTTTTTTGCAGGGCACTAATTGGCTGGCCCGTCAGTTCCCACACTTCCAAGGCTCGCACCACTCGGCGAATGTCGTTCGGGTGCAACCGGGCCGCCGTTGTAGGGTCGATATCGGCGAGTCGCTGATGGAATGCGATCGGACCAAGTTGTTCAGCATCGGCTTCAAGTCGCTTTCGCAGCTCCGAATTGGTGGCCGGCGCGTCGAACAGGCCCGAGAGCACGGCTTTCAAATACAGCGGAGTGCCGCCGACGAGCAAGGGCCGTTTGCCTCGGCTTCGAATCTCCGTGCATGCCGTCGCCGCCCGTTCCAGCCACCAAGCGACGTTCGCGGATTCCCACGGTTCAAGCACGTCGATCAGATGGTGAGGAACTCGCGATTGCTCCTCGACACTTGGTTTTGCGGTGCCGATGTCCAGACCCCGGTAAAGGGTCATGGAGTCCATCGCGACGATTTCCCCCCCGAGCTGCTCGGCCAGGTCGAGCGCCACCGCGGACTTCCCGGACCCCGTCGGACCTGTCAAAACAAACACGTCGGCGAACGGGTCGGCTCTCACGGTGCTTCGCGCAAATCGTAGATGAAGAAGGTTCCCGTGTGGGCCACGGGGGTCCGGCCTTTTAACCAATCGATCACGGCCACGACCTCGGGTCGGCGATCCGGGCAGGCGCTGAGCAGCGTCAGACTCACCGCAAAGTAACCGTTTCCGACTTGCTGTTTCACCTCACCAACACCCGGCTGGGGCATCAAATGCACCGGCAGGTGCACGAAAGGCGACTTCAGCACTGCGGGATCTCCTCCATAATACCAGACGAACAGCGGTCGATCGGCATGCTCGCGCTGCCATTCCGCAAGTTCGGGCAAGCCCTGGCCCCAGTCGTAGTTCGAGTCGGCCAGTCGTTCGTGACCGCGATCCGTGCTCCCCCAAAGCTGATTGGTGAAACGCACTCCATCGGGCCACACGGTGGCGCATTCGACGGCGCATCCAACCACGCAGAGCATTGCAAAAACACGCAACACGTTCAGCGGCGTTTCGAAGAAACGCCCGTTGTCGGACGCTCGACACACCGCCACCGCCAAAGCCAGATGCAAAAACGCTACCAATGGGAACACGAGCCGCACCCCGATCTGCACGCGAGTATTCAAACTGAAGATCAAGAGCACGAGAACCGCCCAGCCCGCAGGCGTGAGCAACGCCCGTGGCCGGATCACCAGGACCGCCAATAGCAATAAGAGCGTCGGGTCAGCCAGCTTGATCGAGAGGGCAACCGGGTAGTAATACCAGACCGCCTTCGGGTGCAGTTCTCCCGCCACGAATGTCCCATCGTGCCCACGCATGTTGTGTTTAATCTGTTGAACGAGCCCTTCGCCGCCGTTCGTGAAGATGCACAACCGCTCGGAAATCGTCACCATCGCATCCCGGTTCGGCCCTTCCGGCAAACTGTGAGCCCAGGCGATGAAGCTCGGTTCGGTCGCCCAGTCGCAGCCGCAATAAGCGAAGAGGTAGACGAACCCGATTGCCATCATGGTGACCAGATCCCACCGCAACCGGGCCGTGGCTTTTCGCCAGTCCCGGCCGCCGGTCCACTGACCGGTTTGAATCAGGTGATAAATCCCAAACACGAGCCCGAGCAGCGGCACGTAAGGTAAGGCCGATGCTTTCGCGGTGAGGGCCACGCCGTAAAGTAATCCGGGGACAAAGACTCGCCACCACCAGCCACTTTCTCGATTCGTGAAAAAGTGAAACGTGGCCATCAACACGGTGGCCGTCAAACAAAGATCGGTCGTCGCCAGGGCCGCATGCCCCAAGAGGTTCGGGTCCGTGGCGAGAAACCCGCACGCCAATCGCCCGGCCCACGGCCCACCAAGCAATCGCCCCCAACGGGAGCCGTAAAACAGCAGCAGCCACCAGAACGGCAACGACGCGGCCCGGGCCACTGGGATGAGTTCGTGCATCTGCAAGTACGGTTCGAACGGCTCGCCGCGATAGCGTTCCCAAAGGTAAATCGGCAACGTCTGAACGTCGATGGGCAGCGGCATCGCCCCCCAGCGCATCAGCGGTTTGTAACTGCCCGATCGCCAGCACTTGAGCCCGGCATCGATGTGGGCGGGCTCGTCAAAGGTTGCGCCGAGGCGTTGGCCCGCCGTGAAAGCCGCGAACGATGATGTGGCCACCACCAGGAGAAACCACCCCACATCCAGCCATCGTTCACGGGCCATCGAGCCATCCTCGGACGAAATTGCTAAAGGGAACTGCTACCACGAAACCGCTTCGCACAACAAGGTGGACCCGTGCTGACCCAGCCGCCTGGCCTCGAACTCGTGAACCCGAACCTTCGCCGCGGGCCGTTCACCGCCGCGATGTTCGACTTCGACGGCACCCTCTCACTGATCCGCGAGGGCTGGTCCGGCATCATGGCGAACCTCGGATTGGAACTGCTTCGCGAACAAAACCTCGTCAACGGCTCGGAAGAACCCGCCCGGCACTACCTCGAAGAGGAAATGCTCAAACTCAGTGGGAAACCAAGCATTTTTCAGATGCGTCGTCTTGCGGATGAATTGCAAGCCCGTGGCGGCCAACCGGGTGACCCGGAAGTGTATTTGAAAGAGTTCACCCGCCGGCTCTTTGAAATCTCCGACGGACGAAAGGCAGATTTGGCAACCGGGCGAGTGCAACCAGCCGCGTGGGCCGTCCCTGGTAGCCACGAGCTTTTATCGAATCTCCGCGATCGCGGGATCGCCCTCTACCTGGCGAGCGGCACCGACCTCGATTACGTTCGCGAAGAAATGGACCTCTTAAAGCTGACCGAGTTCTTCGGCAAACACATCTACGCCCCCGCTGACAACACGCCAAATTTCACCAAGCGCGACACCGTCGAAATGATCCTTCGCGAACACGCCATCCCCGGCGAACAACTTCTCGGCTTCGGCGACGGCTATTCGGAAACCGTCGAAGTGAAGCGCGCCGGCGGCATGGCCATCGCGGTCGCCAGCCACGAAGCGGGGGTGCCGGGCGTCAACCTGCTCAAGCGCCGCATTCTTATTGAACTCGGAGCCGATGCGGTGATTCCGCACTACGACGGCTCGGAACGGCTCGTGGAATGGCTGTTTGGGAGTGTAGAATGACGAAAAGCCGCGAGGCCGGCGAGAACGAATACACTCGCCTCGCCAGGTTGCGAGCTGCAAGAACCGGTGAAGATGTTTGTGCGATCCTCCGTGAATTGCGGAAGGACGCGATTGCCACTGGCGACAGTGAGGCCGAGAAGAAGATTATTCAGGCCGAAAAGTATCTGGGATGCCGGAACCGTCGAAAGCGGGGTGCCTCGTGAAAACTCATTTTGCCGCTCATATCGTCATGGCCGTTCGCTATCGCGATGGTGTTCAGGATTCGTTTCCGTGTTACGAGAACGTGGTGCTCGTGTGCGCCGACACGAGCGACGATGCTTTAGAGCAAGCATCGCAAATTGGTCGAGAGGAAGCGAAAATCGAAGGCGATGATTTCTCCTGGGATGGCCGACCGGCTCGTTGGGAATTCGTCGGTGTCCGCAAGTTGATTGAATGTCGGACGCCCGGTTCCGTCGAAAACAGCGTGAGTCATGGAACCGAACTGACGTATTCGCAAGTCACGCTCGATTCGGAAGCCGCTCTCACCCGGTTCGCAAATGGCGATGCCGTGCAGGTTTTTTGCGAGGAATAGAAGTTCATGCCTCACCCCTTGTTCGACCGCTCGAAGCTGATCGTCAAACCCCTCTCTGAGCGGGTTCACGATCTCACATTGGACGTGATCGTCCCGCTCGATGCCCCGGTAAGTTTTGAACACCCCTCGATCCCGGCCATCGGCGAACGGCTCATTGCCGCCAAGGCGAACAACACCTCCCGCATTCTGCTGATGGGCGCTCACGTGCTCCGGGCCGGGATGCAGCGCTACCTCATCGACCTGATGGATCGCGGGCTCATTTCCCTGATCGCCATGAACGGAGCCGGGCCGATCCACGATTGGGAGTTCGCCCGCATCGGCGCGAGCACCGAGAGCGTGGCCAAGTACGTTCGCACCGGGGAATTCGGCCTCTGGAAAGAAACTGGCGAGATGAACGACGCCCTGATGCACGGCTTCCGCGAGGGCCTCGGCTTCGGCGAATCCATCGGTAAGTGGATCGACACCCACGACTTTCCGAACAAGGATATCTCAGTCCTAGCCGCGGCTTACAAACGAGGCATTCCGGTGACCGTCCATATCGGCATTGGCTACGACATCATCCACGAACACCCCAACGCCAGCGGCCCGGCCCTGGGCCATGCGAGTTACACCGACTTCCTGATCTTCGCCGAGCACGTTCGTAACCTGGAAGGCGGCGTCGCCCTCAACTTCGGCACAGCCGTGATGGGGCCGGAGGTTTACCTCAAAGCCCTCGCGATGGCCCGCAATGTGGCCCATCAACACGACCAGAAGATCGCGAAATTCACGACCGCCGTGTTCGACCTGGTTCCGCTCGACGACGACTACCACCGCCAGGCTCCGAAGACCGACCCGCGGTATTACTTCCGACCGTGGAAAACGATCCTCGTGCGAACCGTCGCCGACGGCGGAGAGAGTTTTTACGTTCAAGGGGATCACAAGGATACGGTGCCGGCGGTGTGGAGGGCGGCGACATGCTAACCACCGAACTCATCGACCAAATCCTTACCACTATCCCCCACCGCACGGTCGGGCTCGTCGGCGATTTGTTCCTCGATCGCTACCTCGATATTGAACCCGAGCGCGATGAACCCTCCATCGAAACCGGGCTCACCGCCTATCAAGTGACTCGCGTTCGGGCTTATCCCGGGGCACTCGGAACGGTCGTCAATAACCTCGCGGCGCTGGGTGTCGGCCGCATTATCCCAATCGCGGTGATCGGCGATGACGGTGAAGGTTACGAACTTCGCCAGGCCCTCGCCAAGCTGCCCGGCGTGGATGTGAATGGGCTCGTCATCGCCCCAGATCGACGAACGCCGACGTATACCAAGCCGATGTACGGAACGCGAGAGCTCAACCGACTCGACATCAAGAATCGGACACCGACCCCCGGGGAGTACGAAAACGCCATTCTCGAACGGCTGGATGCTCTCTGGTCACGGTGCGATGCGCTGCTCGTGCTCGATCAGGTGACGGAGGAAGATTGCGGTGTCATCACAGCCCGGGTGCGGGATTGGCTTGCGGAACGGGCCGGAGCTGAACCGCAGAAGTTTGTTCTCGCGGATAGCCGGGTGCGGATTGGGTTGTTCCACAATGTGTGTGCGAAGCCGAATGAGTCGGAACTGAAGTCGATCCCCGAAGGCGTTGCCGCGCTGTTTATCACCAAAGGGGACCAGGGGATCGAACTGCGACGCCGCGACGCGAAATCGAACGGCTGGCAGATGCAGATGATTGCGGGGTTTCCGGTTTCCGGGCCAGTCGACATCGTCGGCGCCGGGGACAGTTGTAGTGCGGGGATCGCTTGCGGAGAGATGTGCGGTTTATCCCATGAACAAGCCGCGGCGTTCGGCAATCTGGTGGCGTCGATTACCATTCAACAACTCGGCACGACAGGGACCGCGAGCCCGGAGCAGGTCCGCCATCGCTGGCGCGAAGTGACGAAGTAAACGACCCGAGCGGCAGTCGATTTGGAGGAATCGACTGCCGCTCGGGTCTATCAATATCCGGGTCTTCAAACGCTCGCAGGCAGGCATTCCCGGTTCAGAGACATCGGCAGAGGGGGAGGGGTGCTCACGCTCTGCAGCGCCTCGTCGGCACGGGCCCGCACTTCGGCGTCTTCATCCGTCAGAAAGTCGTGGAGCACTTTCATGACTTTTTCGTCGTCCGGGGCGATTTTCGCCAGCAACGTGGCACAGCGGCCGCGCATCTCGGGGGTCGCGGATCGCACACCCGCCAACAAGGCCGGGATGGCTCCGCGGCCAACACGTTTGAGAGCCACAGCAACCACCGCCCGGGTCCGGTTCTCGGGTTCGCCGAGCATCGGCACCAGACCCGCTGCAGCGGGGTGCGCCACCGGACCGAGCCGGCCCAGAGCCCCAGCACAATCCCGGCGAACGCTCGCATCGGAATCCTTCAAACCGGCCGTCAAGTAAGGCACGGCTGGTTGAGCCGCGGGGCCGAGGTCGCCCAGAGCCCGGGCCGCCCGGCGACGGACCTTGGCGGATTCGTCGGCCAGGGCTGCGCTAAGTGCGGAGACTCGGCGAGCGGCAGGCACAGGCAAATCGGCCAGGGCCACGACCGCGAGTTCGCGGATTTGGGTATTGGGGTGGTTCAAGGCGTCCGTCAGCACTTTCAAAGCGAGTCCCGTTTGGGAATCGTTCAGCCCGTGCATGAGAACGGTGAACACGAGTTTGTGCATTAATTGCGGGGATAGCTGATCCATAGCGGGCGGCCGGTCTGTAGGGGATGAATCAGGAATGACGGCGGCCGGCTCTGGCTTGGGGGGCTCCGGCTGGAAAAACCATAGTTCATAACCCGTGCGCGGTCGGGGCTTTCTGCGGATTTTGCAATCCAAACACCGAGAATTTCAACGACTTATGACGGGGGCTTCACTTTAGGCCTGGACCCGAATTCCTTCGAAGGAATTTGGGTCCGGGAGGAATCCACCGTGTTCGTTGCGGTTCGGCATATCAAATGGGGCACTGAAGAAGGATTTTGACGATTAGTCAGGGGGTGCCAGAGCGTTTACTTCGCTTTCACTTCCTTGAGAACGAACTCGCCGAAGTAGCCGCCGTTCGATTTGTAACTTCCGGTGAGCGTGTCGCCCTTGATGGTGCCGGTCCAATCGTATTTCTGGTTGCGGATGGTCGCCTTGCCGGTCAGGTCGGACTGCTTCTTGCCGGGCTTCTCATCAAATGTGACGTCGTACGTGAATTTCTCGGTCATGAACACACCCGAGAAGGTCGCGGTCCATTTGCCGTCCTTCCCGAGCTTGGCGACGCACTTGAGGGTGCCCTTCGAGTCGTACTTCTTGTTGTTCCAGGTTCCTTCCCAGGTCCTGGTGCCCTCGTCGGCGAGTGCCGCTGAAGCCGAGAGGACGAGAATTGCCGCGGTCAAAAAGCGTGTCATGGAAAAACTCCCCAGTCGGTGTGAGTGTGCCCTTCACTTCTGAATGGAGGGCACACTGGGGAGCTTTCAGACATTTTAAAAAAAGGGCAAAAACTGTTCCAATCATACGCGTTACTTCTTGTTGATCCGATCACGGAGGGCATTCCGACCGCTGTCAAACGAGAATGTTACTCCCACTTGGGGCAAGAAAATCACTTGATCGACGACGAGGGGGTAGAGGATGACCCCAGCCTCGATCCGGTCCGTGTCGAACGAGAACGCGGCGAGGATCTGTTTAGCCTGCGCCGTTGTGAACCGTGCCATAGGATTGATCGCTTTGACATACTTGATCTTGCCCGAATCAAACGACTCGGCATTCAACCCTTTCAGAATCACGGCAAAATCAGCGTCCGTCATCGACTTCGCGACGCTCGGTTTCAGCCCGGCCAGTTCTTTCTCCAGTTCCGCCGCTTTCAACTCGGCCCGACCAATCAGCAATTCGAGTTTCTCCCGCGTGGCTTTGTCTGTCACTTGCTTGAGGACGCCGCGGGCTTCCTTGAGAGTGTCAGTGATTTCCTTCACCGCTAGCGCCGCCTTCTCGGCCGGCGTCGGTTCCTTGTTAGGGGCCTGAGCCAACACGAGCAAAGGGCTGACCAGCATGACAACGACTGCGAACGACACGTAGCGTTTCACGATTCGCCTCCAGGGGTATTCCCGAATGATAAAGCAGAAGAATGGGTGAGTGCAACGAGATTGAATCCAGTCGAACGGGTGCGGATCACGGAGACTTCTGGGTCAACCTCTTGACACGTTCCACCGACTCGGGGTCGCCCGTGATATCGAACAACCAGATCGAATCATCGGTCCGCGAGATCGGCGTCCGCTCTCGGAGCCAGTGATACGTTGTTGGGTCTTGTAAATAGGTACCTTGCAGGTTGCTAACACTCACCGCAAGGACGATGCGCCCCGTGAGATCGACCCGCTCGCCCGGGGCTGGTCGAAACGTGCCCCATCCCGGCAATTGTTCGTAGCGGATGCCATAGGCCTCGGGGCGGGCGGTGCCGGCGTAGGAAAAATAGATCACGGGGTTGCCGAGTTCTTGCAGTTTCGCACTCAATGCGTGGAGCCCTTGGCCCCAGTCGATATTCGAATCGCCCAGGTAGTGATGTCCTTCGGCTCGCCCCGTCACAATGCCGTTGAAGTACGACAAACTTTGCCCGTTGCGATCGGTATCGAGCAGGGTCGGAAGGGCAATTCCCACCACGACCGCAAGGCAAGCCAGCCCGCGCGAATACGGCCCGGCACCGAGCGAAGCCACGCGAGCGGCCAGGAGCCACAGCAGCGGATACGCTGGCAGAATCACCCGCAGTCCGATGTTCAACCGCGTGGCCATCATGACCAGAACGAACGCCATCGGAGGACCGAGAACATACGCGACATCCCGTCGTGAAAAACTTCTCCACTTCAGGCCCGCGAGCAGGGCCAAAATGAGGGTTCCGGCGGGTGTTTTGAGCATTAGCGTTTCCGGGAAGTACCACCACCACCCCTGCGTCGAAATCTCGCCATTGAGGAAGTACTTCGGCGGTTCGGCCTCGTTGCGTCCGAGTTGTTGGCGGAAGCCGCGGGGCCAATCGAGCGCGTGCCAGACGAAATAGATCGGGAGGATGACTGCCACGGCGATGAGCCCCAAACGCACAGCCGCCGGGAGGAGTTGCCCCAACCGCGCCCGCCGAGTCGAAGGAATCGGAGTAGCAGGCAGGGCAAACGACCCGCCTGCCAGCACGAAGCCGACCGTGCTGAGACCACAGGCGAAGACGATGACCGTGGCCGAATACTTGGTGGCCAGAGCGAGCCCGAAGCAGATTCCCGCGGCGAGAAACCAGGACCGTCGCGGGGCCGCCGCATATTCCCAGAGGGCATACACGGCGGCCGTGCCGAACAATGTCAGGCCGACGTCGGTGCTCAAAACCGCGCTTTGACCGAGCAAGTTGGGGTCGAGCGCGGCCAGGGCCGATCCTGTGACCCCGGCCGCGCGACTCCACAATCGCCAGGCCCACCAGCCAATGAGCGCTACGAGGGCTGCACCGACCGCCAGATTGACGCGGCGAGCCGGATACAGCATCGCCCGGAAATCGAGTGGGGATTCGTAGAGGAACGCATCCCCCAGGCGCCAGATGTCGTTCTGTTCGAGTTGTTCCGGGTCGGGTTGAAACGGTGGCCGATCCGTGGCGAGGAGCGGAAGTGCCCAGAGCAGTTTCATCAGCGGCGGCGTCTCGCGATTGATACGAAAATCGCCGGTCCGCCAATACGAGTACCCGGCTGTCAGGTGAACGGCTTCATCGAACGTCGGCGCGGTGTGGGTCACCGCCCGTTCGCCGCGGACGCAGAAAACAGCAATGCAGGCAAGACCTGCGACCGCCGTCAATGCATTGCGCATGCAATTCACCCATTAAACGCACCGATTGGGCTCTCTCGCAGGGTGTAACATGCAGAACACCTCCAGACTGGCCAGATCGCGTTGGAAACGAAACGCTTCCGAGAAATTCTGTGCTCAGTGCGCGGCACTCAACTGCATGGCAACCCGATCCAGCGAGGAATTGGTCACCTTTCCAGGAGAATCACGGCTGCTGCCGCGGCATGACATGTGCTGGATTAAGTGTAAGTTTTGGTACATTCAACCGCCAGGAGTTTCCCAATGAAGTACACAGCTTGGGGCGTCATCGCGATGGGGATCGCGATCTTTGCCTTTTGGGGCATTCTGTCCCTCATGAAGCAAACCGAACAAGGCCAAGCAAACGGCAATACAACGTTTCTCGGTGACGTCGGCCCGCTTCCTTTACTTATCGTTTCCGCACTGGCAATCCTGGGTGGAGCGCTGCTGTTAGTCTTCGGGGGACGAGGGTACTTCCGAACGAACAACCCCGCGATTCATAGCGAGCAGTAACCTGAGGCAGTCATAGGTCCGGCGGAGCATGCCGGACCAGTCTATCGACACTAAACCCAGCAACACCCTATTTAGTGCTCGGGTCGAAGCAGTGGGAACAAGATCACATCTCGTATCGTTTGTGTATTCATCAACAACATTAATAATCGATCAATACCAACGCCCAACCCCCCCGCGGGGGGCATGCCGTGGCGTAACGCTCGGATGAAATCGTCGTCCATTTTCGCCATCGAGTCTTCCGCGGCGAGACCGGAGAGTTGTTGGCGGAAGGTCGCTTCCTGGGTAATGGGGTCGTTCAATTCCGTGTAAGCATTCGCCAGTTCCATCCCGTGGACGTACAGTTCGAACCGCTCGGCCAGGGCGGGGTTTTCCTTCTTGCGCTTCGTTAATGGGCACAGCTTCGCGGGGTAATCGTAGACAAAAGCCGGGCCGACGATTTTATCTTCGACGTGGCGTTCGAAGAGTTCTTGCACGAGAACGTCGTGCTCTTTCGGCGTGCTCGTGCCGGCTTTCGTGTCCTTGAGTTCGAGCGGGATATTCGCCGCGGTCGCGGCCTGCTTCACGGCCTCCGGATCGAGCATCTCCACGCCGACGTGTTCCTTGAAGAGGTCGGCATACTTCAAGCGTTCGAACGGCGGTTCGAAGTTCACCGTCTTTTCGCCATAGGGCAAAGTCCGGCCGCCGCCCAGGCAATCGACGGTGGCGACAATCAGCCCTTCGGTGAGATCCATGATGCTGAAGAGGTCCCCATAGGCTTCGTAGAGTTCAAGCATCGTGAACTCGGGGTTGTGCCGGGTGCTGATCCCCTCGTTGCGGAAGACCCGACCAATTTCGTAGACCTTTTCGAGCCCGCCGACGAGCAGTTTCTTGAGCGGCAATTCGAGAGCAATGCGCAAATACAAGTCGATATCCAGCGTGTTGTGATGCGTCGCAAACGGGCGTGCCGCGGCCCCGCCGGCGATGGCGTGGAGCGTCGGCGTTTCGACTTCGAGATAGCCCTTGTCATCGAGGAAATTCCGAATCGTGCGGAGGATCTTCACCCGTTGATGAGCCCGCCGGAGCGTGTCCGGCGTATAGATCATGTCGAGGTAGCGGTGGCGAAGCCGATACTCGATATCCCCCATTCCGAAGACGTCCTTCGGATGCGGTTCGAGGGACTTCGTCAGGAACGTCAGGCTCGTGGCCTGGATCGTGAGTTCGCCCGTCTTCGTTTTGCCGAACTCACCGTCGATGCCGAGGATGTCCCCGAAATCGAGCAGGTTGAGCACCTTCCAATCGATTTCACTCACCTTGTTGATGCGAACCATCACCTGCACGCGGCCGGTTTGATCCTGGAGTTCGAGGAACTGCAGTTTGCCTCCGGTTCGGCGACGAATGACTCGCCCGGCGACGCGGACCTTCGGCCCGGGTTTCGTGTCGTCGAACGGTTCCGCGGGAAGTTCTCGCACCCGCTCGATGGGGGTGCGGCCATCGAATTGTTGGCCCCACGGGTCGAGGCCGAGGGCTTCGATCTGCTTCAGTTTGTCGAAGCGAACTTCGGCGAGGTCGGCAGGTTCAGGGGCATTCTTCGACGGGTCAGCGGCCACGGTGTGCTCACGGAACGAGGAA
>Ga0105047_10012299_pt1 | contig 13794 bp, 10 predicted proteins | sample MAT04_FD_78384 | JGI IMG/M metagenome (GOLD analysis project Ga0105047, IMG submission 78384) | Freshwater microbial communities from Lake Fryxell liftoff mats and glacier meltwater in Antarctica - MAT-04 (megahit assembly) | ecosystem: Environmental > Aquatic > Freshwater > Ice > Liftoff...
ATATATACTGAGTATTCGCTGTTGCCCGGAATGGGGAACACAAACTATGTACTGTTAATAATTGCTACTATGCTTATTGCTTCCGCAGGGTACATAATAAACGATTATTTTGATGTAATGACCGACAGCATAAATAAGCCCCAAAAACTGTATATCGGGAAACAGATTAAACCAGGCTCGGCCCTGGCAACTTCCTTAATGATGAGTTCAATCGCCCTGATATCTGCGATTTGGCTCACCTCTGCATTGCAAAGCTGGCTCCCGCTAATAATACTGCTGATTGCCCTGATTGTAGCTTGGTGGTATGCCATGGTTTTAAAAAAGAGTTTTTTGTGGGGAAACATTGCTGTATCGTGTATGTCGGCAGGCACTATAGCTATGGCATGGTTAATCGAAAAACAATGTTCGGTACTTCCCGAAGCGGTTTCCGCAAGGGTTTCCGGCATTATAGCAGCAATCAGCGTATTTGCTTTTATGCTCAGCCTGTTACGCGAAATTGTGAAGGACATGGAAGATATGGAGGGCGACAAATTAATACACTGTCGCTCACTTCCGATAGTAAAAGGCATACCATTTACAAAAAATGTGCTTTTTATTCTCTCAGCAATAACATTTGCGTTGCTGATCATCGCACAGATTTACCTGTTTAAATTCACTAAAATAACTGCTTTGCTCTGGTTGCTTTTTACCGTTGAAATACCACTGGGTTACTTTACACTGAAACTCAATAAGGCAGAGTCAAAAGCTAATTTTCACGCATTGAGCAGCATGTTGAAATGGATTATGGTGGCAGGAATAGCATCCATAGTTGCCGGGCAATTTTGAAACATTTTCCGAAACCGGTATTTTTCATTTTCAGAGCTCAATCATGAAAGCATAAAATAGTATTTTACCAAGATTAACCAAACACACTGATGAAACAGGAAATACTCCGGCATTACAATTTGATACTGGGCTCGAAATCACCCCGCAGACAGGAACTTTTGAAAGCCTTAGGGCTTCACTTCAGCCTGGTTGAATATGATGTGGATGAAGTATATCCACCACATCTGCAGGGTGCTGAAATAGCCCGATATCTCTGCGAACTGAAAGCGGATGCTTATGATACTTCGCTCCTCGAACAAGATTCGATACTAGTAACTGCTGATACCATAGTGTGGCTCAACGGAAAGTACATTGGTAAACCTGCTAACGAAGCTGAAGCTATCGAAATGGTGAAACAACTTTCGGGAAAACAACATTCGGTGTATACGGGAATTTGCCTGAAATCGAAAAAGCAAAAAGTTGTCTTTCATGCACATACGCTTGTGAATTTCAGAGAACTAAAAATGGATGAGATAGAATACTATGTTTCACATTACAAACCTTTTGACAAAGCCGGTTCGTATGGTATTCAGGACTGGATCGGCTATATCGGAATAACCGGTATCGAAGGCTGTTATTATAATGTAATGGGTTTCCCCATCCAGAAGTTTTATGAAGAGCTGACGAAATTTATTTCCGAAAGTATGAAAGCCGAACTGAACAACAGTCAGTAGCAACTCTTGTCATTTAATCAGATCAGAAATAATTTTATAAAATCGCCGTTTTCTGCCGGAGCATTCTAACCCGTTAAACACCAGCAGAAATTTTTTTTCCGAAACTTTTTTTACAAACCCTACGGAGATGAAATCAGCATTACTACTCCTCCTATTATTCCCAATTATGCATTTGAGAGCCCAGGTAGAAAACACATACAAAGAACCGCCACGCGAAATTTTTGACCTGATAATGGCAAAGCCTGTACCATCAGCCAGCATAGACGATGCAGGCAAGTGGATGCTCCTGCTCGAACGAAATACGTTTCCTTCGGTAGCTGAACTTGCTGAACCTGAACTGCGTATCGCAGGCCTGAGGATCAATCCAAATATTTTTGCGCAAAGCCGTATGTCCACCATCGCAGCCATGCGATTGAAAGACCTGAACTCGTTGCAGGAAATTGCGATTGAGGGATTGCCGGAAAACATGAGTGCAACATCCGTTCAATGGAGTCCGTCGCAGACAAAAATTGGTTTTGTAAATCTGACTAACGAAAGTGCAGATTTGTATATCATCGACATCTTAACCTCATCGGCAGAAAAAATAAACAAAACACCTCTTAACATTTTACTTGGAGGAAGCTTTGCATGGATTGATGATAACAGTTTGATTTACAAGACAATTATTCCCGGTTCAACGAAACCGGAAAGACCACTTGCACCAAAGGGACCTGTAATTCAGGAAAGCTACGGGAAGAAAGCGGCTTCGCGCACATATCCTGACCTGATTAAATCAGCATATGATGAAGCATTATTCGAATTTTATACCCGATCGCAACTGGTAGTAAGCAACTTGATTAGTGAGATTAAAACAGGCGAACCTCAATTATACAGGAGCTTCAGCATTTCACCGGATAAAAAATACCTATTACTGCAAATCGTTCAAAAACCGTTTTCGTATATGGTTCCGGCTTATGGTTTTCCTCATAAAGTACTGGCAACCGATTTGAAAGGGAAATTAATCCTGAACATCGCTGATAATCCTTCGTCGGAAGGTGTGCCTATAGGGTTTGATGATGTGCCCGACTACCCTCGATCGTTCGCATGGCGCAATGATGAACCTGCCACTGTAACCTATGTAAAAGCACTGGATGGCGGACTTGGTAAGTCGAAATCAGATTGGCGCGATGCTGTTATGGCAATGAAAATATCTGCAGCTGACGAATTTGCCGCAGCAGAATTGTTCAGGACAAAGATGCGTTTTCAAGGCGTTACCTGGGGGAATAATGCTGTAGCTGTTTTTTACGAAGAATCATATACTGACCGCAAATGGCAGATGAACCGCTATAACCCTTCAACGGGAAAAACAGATTCGCTTTTCGCGCGCAGTTCGGATGATTCCTATTCAGATATTGGAAAACCACTCACAAAGAAAAATGATTTTGGCCGTCAGGCTCTAATACTTTTAAATGAAAATGAACTTATCCTAACTGCTGACGGAGCCTCTGATGAGGGCGATATGCCATTGATTCAGACTTTTGATATCACCAACGGAAGTAAAAAACTTCTCTGGAAGTGCAAAGCACCTTACTTCGAATACCTTGTAAAAATGCTTGATCCGGTGAAATTTACATTTGTCACAGCCCGTGAAAGCCAGGAAGAGATCACCAACTATTATCTTCACTCAACCATAAAGAAAAAATTTACTGAAAAAGCATTAACCTCATTTACAAATCCTTACACACAACTCGAAGGAGTTAGCAGGCAGAAAATCAGCTATAAACGGGAGGATGGAATCAACCTTTCCGGCAATCTCTACCTTCCGAAAGACTATGATGCTTTGCGCGACGGGGCTTTGCCAGTTTTAATCTGGGCCTATCCGATCGAATATAAATCAGTATCAGATGCTTCGCAGGTGCGGGGATCGAAAAACACATTTACCCTCCCATCGTATGGGTCGCCTGTGTTGTGGGTAACGCGCGGATATGCGGTGCTTGATCATGCTGAGATGCCAATTGTTGGAGAAAACGGGAATGAACCCAACGACAACTTCATCCCGCAACTATACCTGAATGCACATGCTGCAATAGAAACGCTTGCTGGTATGGGTGTTGGCGACAGCACCCGTGTGGCCGTTGGCGGACACAGCTATGGCGCATTTATGACAGCTAACCTGCTGGCTCACACCAATTTGTTTAAGGCCGGAATTGCACGCAGCGGAGCCTATAACCGCACTTTAACGCCCTTCGGTTTCCAAGGTGAAGAACGCACTTATTGGGAAGCTCCGGAGGTTTATAATACTATGAGTCCTTTCAGCCATGCCGATAAAATCAAAACTCCTCTCCTGCTTATACATGGCGATTCGGATAACAACACCGGAACTTTCCCTATACAAAGCGAACGCCTGTTCAGTGCCATAAAAGGGCTGGGCGGAACAGTCCGTTACGTTTCACTTCCATTCGAAAGCCATGGATATACATCAAAAGAGAACATTCTGCATATGCTGTGGGAAACGGATCAGTGGCTGGAGAAGTATGTGAAAAAGAGTGAATAACGAAAAATGAACAACGAATAATGAATAACGAATAATGAATAGTGAATAACGAAAAATCCCTGCGGCTGAGAGGTGGCGGGGATTTTTGTTAGTGAATATTAAGAGTTGCAATAAGTAATTAGTGTCTATAAGAAAACGAGTTTGAAATGAGCTTTGCCCACGCTCACCCCTTGGCCCCCCCGTAGGGGAAAGTCCTCGCGCACTGAAGATTGAGTTTTGCCTGCCAAACCTAAGGTTAAAGAAAATGAGCATTTTTACGTAAAATGATGAGTTTTCTTAGTGACATTAATTAAACTACTACTGATGATATGAGAATTTCAATCAAACTATTATCTGGCCTGAGAATAATGCCCCTTTAATGAAAAAACATATACTGTATCTCCTATAACCTGATAAATTATCCTGTCAGATTGAGTAATACGCCTCGACCATTTACCTGATAGCTCGTGCTTTAAGAGCTCAGGCTTACCGATTTCTGAAAGTGGTGTTTCTAAAATAGTCTCTAAAAGGGTTCTTATCTTTTTTTAGACAAGTACATTACCTGTTCTTGACCTATATTCCAGATATTACTGTGCCCTGGTAGTCAGTTTTATTTCCATACATCGTCGGGCGTTATTTTTTTGTACGCCCGGCAATAATATCTTTTTCCCCCTCTTGAATTTTGTCAACAAATTCAGAATTATAGGGCGTTTTCGCTTCCTCAAAAGAAATTTTTAAGGCTTTCAAAAAAGCCTTTAAAGTGATTAACTTTCCCTTATTGTCAGGATATACTATAAGTGTTTACATAAAGTAAAATTTCGCATTATTTATTTACAAAATTACGATCAAAAAAATAAAATTTTGGGTCAAAAAAAAAAAATGAAACCATTGTATGTTTTTAATGGCTTATAACTGATAGATGGTAACAAATTTATCCCAATTAAATACCATCTGACTAACCCTGACAATTAATCTGCACTTTTTATCTCTATCTATTATTCCTACTGTGTTATAAAAGGCAAATAAACCTATTTCACGGGCTTACAGTTGAAGTGCCTTGCCCAGGATTGCCTTTCACAGCGATTTTTTGACTAATTTTGCAATTCAATTCAGCATTATGAACAAACTTATCCGGTACTTTTTTCAGGGCCTGTTGCTTATTTCGCCACTGGCCATAACCATATATGCCATTGTTGTTTCGCTTGAGTTTATTGATGGGTTGTTAATCCAGTATCTCACCCGGATTATCGGGTTTAAGATTCCCGGTCTGGGATTCATTATTATTGTATCCTTTATCACGCTTATAGGGGTGCTGGGAAGCTCAATACTTATAAAACCTATACTCAATTCACTGGATAGACTTATCAGCCAGGCACCGCTGGTAAAAATCATTTATACCTCTATTAAAGATTTCATGTCGGCATTCGTAGGGAAAGATAAAAAATTCACGGAACCCGTGCTGGTGAAAGTAAACAAAGACTCTGATCTCGAAAAACTGGGATTCATAACACAACATGACCTCACCATACTTGGCATCGAAGCCGGTAAAGTTGCAGTATACCTGCCTCACTCCTATAATTTTTCGGGCAACCTCTTTATTGTTCCTGCGGCGAATGTAAAAGCACTTAACGCAAACTCAGCCGAAATCATGAAATTTATAGTAACGGCAGGTGTTACGGCTGTTCCGGGACCGAAAAAAAACAGTGAACTTCACAACGAACAGGCAAGTACGCTTTAATGCTTTTACCCAATTTGACTATGAAAAAACCGCTTATATTAGTTACCAACGACGATGGAATTCACGCTCCCGGGCTACGGTTCCTGATTGAAACCATTCGTCCGCTCGGAGATGTGCTGGTGGTGGCACCAGATAAGCCCCAATCAGCCATGGGACATGCAGTTACCATTCAGATACCCCTGAGGCTTCACCAACTGGCAGAAGAAAACGGATACCGCGAATATAGCTGTAACGGCACACCTGCTGACTGTGTAAAATTAGGAGAGAAAGTGATTATCCGGGGCAAACCCGATCTGATCGTGTCTGGCATAAATCACGGCAGCAATGCCTCGATCAATGTTTTGTACTCGGGAACTATGGCTGCAGTTATCGAAGGTGCGATGGAAAATGTTCCTGCCATTGGTTTTTCGCTGAACGATTATTCGTATGCAGCTGATTTCAGCCATTGTGGTACACTTATAACTTCTATCGCTTCCAAAGTATTGAAAAACGGACTTCCCGACGGAGTATGTTTAAATGTAAATTTCCCTGCAATAAACGGAACTCGATTCAATGGCATCAGGGTAACAAAGCAGGCTAAAGCTTTCTGGGACGAAAATTTCGATGAGCGCAAGGATCCGCACAAGCAGGACTACTACTGGCTGAGGGGAGAATTCGTAAACCTCGAACATGATGAGGATAACGATCATTGGGCCATCAACAACAATTACGTAAGCGTGGTGCCTATACAAATTGATCTTACGGCACATCATATGATTGATACGATAAAAGACTGGCATATAGAAGCTTAATTAAATAGAGATGTCGATAACGAAATGGTTAAAACAGGATAAGCTTTCGCTTGGGCTGTTAATTGCATTGATAATTCCGGTTCCGGCAGCATTGTTTTTTGCAGTTTTGCTCAGGATGGTACAGTATAACCTGCATTACCTCGGAAAGGTTCGCGATGTGGACATTTTGCTTCTTGGTATAGCCATGAACCTTGTTGCTATGAGGTTTTACTTTGTTAAATTCAAATTTGAACATACCGGTAAAGGAATCCTGATATTAACAGTTTTTATGATTCTTCTCTTTTTCATCTTTCTAAAGAATAGTAATTTTACCATCCCTTTCTGAATTAATAATAGCCCATGAAGTATTACATCATAGCAGGTGAAGCATCCGGCGATTTGCACGCGGCTAAGCTCATGAACGGGCTGAAAGCGCACGATCAGCATGCCGAATTCCGCTGCTGGGGTGGTACACATATGGAGGAAGCAGGTGGAACAATTGTAAAGCATTACCGCGACCTGGCTTTCATGGGTTTTCTGGAAGTAATTCTAAACCTGAAGACCATCCTGAACAACCTCCGCTTTTGTAAAGAAGATATATCGGAATGGAAGCCGGATGCCTTAATACTGGTTGATTATCCGGGATTCAATATGCGGGTGGCGAAATTCGCCAAAGCAAATGGTTACAAGGTTTATTATTATATTTCACCACAGGTTTGGGCATGGAAAAAACATAGAGTTCATAATCTTCACCGCGACACCGACCTGTGCTTCGTAGTTATGCCTTTCGAAGTGGATTTTCATGCCAAGTACGGATACAAAGCCGAATTCACCGGTCATCCTATGCCCGACTCCATGGATCTGGATGCAAAAATTGATGAAGCTGCTTTCCGCAAAACAAATAATTTAGGGGCAAAACCTGTTATTGCTCTCATTCCCGGAAGCCGCAGTCAGGAATTGAAGAGAATACTGCCAATTATGCTGAAAATAACAGGGCGATTTCCTGAATATCAATTTGTGGTGACAGGAGTTTCGACATTAGGTGAAAAATTCTACACCAAACTGATCGGTAACTACCCTGTAAAAGTCGTATTTAACCAAACATATGACCTGTTGAGGATTTCGAGAGCCGCAGCAGTTAAATCAGGCACCGTCACACTCGAAACTGCCATGTTAGGCGTACCACAGGTGGTATGTTACCGTTTTAGTTTCCTTTCGGCTTTGGTTGCCTGGATTGTAGTTCACGTAAAATTTATTTCTCTGGTTAACCTTATACTCAATCGCAAAGCCGTTGCCGAACTGATTCAATACAAATTCACTGCTAACACGCTTAGCCGCGAACTTGCACCCCTTTTACCCGACGGAGAGCCCCGCAGCCGGATGCTGAACGATTATAAAGAATTGCTGATGCGAGTCGGGCCTCCCGGCGCGTCGGTAAGAGCAGCGGCTGTAATTGCCCAGAATCTTAAAACTAACGCAAAAAAAGAAATACAATGACAAAAACCCTTTTTCTTATTCTTACAATTTCACTTCTTACAGCTACAATGGGTTTCACATCCTGTAAGCAGAATACGAAAGGAATTGCTGCTACTGCTGAAAGTCTGATGATGGATTCCCTCAGCATTCCGGTTCCTGATTCAACGGCTAAACGCATGGCAATGGCTGACAGCAGTTGGGAAACAGCGGCCAGTGCGTTTACGGAAGATCAGCAAACAGTGCAGGATTCAACTGCCGACGGTGGGAAGCACAAAACTAATACTATTGGTAAACCCAAAATCGCCCCTCTTAACCGAATAGATCCTTACAGGCCGCAGGAATTAAAAGATGGACTCGAGAAGGCAAAGAACGGCGATTTGCGCGGAGCAATAGCTGATTTCGATCTCTGCATCGCTAAGAATTATAAAAACTATAATGCATACTTCTATAAAGCCAAAGCGCTTATCGAATTAAATGAACCTCAGAATGCCTTACCCAATCTTAACCTGGCCATCGAAAACAACTCGGCAAATGCCATGTTTTTATATTACAGAGGAAAACTGTTTTTCGAAGCGGGTAATACTCAGGAAGCATCAGCTGACTTTGATAAAGCAGTTTCACTACAGCCTGATTTTGCTGATGCATTAAATTACAGGGGAGTAACCAAAGAAATAGCAGGTAAGCATGCCGAAGCAATCGAAGATTACAATGCTGCTATTAAAGAAAATCCTGGATTTGCTACCGCATATTACAATAAAGGCACATCTGAGGCTTCACTGGCGCAGTACCCTGCTGCAATTGCATCCTTTTCGAAATGTATCGAACTCGACCCGAAGAAAGTAATGAGTTTTATGAATAGGGGAAACTGCCATATTATGTTAAAAGACTACAAATCAGCAATCAGTGATTACACAACTGCTATAACTATTGATCCGAAAAACCCCGATGCTTATTTCAACCGCGGTGCTGCATACCATTATTCAGGCGATAAAAACTCATGTATCGATTGGGAAAAGGCCAAATCGTTAGGAAATAAAAAAGCTGCCGAATTGCTGAGCCAGTATTGCAAATAAGAGAATAGAATAATCAAACACATTTCAAAAGCCGGGAAATAAATCATTTTCCGGCTATTTTTTTTAGAAAAAAAAATAAGCTCCCGTAGTAATCCATCTCAAAGTTATGTGTATCAAATTATTTTATAACTTTGGAATAGAGAAAATGCGATATGCAATACCGGCATCTGTATCCAATGGTGAGAATACTACTGCCATTTATGGCTGGTATCGTGCTATGTACAGTTATATCGGCTACAAATATCATCCCTTTCACAATCTGGATTCTTCTTTTACTCCTGGCAATAGCTGCAGGCTTTATTCCTGTTATCACAAAGAAAAAATCACAAAAGTGGATATTCGGCTTTTTAGCATGCATTTTCCTGTTTGTCAGCGGATTTAATTCTGTACTATTCCGGAAAGAGATTCTGAGTTCCACCCATTTCTCAAAAATTCAAACCCAGGGAATCTTTATTGCCCGTGTTTCAGAGCCATTGCAGGAAAAAGATCATAGCTATAAAACTATACTCAGGGTAGAAGCGATAAAAATCGGAAATAAATCTGTGAAAGCAGAAGGGCGGATTCTGACTTATTTTGCCAAAGACTCACTGAAGAAACCACCTGCCGAAGGCAGCCTTGTAACATTATCAGCGAGTATAAAGGAAATAGAACCACCTCAGAATCCGGGAGCATTTAATTACCGGAAGTATATGGCCTCCAATAATGTATACCATCAGGTATATCTTACTGTTTATTCCTGGAAGATGCTCGAAAATCCTGAGGGTTTCAGTATAATAAGGATTGCCCACAAACTTTCTGATACTTTTGTTCGAATCCTGAATGACAATGGACTCAAAGGAAGAGAGTTTTCGGTAGCATCGGCCTTAATACTCGGGCAGATGGATATGCTCGACAACGAAATTCTGCAGGCTTATTCCGGTTCAGGCGTAATGCATATCCTTAGTGTTTCGGGCTTGCATGTTGGTGTTATATACATCATTATCAGCTTCCTTCTTGGATTTATGAAGAAAAAAGGTGGACAGTTGTACCTGAAAACATTAATTATTCTGATTACTATCTGGGCTTATGCAATTTTAACCGGGTTATCTCCTTCTGTGTTGCGGGCAGCGGCAATGTTTACTTTTATTTCACTAGGTAATGCAAGTAACCGGAATGTTCATATTATAAATTCGATCTCGGTTTCAGCTATTTTCCTGTTACTCGTCAATCCGTTGATGATAAGCAATATCGGATTCCAGCTTTCGTACCTGGCAATTCTCGGTATTGTTTTTATTAATAAACCCATTGCCAATTTATGGGAACCCCGGAATCGAATAATAGAGTATGCTTGGGACCTTATTGCTGTTTCAATTGCAGCACAGGTTGCTACTGCACCACTGGCAATGCTCTATTTCCACCAGTTTCCGTCGTATTTTATTCCTGCCAACATTGTCGCAATCCCTGTTTCATTTCTTGCGATTTATACCGGGGTTGCAGTTCTGGCAACTTCATTTATTACTACAATCAGTAATTTTCTTGGTATCATTACCAACTATCTGCTTCTGGTATTAAATACGTCTATTTCATTGATCGAAAAACTGCCGTTTTCAGTAATTCATTTCAATTCTATATTTACTTTCCAAACGATCAGTATTTATTTAATCATTATTCTGATTATGTTATTCATTTACTTCCAAAAAAAAGAGTTACTGTTTACGCTGCTTGGATTGATTCTGATATTATCGATAAGCCTGACTTTTACTGAACTTAAGCGACAACGGCAGCAGAAAATTGTCTTTTATTCAACAGGTAAGCATACATCGGTTGGATTTATTAACGGTAAACAGCAAACATTGGTGGCAGACTCCTTGCTTATCCTGGATGAAAAAGCAAATAAATTTCAACTCGACGGAGCTAAGATTCTTTACGGAATATCATTAGCCAATGCTTTTGCACTTGATACAGTTACCAAAGATTTTAACAGATTGCCTGAAAATTTGAACCCACTTTACAGCCTGGGTGGCAATTTCCTGTTTCACAACAAGCGATTAACCATGCTTAGCCAGATTCCTGTGCCCAAAGGAAATTACAGGAAACTTAATGTAGATTATTTGCTTATCAGACGAAACCCCAAATTCAGAATCGACTATTTAACAGCGCTATACAATCCCGGAGTGATTATTTTTGATGGATCAAATTCTGTTTACAAGACTGAAAAATGGGTGACGGAGTGCAAAAAGGCAGGCTTAAAAGCTTATAGTATTAAAGATTCGGGAGCCTATATTGTTGATTTATAATCTAAATTCTATGCTAATCAATCAGCAATCAAAATACAGCAGGAAATAAAAGTCTTTCAACTAAATTTCAGAAAAACAATTACCGGCGAAAGCGGCTTTGGTCAGGAATTTGTCAAAAAGAGATAAAGTCACCAACCATAATGCCCTGCCTTTCAGTATAACCTGCATTTACTTCAACCACATACAAAGCGGGTTTATCCGACTGAATCTGATCGAGCGAATATGGAGTAGTGTTTTTGTGAATACTAACAATACGCCTTTCGGAATCAGCGTATAAAATATCGAGGGGGATAATTGTGTTTTTCATCCAGAAAGCCTGCATTTCCTCGGTACCCATCATAAACAGCATACCGGCATTCCCTGCCATAGTGTCGCGAAACATCAGACCTTGTTCACGGGCAGCATCATTACTGGCGACTTCTATTTCGATACTGGCTATGACGGTATTACTGCCGGCTTTCAGAAACTTCAGTTCGCCATCCTTGCGAAAAGCAGGTTTAGCAGGCTTTGCAGGCTGTACATCTATCATATCAGAGGATTTACGCACACCAGACTTATCAGGATTTACAAACAGAACCATTGAGCCGATTAAAATGATCAGCAAAAGTATAACAGCGAGTGAAATGTTATATATCGAGGGTTTAATTTTCATTTAAATATGCAGTTTACCGATTCATTTTTTATGCTTTATTCAAACACCTGTTTTTTCTGGAATATAAAATCCATATAAACAGGAAGGTGATCACTGAAACCTCCTATATATTTGGCACCATAATACGTGCGGAATGGTTTCTGACCAAACCAGGCTTCATCATCCTGTAACAGGAAAGGCGCATCAAATATCTGCATGCTATGCGGAGTGGTGTATGACAGCAGCGGCCTTGAAATAATCATATGGTCTATAGTTTCCCATTCTTCACGGAACTTTATTGTTCCTTTCTTCCACGAAAGCCCGGCACCGGCATTCATATTGTACAGATCGTTGGGTGCAAGGCCGGTTGAATCCATTTTGGCTCGCAACACTTTACTTACACTTTCATCCATTGGGGAATCATTCAGGTCACCTATAATTAGGATATTGGCATCGGGATTTATAGCCAAAAGTGAATCGACATTATTACGAAGCACCGAAGCCACATAATTTCTTTTAGGTATTGTAGCCATTGCGCCTCCGAATTTCGATGGCCAGTGGTTTACAAAAATATTTATTGTATCGCGCTTACAAGCTATGCCCTTCACAAAGAGAATATCACGCGTACGGGAAGCCGTATCGAAAGGAAAACGAATTGAAATCGGGGCACTGTAAAGCACCCTGAATTTTTCCGGCCGGTAAAGTAATGCCACGTCAATACCACGCGGGTCGGGCGATTCGCGGTGAATAATTTTGTACCCGAAATTTTTCAATGGAGTATCGGTCGTCAACAGGTATAAAACCATTCTATTCTCCACTTCACACAATCCAATAATTTCCGGCGGATCCCAGCCTCCAACAGCCAGTGTAACTTTAGAAATATTAATAAGTTTACGCTTTAAACGATTAGAATTCCAACCGCGCATACCGCCTGGCACGTATTCCTCATCTGCTTTTGCACTGTCATCTTTAGGGTCGAATAAATTCTCTACATTATAGAACATAACGCGCAAGGCATCTTCTCCCCTTTTTCCTGCACCTGACTGTTGATAAACAGGATTTTTCTGAGCAGCACCACGTGAATTCTGCGCCTGCATTGAAATTGCAACGAAAACGAATAATATAAGAAAAAAAGCATTCTTTGTTGTGGGTTTCATCCAATCAGTATCATTGAGTTTTCAAAGGTAAGAATTAATCAGGTAATTAAATTTTTTATACCTTCTTGCGGCAAGCACATTTATTGTGAGTAGATTAATTCTAAATTACATACATTCCCCGGTTGCACTGCATCATTTTATACTTTCGCAATGCGTTTACAGGAACAAACCTGTAAAGCAGGTAAGCATCAGGTTATGGCCAGTAAAAAGAAATATCCGGTTAATTATTACCGTATCGCGCTTCAGTGGGGAGTTTTTGCCCTTTTATTTTATATGCTCATCAGGCCATTGGTGGATAAGAATTATTCACCCGACTTTGAAGCATACTGCCCGTTTGGAGGTATGCAATCGTTAGCGAGTTATTTTTCGAGTCATTCTCTTGCCTGTTCAATGACCACAGTGCAGATTACACTTGGATTAGCTTTGTTGATTGGAGTAATACTGTTCAGCAAACTGTTTTGCAGCTACATTTGCCCTATTGGTACTTTTACTGAATGGATGGGAAAGCTTGGCCGAAAAGCCAAAATGCATATTACTTTGCGAGGTAATACTGACAGGTTGCTCCGGCTGCTCAAATATGTACTATTGTTTGTCACATTTTATTTTACAGTTACTGCAAGCGA
>Ga0105047_10012300_pt1 | contig 13794 bp, 10 predicted proteins | sample MAT04_FD_78384 | JGI IMG/M metagenome (GOLD analysis project Ga0105047, IMG submission 78384) | Freshwater microbial communities from Lake Fryxell liftoff mats and glacier meltwater in Antarctica - MAT-04 (megahit assembly) | ecosystem: Environmental > Aquatic > Freshwater > Ice > Liftoff...
AATTGGACCCGCAAGTCGCTACTTTGGCAGTCACCCATCGGGTTCCCCTGTCAGCGTGGCACGAATTGGCAGAACACCCCTGTTTTTCAGGGGTCTAGCGCAAATCGCGTGCCAAGACGCGGGGAGTCATCTGGGAAATGCGGGGTTAGGTGACTGCATTGGAATCCGCCACTTACTGCATCCGTGCCAATCGCTCTTCAAGGCCGCGTGCCTCTGCATCGCTGATTCCGGCCATTGCATAGAAAAGCCGGTCGATGAAGTCTTGGTACGGCTGTGCGTGTGGGTCCAAGGCCGAGCGGTCCACTCGCCGCACATGCTCACGAGCCTCTTCGATTGCCTCAATTCGCTCGGTCGCCTCTACGAACAATCGCTCAAGTAGCGGAGAGAATGGGGCGCTGCTAAGCAGCGGTTCAACTGAGGCAAACGCTCCAGCCATATCGCCGCTGTGCATCGCGCGAAGCGAGGAAGATACGGCGAGCGACTCTGCATTATTTGAACTGGTCCGAAAGATCGGGAATGGCAGATTGTTGAATTGATACTCACCGACCATCGCGTTTGTGCTGCCAAGCCGAAAATACCAGTCGCCAAGCTTTGAATTCAACAACGCGAGGACCATTTCGAGCGGAGTTGAGCATTTGTGCGAGGGAACATAGCTGATTGATTCGAGGAGAAACGTCCCTTGGGGAATTCGAGCAGCAATTAGGCGTCGAAAATTGTTCTGTGGACTTTTTCTCTGAAACCCGACTCGTGCGTAGCGATGATGAAATGCCTTCTGGTCCTCAGAACTCGTCGAGCGATCCAGAAATCGGTCGCGAAGCAAATATACCGCAGTTCCTTGAGAAGCTTCGCGAAGGGCATACAGGCAGAGGTGCGCTCCGCGAATCACCTCAGGACCGTCGTTACTACTGTAAGATATACGGCGGTCGCGGCGCTCATTTGATTCATTAACTTCTCCTTGAAAGGATGTCGCGACATCCGCAAGGCGTCGAAGTCGGCCGGTCTGCATGATTCTGACGGCCAAATCCCAGTCGACTTGGGCGCAGCTTACTATCGCATAGTTTTCAGGATCATAAAGGCCGATTTCCTCAGTCCGCAAAGAGAATGATGGGCTCGCTGCCTCAATGTCGCGCCCAGGATGAACGCGTACCCTGAAGGGTTCCGAGTGGCCACTTCCCTTGATCGCTATGAATACGGCGGTTGACAACTTCGCTTCGCGAAAGACACGCTTCTTTGGATTGTCCTTTTGCGGAAACGCTTCAATCCCTGTGAACGAAGCGATGCGCGTAATCTGTTTGCGCGTCTCTGCCGTCGTCAAATCACCAAGAATAGCCATTGGAGTAATGAGCCCAAAGAAGCCTCCATCTGCGAGCAGCTCAAGCGACCGGCAAATGAAAAGCTTGAAAAGATTGTTCTTTCCTGTGCTTGACGGCAAATACACCGGCTCGTGGTCAATGAACGTCCGCAATGCGGTCAAATCGTGGCCCGTCTCGCGTTCCGAAAGCACGTCATATGGCGGATTGCCGATGATGGCGTCGAAGCCTGCCTTGGCTCTCCGGCCGTTCTCATCGTAAAACGCTTCAAGGAATTCGAGTTCCCAATGAAACGGCATCAAATCCGGCTGTCGCGAGCGAACGATGGCATCCCTGAACCAAGGCTCTGTGGCAATCTGCGCAAATCGACGCGGCTGAGTGATTGCGTCGAGGGCCGATTAGTATTGTTCATCGGTTAGCCCTTGATTCACGAATGCCGAGCACCACAAGTCGGCCACCTGCCGAAATGGCTCTCGTTTAGCTTCGTAAGTCTTGTAGTGGCGTTGCTTAACTTTGATTTGCTCGACCGTCTCGGACGGCGTGGCGCGAATTTGTGTCAAAGGAGCCAGCAAGATGGGCAATTGCTGCTCCACTTGCTGAGAGACTTCATTGGCCCGCAACTCAATCTCTTCGGGTAGCGCCCCCAGTTCGGCCAGCTTGGCGCCGATCAAACTATTGCCGGGCCGCAAATGATGATCTAGGAAAGTCAACGGCCGATCCTTGGCGACGGTTTCGAGCCAAAGCGCCAGCTTGGCGAGTTCAACCGCTAGGGTGTTCTGATCGACGCCGTATATGCAGCACTCGGCGACGCGCCGCTTCCAAAAAGATACAGCCGACTCTTCGTTTTCCGCACTGGGCAACGTGTCATCCGCCGCGTTGGCATTGACCGCGATTTGCTCGCCCAAGTATTCGCACGCGCGAATCAAAAAATGGCCGGAGCCCATCGCCGGATCAAGCACGCGAATCCGCAATAACCGATCATCGAAATCGCGGTTCAAGGTCAGCACTCGTTCAGAATCGCCAACCGCTTCGGCTTCCACTATCTCGCGGTGCAAGTCGGCTTCAATTTGCTGACAGATTGGCCCAAGCGTTTCCTGAACGATATGATCGACGATATGGTCGGGCGTGTAGTAACTGCCGCTGGCCCGGCGTTCGCCTTTGTTGGTCTGCAAGTAAATCGTGCCAGGCCGGTACGATATGTCCGTCAGTGCGAACCCTTCTGGAATTTGAGCAGTGGCCGGCAAAACTTGCTCTTCAACGCCACCTTGCGCGCGGCGGCTGACCACAACCATCCGCTCAGAGGCGTGGTGCGGGTGAAGTTCAAGTAATCCTTCGTAGATGCTGCCTAAGTGCTGAATCGCAAGGTCGCGGTAATCGACTCGAAACAGTCCATCATGCAAGCGTTCGGGGTCTGGCGCCCGGCCAAGCTGGTCGATGATGCGAGCCATGTAGTAATCGGGAATCTGCTTCTCCGAAAGGAACGGATGCTGTTCCGGATCGAAGAGGCCCCCGTTGTATGCGGGCACGCCATAGGTACGATGGCCACGGTCTACTAGGTCAAATAAGTCGTTCATGTCTGACCAAAGGGCGGTCGTACCGCGTTCAAAGTCGGCCGCTGCTTGGTCGCGTGTCAAGTCGAGCCGACTGGCGATTTCGTCGCGGTGCCGACCCAATGAACGATTGTTCGTGTAGGTGGCGTTGACTCGGTAGGGAAGCAACCGCCGATCTTCGGCGAACATGATGAACAGCAGCCGATAAAGCAGCACGAAACTCTGCTCGCGGCACAACGCCAAATGGACTTGGGGATTCAAATTATTTGGCTGAAAGGTCAAAAACCCTTCAATGCATAGTTCAAGTGCTTTGAAGGCACGCTGCTTGAGACTCTCGCCAACACCCAAGCGATATTCGGAACTACCTTCGATAGCCCGGAGTAGGAGCGGCCTGCGTCCATCGCGTTCCTGAAAGGCTACCGGACTGAAAAACAGGAAGAATTCTAGGAAGTCGTCAACAAGAATTCGATTGGATTGCCAGGTGTCGAGTAGCGACGGGAGGTCACATTCAAGGTAGGTTTGGAATCGACGCTGTTGCGGCGTGTACTGTCGCGGAATCAATCGCCATAGCTTTCCGTTGGTCAGTATGCCGTAGTCCAGGTGGCTGCGGTCCAAATACCATTCGATTTGCTGTGGCGGATACTCTCTTTGGTTGCCGACGACGGTTGGCCGATCAAGGCTTATGTGCCAAGCCTTAGCGTCGGCGACAATCGTCGGATGATTCCAGAATTCGGGCGACAGCCGGTCCGCAGCAATGGCGCGTTCAAGCGACGGATCGTCCAAGAAAAGGGCATAGTCGGGGATTCGCCCTTGAAGCCGTGCTTGATAGAACAGCTTCCAGCCCAACGCCTCAAGCACGGGCTGAATGAAAGCCTGTTCTAGCGCCGCTTCGTTCCCGTATTGGGCTACTCGGGTGCGCTGGACTGTCCAAAGTCGGCCGAGTACGTCCAACGTGGCCGTTGCTTGCTCTCGGAATTCGGACCACTCCGGCTCGCTTTGCAATCGGTTCTCGATCCAATGACTTGAAAGGAGTCCGCTGTTGCGCACTGGGCCAAACTGGATCGTACGTTGTCTAGCCATCTGCGAGCAATTATCTGTTTTCGGCCAAGTGGGATGGAAAGTCCCGCTAGTGTACTAGACCAAGACTGCGCAGACCATTTAGGATCTTTGTCGTCCGTTGGCGTGGGCCGAAACGGCTGATTCCGACTCGGAAGAGATTTGACGCAGGGTTCCGCTTTCGAGCGCTTCCCCGGTATGATTGATTGAGGAAACAAACCCATTTGATTTTGGCAAAATCCCAAGGGGGTCAGGGGGCCGGTATGGGCGGAATTGGGAGCGGAAATTGGAATCGGTCGGAACGGAAGAAAGCGACCGTCGAAGAATCTTTAGGCGTGGCGTTGCGGGATTTTCACGGCCGGATTTTCGGTGGCGCGGCCGGCACGCTTACTTGGACCTGGCCGAGCGGCGACAAGTCTTCGGTCGGTTGGTTCGTCATCTGGGGCGATGGGCCGACGATCACGTTTCATTACCGCTGGCGGGATAGCGTAGACGTGCGAATTCCGGTTCGTCTGGAAACCACGCCCACGCAATTCGACGGCGAGCGGTGGTGGTTCACCTGCCCGTTGACAGTGGGGGGCGTGGCATGCAACCGGCGGGCGGGCAAGTTGTACCTTCCCCCTGGGGCGAAATACTTCGGTTGCCGGACGTGCCACGGGCTGACCTATCGTAGCTGTCAAGAAGCGCATCAAGCCGAACGGCTGTTCGCCGGCATCGAAGGAATGGAACGCCGGTTGGCTGCGATGATCGGCCGGCAGCGGGTAAGATAGCGATATTCGGGACGGCGTGTCGGGTGGCCACCTGGCGCGCCAAGCGGCCTGGGCCGGCGCGGGGAGTTTTGATTGCCTTTCACCCCGTTCGGCCCAAGCCGGCCCGGACAATGAAAGGCGACGTCATGGCGGATTCATCCCTGCTGGCCAGTCTATTGGACTGCGCCGGCAAAGTATTTTCCTTGGCCGGCAAGCTGGGCCTGGCATTCCACGAAGAACACCAAGGGCAAGGGCGACAAATCGAGCCGGCCGGCTGGAATCGCCACGCCCTCGACTTCGATGCATTCTGCGCCGCGCTTTTGGACCTGCGCGACGCGATGCAGAATCCGCCTGACGGTTTCTCTCCCGTGGCGAAACCGCTCTTGGAAGCGGCCCGCATCGCCAGAGCGATGCGCGATGCGCAGGCCCGCGATGGAAGTTTCGCAAACTGCCTGGATTCATTTCCAGCATTGATGACAGTTTCGCGCGACGGCTGGGAAGCAACCAAAGTTGCTACCAATCTGCGGCGGCAGGACGATCCGTTTGCCTTCGTCGATGAGCCGACAGCGACGCCGGACTATTCGCTCTTGGATCGGTTTCCCGCGACGCCGGAGGGCCATGTAGCGTTTCTAGAATTTGTCGGCAATGAACTGTGCCTGGCTGCCGACGCCAAACGCCAGCAATTGGACCGTGGCTACTCCAACGACACGTTGGCCGGCATGGTTCGCGGCATCAAGTGGACTGAAGCCCGAGCAAGGGCAGCGGCCCTTACGACGACCTACCCTGAAATCGCATCGCAGTTGGACGACGCTTTGGCATTCGACCTTTCGATTGCCAAGATCGGGGAACTAAATGAACAGTACGGCCGGGGCATATCGGCGCTTTGGAAGGCAAGCCGCAAGCCGACGAAACCCGCGACGCCTGCGGAGTTGGAAATTCCCCCCGACGGCAAGATGCGATGTACCGACGGGGTGGTTGCCGCGCATGGCGTGCTACTCGACGAAATCATGCTTGGCCCGCGACCGGGCTTCGGCAACACGTTCCCCATTTCCGATTTAGACGCAATCGTTGTTGAGGGCGATTCGCCGTCGGTTTGCCCGAAGACGGATCGGCCGATTTCCCCCGAATGGTTACCGACGATTCTGAAAGCCTTCAATCGCGTGGGGTTAGTCAAACCTGGCCAGACGATTCATTGGGTTGGCGGCCAAGCAAAGCTGGAAAATCTCTGCACTTGTTTCCGCGATGGATTTCCGTCGCCCGACACTGCGGCGACGGACAAGGCGCGGAACGGTGGCAATCTGATGGAGCGTTTGGTTAGCGGTCCCGACGATGCCGAGCTGCCGCAGAGGGAGCTGGCGCAAGCGGCAACGCCAGCGGCGAGTGATTCCGAGCCGGGCGAGCCTATGGCCACGACGGGCAAACTGGGCAACGAATCCGCGACCGATTCGCCTACCGGCTTCCTGGGCGGCGCGGCACTTGCCGACGTGATCGGCATTCACGCCACGCGGCGGGACGCATTCTTTCGGCAATTGGAACGGCGGCGAACAAGCCTGGGGGATAATCACTGGCACGAAGTGCGCGACCCCCGACCGAATAACCCGCGATATCTCTATCGCGCGGATTCGCCTAAGCTGCGCGACTTGGCGGCGGGATACAAGACGCCGAAGCGGGCCTGACGTTTGTCGGGCCGGTGTCGCCCCAAAACCTTTCGCCGCATTTTGCGGCTAGAAATTGCTACATTCTGCGGCCTGACATTTGTCGGGCCGTTGTCGTTTGACAACCTTCAGTTTCCTCATCGTCAGAAACTCCCCCCATGCAAGTCGTCGGAATCCATCGCGTCGGTGGCCCGCGGCAAGCGAATTGTTGGAGTACTCGACGATGGCAACGCAAAGTATTGAATCCCTGGCCCTGCGGCCCCGCGAAGCAGCGAAGGCGCTGGGCATTAGTGCTCGCACACTGTGGGGACTGACGGCCCCTCGCGGCCCAATTCCCTGTCTGCGCGTCGGGCATGGCAAACGGCAAACCGTTCTTTACCCCGTGGCCGAACTGCAAGCCTGGATGAGCCGGCAAGCCGAAGCGACGAAAGGGGGCCGATAATGACCCCCGTTGAACGTTTATTGGCCAAGCTGCCCGATGCTAAGCGAGCTGGCAAGGGCTGGTCGGCCCGCTGTCCGGCCCATGAAGATCGGTGCGCAAGTCTGAGCGTTGCCGAAGGCGATGATGGTCGGGCGCTGGTCAGATGCCACGCCGGCTGTTCGACCGATGTTATTTGCTCCAAGCTTGGATTAACCCTCGCCCAGCTAATGCCGCAAACATCGTCGGCACCGTCTACATCTACGAAACCTATCCGCGCTCGCTCAAAACCTGAGTTGCGTAGACAAGACGTTGGCCCAACAAACGGGCAAGCGTTCGCGAATCCCAACAGGGCAATGGTCGAGCTAGAGCGCCTCCACGGACCTTGCTCGGCATCCTGGGTCTATCAGAACGCGCAGGGCGAACCGGTTGGCGTGGTAGTTCGCTGGGATTTATCGGATGGTAAGAAGAGCATTCGGCCGATTTGTCGACACAAGGACGGCTGGCGGATCGGCGGAATGCCGACGCCGCGCCCACTTTACCGGCTGCCGGAGTTGGCGACCGCGAAGCGAGTTTACATCTGTGAGGGAGAGAAAGCGGTCGAAGCCGCGCGCTCGCTTGGTCTGGTTGCCACGACTTCGCCGCATGGCGCGCAATCCGCAGGCCAAGCAGATTGGACGCCGCTTTCAGGGAAGGAATTGATTCTGCTACCGGACCACGATAGACCGGGAGAAAAGTACATCGGCGACGTGGCGCAAATCCTCGCGAAGCTCAATCCGGCATCAATCGTAAAGCGAGTTGAACTGCCTAACCTACCGACGGGCGGGGATATGGCGGACTTCGTCGCCGCTCGTCCGGATTTGCCAGCGAAGGCACTCCGTCTGCAAGTTGAAACATTGGCTGCGAGCGCCAAGCAAATCGAAGCCGAACAGGAAACCGAAAGGGTCCAGCCCTTCGTGCCGTTTCCCGTCGACGCCCTGCCTGAGCCAGTCGCGTCGTTTATCTACTTGGCGGCTGAAGCGCTCGGCTGCGATTCCAGCTACATCGCATTGCCTCTGCTTACAGCTTTAGCGACCGCGATCGGCAATTCTCGTCGGGTTCAACTCAAACGGAGCTGGCGCGAGCCCTGCGTCTTTTGGTCGGTCATCATCGGCGAAAGCGGAACGCTGAAAAGCCCAGCGTTGGATCTCGCGTTAACGGCGCTTCGCAATCGGCAGTCTGCTGCCTATCGTGTCTACGAAGCGGCTATGCTGGATTTTGAGCGCGATCGGCAAATTTACGACGCGGATCACGCGGAATGGAAGCGGAAGGGCCGAAAGAACAGCGAACCGCCCCCAACTGCGCCCATTGAACCGGTATGCGAGCGATTCGTCTGCGAGGATACGACGGTCGAAGCGTTGGCTGTGCTGTTGCAGGATCAACCGCGAGGGTTACTCGCAGCGCGGGATGAACTATCCGGCTGGCTCAATAGTTTCGACGCTTACAAGAGCGCTCGCGGGGCCGATGTGGCCCATTGGTTGTCAATGCATCGAGCTGGCAACATGCTTGTCGATCGGAAAAGCGGCCGGCGCATGATCCGCGTCCCTCGCGCGGCGGTATCGATTTGCGGCGGGGTGCAACCGTTGACGTTGACTGCTGCTCTCGGTGGGCGCTACGACCCAAGCGAAGACGAAGCGATGGAAAAGCCGCCCTCCGAACACTTCGCGAATGGTTTGGCAGCGCGACTATTGCTCACAATGCCGCCACGGGTCCCAAAACGCTGGACGGAAGCGGACGTAGACGAAACCGCAATGGCAACCATCGAAAGCCTATTTCTGGGACTGCTCACGCTAGAAATGGGAACCGACGAAAACGGCGACCCGCAACCTCTCGACCTGCCGTTGACGCCCGCGGCAAAGCGACTATGGATCGACTTCTACAACGATCATGCCACGGAGCAATGTGAGCTGGGAGGGGACTTGGCGGCGGCGTGGTCGAAACTGGAAGGTTATGCGCCGCGCTTCGCCCTGCTCTTCCATCTAATTCGATCGGTTGCGCAAGACCCTTTGTTGTCGTCCAAAGACGTCATCGATGATGCGAGCATGACTTCAGCCATCGAAGTCGTACGGTGGTTTGGCGATGAAGCGGCTCGCGTCTATGGGGAAATCGGCAGCAGCGGAACATCGGCCGAGGCGCGAACCGAACGGAATCAGCAACGATTGCGCCAGTGGATCCACCGGAAGGGAGACGCGGTCACTGCCCGCGAAGTGCAACAGGGCTGTCGCTGGTTGAAAGAATCGGGCGCAGCCGAAGCGGCCTTAGAAGACCTGGCGAAGGCCGGAAAGGGAGTGTGGGAGAACACGGCCGCAACGGCCAAGGGCGGCCGACCCTCGCGCGTCTTCAAGCTGTCAGCACCATCGAATGTCTACGAAACGCCGACCATCGTCGAGCCGAACGCGAGTTCCGTAGACGTAGACGCTGTTGATAACACGCAATCTCATGCCGATGGCGAATGGGGGGAAGTATGAGTGCCGCGGCTACGATAACCGAACTTCAGCGGCTCGGCATCCAACTTGAAGCCGACGGTGACCGACTGCGGTATCGTCCGCAGTCAGGGCTGCCGCCCGAGCTATTGGCCCGCCTGAAGGCCCACAAGGCGGAACTGCTGGCGCTGCTGCGGCTGGCGCTTGATCCCCCTGCGCTTCGCGTAGTCCCGTCCCAAGCCGCGCCAGCGATCATCGCAAAGCGGGTTTGCAAGTGCGGTTCGACGACCTGGCTCGACGTGCCGATTCACAATGGGCAATCGATCCGTCGGGACTGCGGCCGGTGCAAGCGATTCCTGGAATTCGCAGTTTGGCATGGAATGAATGCTGGCCATAAAGGCCAGTAACCGATAGGATACTCGCATGGCAAAGAAACAACCCAAGAAACTGACCGACCAATTGCGGCAAGCAATCGACGATTGCGGGCTGACGCGCTATGAAATTGCCAAGCAAACCGGCATGGATGAAAGCGCCCTGGCAAAGTTCTACAACGGGCATCGCGGGCTTTCGATGGAAGCCTTGAACGCCCTGGGCGAGTTCCTGCAACTGACAATCCACCTGGGCCGAAAGCCCGAAACGAAAGGCAAGTGAACTATGGCCAGTATCGCACGCGATAAGAACGGCTGCCGGCGGATTCTATTCGTCGCTCCCGACGGCCGGCGGCCGACGATCCGGCTGGGCAAGGTTTCCCAGCGCACGGCCGAAGGGGTCAAGTACCGGGTGGAACAACTGCTTGAAGCACTCCAATTCAATCGGTCGATGGAAGCCGACCTGGTTCAATGGGTAACAGACCTGGAACCGTGGTTGGCCAAGCGGCTCGCCCGCGTGGGACTGATCCCAAACCCCGAAGCCAAGCCGGCGGCAACGTTGGGGCCATTCCTGACCGACTTCACTACGCGCCGCATCGACGTGAAGCCGGCGACTAAGGAAGTCTGGTCGCAAGTGGTGCGGAACCTGTTGAACCACTTTGGCGCGGATCGGGACTTGGCCGAAGTGACCGAGGCCGACGCCGAAGACTTCAAGATGTTCCTAGTGGCGCAAAAGCTGGCCCCGACCACGATTTCCAAGCGGCTGCAATTCGCCCGCATGTTCTTTCGCGCCGCCAAGAAACGAAAGCTGATTGCCGACAACCCGTTTGCCGAAGTGTCGGCCAAAGCGGTAATGCGGCAGGATCGGCAGCGATTCATCACGCGAGAGGAAACCGACCGGATGTTGGCGGTTTGCAGCCCAACATGGCAGGTAATCGTGGCGCTGTCACGCTACGGTGGCCTGCGCTGCCCTAGCGAAGTGCTTTCGCTCCGCTGGCAAGACGTGGATTGGGGAGCCGGCCGGATCGTCGTGCAATCCCCCAAGACGGAACACCACGTTGGCAAGGCGAGCCGCGAGATTCCGCTATTCGCCGAACTGCGCCCGATCCTGGCCGAAGCCTTCGACTTGGCGCCCGAAGGCGCGGTGTACGTTGTGGACGGCAACCACCGCGAAGCAGCGAACACGGCAAGCGGTTGGCGTAACTGCAACCTGCGAACGCAATTTGAGCGGATCGTGAAGCGAGCCGGCCTGCAATCCTGGCCCCGGCTGTTTCACGCCATGCGGGCGAGCCGGGAAACCGAACTGGCGAAGGAATACCCGATCCACGTTGTAACCGCATGGTTGGGCAACACCCCGCGCATCGCCTTGAAGCATTATTTGCAAGTGACCGACGCCGACTTTGAGCAAGCGGCCGAAGCGCCAGAGAAAGGCGGCGCAGAAAGCGCACAAAATGCGGCGCAGCCGGGACGCGCCGCGAAAGGCGGGGAGTCGCACAAACTGAGCGCAACCCCTATTGGGTGCGCCACTTCTGCGACTCCTTACGACTCGCAACTTGTTTCTACAAAAGCACTTAGCGGAGAGGACAGGATTCGAACCTGCGGACCGGTTACCCGGTCACGGGTTTAGCAAACCCGCGCTTTCGACCACTCAGCCACCTCTCCGGATTATCCACGTTGGACGGTCGGACGCCCCGCGGTCAACCAGCGGAGCTTCCAACAGCCAGATTCTAGGCAATTCACCTGCTGCCGCAAGTCTGGTTCTGTCCGGGATTTGCCTATTCTAACGTCTCGCTCCGCCCAAGTGGCGGCAATTCTCGCGGTTCGATCGTCGCAAAGTCTAGGTCGCCGTCGGCGTTCCAAACCGCGCGGCCAGGCAGCCGAGACTTCCGCCGGTTTTTACGCCGTTTTGCCGCACATTTCTCCGCAAGCGTGACCTAATCTGATGTAGGACGCTCGGCAGGCCCGCCGGCAGCAAAAACCGCCTGGGCCACCGCAGCGAAAATTCACGCGCGCGACGCGGCGGCCTCGCGCGTTTCTCCGTTATGCTAAACGACAAGGTAGAGGCGCCGTATGTTCGCTCGCTCGACATCGATCGCAATCGTCAGTTTCATTGGCCTGGTCCAAGTCTCTCTCAATACGCCCGCCGCCGCGCTCGCCGCGAAGCAGGCGATCAGCGAAGCGGATTTGGTCTCTCGCGAAGCGGCGTTGGCCAACCTCCACGCGGCCACGGACACCGTCACCACGGAAGATCTGCGCCGGCACGCCGCGGCATTGGCGGATGACACCTTCGAAGGGCGCGAGGCAGGTACGCGCGGCGGACGCGCTGCCGCTGGCTATTTGGAAATGCAATTCAAGCGTCTTGGACTCAAGCCGGCCGGAGCTGCCGGGAGCTACTTTCAGGTCTTCGACGGCAATAGCCGCAACATTCTGGGCATGCTCGAAGGGAGCGATCCGGCGCTCACGGAACAGATCGTGATGGTCACGGCCCATTACGACCACGTTGGCTACGGCAATGCGCGGACCTCGTACGGCCCCACCGGTTTTATTCACAACGGCGCCGACGACAACGCCAGCGGCGTGGCGACGCTGCTCGAAGTTGCCGAAGCTTGCGTGAAGATGGAACCTCGTCCCAAGCGGACGATTGTGTTCGCCCTGTGGGATGGCGAAGAGAAAGGCCTGCTCGGGTCGAAGCATTGGATCAGCCGTCCGACAATTCCGCTGGCGAGAATTCGTATCAATCTGAACATGGATATGGTCGGCCGGTTGCGCAACAACAAGCTGGAGATCATTGGCGCCCGCACGGCGCGCGGCCTGCGGAAGCTGACCAGCCTGCCGAACGCAGCGGAGCCGATGCAGTTGGACTTTAATTGGGAGATCAAGGACAACAGCGATCATCACCCGTTTTTCGCGCGTGGCATACCCATCATCATGCCTCACACCGGGCTCCACTCGGACTACCACCGCCCGAGCGACGATCTGGAAAAACTGAATCTCGACGGCATGCGTCGCATCGGTCGCTACATGGCCGCCGTGACGATCGAACTGGCCGACGCGCCAGAGCTGCCGCGGTTCCGCGAGGCCTCGCGACGCGAATCGCCCTGGAATCAGCCACAGCTTGAGAGTCTGCTGCCGCTTCCGCCGCCACGCTTGGGCATCCTCTGGGATCCGAAAGACACAACCGCGCCCGGCATGAAAGTGATCAGGGTTACGCCAGGCTCGGCCGCGGCCGAAGCCGGCGTGCGACCCGGAGACCGCCTGCTTAGCTTTGCCGGCCAAGAGCTCTCGCCCGACACAGATTTGTCGGCGATCGTTCTTACCACTGCCAATCCCGCGGCCACCAAGATCGCCCGCGCCGGCGCTGAGGCTCCCTTGGACGTTGAAATTAAACTGCGCGGAACGCCCACCAAGCTGGGTCTCTCGTGGCGCGAAGACGACGCCGAATCCGGCAGCGTAAAACTTGTTCGCGTCCTGCCAGGCTCGATGGGCGCCAAAGCTGGCCTGCGCACCATGGACCGGATCTACGCCGTCAACGGCAAGGACTTCGCCAATAGCGCGGAGCTCGTCCAACTCCTGGCCGACCTGCCGCCCCCCTTCACACTCTCCATCGAACGCAACGGCCACGTCCGCACGGTGGAATTCCCCGGGCCACAAACCGCCGCGAAGTAGAGTGTTGTCGAGAAACAGGTTTAGTTTCCTTTTCTAAACCGCAGATCGGCGCTAGCGCACATTCGGCGCTAGCCGTTGTCTCTGCGCTCAACCGGCGGGCGATATTTTTGCCGCCAGGCAACGGCGCTGCGTCTCGCGGAGCATGACCGCGCCGACGAACGCTACGACGAAGAACCCTCGCTGACGCGTCGGGCTGGGAAAGAACGCGCTCGCGGCGAGCGATTCCAACCCAATCGCAGCGCAGCGAGCGCTCGATCGCATGCCCCATCTCGAGCGTAGCTCGGGCCTCCTTCCCAGCCCGACGCGTCAGCGAGGGGCGCGTCATCAAAAACCCGTAATTCCATTTCCGTAATTCATTTTTCTCGGCCTTGAGCTTCTGCGCATAAAAAAACACGCCTGCGCGATTTCGAGAATCGCGCAGGCGCGCTAATTAACACTCAAACGCTTTGGGCGTTTTTGCCTGGTGGGGCTGGCTCCTATTTGTCCTCTTGCCTGAGATCTTTGACCTCAGGCGCCGCACTTGCGATTCGAAGCGTCGCAAGCTCCGCATGTCCAGCCGC
>Ga0105047_10012301_pt1 | contig 13794 bp, 10 predicted proteins | sample MAT04_FD_78384 | JGI IMG/M metagenome (GOLD analysis project Ga0105047, IMG submission 78384) | Freshwater microbial communities from Lake Fryxell liftoff mats and glacier meltwater in Antarctica - MAT-04 (megahit assembly) | ecosystem: Environmental > Aquatic > Freshwater > Ice > Liftoff...
AAGTAGTGCGGACCGTAGACGTGGTAGAGCAGACCGTTGCGGTCCCTGCGGTCATGGCAGTTTCCACCGATGTGATTGCGCTTCTCAATCACCAGACAGCGATTGCCCAATGACCCCAGCCGTTCCGCGAGAACGAGTCCCGAGAAACCGGCGCCGACAATCACATAGTCATAAAGCTCGGGCATAAATCAGAGGGATCGAAGATCCCGGAAAAGACGCCGGCCTTTGCGGACGAATCCCCAGTAGCGAACTGAGGCGTGCCCGCCCACCCGGTCGCGGAAATGGATCGGAACCTCAACGAAACCCAAAGGCTCCATCCGCAGGGCGAGACCGATATTGGCCAGGTCGAAATCGGCGGAGATCTGTCTCGCGGCATCCGCGACCAACGACGTGCGGTAAAGCCGGTACGGAACATTGGTGTCGTTCAACCGCGTCCTCCGCGCCAGTTTTAACGACCAGCGCAATACCCGTGTGACCAACCGCCGACTGAGTCCATCATCACGGGTGAGCCGACGTCCATAGACCGCGGGAGCCTGGTCCCGTCGCTCCCAGAGCGAACGAAATGCAGCCGGATCGCATTGGCCGTCGGAATCGATTTGAAAGACGTAGGGGGCACCGATGCGCGCTGCCTCGAGATAACCGACCAGACAGCTTTGCCCATGACCGCGATTGGCGTGGGTGTGGATTCGGAGCTCCGGCCAGGCGAGCGACGAAAGCGCCTGGAGCGTTCCGTCCTTGGAGCCATCGTTGATCACCAGCAGCTGAAAATGGGGGATAATCCGCGCCAGTTCCTCACGCCACTCCGCGAGGACTCCCACGATCGCAGATTCCTCGTTGTAAACGGGTACCACGACCACAAGTTCGGGAATTTGTTCGTTCACACTGGTCCTTGAATCGGGGGCGAAAGCGTGGAGTGACGATCCGGCAACGATCGGCCCCGAACGTTCCGGTTCAGTCAAAAGGGGGAGCTCTGCGGCGGGCCGGGACACGGGAGATATCTAACTGCGGATGAATGACAGGTGGACGGTGGTTCCTTGATATCGGGACACAACGGCAAAGCCTGAAGCGGCACTTTTTAGCAAAATCTTCGACATTGCGCACCTCCTGGGTTCTCTTGCAGGGCTAAGTCCATGAAGACCTTTTACCTTACGACCGCGATCGACTACGTGAACGGATCACCGCATTTGGGACACGCCTACGAAAAGGTTCTCTCGGACGTGATCGCCCGTTTTCGGCGCTTGATGGGCGACAAGGTTTGGTTCCTCACTGGCACCGATGAGCATGGGCAGAAGGTGCAACAGAGCGCCCGAAAGCACGGAGTTGATCCCCAGACATTCGTGGATACCATCAGCACCGAGTTTCGGACGCTGTGCGCCAAACTGGAGATTTCCAATGACGACTTCATCCGCACGACCGAGGAGCGACACAAGCGGGTGGTTCGGCAGATTCTGCAGGGGCTTTACGACAAGGGCGAAATCTACAAGGCCGACTACAAGGGCTTTTATTCAACGCGTCAGGAGCAGTTCCTTCAGGACAAGGATCGGAATCCCGACGGAAGCTGGCCGGAGATCTTCGGTGAGGTGACCGAAATCACGGAGGCGAATTACTTCTTCAAGCTCCAGAGCTATCAGGAATGGCTCATTGAGCACATTCGAACGCACGAGGATTTCATCATCCCGAGATACCGGGCGAAACAGGTCCTCGAATTCCTCAAGGAACCCCTCAACGACCTCTGTATCTCCCGCCCGCGCGAGCGCCTCGAATGGGGCATTCCGCTGCCGTTCGACGATGGGTTCGTCACCTATGTCTGGTTTGACGCGCTCCTGAACTACTACTCGGCCGTCGCCGATAAACCGGGAATCTGGCCGGCCAACTTTCACGTGATTGGCAAGGACATCCTGGTTCCGCCGCACGCGGTCTATTGGCCGATCATGCTCAAAGCCTCGGGCATTCCGCTGCCACAGTCGTTGCTGGCGCACGGTTGGTGGTCGATCAACGGTGCCAAAATGTCGAAGAGCACGGGCAACTTCGTCGATGCCGGGAGTTACTGTGACACCTATGGCGTGGATGCGCTGCGGTATTTCCTGATCAGGGAAATGAGCGTTGGACAGGACAGCGACTTCTCGCAGGCGCAGTTTCTCATCCGGTACAATACTGAGCTGGCGAACAACCTGGGCAATCTCGTCAATCGAACGCTCAACATGACGAATCGCTTCGCGGGAGCGGTGGTGCCCGTGGTCGATCGCGAAGAGGAGCCAGAGGCGGACCTGCGTGCCCAGTGGGAGAAAACGCGCGACGAAGTGATAACCTTGCACGAGTCGTTCCAGTTCCACGTCGCCTTGGAGCGGACGTTCGCGTTCATCACGGCGACCAACGCCTACATCGATCGTCGTGCACCCTGGAAGCTCGGCAAATCAACCGAAACCAACGACCAAGCGCTGCTCCGGACCGCACTGGCCACGATGGCGGAGGCGCTCCGGTTGGGCGTCTCGCTGCTTGCGGCGGTCATGCCGGGAACAACCCGGAAAATTCACGACGTGCTCGGTTATACGCCGGGACCGGTCTGGCGCGAAGAACTGGTTTGGGGCGGACGACTCGCAGGCTGCAAGGTCGCGGCGACCGCGATCCTGTTCCCGCGTCCGAGCGCGTGACGATCCTTCCGATAAATCCCACTGAAAACGCTTCGCCCGCGTCGCTGGCGGCGTTTTTCGAACGTTGCCGGGACGCCGCCCGGCGAGACCAGAACGCCAAGCTGGTCAGCATCTCCGTAACCGTCGATGCGCTCGACCCGCTCGCCGTGCTTGAGTCGATCTACGAGCCGGGACAATTGCATTACTATGCGGAGAACCCGCGACTGGAGATGGCCATTGCCGGCGCGGAAGCGGTCGCCGTTCACGAGTCGAGTGGCCCGGACCGCTTTGTCCGAGCCCAAGCTTGGATCGATCAAACCTTGGAGCACACGCTCGCGGTGGGGGCGGTCGAGGCCCCTTTCGGCGGGCCCCACTTCTTTGCGAGTTTCGCCTTTCAGGACGTCGTGGAGCCGGGGGAGACGTTTCCGGCGGCGCGGGTTTTTGTTCCTCGCTGGCAGGTGGCCCGGGCAGGGGAGAAGACCACGGCGGTGGCGAATGTGGTGGTGAGCCCTGACGCCGACTTGTCCGCGCTGACCGAGCGCGTCTGGCGGGCTCACCGGAAGTTTTCGGTGTTTGATTATGCCGAGGAGCCGAAGCCCGCAAACGCCACACCCGTTCCTTCGCGGTCAGTGCGGTCGTGTGAGATCGGTGACTACCGGGCTTCAGTCACACGGGCGCTAGAGCGGATCGGAAAAGGTGAGTTCCAGAAGATTGTGCTGGCTCGGGCGAAGGATTTGACGATGGAACAGCCGCTCCATCCCCTTCGGGTCCTGAACGACCTCCGGCAGCGGTTTCCCGATTGTTATTCCTTCTCGGTGGGCGATGGCCGCGGGCGCAGTTTCATCGGGGCTAGCCCTGAGCGGTTGGTGCGGGTGAGCCGCGGCGTGCTCGAAACCGAGGCGCTTGCCGGTTCGGCTCGCCGGGGTGGAAGTGCCAGCGAGGATGCAGCTCTCGCGAACGCCCTGCTGCGCAGTGAGAAGGATCTCCGGGAGCAACGCCTCGTGCTCGAGTCGATCGTCCGACGCCTTGCACCGCTGGGAATCACAGTGGATCCGGCGGCCAAGCCCAGCCTGAGGCGACTGGCCAACGTCCAGCACCTCTCAACACCGGTGCAGGCGGCCCTGCCTGCCTCCGTGCGCTTGCTCGACGCCTTGGCGGTCCTGCATCCGACTCCCGCGGTCGGAGGCTCGCCCCGCTCCCGCGTGGTCGGACAAATTCGCGACCTGGAAGGCTTTCCGCGGGGGCTGTACGCCGGCGCACTTGGCTGGCTCAACGGTCGGGGTGGGGGGGAGTTCTTTGTTGGTATCCGCAGCGCCCTGATCGATGGTTGCACGGCAAGAACCTATGCCGGGGCCGGGATTGTTGCCGGTTCCACCCCCGATCAGGAATTCGCCGAGACGGAACTGAAGTTCAACGCACTCGTCGAGGGCCTGCGCCGGGGCCATCACGACGATTGATTGGGGACCGGGTCGGATTCAGCGCTGCGCGTGGGCTAGAGAAGGCTGAGCTGGGCGTCGTCGATTGGAGCCACGGTGATTTTCTTTTTTGGGCGCGCCTTGGGTGTTTGAGCCGGCAGCTCGACGGTGGTATCGTCGGACTCAAGCTTGGCGAGGATGGTCTTTGCGCGTTCGATCACGCTGAGCGGGAGACCTGCGAGGCGGGCCACCTGGATGCCGTAACTGCGGTCGGCGGCACCCGGGATGACCCGGCGCACAAAGACGATGTCGTCGTTCCACTCCTTCACCGCCACCGAGAAATTGCGCAGTCGCGGCAGGTGTTTCTCCAATTGGGTCAACTCCTGGTAGTGCGTGGCAAAGAGCGTGCGCGGACCATGAGTGTCACCGCGATGCAGATACTCCACCACCGACCAGGCGATCGACAAGCCGTCATAGGTCGACGTGCCGCGGCCGATTTCGTCGAGGATGATCAGCGAACGGTCCGAGGTGTTGTTGAGAATGTTCGCGGTCTCGTTCATTTCGACCATGAAAGTCGAATTGCCGCGCGCGAGGTCGTCGCTGGCGCCAACGCGGGAAAAGATCCGGTCGACCAAGCCAACCCGACAGCGACGTGCTGGCACCCAGCAACCGATTTGAGCGAGCAGGGTGATCAACGCGACCTGCCGGATATAGGTCGACTTGCCCGCCATGTTGGGACCGGTGATCAGTGCGATCTGCGCACCGTCGGAAGCGAGCAGGGTGTCGTTCGGGACAAACGTTCCGCCCGAACCGGTGATCGCCACCATCGATGGATCCTTGAGCATCTGTTCGACCACCGGGTGGCGACCTTCCTCGATCTCCAAGGTGTCGCTCTCGTCCAACTCCGGTCGCGCATAATTCCATTCGCGCGCCAACACCGCCCAACCGGCAAGTACATCAAGTTCGGCCAGGAGATCCGCGGCTTGGGCGAGGGCGACCGATTCGTCGAGCACGGCTGCGACCATCGTGGCAAAGAGTTCACGCTCGCGGGCGAGGGCATTTTCCTCGGCGTGGAAAATCTCCTTTTCCTTGGTCTTCAGCGCCTCCGTGACGTACCGCTCCCCGTTTGCGGTCGTCTGTTTACGCACATAGTCGACCGGGGTGAGGTGGAGGTTCGACTTGGTGATCTCGATGAAATAACCGAAGACTGAATTGTAGCGGACTTTCAGACTCTTGATGCCGGTGCGCTCCTGTTCGGAGCGCTCCAGGTCCGACAGCCAGGTCTTGTTTCCGGATGTCAGGGATCGAAGACGGTCCAGTTCGACGTCGTAGCCAGGACGGACAAAACCGCCTTCGAGGACATCGGCCGGCAACTCGTCAGCCAGGGAAGATTGCAGGAGTGAGCGCAACGCCGGAAACTCCGGAAGTCGGTTGACCAAACCCGCAACCAAGGGACCAAACGCGGCGAGATTTTCCCGCAGCGCCGGCATCTGTTCGAGGGTATCGCGCACCCCACCGAGCTCGCGAGGGTTGCGCAAGCGGTTCTGGAGACGACCCAGAATCCGGGGAATATCCCGCACTTGTCCCAGTGCGTCCCTCAAGCCTCCCAAAGGCGCGGGTTTCGCGAGCAATTCCCCGACGATGGATTGCCGGCGGAGGAGCTCGTCCAACTCCAACGGTGGAGCCGCCAGCCAACGTTCGAGCAGTCGGGTGCCGGTCGGAGTGGTGGTGCGATTGATCGAGGCGAAGAGGGAGCCATCGCGTGTTCCGCGGCTGGACTGAAAGATCTCCAAGTTGCGCAACGTGGCCGGGTCGAGCAGGAGGGTGCGCTCGCTGCGATACTCTTGAAGCGAACGAAGGTTCTCGGGTTTGGCGCAGAGGTTGTCGGTTGCATACTGCACCAACGCCCCCGCGGGACCAAGGGCTGGATGATCGGCGGAGAGACCAAAGCCCTGCAAATTGAGAACACCCAACGCGTCCATCACGGCGCGTCCCCCGCCGGCCAGGTCGAATTGGTAGGCCGGGAGCTCGGTGCACAAACGAGGCGCACAGAACGCCTGCAAAGCATGACGTGCGGTGTCTTCGTGAGGGGCCTGTTTCCATTCTGCCAAATTCCCTTCCGAAAGGATCAATTCGGCCGGCGCCAGTGCGGTCAGCACGGGCAGCAGATTCTCCACCCGCGAGGCCGTCGCGATGCGGAATTCGCCCGTTGAAAGGTCGAGCCAAGCCGCATGCAACCCCCTCTTGTCGAGGAGGAATGACGCAAGGTAGTGATTGCGTTGCGCGTCAAGTTGGTTGGCGGCGAGGGTCGTTCCAGGTGAGAGAATCCGGGTGAGGCCGCGTTTGACCAATTTACCGGGTTTGGCTGGCTCGGATTGGTCGCAAATGGCCACCTTCTTGCCGAAAGCCAGCAGTTTGCCGACGTAGGTATCGAGCGCCTGGGACGGAAGCCCGCACATGGGGTGGTCGATCCGTTTGGTCAGGGTCAATCCGAGCAATTTCGAGGCGACGAGCGCGTCATCGAAGAAGAGCTCAAAGAAGTCTCCCAGCCGGAAGAGCAGCAAGGTGTCCCGTGGCAATCCACGCTTCACCTCAAAGTACTGTTGCATCATCGGAGTCATAGGCTTTCACACCAGGGTCTCATACCATGCAGTAGTTCAATCCCCCCTTTTTTATGCCGAAATCCTCCAATGCCCAGTGGCGAACCACCAGCGTGATGGGGCTGTACGAGTTTCGGCCGCCCAGGTCGGCCGCGAGCGTTCGCGGAGTCTACTACTCGCGCTACAGTCTGAACGGAAATCGGACCTCGCGGTCGTTGGAAACGTCGGTTTTCGAACATGCCAAGATAAAGCACGCGAAACTCATGGTCGATGTCGAGAAAGACCGCCAACGGGGTGCGAACGTCGCTTCCGACTTCAAAACGCTCGGTACTCTCCATTTCGAAATGGAAGAACGCTTGGCCCTGAACTCCGTCGCCCAAAGCACGGAGGTCGGACGGAAAAACAACCTTGCCCGCCTTCGCACGCATTGGCAGCGCGGAAACTTCGAGACTTATCTGGTCCGCAAAGTAAACGCCGAGGTGGTGATTGAGTTGCGCAATTACCTCCTTACGGAAGCGCCATGGAATTATAACTTCGGCAAGACGCGAAAGGGGTATTCTCAACCAGTTGTTAACCAGACTCTTTGGGTCTTACAGGTGCTGCTTGATATCGCAGTCGGAAAGATGGCGATCATTGAAAATCCATTCTCGGTGTCGTCGGTCCTTCGGGGCTCATTGTTTGCGAGTGGTCGGGGATCCGGCTCTCGTGGACTCTCGGGAGTTCGCACGACGAGTTCCACGATACCTTCACGGCCGGAAATGGACCGCCTTCTCGCTGAAGTCCGCCGTGTTCCTGCAGATGCCGAACGCTTCTGGCCCAACGAAGAACAACTGAAGTACTTGCAGGCAATAGCCAATGAGATGGCGGATCATACGGAATTGTTGGCGGTTTCAGGTATGCGCAAAAGCGAGGCTCAGCGTTCGACGGTCGCGGACGACTTGGGGAGTGAGTTTCGGATTTGGGCAACGAAATCGATCGCGTCTGGACGGACTATCCCGGTCAACCCGGCCTTGAGGGATATTCTCGACCGAATCAAGCTCCGGCGAGGTGCTCCGAAAGACAAGCTGGTCATTACCAAGGAGCCGGGAAACGCCCTGAAGCGGGCCTGCAAGCGCTTGCATATGCCACCGCTGCGAAACCACGATCTTCGGCACTTTTTCGCATCAGCTTGCATCGCGTCTGGCGTGGACGTGCCGACAGTTTCGCGCTGGATGGGGCACGCGGACGGCGGGGCGCTGGCAATGAAGATCTATGGGCACCTCCTCAAGGATGCCAGCCAGCAAGCTGCGGCCAAAGTCAACTTCAGCGGACGAGACGTTCAACCGAAGATCGCGTGATCAGGAGGCGTCGGTTGTGCGGAACGCGATCGAGGTCGCCTGCTTGTAAGCCGTGAGGCGGCCAGCGATCCCAACACGGAGAGCAGCACTGGCAAGTAGAGGTTGCCGTCCAGTCCAAAGACCCTGCCCCCGGCCGAATCATCGGCCGCATTGGTGTCGGTCTGCCTTATTTCGGTCATGGGTATCAGAACCAAGGCGTGATGATCGCGTCCTGCAGTCCGAAGATCGAGAACAGGGCACCCATGATGGACGCGTCCACTGCGATAATGAGCCCTGCCAAGATTTTGGCTCTACCGTCAGGATCGCCTTTGCTGATCGCGCTAGCACCCGGCCAGATTTTGATCACGTCCGAGAAAGCAACATGAAGAGGACAGCGAGCACCAGACCAACGTAATCTTTAAGTTGTTGGAAATGAACGCGGTACGTGTGTACTAAAGCCTGCCCGCGCGACTGAGACGAGAGGTGGTTCATTGATGCAGGTAGATAGCGACGAGCCGCCGCTTGTCAATGACATCTTATGGGTTTATCTCAAAAACATGCCGAGACCTACTGAAGACCTGATCAAGATTTGCGTCTCGTTTCGTCCCGCGGCTCCACGCAAATTGAACGCCCGGACGGAGAAAATTTGCGTCCGGGGCTGTCAGTCCGCCGGGGTACGGTGTTGCCCGCCCTGATGGAACTGCCCTCGGAAAAGGAGCTGGTGCTGCGCGCGTTTCTCGCCCGCGACGGATTCCTGCAAAACCCTGCCGCCGAAGCTGAGGCAATCGCGGACTTACCGACGGTGGACGAGCCGGCGCGGCTTCCCGAAAAAGTCGACCGGGTGGTCGCCGAGCTTCGTAACCAATGGCTAGATACGAAGTGGAGCGGAGTCGTCCGATCGATTCTTCAGACGGTTCCCGCCGCCGAGGAATTGGGCCCTCTCATGGCGAAGTTTCTGCGGGATTTTCCACGAAAACCGCGGAGCGATTGCAAGCCGCGCCCCTGAAGGATCGATGTATCTTGTGAAAATGAGGCGCAGAGTGGCTTGCGATGCCAACACTGGGAGTCAGGCAGACGCCAAGGATGAATCGGATCTACAAAAACGAGGAGAGGGTGAATTCTCGAATGTGTTGCAAACGGCGTGGCGGATTTTTGGATTTTCAGCTAAGCCGCTCTTGGAGGTGTTGAGCGTGAGGCCTGACCGCCACGTGGTCCGGCGGCCGTAGTGGTATCGATCAGGATCTTCGCGTAGGTTCCCCACGGGACATTGGCATCGGCGAGCAGGTTGGGTCGGAGGGGCGAAGGGCGAAATCGTCATGACACGCTCCGGGGAGAAGAAACTGAGTCAGATGGCAAGGGACCGAGCGGTTCGAGTCGCGTGCACCGACCCATCACCTCCGGTGGTTGACGACCGGAACGTTTGGCGGCACGGTTACGCTCCTTTGCGGCACTCGGTCTGCCTCGTCCCCCCGGAACCCATGAAATCGATCCCACGGCGGCAGTCCCTGGTCAGTCAAACCGCGAACGTCCTGCGCGATGAAATCCAGCAAGGCAACTGGCGCGACTGGCTGCCTGGCGAGCGTGCTCTTTGCGAGGCGCTTCAGGTGAGTCGCAATACGCTTCGGGCAGCGTTGACCCAGTTGAAGCGGGAAGGAGTGATCCGGTCCGACCATGGCACGGGAAATCGAATCCTGCGGCAACCGGCCCGGCGCAAAGGTGCGCTTCGTTCTCATGATGTTGCGCTGTTGTCGCCGGAAGCGCTGGAACGTCTCCGGCCGTCGATGACACTGTGGATCGATCAACTGCGCGCGATGCTCAGCGAACGGGGCTGCCGGTTGCATGTCTTCCACGGGCCGCAGTATTTTCGCACCAATCCCGGCGCGGCGTTGGAAAAACTCGTTTCCCAGCATCCTCATGGGTGTTGGATTCTCGCGTTGTCCAACGAGACCACTCAGCACTGGTTCGAACGAAACACGGTTCCTTGTATTGTGGCGGGCTCGGTTTATGAAGGCTTGACCCTGCCGTTTCGCGACTTGGACCATCGCGCCCTTAGCCGGCACGCCGCCGGAGTCTTGATGGGGCTGGGACATCGCAAGGTCGCACTGCTTTTGCGAAAATCGCAGCGCGCGGGCGATTTGGAGACCGAGGCTGGATTTGTCGACGGGGTCCGCCAGTCCCCTCACGCCGACGCCGAGCCGGTGGTGGCCTATCACGATGCCACGGTCGCCAGCATCTGCCATGCGGTGAAGCGCCTGATGGAACAGGATCCCGCGCCGACGGCGCTGCTCGTGGCCAATGCCTATCACTATCTGACCGTCAGCGGTCGGTTGGCACAGATGGGATGGCAGGTGCCGCAGGACGTTTCCCTGGTATCTCGGGATGAGGATCCATTTCTCTCATTTGTCGTCCCGGCACCGGCACGGTATACCGCCAGTGCGGATGTCATGGCGAAAACGCTTTTGAGGCCGGTGCTGGAATTGCTTGAAGGCGGGGTGATCACGCACCGGGCGATCCGGATCGTACCGGATTTTCAGCGGGGGGAATCCCTTGCGGGCCCCCGGGCTCACACGAAGCGGGATTGAGGTCGCGGTGACTGGTGCGGGCAAAGCACCACCTTTTTGGGTTTTTGTCTCATCGGGACCGCTCTATGAGAGCAGGGTCGAAACCGCAGCCCACGCCCGGACCCCTTGTCAACGGGCGTGCTGCAACCGTCCCCGCCCCTTGCACAGCGAATCAACACACCTATGAAACGTCGCACCCCGATCGTGCACTCCTCCCGTTGGCCCTTGATAGCCGGAGCCTTGCTCCTGGCACCGGCTGGCATCGCCCAGCAAACCACCCAAACAGCCTCCGGTGAGGAGGTTGTCCAACTCTCACCCTTTGCGGTCAATACCAGCACTGACCGCGGGTACATCGCCACGCGCGCAAGCGGTGCGACGAAAACGAATACACCGATGATCGAGGTGCCGCACTCGATCCAGGTGCTGAACAGCGAGTTCATCGCGGACACGGCCTCAAGGAACGTCTTCGACGCCGCCCGCTATGTCAGCAACGTTGTCGGCGGTAGCCAGCGTGGCGACGACGCCATGCTTATCCGCGGTTTCGGAGTAACCCGCCTCCGCAACGGCCAGCCCTACGCGCAGCAGAATGCGTTCACCTTTGACGAGATGGCGGCATTTGAACGCGTTGAAGTCATCAAGGGCGCCTCGGCTGTCCTCTACGGCTCGGCGGCGCCCGGCGGACTGATCAACCTGGTCGACAAGCGACCCTCGGCCAAGCGGCAGACTTCGCTCAGCCTGATGGCCGGGAGTTTCGACTTCTACAAGGCTGTTTTGGATACAACCGGTCCGGTGACGAAGCTGGGCGAGGTGGAGATCAATTACCGGGCCATCGCCGCCTACGAGGACAGCGAGAGCTGGCGTCGGTTTGCGTCACGGGAACGCAGCTACATCAATGGCGCGCTGGAGTTCAGACTGGGCCGGAACACGAACCTGATCACGCGCGTCGAGTATCAGAAGGACGATCTCCTCGACAGCTACGGCAAGCCGTACATCTGGTTCAGCTCCACCCATGTTCCGACGATCCTGAATGTGGCGGACGATTTCTATCGCGGCGATCCGAGCGTCGACAACAAACGGGTGGCTCGATTCATCTGGGACAGCGCGATCGAGCATCACATCAACGAAAACTGGAGCGTGCGTGGATCGCTGGCTTACGGCGACGCCTTCAGCAAGCGTACCGAGGCGTTCATCAGCGCCCAGGGTGCAGCTGCGAATATATTCCCACGATTCCTCCAGTTGATCCCCCGGGACGAGCAACAGTGGGTGGCGGAGGCCAACATCCTGGGCAAGATGCAATTCGGTCCGACCAACCATCAGTTCCTGGCCGGGGTCAATTCCTATGACTTGGAGATCAACGATAGCAATTTCCGCTACAACATCTCTCCCAGCACGATCGACATCTACAATCCGGTGTACGGCAACACCGTGGTTGGATCGGAGGTCCTCACCACGCGGCGCATCGCGTACACGTCGAGCGAGTGGAAGAGCTTCTTTGTCCAGGACCAGTTTGGGGTGTGGGAAGATCGGATCCAGTTCATCGTCGGCGTTCGCCGCGATGAATTGAAGCAGAGCGTCAAGAGCTTCGTCACCGGAGTAACCACGCCGAATAACCAGACCAAGACGTCCCCGCGCTATGGTGTGCTCTGGCGGATCAATCCTGAGCTGTCATTGTACGGCTCTTACAACGAGTCGTTCACACCTGCGTCAGGCGCCGGTTCCGTGCAGGGCGTTCCATTTCCTTCGCCCACGGCGGAGCAGGCCGAGGTAGGGCTGAAGTTCGAGCTCTTTGAGAAGCGCTTGTTCGGCGGCCTGGCGGTGTTTGAGAACGTTCGCATAAACCAGACGACCGTGGATGTGCTCAATCCCGGCTTTTCGGTCGCGACGGGTGAGATCACGTCCAAGGGCAGTGAGATCGATCTGGGAGTCAGTGTGACCGACAACTGGCAGATCATCGCCGCGGTTGGTTTTCAGAAGGCGGAGATCACCAAGGACAACACGGTGGCCAATGTCGGGCTGGAACAGCCGAATGTCCCCAATCAGATGGCCTCGCTCTGGACGAAGTATGTCTTTGGTGCCGGATCCGCCAAGGGCCTGAGCATCGGATTGGGCATCAATTACGTAGGCGACCGCGCGGGGCAGCGGGACAACGTGCTGCGCCAATTTGCGCTGCCCGGCTACACCATCGCCAACGTCCTCATCTCGTACGGCCGGGGTCGTGACAAATATTCGCTCAACGTGGAGAACCTGACGGATGAGCGCTACATCATGAACGGTCAGGCGCGCCTGGCCGATCCGGGCGAACACCGCACGTTCCGTTTTACCTATACGCGGAGTTTCTGATCCGGATCACCGGGTGTTTTGAGAGGAGTCCGGAAGTCGTCGCTTCCGGACTCATTATCCGCCAGTCCCGCTCGCACACGCGAGGCAAGACTGCCGTTGTAGGTGGCCTCGGCGAGGCCGCGACGGGACCAAACGGTCCCGCCCCCGTGCGTGGAACCTCCCGAATCGCTGGATCGACGCCGGGGGACGACCCCCCAGACCACGCTCCACGGTTTTTGTGTAGGCAACACGCAACCGGCGCCGACGGCGCGTCGCCCTCCAGAAAGGAATGCCCGTCGTAACGACCTTCCATTCGCGTCATGAGACGTCGGCAGCCCGGTGTAGGTGGCCTCGCCGAGGCCGCTGGGATCGGCGTCGCGCAACTGAATTGACCTCTGCGCATTTCCGTCCCTCTGGGTGAGGTCATTCGATCCGCGAGGAGGCGGGACCGATTGGTCCCGTCGCGGCCTCAACGAGGCCTCCCACACCGGGTGGCCTCGGTCGTGCTGATCTCTCAGCCTTGCGTGTTGTCGTAGAACCAGCTGATCGGCACACGGGCTTGGACGAGGTCGCAGCGCTTAGGGTCCTTGGGGAACACCCGGTAATGGACCAACGCGTGGTCGCCATCGAAGGTCACGCCGGGATACTCCGACCAGAGCTCGGGATTTGTCTCCAGCGCCTTGGGCAGGCCCCAGGTCTTGCCGCCGTCCTTGCTGATGGCGCAGGCCAGCACCGCGCGCAGGCCGACGATCCCGATGTCGGGATTCCAAGTAGGATTCCAGATCATGAGCAGGTCGCTGCTCTCGGGCATGCGGGTGATGTAGGTCGGCGCCAGCGCGCTGAAGACGCCTGACGGTTTCGGGGTGCTCCACGTCGATCCGCGGTCGTTTGACTCGGAAACAAAAGACTGCCCGCGCCAATTGCGGATGAACTGGATCAGCGAACCGTCGGCG
>Ga0105047_10012304_pt1 | contig 13792 bp, 9 predicted proteins | sample MAT04_FD_78384 | JGI IMG/M metagenome (GOLD analysis project Ga0105047, IMG submission 78384) | Freshwater microbial communities from Lake Fryxell liftoff mats and glacier meltwater in Antarctica - MAT-04 (megahit assembly) | ecosystem: Environmental > Aquatic > Freshwater > Ice > Liftoff...
AGCGACACGGACGAGCCCATCGCGGTGCGCTGAGCGCCCCCGGCGCGCCGAGCCCCCCCCCCGGGGGCCTGGCGCGCCCTTGCCGTGATCACGACCGTGGCCGATGGCCTGGAGCCGACGATGAACAGCTTTGCACTTGCCCCTGCCCCTGCCCCTGCCCCTGCCCTTGCCCTTGCCCTTGCCCTTGCCGTTGCGCGGCCGCCAGCCCGGCGCTGCGCGATGCCGGCCCGCGCCGCTGTCCTGCGCTGCGCGGTCCTGCCGTGCGCCGCGCTGCTGTGCACCGCGCTGCTGGCGACGCCGGCCTTCGCCGTGCCGACCGCGCCCTTGCACGACGACGAGGTGGTCGAGCGCCTGCCGCACCGCGCGGCCGCCCAGCGCGCCCAGCGTGCGGCGCTGGCGCGCGGCGCGCTGCCGCTGCCCGAGGCCGTGGCCGCCGCGCGCCAGGCCATCGGGCGTGCGCGCCGCGAAGGCGACCCGCGTGAACTGGGCACGGCGCAGGCCGTGCTGGCCCCCTGGTGGGCGCAGGCCGATGCGCCGCCCGCGGTGCGCCTGCTGCGCGCCACGCTGCGGCAGAGCCAGCACCACTTCGAACCCGCGCTGACCGAGCTGCAGGCGCTGTGGGACGCCGCCGCCACGCCGCTGGACATCCGCGCCCAGGCCGGGCTGACACGCGCCACCGTGTTGCAGGTGCTGGGCCGCCATACCGAAGCGCAAGCCGCCTGCGCCGGCCTGTTGCAGCCGCGTTTTGCGCCGCTGGGCGCGGCCGTGGGCCTGGCCGCGCGCGCCTGCGGTGCCGAGCTGCGCAGCCTGACGGCCGACCCGCGCGCCGCTGCGGCCGAACTGCAGGCGCTGGCCGCGCTGGCGCCCGCCGACCCGTGGTTGGCGCTGTTGCGCGCCGAACTCGCCGAACGGCGCGGTGACCACGGCGGCGCCGAGCCGCTCTTCCGCCAGGCCAGCGCGGGCGGCGACGTCTACGCGCTGGCGGCGCACGCCGACTGGCTGCTCGACCGCGGCCGCGCGCGCGAGGTGCTGGCCCTGGTGGCCGGCGGCCCGGCCGATGCCGACGCACTGCTGCTGCGTCGTGCCATCGCACTGCACCGCCTGCAGGACCCTGCCGCGGCCGCGGCCGACACGCTGCTGCAGGCCCGCTTCGACGCCGCGCGGCAGCGCGGCGAGAACCTGCACGCCCGCGAGGAAGCGCGCCTGGCCCTCGAAGTGCACGGTGACGCGCGGCGTGCGCTGGCGCTGGCGCGTGTGCAATGGGCGCTGCAGAAGGAACCCGCCGACGCCGTGCTGCTGTGGCGCGCCGCACGTGCGGCCGGCCAGCCCGCGGCGGCCTCGGTGTTGGGCGGCTGGCTGCCCGACCCGCCCGCGGCCGACGTTCGCCTGGCGGGCTGGAAGGCGCCGTCGTGATGGCCGCCCGCCTGCTGCTCACTGCGCTGGGCCTGGCCGCGCTGTGCGGCAGCGCCGCCGCACACAAGGCCAGTGACGCCTACCTCACCTGGCGTGTCGACGGCGCCCGTGTCGAGCAGCGCCTGGACATCGCGCTGCGCGACCTCGACCGCGAACTCACGCTCGACGCCGACGGCGACGGGCTGCTGCGCTGGGCCGAGGTGCGCACACGCTGGCCCGAGATCGAACGCCTGGCCGCCAGCGCCGTGCAGGTGGCCAGCGATGGCCGCCGCTGCACATCCGCGCCCGGCAGCATGCCGCAGCTCGACAGCCACACCGACGGCCGCTACGCCGTGGTGACGACCGTGCTGCACTGCGCCGGCCCGGTGCAGGCACTGGACGTCGACTACCGCCTCTTCGAAGGCAGCGACCCGACGCACCGCGGCATCGCCCGTTTCGCCGCAGCTGAAGGCGCCGAGCCCGGCGGTGCCGCCCCGGCCGTGCTGGTGCCCGGTGCCGGACCGCAGCGCGTGGCCGCCACCGGCAGCACGGGCGCCAGCGCTCTGTCCTTCCTCGGCTTCGTCGCCGCGGGCATGCACCACATCGCCATCGGCCTGGACCACGTGCTCTTCCTCGTTGTGCTGCTGATGGTGGCGGTGTGGCGCCGCGCCCCCGAGGCCGGCGGCGGCTGGGCGCCGCGTGTGCAGGCGGCGTCGGCCTGGCGCGAGACGCTGCACCTCGTCACCGCCTTCACGCTGGCGCATTCGCTGACGCTGGGCCTGGCCACGCTGGGTGTGCTGGCGCCGCCTACGCGCTGGGTGGAATCGCTGATCGCCGTCAGCGTTCTCGTCACCGCGCTGGACAACATCCGCCCCTTCCTGCCCGGCCCGCGCTGGGGCGCGGTGGCGGTATTCGGGCTGGTGCACGGTTTCGGCTTTGCCGGTCCGCTGCAGGACCTGGGGCTGGTGCAGGGCCATCTGGTGCTGCCGCTGCTGGGCTTCAACCTGGGTGTCGAACTGGGCCAGCTGGCGCTGGTGGGGGTGCTGCTGCCGCTGGCGCTGGCGCTGCGCCAGGCCCGTTTCTATCGACACGGCGTGGTGCAAGGCGGCTCGGCGACGGTGGCGTTGCTGGCGCTGGGCTGGACGATGGAACGCGCTTTCGCCATCGAGCTGCTGCCGTGACGCGGCGACCTCCCTTTGCCGCGGCTGCATCCAGAAGCGCCGGCGCTGCGTAAAGGCTGTTGTGGGCGCCGCCGGGTGCCCCGTCTTCAACCTTCTTTCCGGAGTCTCCCAGATGACCACCCGCCCGCTCTTCGTTTCCACCGCGCTGGCCGCGGCCGCGCTGCTGTCCGCCTGCGCCGGCACCATGGTGGCCGCGCCGCCCATGGCCGCGTACTCGCAGGACACGCTGCCGGCCGCCGTGCAGGTGCCCGCAGGCCACCGCGTGGCGATGGAAGCCGTGGGCGCCGGCGAGATCACCTACGAATGCCGCGAGAAGGCGGCGATGGCCGGCCAGCACGAATGGGTGTTTGTCGGCCCCGACGCTACGCTGCAGGACCGCGGCGGCCGCGCCATCGGCCGCTACTTCGGCCCGCCGGCCACCTGGGCGCTGCAGGACGGATCCTCGCTCACCGGCATCCAGCTCGCCGTGGCGCCGGCCGCGCCGGGCAGCATCCCGCTGCAGCTGGTGAAGGCCAACCCGGCCATGGGCAGTGGCGCGCTCGTCGGCGTCACGCACATCCAGCGTGTGCAGACGCGTGGTGGCGTGGCCCCGGCCCTGCCCTGCGGCGCGGCCGAGAAGGGCAAGCGCGAGACCGTCAAGTACCAGGCCGACTACGTGTTCTGGAAGGCCGCCGCGGCGTATTGACCGAGGCCGCGCGGAGCGGCTCAGCCCTCTCGCGTGAAGTCGCGTTCGGGCCTTCGTCAGCCGAGCAAGCCCTTCCGCGGTTGCTCGTGCGGGCTTATCCGTTGTCGGCCGGCGGCGTCTGCGACCAGTTGTCGATGGTCTTGGCGTCGCTGTCGCTGGCCTCGCGTACGACGAGGTAACGCGTGGCGCCGACGGCGAGGCCGGCCGCGGCGTCGCCGCTGTTCAGCGTGTGCGTCTCGACCTGCGTGTCGACCTGGCCGCCGCTGCCGCGTTCCCAGACTTCGACGACGACGGCCGCGGTGCCGGCTTCGGTGTGGGTGATGTTCAAGGTGGCCATAGGGTGCGTGCGTCGTGAAATCGACGCACTGTAGCGGCAGCGCCGCCGCCGTGGCCGCCGGCCCACAATGTGCAGCCCTGGCCGAGCCCGCATTCCACCGCAGCGATGAACACCCACGAGCCCGCGCCGCCCGATGGCGACGCCGACCCCGACCCCGAGGAAACCCGCGAATGGCGCGCCGCGCTGCAGGCCGTGGTGGCCGCAGCCGGGCCCGGGCGCGGCCTCTTTCTCGTCGAGCAGTTGCAGCACGCGGCGCAGGAACTCGGCATCGTGCCGCAGCTGCAGCCGTTTTCGGCCTACCGCAACAGCATCGGCCTGGAACGCCAGGGCGCCTACCCCGGCGACCTGCGCATCGAGGAACGCCTGACCGCGCTGATGCGCTGGAACGCGCTGGCCATGGTGGTGCGCGCCAACGAGGCCTATGGCGAACTCGGTGGCCACATCGCCAGTTACGCGTCGGCGGCCGAGATCTTCGAGGTCGGCTTCAACCACTTCTTCAAGGGCAGCGCCGACGGCCAGCGCAGCGACCTCGTCTTCTTCCAGCCGCACAGTGCGCCGGGTGTCTATGCACGCGCCTTTGTCGAAGGGCGGCTGAGCGAAGGCCAGCTGGCGCGCTACCGGCAGGAAATCGGCGGTCATGCCGAGGGCGGCCTGTGCAGCTACCCGCACCCCTGGCTGATGCCGGACTTCTGGCAGTTCCCCACCGGCAGCATGGGCCTGGGGCCGATCAACGCCGTCTACCAGGCGCGCTTCATGCGCTACCTCACGGCGCGCGGCCTGCTCGACTGCGCCAGCCGCCACGTCTGGGGTGTCTTCGGCGACGGCGAGATGGACGAGCCCGAGTCCACCGCCGGCCTCACGCTGGCAGCGCGAGAGAAGCTCGACAACCTGACGTTCATCGTCAACTGCAACCTGCAGCGCCTGGACGGCCCGGTGCGCGGCAACGGCCAGATCATCCAGGAGCTGGAAGCGCTGTTCAACGGCGCCGGCTGGCACGTGGTGAAGGTGCTGTGGGGCAGCGAATGGGACGCGCTGTTTGCGCGCGACACCCAGCACGTGCTGCTGCGTGCGCTCAGCCGCACCGTCGACGGCCAGTACCAGACCCTGGGCGCCAACGACGGCGCCTACAACATCGAGCACTTCTTCAGGCAGGACCCCGAGGTGCAGAAGCTGGTGGCCCACATGAGCGAGGCCGAGATCGACGGCCTGAAACGCGGTGGCCACGACTTCCGCAAGCTCTACGCCGCCTTCGCCGAGGCGCGCGCGACACGGGGCCAGCCGACGGTGATCCTGGCCAAGACCAAGAAGGGCTATGGCATGGGCGGCGTCGGCGAAAGCCGCATGACGTCGCACCAGGCCAAGAAACTCGACCTGCAGGCGCTGAAGGCCTTTCGCGACCGCTTTGCGCTGCCCCTGAGCGACGACGACCTGTCCGCGCTGCGCTTCGTCAAGCCCGCCGAAGGCAGCGCCGAGATGCACTACCTGCGCCAACGCCGTGCCGCCCTGGGCGGCGCGCTGCCGCTGCGCAACGGCAAGGCGCCGGTGCTGCCGGTGCCGCCGCTGGCGGCCTGGGGCGCTTTTGCCCTTCAGGCAGACGGCAAGGAGATGAGCACCACGATGGCCGCGGTGCGCATGCTGGCCAACCTGCTGAAGGACCCGACGCTGGGGCCGCGCATCGTGCCCATCGTCGCCGACGAGGCGCGCACCTTCGGCATGGCGAGCCTGTTCCGCCAGATCGGCATCTACGCGCCCGAGGGCCAGCGCTACGAGCCCGAAGACCGCGAGAGCATGCTGTACTACCGCGAGACGCGGGACGGCCAGCTGCTCGAGGAAGGCATCAACGAGGCCGGCGCGCTCAGCAGCTGGATCGCCGCAGCCACCAGCTACGCGGTGCACGGGCTGCCCATGCTGCCGGTCTACATCTACTACTCGATGTTCGGTTTCCAGCGGGTGGGCGACCTGATCTGGGCCGCCGCCGACCAGCGCGCCCGCGGCTTCCTCTTCGGCGCCACCGCCGGCCGCACCACGCTGGGCGGCGAGGGCCTGCAGCACCAGGACGGCAGCAGCCTGCTGGTGGCCAGCACGGTGCCCAACTGCATCGCCTGGGACCCGGCGCACGCGGGCGAGCTGGCGCTGATCCTGGACCACGCGATGCAGCGCATGCTGGTGCAGCAGCGCGACGAGTTCCACTACGTCGTGATGATGAACGAGAACCAGGCCATGCCCACGCTGGCCGAGAGCGCGCATGGCGACCTGCTGCGCGGCCTGTACCGGCTGCAGGCGTTCGGCGACGGGCCGCCGCGCTTGCGGCTGCTGGGCTCGGGCGCCATCCTGCGCGAGGTGCTGAAGGCCGCGCAGCGGCTGGCCGACGAACACGGCATCGCCTGCGAGGTTTTCAGCGCCACCAGCTACAGCGAACTGGCGCGCGAGGCGCGTGAACTGCAGCGCCTGGACCGCTGCGAACCGCTGCCGCAACGGCGCGTGAGCCACGTCGCGCGCCTGCTGGCCGGCGCGGCGCCCGTCGTCGCGGCCAGCGACTACGTGCGCGCCTGGCCGCAGCTGATCGCCGAGTACGTCGACGTGCAGATGGTCACGCTGGGCACCGACGGCTTCGGCCGCAGCGACACCCGCCAGGCGCTGCGCCGCCACTTCGAGGTCGACGCCGAGGCGGTAGTCGCCGCGGCGCTGGAGGTGCTGCGCGGGCGCTGAACGCCGCCGCGGCCGACAGACTCTCGCGGCCTCAGGTCTTCGGCCTGTTCAGCGTGCCGGCGTCGGCCCGGCGTGTGTGCAGGTTGAAGGTGGCGCCCTGGGTCAGGATGTGCAGCTTCACGCCCAGCAGGCACACCGGCCGGCCTTCGTTCACCGTGTCCATGCTGCTGAACTGCACCTCGGCGGCGTCGACCACCGTGATGCCGCCGCTGCCTTCGACGTGCAGGGTGTTGTCGGGCGCGATGAAGGCCGCGGTGTCCTCGTCCAGGCCGATGCCCACGGCGAACGGGTTGTAGGCCAGCGCGGTGAGCAGCCGGCCCAGACGGTCGCGTTGGCGGAAGTGCTGGTCGATGATGAAGCGGTTGGTCAGCCCCAGGCCCGCGGCCAGGCGCACGCTGCCGGCGATGGGCGTGCTGCCCTCGTCGCCGAAGGCGATCATGTGTTCGCTGATGAAGGCCGCGCCGGCGCTGGTGCCGGCCACCGCGATGCCGGCGGCGTTCATCAGCCGCACCGCCTTGGCCACCGGCGTGCCACCGATCAGCGTCGACAGCCGCAGCTGGTTGCCACCGGTGAAGAACACGCCCGTGGCCTGCTGCAGGCGCTGCAGGCGGCCGGGTTCTTCGCAGTCGCGGCGGGTGTCGAAGTCCAGCGCTGTCACGCGCCCGGCGCCCAGCTCGCCGAAGATGCGCTCGTAGCGGGGCCCGGTGCTGCGCAGCTGGCTGGCGGTGGGGATGACGACGATGTCGGACTGGCCGCCGCCGGCCACCTGCACGAAGCGCTGCAGGATCTGCGGCGCGTTTTCCTTCTCCTCAGCACCGCCGATGGGGATGATCCATCCGCGTTGCTGGCCTTCGGCCACTTTGCTGGCGCACATCCGTCGGGCTCCTCGTCAAGCCGGGGATGATGCCAGCCCGCGCTGTCACGGGCCGGCAGGCAGCAACCCCATCAAGGCCGATCGCGGCCGCCCTTGTGGTCGTCCTTGTCCTTGTCCTTGTCGTTCTTGACCTTGTCTTCCTTGTCCGGCTTCCGGTTGCCCTTCTCGTCGGACCTGCTGTTGCCGCGTTTGTCCTCGCTGCGCCCGCGATCGGGTTCACGCTGCGGCGGCGCGGCGGCCGGGGCCCGCTCGCGCGGCGTTTCCGGCCGTGCACGTTCGGGTGTCGGCGCGTCGTGACGCGGGGCCGGGCGCACCTGCTGCTGTGGCATGGGCGGCAGGAACTGCTGGCGCACCACCGGCTCGCGGGCCTGGTAGCGGTACTGCTCGCCGCGAATGTGGCGCTGCGCGTCGCCATGCGGATAACGGCTTTCCGGGTACTTCTGCTGGTAGACGGGCAGCGGCGCGGGGGCCGGTGCCCGGCGGCGGTCCCAGCGGTCCCAGTTAGGGCGGCTGCGTTCCCAGTCGCGGCCCCAATGGTCACCCCAGCGCGGCGGCGCGTCGTCGCGCCAGTCGCGGAAGTAGCCCGGTGGCTGGCGGTAGTAGCGCACCGGCACACGCAGCACGTACAGCGGCACGGCCTCGCGCCCGACGCGGCGCCACGGGCCGTTGTACCAGCTGCTGGCGTACCAGTCGTCTTCCTGCAAGACCCAGTAGACACCGTCGTAGAAGAAGTAGTTGGCGCTGGCCTGCGGCGCGTAGTAGACGGGGTAGCCCGGCACACGTTGCAGCTGCGGATAGGCCGGCATGTTGATGCCGATGCTGAGGCCCTGCATCTCGATGCCGATGCCCACGCTGACCTGGGCCGAGGCGGGGAGGGACAGGCCGACGAGCAGGGGCAGTGCGAAGAGGAGCTGGCGCATGGCGTTCCTTTCAAGATCGGGCCGCCACAGCGCCTGATGTCGAAGTGAGGACGCGGGCAGCAGCCTACCGAGGGTCAAGGTACACCCCGGCCCGGGCAGCTGCTGTGCGCTGTCGAACCGACCCCGCGGCCGCGCCTTGCGCCGCATCAAGCGGCTGGCGCGAAGTTCAGTCGACCTTGGCGCCAGAGGCCTTCACGACGACGGCCCACTTCTTCGTCTCGGCGTCGATGAACTTCGCGAACTCGGCCGGCGACATGCCGCCCGGGTTGGCGCCCTGCGCCAGCAGGCGGTCCTTGATCGCCGGCGTGGCCAGGGCCTTGGCGGTTTCCTGCTGCACACGCAGCACGACCTCGGCCGGCGTGCCGGCGGGCGCCAGCAGGCCGAACCACGAGCTGGCCTCGTAGTTGCGCAGCAGCGAGCCGCCGGCCTCGGCGATGGTCGGCAGTTCGGGCAGCGCGCCCGAGCGCACGCCGCTGGTCACGGCCAGCGCCTTCAGGCGGCCGCTCTTGATGTGCGGCATGGCGCTGGGCAGGTTGTCGAACATCAGGTCGACGTTGCCGGCCATCAGGTCGATCAGTGCCGGCCCCGAGCCGCGGTAGGGCAGGTGCAGCATGAAGGTGCCGGTCAGGCTCTTGAACAACTCGGCCGCGAGGTGGATGCTGGTGCCGTTGCCCGAACTCGCCACGTTCAGCTTGCCCGGGTTGGCCCTGGCGGCGCGGATCAGGTCGACCACGGTGTTGATGCCGTAGCGCTGCGCCGACGCCGGGTTCAGCACCAGCACGTTGGGCACGCCGGCCACCAGCGTGACGGGCACGAAGTCCTTCACGTGGTCGTAGGGCATCTTCGGGTACAGCGACGGGTTGATGGCGTGCGTGCCCACCGTGCCCATCAGCAGCGTGTAGCCGTCGCCGGGTGCCTTGGCGACCTCGGCCGCGCCGTTGTTGCCGCCGGCGCCGGGCTTGTTGTCGACGACAAACGGCTGGCCGAAAGCGCGCTGCAGCTCGGGCGCCAGCGCACGCGCCAGGATGTCGGTGGTGCCACCGGCGGCGAAGGGCACCACGATGCGTACCGCCCGCGCGGGCCAGCCCGCCTGGGCGCGGGCGGCACGGGGAAAGAGCGGCAGCGCGGCGGCGGCAAGCAGGTGGCGGCGGGTGGTCATGGGGGCGGGTCCTGTGGCGGCGGGTAAGGCCGACAAGTGTGCCGCCGCGCCGCCGCGCCGCCCACCGGGGCCTTCCCTGGCGTCGGCCGCGCTACAGCTTGAGTTCCAGCCGCAACTGCACGTTGACGTAGCTCGGGCCGACGCTGCGCACGGTGGTGCGTTCGGTGGCGCCGGCGACCAGGCTGTCGTTGACGGTGGTGGTGGCGTAGTCGCGTGGCGCCAGGTTGTTGCCCAGCAGGCGCAGGCCGACGCTGGGCGTGAAGGCCCACAGCGCGTAGGCGTCCCACACCACCTTGGTGCTGGTGGCCGTGGTCTGGTCGATGTCGATGCGCGTGGTGGCGCCGGGCACCCAGTTGACGTTGCCGCCCAGCGTCAGCGGCAGGCCACGCAGGCGGTAGTCGGCGCCCAGGTTGGCGCTCGCCTTGGCCTGCTGGTCGAGCCGGTTGTCGGGCCCCGGCACGCTGTTGACGCGGCTGCGGTAGAGCGACAGGTTGCTGCGCAACTCCACCGCGGTGGCGCCGTCGATGAGCTGGTCGAGCCTGAACTTGCCTTCCAGCTCCAGCCCCGAGGTGCTGGCGTCGCCGATGTTCTGCATGCGCCGCACGTAGCGCGGGTAGGGGCTCCAGCTGACGGTCTCGAGCTGGGTGACGCCACGCATCAGGTTGCTGATGTTGCGGTGGAAGACGTTGGCGCTGAGCACGCCGCCGGACTCGAGGTAACGCTCCAGCGCGATGTCGATGCCGGTGGCCAGCTCCGGCTTGAGCTGGGCATTGCCGGCGCTGTCTGGCGCGGTCTCGATGTTGGGGCCGAGCAGCGGGTCGTAGTCGCGGTTGATGCTGGGCCGCGCGATCAGGTTGCCCAGGTCGGGGCTGCGGTAGCTGCGGGTCAGGCTCATGCGCACCTGGTCGCGGCTTTTGGGGTCGGGTTTCCACACCGCGTGCAGCAGCGGCGTCCAGACGCTGCTGCGGTTGCTGGGGCGCGGGTCGCCGGCCAGCGCCGCGTCGCCGCGTGTCGTGATGCCTTCCCAGCGCAGGCCGGCGTGTGCCGACCAGCTGGGGTTCAGCGTCCACTCGTCCTGGGCGTAGGCGGCCAGCCGCACCGAGCTGGCCTCCAGGTTGTTGCCGAAGTCCGTCAGCAGCGCGCTGCCGTTCTGCAGCGAGCGGCGCGATTCGGTGCGGCGCGACGCGTCGACCTCGGCGCCGCCGACCAGGCTGTGATCTCCACCTGCTTCGTTGCCACCCGCAAGAGCCGAGAGCTTGAGCTTGAGGTCGAGCGAGTCCTGGCGTGTGCGGCTGTAGTCTTCCAGCGTGCGCAGCGGCGCGGTGCCGGTGCCGGTGAACTCGGTGCGCAGCGAGTCGCTGCGCGCGCGCCAGGCGCCGCCGCCGCCGTTGATCTCGGCGCGCACGCCGCCCAGGCGCTGGCGCCATTGGCCCGCCAGGCGCGCGTTGGTGAACTCGCTGTCGTTGCTGCCGCTGCCGTACTCGTAGAGGCCCGGCGTGCCGGGGCGGCGCTGCGCCTGGTCGAGGCTGAACTTGCTGAGGCTGCTGGCCTGGGTGTGGAAGATCGACGGCGTCAGCGCCAGCATGTCGCCGTTGCCGCCTTCGCCGGCGCCCAGGCGCCATTGCAGGCGGCTGGTCAGGTTGGCGCCGATGCGCTTTTCCTTGCTCGTGCTGCGCGCGGTGCGGTCTTCCTGCAGCGTGCCGTTGGCGTCGGTGACGGTGGTGCGGGTTTCGTTGCTGTTCTCGCGGTGCGGGTTGAAGAGTGAACCCGAGACGTTGTAGGTCAACGCGCCCGCGCTGTCGTTGTGGGTCCAGTTGACGCCGGGGCTGACCTGGCCGTTCTCGACACCGAAGCCCAGGCGCAGGTCGTTCAGGCGGCGCCGGTAGCCTTCGCGCGTGATGATGTTGATGGTGCCGGCGATGGCGCGGGCACCCGTCTCGGCGGTGGGGGCGCGCAGGATCTCGATGCGCTCGACCTGCTCGGGCGTCAGGCTCTCGAGGCTGAAGCCCGGCGGCACACGCTGGCCGTCGATCAGCAGCTGGGTGAAGCCGCCGCCCAGCCCGCGCATGCGCGGCGGCCCGCCGCGGCCGGGCGCGCCGGGTGTGGTGACGCCGGGCAGGCGGCGCAGCACCTCGCCGACGGTGGCGTCGCCGAACTTGTCGATCTCCTCGCGGCCGATGACGATCTTCGCCGCCGTGGACTGGCGGCGTTGCGCGGTGTCGTTTTCGCGGCCGCCGGTGATCTCGATGCGCTGCGTGGCAGCGGCAGGGGCGGCGGCAGGGGCCGCGGCCGAAGCCGGTCGGGCCGGCGCAGCCGCTGCCGCAGGGGGCGCCGAAGCGGCGACGGCCGGCGCCAGGGCGGCCGCGGGCGGAGTCACGGCGGGAGTCACGGCGGGAGTCACGGCGGGAGTCACGGCGGGAGTGACGGCGGAAGTCACGGCGGGAGTGACGGCGGGAGTCACGGCGGAAGTAAGGGCGGGGGTCTGTGCAGCGACGGCGGCGGCGGCCAGGGTCAGGCAGGGCGCCAGCGCGTGGCGCAGGGAGGGGGTCTTGGGCATGGGGCGCGATTGTCGCGGGCTGCGGCCAAGCCTGCTGGCGCCGCGCCGGGATTTGCCTTTCTTCACGCGCGCGCGGCGCGCGCCAGGGCCTCAGGCCACCTGCAGCGGGCGGCCGGCGCCGGGCACGGGCGGCGCCGGGCCGGCGAGCTGGTCGAGCACCACACGGCCTTCGCGGCGCGCCCGGTCGAAGTCGGTTTCCAGGGCGCGCAGCGCGTCTGCGTCGGCGGTTTGCGCCTCGTGGATGCCGACGGCGCAGTTGCGGCCCTGGTTCTTGGCTGTGTAGAGGGCCATGTCGGCCAGGTTGATGGCACGTTCCAGCGACAGTGGCAGCCGCGCCGGCGGCAGCGGGAAGCAGCCGTAGCCGATCGACGCCGTCACGCGCAGCGTGCCGCCGGCGGGCGCGGGCAGCGCCACCGGCTCGGCACCCACGGCCTGCAGCACACGCTGCGCCAGCGCCTGCGCGTGTTCGGCGTCGACGCCGGGCAGGCAGATCAGGAATTCCTCGCCGCCCCAGCGCACCAGCACGTCGTCGCCGCGCACCACCTCGGCCAGTCGGCGTGCCACCTCGACCAGCACCACGTCGCCCGCGGCGTGGCCGTGGCCGTCGTTGACACGCTTGAAGTGGTCGATGTCGACCAGCAGCAGCGCGCCTTCGAAGTGCAGGTCGAGGCCACGCGCCGCGGCGGCGTCGTGCAGGCCACGGCGGTTGCTCAGGCCGGTGAGCGGGTCGCGGTGGCTCTGTGCGCGCAGGAAGGCCTGGTTGCTTTCGAGCCGGCGGTTCAGATCGCGCACACGCCGGACCATCAGCGCCAGCAAGGCCAAGGCCAGCAGCAGCGCGGCGGCACCGGCGGCCCACACCTGCTGCATCGCGGCGCGGTTGTCGAGCTGGGCGCTTATCAGGCGGCTTTCGCCGGCCAGCTGTTCCAGACGACGCTGCTGCGCCTCGCGGTCGAAGCGCTGGCGCAGCGCGGCCAGCGCGGCGTCGCGGTTGGCGGCCATCATCTGCGCCGCCAGTTCACGTTCGCGGTGGAACAGCTTCAGCGCCACCGGCAGGTTGTCGGCGTTGGCGAAGGCCTCGGCGAACTCGCGCAATGCCACGGCCTCGTCGGCGCTGGCGCCGCTGGCGCGGTAGCCCAGCAGAAGGCCTTCCAGCACCTGCAGCGCCTGCGGCATCTGGCCCAACCCGATGCGGGCCAACGCGGCGTTGTGTGTGAGTGCGCGCTCACTACGACCGTCGCCCCCCTGCCTGGCCAGCGGCAGCCCCTGCTCTGCCGCCTGCAGCGCGGCACGGGGCTGACCGTCGGCCACCAGCGCGTCCGACAGGTTCACCAGGTGCAGGGTGATCAGGCCCGGAAGGCCCGCCTGGCGGGCCAGCGCCAGCCCGGCCTCGGCACTGCGGCGCGCGCCGCCGTAGTCGCCGCGGCGGCGCAGCAGCTTGGTTTCGTACAGGTTGACGCGGGCGCGCAGCCCGGGTTCACCGTCCAACCCTGCCATGCGCAGCGCCTGGGACAGCAGGCGCTGTTCGTCGGCGCTGTCGCCCTGCAGGCCGCTGAGTTCGGCGCTGATGGCCAGCGCCAGCGCCTGGCGCGCGGTGTCGGCCGCCGAGCGCGCCAGTTCGGCCGCCGCCTGCGCGTGTTCCAGCGCGGCGCTGTTCAGGCCGCGCCGCAGGTCGTGACGGGCCAGCAACAGCCGCGCCTCCCAGGTGTTGCGCCAGTCGCAGTCGGCGTGCCCGGGGCAGTGCTCGCGGTAGCCTTCCAGCGCGTTGCGCGCAGCGGTCACTGCCGCCGTGGTGTCGCCCTGCATGTCGGCCTGGCGGGCACGCGCCAGCGCGGCATCGGCGACGGCCAGGGCGGCGTCGCGGGCCGGCGCCTGAGCCGTCAGGGCCTGCACGGCGGCGGCGCTGGCCGCCGGCGGCGCGGGCGGCGCTGCGTCCTGCGCCAGCGCGGCGCCGAGACCGGCGCTGGCGGCCCAGGCGCAG
>Ga0105047_10012306_pt1 | contig 13791 bp, 11 predicted proteins | sample MAT04_FD_78384 | JGI IMG/M metagenome (GOLD analysis project Ga0105047, IMG submission 78384) | Freshwater microbial communities from Lake Fryxell liftoff mats and glacier meltwater in Antarctica - MAT-04 (megahit assembly) | ecosystem: Environmental > Aquatic > Freshwater > Ice > Liftoff...
AAAGAGGGCGCATCATTGATTCCATCTCCAATCATGACTACTATTTCTCCTTTGCTGCGTAATTGATCGACAAACTCTCTTTTTTGCAAAGGATGATAACCTGCCCGCCATGATTGAAAACCGCAGGCCTGCGCTACAAATTCCACACAAGTCGAGTGATCGCCCGATAGGAGCAGTGTTTGCGTAAATTTGAATGAATTGACCAATTCTTTAACCCCTTCACGCAATCGATCACCCAATACAATCTCTATCACTTCCGTGCCTGAGGTAAAGTAAACCGAGGTATAAATCCCTTTTAATGCAGAAATCTCTTCAGGGATTGCGAAGCCCTGTTGATGTAAAAAATTACCAGAACCTAAAAATATCTCCTGTTGATCTTTTTTTCCTTTCATGCCTTTTCCAGAAATCTCTTCTACATAATCTAAAGAAGGAGCTTCCTCTTTAATCGAGCTTTGAAGAGCTTTGGCAATGGGATGAGTAGATTTTTCTACAAGTCCTTTCAGGAGCATTTGGTCTCTACCGGATAACTTATCGAGCCCGCTTAACACTGAAAAATTACCCTCGGTGACAGTGCCTGTCTTGTCACAAATTAAATAAGTTTCTCGGCCTAAATAAGGCAAACAGCCTCGATTTCTAACAATGACACCCAATTTAGCCATCGCGTTTAAAACATAAGCTTCTGCCAAAGGTGCAGCGATTCCGATAGCGCAAGGGCAGGAAATCAATAACACTGAAACTGCTCGAATAACCGCATTTTGCAAAGAATCGTGAACTAGAAGGCTGTAGGCGGCCGTTCCTGCAGCGAGAATTAACACAAGCGGCACGAACCATTTAACAACCTGGTCAGCGGCCCTTGTGTATTGCATTTTTTGGCTAATATCTTGCTCGATCATCCCAATAATTTGTTGTAAGGCAGTATCCTTCAATTCAGAAGTCACACGAATCACTAAATTTCCGTGTTGTAAAATTGTTCCCGCTAAAACAAATGTTCCTTTCTGTTTATTGACCGGGATAGATTCACCAGTCATCAAAGATTCATCGCAAGCCCCTTCTCCCTCTTCAACCACTCCATCTAAAACAATTTTTTCCCCACTTAAAATAATCAAAGCATCACCGACTTTAATTTCTTTTAAAGGAACGAAGGCCCAAGACCCATTAAGTAGCTTTTTACGCCCCCGCCTTGGCAAGGCTCCGGTCAACCGGATTAATGCATCTTTGGCAGAAAATTTAGCTTTAGACTCGATGATTTTCCCGAGCAGGACAAAAACGATGATCACACTCATTGAATCGAAATAAAGGTAAAGACTTTCCCTCATCAATTCATAGACGGATAAACCGACAGCTGCAGTTACACCCACAAGAACTAAAGCCTCCATCCCGCAAATACCCACTTTTAAAGAGTGGTAAAATCTTTGCCAAATAGGCCACGCACTATAAGTCAAAACAGGAATCGAACTAAAGAGAGATAACCAACCGAGTAATCCTGAATAGCCGACGAGATCTTTATCGAAATAACTTGCATAAATTGGGTAGGAAAACATCATGATGTTCAAAGAAAAAAAAGCGGCAATAATGAATCGTAAGTATAAGGAACGGCTAACAGCTTTTTGTCTAGGATCTTGCAAGGAGGAGGGTTGATAACCCAAGCTTTTAATCTTTTGAAGAATTTTGTCTTCGGAAATGTAGCGTGGTGTAAATTCGATCGATGCCAAATCCGTCACATAGTCTACAATACAATGACGGACTCCTTTTTCCTTCAATAGAATTAAGCTGATCAACCGAGCACAGGATGGGCACCACATTTCTTGAATTTCTAAATGCACGCGTTTGTATTCTTCTTCTGGTGTCTTGGAATCATTTTGTTTGATTTGTTCAATTAAATCAGGATTAGAAATTAAACCGGCTCGCATGGCTTGTTGAAAAATCGGATGATTTTGAAATCCTTCCAATGCAGATCGAGTGGCTAAGATTTGATAAACCGCTTGACATCCGGCGCAACAAAATAACTTGTCTTCTGCTAAGTATTTTTCTCGACCGATCGGAATTTGGCATAATGTGCAACTGTCCATTTGTGACCTTTATAATTGTCCATTTGACCGGGACGATAGCTTTTTTTTTATCAATAAAAACTCAAGATCTTATACTAAAATGAGAAATAATGGTGTAAATTTGCTAACTGCTGATATAGTGGGGAATTTTCCAATCTATATGCAGTTACGGAAAAACATAAAAGACTTCATCCATGAAATAATGCTGAAAGGTTTACAGGAACTCAAAGAAAGACAAGTACGAGAAAATTTGAAGCTATCCATACAAGAATCTAAAGAGGGTAAAGTAAAGAGTCGAGGTTCTTTTGCCAATAAGAGCCTGTTTTTAAATTAAAAAAACGTTTTTCAGCTGGTGTTTAAAGCAAATACAGACATCTACAACAAGTATTATAGGTCAAAAACTTAGGTTCTAACATAGTTCTAGATGGATCAAAAAAAACCAATAAGTAAAAAAAATGTGGCATTTTAGGTAATTTTCATGTTGAAACCCATTTGAAAACGAAATCAGAAGGGAGAAAATGAAAAAACCAAAACGCCACAAATTTAATCATAACCAACAACAAATAAAAAAGCAGCAAAAGTATTTAAGTTCATTATCTTCAGATGCTTGGAGATCTATTCGTATATTTTTTTTCAGACATAGCCGAATTAGGGGAGGAAAACCAATACATTCCTTAAGAAATATCTTGAATGCAATTTTTTATATATTGAGAATCGGATGTCAATGGCGTATGCTGCCCTCAGAATTTCCTTCATGGGAAACAGTTTATTCTTGTTTTAGGCGGTGGACTCATAATAAATTATGGAAGCGTTTAAATGACGTTTTGCGTTTGAGAATTATAAAAATTGAAGGTAAAAAAAGATGTTGTACATCAGTTATTATAGATAGTCAGTCCGTTAAAACGGCCGAAAAACGTGGTATTAGAGGCTATGATGGAGGAAAGAAAATTCAAGGAAGGAAACGTCATATAATTGCGGATACCATGGGATTATTATTAAACGTTAAAGTTCACGGAGCAAAAATCCAAGATAGGGAAGGGGCTAGGGGGATTAACCAGTGAAAATGAGCATGAGATTTTTCAGCCAAAGATTTTGCCCTAAAACCTAGTCAGATTTAACTCAACATAAAAATGTTACGTTAGACTCAGGGGAGAAAAAATAGGCGGGTTTTCAGGTCTCGAATGACCTAAAAAACTCACTGGTTAATCCCCTAGGACGGGGCTAAATTGGTGTTAAAAAATTTAATGAATGAACATCCTGATTTAGCGTTAATTTGGGCCGGTGGTGGTTATCGTGGAACCCTAATCGAATGGGTACACGATGAACTTGGAATAAAATTGGATATTATAAAAAGAAATGACAATGTTAAAGGCTTTAAACTATTACCTCGAAGATGGGTTGTGGAAATGACTTGAGCTAGGATTGGCCTTAATCGACGTATGAGCAAAGACTACGAAAGATTCTCAGAAACACAAGAGTCTTGGGTCTATTTAAGAATAATTTCTTTAATGATCAATCGTTTAGAAATTATTAGGGAGGCTGCGTAAAGAACAAACATTACCCAAAATTATATTAAAACCATGCAGCAATGTTTTCGCAAGATCCATAATCGCAATGGAGAAACTCGGATAGAAGGAAGTGTTCTCGATGCCGTCTTTAAATCTATTGAAAGAAGAAGTTTTCGGGATAGCTGAAAACACGTTCTACGAATCCGCGGATAGTATTTGCAATTTTTTAGCAATTTTTGTAAATGCATTGACAGCAAAATCTAAATCCTCTTTCGTGTGATTTGCGGACATTTGTGTCCGGATGCGAGCCTTACCCTCCGGGACGACAGGATAAGCAAAACCCACGACATAAATACCTTCATTTAGTAATTCTGCAGCTAATTTTTGAGCAAGTTTAGCATCGCCGAGCATAATGGGAATAATGGGATGCTGCCCCGGAATTAAATTAAAACCTTGTTTTGTCATCTCTTCTCTAAAATATCGACTATTTTTTTGGAGAGTCTGGCGCCTTTCATCGGACTCTTCGATAAGATCCAAGACTTTCACAGAGGCTGCAGCGATGCTGGGAGCAAGTGTGTTAGAAAATAAGTAAGGACGGGATCTTTGCCTTAGCCAATCTATAATGGGTTTTTTAGCTGAAGTGTAACCTCCTAATGCACCTCCTAAAGCCTTACCTAACGTTCCAGTAATAATATCTATTCTTCCCATAACTTGGCAAAACTCGGGAGAACCACGGCCTTTTTGTCCTAAAAAGCCGACCGCATGGCAGTCATCAACCATGACGTAAGCATCGTACCGATCGGCTAAATCACAAATCCCTTTTAAATTGGCAATTGTGCCATCCATAGAAAAAACGCCGTCTGTTGCAATTAATCTAAAGCGAGCGTGCTGCGCTTCTTTTAATTGTTCCTCTAAGCTACTCATATTATTATTTTCATAACGATATCTTTTAGCTTTGCTTAAACGAATTCCATCAATAATACTCGCATGGTTGAGGGAGTCGCTAATAATCGCATCTTCAGGGCCCATTAGAGTTTCAAATAATCCTCCGTTCGCGTCAAAGCATGAACAATACAAAATGGTATCTTCCATTCCAAGAAATTCCGATAGGCGTTTTTCAAGCTGTTTGTGAATGGTTTGTGTACCGCAAATAAAACGCACAGAAGAAAGTCCGAAACCATAGTGTGGATAGCTTTCAATAGCAGTTTTAATAATATCGGGATGATTGGCTAGTCCAAGATAGTTATTGGAACAAAAATTGAGCAACTTTTTTCCATCTTGTAAAGTAATCTTTGCATCTTGAGGGGAGTCGATGAGCTGCTCTTTTTTATAAAGACCCTGAGTTTTTAAATTTTCTAACTCATCTTGTAAGTGTACGAGTAATTTTTTCATTTTAAAAATACCGATTAAGGTTTTGTTCTAAATCTGCAATGAGATCTGCAGGATCTTCAATTCCTATTGAAAAGCGTACCAGGTTGTCTTTAATACTTAACTGGTCGCGTATTTCTTTAGGAATGATAGCGTGAGTCATAGTTGCCGGATGACTGACTAAGGATTCAATTCCACCCAAACTTTCAGCTAATACAAAATAATCAAAAGTAGAAAGCATTTTTAAAATCCGTTCAAGTTCGAGATTAAACTCGACAGTGAGCATGCCGTTAAATGCATGCATCTGTTTGCAAGCAAGCGAGTGCTGGGGATGAGAGCTTAAACCAGGGTAATAAACTTGTTCGACTTTAGGATGCTTTTGCAAGAAATTAGCTATAATAAGCGCATTTTTTTGATGTTGTTGCATTCTCACTGCTAATGTTTTAACACCGCGTGTCAAAAGCCAGCAATCAAAAGGACTTGGATTGGTTCCCATTGTTTTACGACAAAAATCTAGGCTTTTTTTTAAACTTTTATTATTTGTGATGACTGCCCCACCTAAAAGATCGGAATGACCTCCTATGTATTTAGTAGAACTATGCCAAACAACATCTGCTCCCAATTTCAAAGGCGATTGACAGTAAGGGGAGGCAAATGTGTTGTCGACGATACTCATGACCGAGTGCCGTTTAGCCATTTTTGTCAATTCGGCAATGTCTAGTATATGCATTAAGGGATTGGTGGGAGTTTCAAACAATAACCATTTAGGTCCAGTTGCTAAGATCTCTTCGAGCTCTTCCATGCTAAAATCAATGGGATTGATAAATTCGATTCCAAAGCGGTTCATCACCTGAGTAAAAAGCCGATGAGTTCCGCCATATATTCCATTTAGAGCAACCACTTTATCTCCTTGAGTAAGAGTGGATACCATGGCTGTCAAAGCACCGATGCCTGAAGAGAAAACGGTGGCATAAGCCCCCTCTTCAAGAGCTGCAAGAATATTATCTAAAATCAAAAAATTGGGGTTATTCGCACGCTTGTAGTCGAATCCATTTTTTCGATGGCCGGGAGAGTCTAAGGCGAATGTTGATGACATGTATATGGGCGGCATAACCGCCCTTGTTTCCTGATCATTAGTATAGCCTGCGTGAATTGCTTTAGTTGCAAATTTCATGTTTTCTATTTATTTTCCATCGATTTAATGGCTTGCAAGATTTTATCTTCTTTAATTTCGTCTCGACCTTCTAGCTTAACAACTTGATGTGTTTTCGAATTGGCGATAATGAGAACAGGTGTGGATCGAAGGTTATATTTTTCAACAATCTTATCAAAGAATTCCATGCCGGCTTTGACTTCGAGGAAATTCAGTTCTTGAAATTTCAATTGATTGCGTTGAGAAATTTCGAGGACATCATCATCATTCGGATTATCGTTTTCTTCCGCTAATTTCTGCAGATGTCGCCTTGCGTCTAAGTAGCGGGGTTTATCGTGGACTAAAAAAGCTAAATTATAAGGTGTAAAATTCATGCTTTTTTTGTGAATTGCGTAATCAATGAAATAAAAATTCACTCTTGTTTCGATTAGAGGAAAAACTTTTTCAATGATCGGCTCAACTTTTTTGCAAGATGGACAAAACCAATCCGTGACAAAATAAACATCAATAGGACTACTTCTGTTGCCGAAAGCTAATTTGCTTTGCATGTCATTCATTGCGGCTTCTGCCTGATCAAACTTACTCACGCCGATAAATGCCATTAAAACCCCCAAAAAAGCAAATGAAAGGGAAGTAAACCCTTTTTTAATGATGTCCATAAGTTGACCTCGCCGATTTAAATTTTCTTGTTTTGAAAGCTCTTTAAAATAATCTAGGGATAAAATAAGACCTGCAATTCCTACGGAAATTGCAATACTGACACAGATAGGGCACCATTGTTTGATCTCATTTTTTTGAATTGCTAAAAATACAATTTCTGAACCTAAGGCTAGCGCGATGAGATATCCTAAAAATTGTTTGAGGCGAAGATAGGTGCGGCTAAAAAAATGAATGATCAAGGCGGTTGTGAAAAATCCTAGGCCTGCATAAGAAAACGGAACTCCCATAAAGCGATAATCTTGACTAGCTGAACAATGCTCGACGCAAATTTCTAACCACGACATGATTGATAAAACCATGCCTACAAGAAGTACAAAGCCTACAGAAAGAAAACTCCAGTTCGCAGAAAAGAAAGTCATCTTATTGTTTTGTGTAAAATATTTTTCCATGATCCCACCATCCTCGCTTTTGAATAAATTTGTCAAGAATTTTTTATGCTTATTTAAGAATAAATTAGAAATGTCCGCTATTCCTCCAAATTAGAAATGTCCGGTTAAAAATGCCCGATAGTATATAGAAATCTTTTAAAAAGAGGTTGCTTTTATGGAGGAGGTGCTAGCTAGGATGATTAACCAGTGAAAAAACAACCCAATTTGCTCGTAAGGATTTCAAAAGAAATTGTCTTGAAATTTGAATTTGTCTATTATATTCTGTACCTCTAATGAAAAACTTTAGGCACACATGGCAACCAAAAAGACCCCTCCACATAAACGAATCTCACGTGGTGAAAATAGCGCTGTACAATGAAAAATGAAGGCTATTGAACGCAGGGAAGCTGCCGAAGCATTAAAAGAGCAGGTGGCGACAGTATCAGAAAATATTCAGATTAAAAACGTAGAACTTGATAAAGCAAATAAACGTTGCGCTAATCATGAAAAACACCTCAATGAGCTTGTAGGACAGTTAAAACTCGCCAATCAAGCGATCACTAAATTGCAAGCAGAGATGGATCCATTAAAAAAAAACTATCTCGATAGATCGAGATAAACCTCACAAACACCACTTTTCAACAAAATAATACAAAAATCAATCGAATTGTTCAAGTGCGTTTTAGGGTATAAACAAATCGAAAATACATTCAAAACTTTGTTTTCTGATTTACATCAAAAGAAACCATCAGATTCAACTGTCCGTTTATGGGTAATGCGATCGGTATATGCAAAATTAAATAAGGCGCTGCCTGATGGGAAATGGATTATGATTGGTGACGTAACAGTTGACATTGGAACTCTCAAGTGCCTATTGAATGTAGGGGTGAACTTAAACGTATTATACTGGAGAGAGGACATCATATTAACCCTTAATGATTTAGAAGTAGTACACATTCATCCTAATCAGAAAGCGACAGGTGAATTTACTGAAGAGTCGTTTTGAAGCGATATCAATCGGCTTGGAGGATTTGAAAATGTTAAGGCACTCTTGATTGATCAGTGTAGAGATTTGACCATAGGTACTTATACCTAAGTATATAGTGCCTATTGGGACATTTATCCAAGAAAAATAGCATGCAAAAGCCCTCACATGAAGTACAAAAAAAGAGCTTTTCTCGAATTTTATTTTAAATTGTTGGAGGTCAATTCATTAAAGATTTTGTATTGATTTTATAAAAAATTACACAATGGGCGCTACACTGAAGTAGTAAGTAGCTTAATTTAAAAGTGTTGTAAATTTATCCAACTGGATTTTGCGATCATAGTAGCAGCCTCGATGTGTATTTAATCGATAGGACTACTTTTATTTTACACTATTTGAGGCTGCTTTTTAAATGCAATGAGAAGAATTATTTTAAAATAGTTATTTTCCCTTCTCGTTTTATTACAATCCTAATTGCTGAATGTAGAGATTTATGAAGGGTTTTAATTTACAAAGCCAGGCTAATGACTTTAAAAATAATTTTCAACGAGAAGGATGTTCGATTAAATAATCTGTTTGATACACAGAAATGTAATATCATCTGCATTGGGAGCTCCTTCAGCGAAGGTTTGCAGGTCCTCCAAGATATGGTCTGCTAAAGAAGTTAAAGAAGTTGTCGGAGAGCTTGCAAGTGATTCAAGAAAACGTTTTTCGCTATACAATTCCTTTTTAGGATTCATGGCCTCTGTAATTCCATCTGTGTAAAGAATGATGCAATCTCCCTTCTTTAATTGCAGAGAGTGTCGGGGATAAAAAGTGCCTTCGGAGACTCCTAGAGGAATGCCTTCATTACGTGCAATTTCTTCTATCTTATGATCGGCTCGTAAAATAAAAGGAGGATTATGGCCTGCATTTGCACACTCGATTTCACCTGAATCAATATTTAAAATCCCATAAAATGCTGTAACGAACATGCATGTATCGTTATCCACACATAGAATACGATTAGCTTCGGTTAAGCATTCAGAAGGGGAATTCGAATGGAGTGAAATCGTCCTGATGATGGCGCGTGTCATTGCCATGAAAAGAGCCCCCGATATACTTTTACCCGAAACGTCGGCAATAATAAACCCTAAATGATGTTCATCTAATGGAAAAAAATCAAAAAAATCTCCACCGACTTCTTTAACAGGAATCATTTTTCCAAAAATTTCGAAATTATGATTTTCAGGAAAAGGGACAAATTGATGAGGAATAATCGATTGTTGAATCGTATAAGCAATGTTCAGTTCTTTTTCAATATCCGAAAGTTTATTTTCTACTTCCAAAGCCCTTTTTAAAGAGGAATATTGTTCGATCGCATTAAAAATTGTAATTTCTAAGTCATTGAAATCAATAGGTTTGGTGATGAAGTCACAGGCTCCGCCATTCATTGCTTTGCGAATATTAGACATGTCGCCATAAGCAGAAATGATAATCGCTTTAAAAATACGTTTCAATTCGGGTAGGTGGGACAAAAGTGTTAAGCCATCCATTTCAGGCATATTGATATCCGTAAGAACAATATTAATATCTTGATTTTGAAAAAGGACTTTCAATGCTTCTATTCCATTAGATGCAAAGATAAATTCTAATTCTTTAGATTTAAGTTGTTTGGAGAATTTTTGTCTGATCAATAATTCGACATCTTCCTCATCATCGACAACTAAAATTTTTGTCATTTTATAAGTCCGGTGGTTACGTTATAATTTTAAAAAATTTAATGGATATTTTTTTCAACAGGAAAGGGCTTTAATTACGGAATTCAGGTTTATAACTGGATGAATCTATATTTTCAAGATCAAATTAATCTCGAATGGAAACGGCTAAATATTTTTAGGCAATGAAATAATGAATTTAGCGAATTGGTCGACTTGGCTTTCAACTGACAGCATTCCACCATGTCCTTGGACAACGATGCCGTAGCTTAAAGAGAGACCTAATCCGGTTCCTTCACCGGCGGGTTTTGTGGTGAAGAAAGGGGTAAATAATTTTGCAGAAACATCTTCCGGAATACCCCCTCCATTATCCCAAATTTCGATGATGACATATTTTTCGAGGTTTTTGGTAGTCACTTCTAAGGTAGGTTGATAAGAAGCTTCGGAAGCTTTTTTACGTTTGTTGACTGAGTAGAAGGCATTATTGAGTAAATTGAGAAATACTCGACTTAATTCTTGAGGAGAAACAATGATCTTAGGTAAATCCAGTTGATAATGTTTTTTAATTTTTAATGTAAACGAAGAGTCTTTGGCTTTCATTCCGTGAAAGGCGAGATCGACATATTCATCTAAAAGTTTATTGATGTCAGTCTCAGTTTTTTCTCCGGGAACAGCTCTAGAATGTTGTAGCATATTATGAACAATACTGTCGGCTCTTTTACCATGCTTATAAATTTTTTCAAGATTCGTTTGAAGTGTGGTTAATTCTTCCTTAAATTCTTCATTAATTTCTGTCGGAATTAAAGAGCCGATTTTATCTAAATTTGTACTTAAATTTTTTTGAATGTCAAAACTTAATTCTGTAAAATTATTTACAAAATTTAAAGGATTTTTGATTTCATGCGCAATTCCTGCTGTTAAAGCTCCTAATGAAGCTAATTTTTCTTGAATAAGCATGCGATTTTGAGTTTCTTTTAACTCCTCTATCTTTTGGTTAAGCTGAGTATTCTTGTTCTCCACTTCTTTAGTCCGTTCGGCCACCAAATTATCCAGATTTTGAATCAGATCATCGAGCTGGGAAGCCATTTCGTTAAAGGACTCTCCTAATTTACCGATTTCATTATGAAACGGAAGATCAATGCGTTGGGAAAGGTCGCCTGCAGACATCAATTTTGTTTTTTTAATCAATAATAGAATAGGATTAGAAATTTTCCGAGCGACATACGTACCTATGAGGATAACGATTATTGTTGTCACTGTCAATAAAATCCAAGCAAGATATTTGAGAATATCAACCGTCCTTAATAATTCATTTTGGTCAATTTTCGTAATCACAGCCCAATTCGTGTAAGGGTTAAACTTTTTCCCGACAGCAATTGTGTCTTTACCTAGATAATCTTGGACATATTCAATTGATGGTGTTCCATTCAAAACCTGGACCATAAATTTTCCAAAACTACTATCCGGACTAAGCCGGTAAATATGCGGGTAGGTTTCTTTTTCTGTAAATGAAGAAAAAATGACTAATTCAGAATTTAGATCAAAGGCAATCATTGTTTCGCCGGTATTACCAATTCCCTCGAAGTTTTGCAATAATTGATAGATGATCGAGTTTTTGATTTGAAAAATCAATACTCCAAAAAGTTTGTTATTTTTACCTGTTAGGGGAGTGGAAATAAAAAGCGAAGGAGTACTATTTTCGGTAAAAAAAGTCATCGGCGAAAGTTGAGGTTTCATTGTGGCTTTTGTTCGTGCAAAAAGCTCTGAAAATACTACTTGTTTCGGATCCGGAGGTGTCAGTAACGATCCGACGGGAAGCAAAGCGGAATTCAAAGATAAAACAACAGTTCCATCATCGTCGACAAGAATGAAATTTCGATAGTTAAGTGATTTCGTCCGCTCTTCGAGCTGAGGCTGTAGTTTTCCAAGCTCCTCTTGATATTCCACGGAATGTTTTCCATATTTTTTTAGGATGAAATCTAGCGATTCTTCGGCTTCAGCTTGTATTAATTCTTTAGCTAAAATTCCGGCGCTCCTTTCTTTTTCAGCAAAAAAAGCATTTAGTAAATGAATTTGTTTAAGTGCCGTGACATGTAAATGTTTTTCAGCTTCTTTCAAAATAATATTTTTTGAAATATAAAAAGTGATAAACGTCATCCAAATAACAGGAATTAATGAAATCAGGAGAAACCAAAATATGAGCTGGAAACGCAAATTTTGATTATGAAAGAGTTCCTGAAGTTTTCTCATGTTTTTCCCTTAATTAAGACAAAAAGAGAAATAAAGATAATTTTTTTAAATTTCAAGAAAAAAACAATCTGTTCTTTCCGGAATACCCACACAAAAATTTGCGTGGGATGGCTTACTAGCTTTTTATTTATTAATTAATTTGCTATATTTGATTTCAGCTTAATAAAAAGGAAGTTAAGAATGGCAGATCGTCTGGTTGCTCGCATTGTGTCTATGGGATCCTATCTCCCGGATCGAGTGCTTTCTAATATCGATTTAGAAAAAATAGTAGAGACATCCGATGAGTGGATTTTTTCGCGGACAGGAATGCGTGAAAGGCGTTTAGCGGCTCCTGATGAATTTGCTTCCGATATGGGAGCAAAAGCCGCTCTTAAGGCTTTGGAAAACTCTCATGTATCTCCAAGTGAAGTGGAAATGATTATTGTTGCTACAATGAGTCCGGATTACATTTCACCTAGCACAGCCAATCTCATTCAAGCTAAAATCCGAGCAGACCGATCAGCTGCCATGGACATCCAAGCGGCATGCTCAGGCTTTTTATATGGATTATCTCTAGCTAAGGCTTATGTAGAATCTGGTATTTATAAAAATGTTTTAGTGATTGCCTCTGAAAAAATGTCGGCTTTTGTTGATTATAAAGACCGCTCTTCCTGTGTATTGTTTGGAGATGGAGCCGGGGCGGCTCTGGTTACTTCTAAGGTGAGGGGTTAGCCATTCAGACGATCTCTTTGGGAGCAGATGGACAGTTAGCTGATTTAATTATGATCCCTGCTGGTGGGGCGCGCTATCCTGCCTCAAGTGAAACAGTTGAGCAAAAACTTCATTTTTTTAAAATGTCCGGAAATGAAGTTTTTAAGCATGCCGTTAGACGCATGTCAATGGCAGCCCGAGATTGTTTAATTAAAGCTGATTTAACAGAATCGGATATCAGTTGGTTAATTCCTCATCAAGCAAATGCACGTATTATTTCTGCAATCGCTAAGCAATTTAATATTGAAGAGTACAAAGTTTATAAAAAAACTTTGCCGAAATATGGGAATACATCCGCCTCTAGTATTGCAATTGCTTTGGATGAGCTTCTTCAAGAGGAAACAATTAAGCCCGGCGAGCATCTTTTACTGGTGGCATTCGGAGGGGGTTTAACTTGGGGTGCTTCAATTCTTACTAAAATTTCAGGAGAATAAATGGATCAACCTACTCAAAAAATAGCTTTTCTCTTTCCGGGTCAAGGAGCTCAATATGTTGGAATGGCGCGCGATTTTGTGCAAAATTTTTCAGCTGCACGCTTGACTTTTGAAGAAGCCGATCAGCTTTTAAAACGAGATTTATCAAAAATTATATTAGAAGGCTCTGAGGATGAATTGACCCGAACCAAAAATAGTCAAACGGCCATTTTTGTGGCAAGCATGGCTATTTTTCGGGTAGTTAAGGGGCTATATGGTTTTCACCCTTTTGCTTGTGCAGGTTTGAGCCTAGGAGAATATACTGCCCTAACCGCCGCGGAGTGTATTGAGTTTAGAGATGCTCTGCCTTTAGTTCAATACCGGGGAGAATTTATGAATCAAGCTTGCGAATCCTTTCCTGGAAGAATGGCTGTAGTGACGGGATTAAGCAATGAAGTTGTAGAAGATTTAGTTGCAGGGCTCAATTTGCCCGATGATCTATGGATTGCGAATTATAATTGTCCCGGACAA
>Ga0105047_10012307_pt1 | contig 13791 bp, 9 predicted proteins | sample MAT04_FD_78384 | JGI IMG/M metagenome (GOLD analysis project Ga0105047, IMG submission 78384) | Freshwater microbial communities from Lake Fryxell liftoff mats and glacier meltwater in Antarctica - MAT-04 (megahit assembly) | ecosystem: Environmental > Aquatic > Freshwater > Ice > Liftoff...
CCGTCGTGCCGCAGGAACTGGCCACCGTGCGCGACGCTCGGGTGACGATCGCGGCCGATGTGTTGACGCGCGGCGACAACCGGCGCAAACGGGGCGAGGACCTGTTGCAGGGCCAGGCTGCGTTGCGGCAAGGCGAGTGGCTCGGTCCCGCGGCACTGGGGCTGATCGCCAGCCTGGGGCTGGCCGAGGTGTCGGTACGGCGCCGGCTCAAGGTGGCCTATTTCTCCACCGGCAACGAGATCCTGAGCCTGGGTGAGTCAGCCCGTCCCGGCGCGGTCTACGACAGCAACCGCTACACGGTGTTCGGCCTGCTCACGCGCATGGGCGTGCAGATGGTCGACATGGGTGTCGTACCCGACGAACCGGCGGCACTGGAGGCAGCTTTCCTCGCAGCAGCGCAACAGGCCGACGCGATCATCACCAGTGGTGGCGTCAGTGTCGGCGAGGCCGACTACACCAAGGCCATGATGCGCAAACTCGCCGGTTCGGCCGGCGGCGTCGCATTCTGGCGTATTGCGATGCGCCCGGGCCGGCCAATGGCGGTGGGCCGGATCGCTGCTGGCGTGCCCGGGCGGCCGCGCAGCGCGGTGTTGTTCGGCCTGCCCGGCAATCCGGTCGCGGTGATGGTGACCTTCCTGGCCTTTGTCCGCCCGGCGCTGCTGCGCATGATGGGCAGCCAGGCCAGCCCCACGCCGATGCTGCGCGCGCACAGCCTGGAGCCGATCCGCAAGAAGGCAGGCCGCACGGAATATCAGCGCGGCATCGTCAGTACCGGCGCCGACGGACGGCTGCAGGTATGCACGACCGGAAATCAGGGCTCCGGGGTGCTGAGTTCGATGGTGCAGGCCAACGGCCTGATCGTGCTGGCGCACGACCAGGGCAACGTCGCCGCAGGCGATGAGGTCGACGTGATGGTGTTCGACGGCGCGATCTGACGATCACGCCGCCGGTGTCGCCGGATGCAGGGCGGCAGCAGGGGAAGGTGCCGCATGGTCAGGCGCGGCATGCTCCGACGCGACTTCCTTCTTCGCGCCCGGCGCGTGACGGCGCGCCAGCAACGTGTACATCGTGGGCACGACGAAGATCGTCAGCAACGTGCCAAGGCTCATGCCGCCGACGATGACCCAGCCGATCTGGCGCCGGCTCTCGGCGCCGGCGCCACTGGCCAGCGCCAGCGGAATCGCACCCAGCACCATGGCACCGGTGGTCATCAGGATCGGGCGCAGCCGCTGCGTGGCGGACTTCTGGATCGCTGCCATCGTCTCCATGCCTTGCTCGCGCAGCTGGTTCGCAAACTCGACGATCAGAATGCCGTGTTTGGTGATCAGGCCCACCAGCGTGATCAACCCGATCTGGCTGAACACGTTCAAGGTGCCGCCGGACCACTGCAGCGCCAGCAACGCACCCGCCATCGACAGTGGCACGCTGAACAGGATCACGAACGGGTCGACGAAGCTCTCGAACTGCGCCGCCAGTACCAGGAAGATGAAGAACAGCGCCAGCACGAACACCAGCGTCAGCGAATCCGACGACTTGCGGAACTCACGGCTGATACCGTTGAGGTCCGTCGCGTAACCCGGCTTGAGCACCTTCTTTGCGGTCTGGTCCATGAAGTCCAGCGCCTCGCCCAAGGAGTAGTTCGGCGCCAGGTTGGCGGTGATCGAGGCCGAGCGGCGCTGCGCGAAGTGGTTGAGCTCGCGCGGCACTACCACCTCGCGGATGGTGACGAGCGCCGACAGCGGAATCATGGTGTCGTTGCGACCCCGCACGAAGATGCGCTCAATGTCCGACGGTGTGCCACGACCGGTATCCATGGTCTGCACGATCACGTCGTACTGCTCGCCGTCGCGCTTGAACCGGGTCACGATACGACCGCCCAGCATGGTCTCGACCGCCCGCGCGATCGCATCGACGCCGACGCCGTTGTCGGCCGCGCGCTCACGATCCACCTCGAGTTTGATCTCGGGCTTGTTCAGGCGCAGGTCGGTGTCGACCTGCGCGAAACCGGGGTTCTTGGCCAGTTCATCCTGAAATGCGCGCACCACCTGTGACAGGTTCTGGTAACTTTCGGAGGTGATGATGACGTAGTTGATGGGCCGCTGGGTGAAACCCTGGCCCAGCGACGGCGGCGTGATCGGGAACGCGCTGACGCCGGTCAGACCCGCGATCCGCGGGGTCATCTCGCGCGCCATCTCCTGCGTGGTCCGTTTGCGCTCCTCCCACGGCACGGTGCGAAAAAAGATGTTGCCCTGAGCCACGGTCGGGTTGCCGATGGTGGCGAACACCCGGTCGAACTCGGGAAAACTCTCGCCGATACGTTCGATTGCGGTGGCGTATCGGTTCGTGTACTCCAGCGTCGCGCCGTCCGGCCCGTTAACCTGCGCCAGCACCACGCCCCGATCCTCGACCGGCGCGAGCTCACGCTTGATGTCGCCCAACACCGACCAGGACACGACGCCACTGCCAATGGCCACCAGCACGATCAGCCAGCGCACCTTCAGCGTCCAGCCCAGCAAGCGCGTGTAGCCGCGGGTCAGGGCCTGCAGTCCACGCCCCATGCCGCGGTCGAAAAGGCCGGGTTTGGGGTTGTGCTTGAGCAGCAGCGAACACATCATCGGAGATAGCGTGAGCGCGACGACGCCGGAGACAACGACTGCGCCGGCCAGTGCGAGGGCGAACTCGGTGAACAGCCGACCCGTGCGACCGGGCGCGAAAGCAAGAGGCGCATAAACGGCGACCAGCGTCATCGTCATCGCGACAATCGCGAAACCCACCTCGCGCGCACCGCGGATCGCGGCCTGAAAAGGGGTCAGACCCTCCTCGATATGGCGGTAGATGTTCTCCAGCATCACGATCGCATCGTCGACCACCAGGCCGATCGCCAGCACCAGCGCCAGCAGCGTCAATGTGTTGATGCTGAACCCCGCCAGCGCCATCAACGCAAAGGTACCAATCAGCGACACCGGAATCGTCAGCAGCGGAATGATGGACGCGCGCAAGGTGCGCAGAAAAACGAAGATCACCAGCGCCACCAGCACCACCGCCTCTGCGATGGTGGTGTAGACCGCCTTGACGGAGCGGTCGATGAACACCGAGTTGTCGTTCGCGACCTCGATCCGCACGCCTGCCGGCAGGTCGGCTCGCACCTTGTCAAGCAAGGCATAGACACCGGCCGACAACTCCAGCGGATTGGCCGTGGCTTGCCGCACCACACCCAGCGCCACGGAGTCGCGGCCATTGAGCCGCACGCTGGAGCGCTCCTCGGACGCACCGGTCTGGACCCGGGCGACATCGGCGATGCGGATCGGGAAACCGTTCACCGTGCGGATCACGACCTGGCGGAACTCGGCCGGACGCTGCAGGTCGGTTGCCGCGGTCACGTTGAACTCTCGCTGCCGGCTTTCGATACGCCCGGCTGGCACCTCGAGGTTGGAGCGGCGCAACGCGTCCTCGACATCCTGCACTGTCAACCGGTAGGCCGCAAGCTTGTCCGGATCCAGCCCAATACGCATCGCCAGCTTGCGTTCACCAAAGATGTTGACGTCGGCAGCGCCCGGCGCGGTCTGCAGCACCGGCTTGACCAGCTGGTTGGCCATGTCGGTCAACTGCAGCGCGGTGTGCGTGTCCGAGCTCAGCGCCAGGAACACCACCGGGAAAGACTCGGCCTCGACCTTCGAGATGACCGGCTCGTCGATGCCCTGTGGCAGGCGCTGGCGTACCCGCGACACCTTGTCACGCACGTCCGCCGCCGCCGCATCGGGGTCACGGCTGAGCGCAAAGCGAACCGTGATCAGGCTGCGCTCCTGCCGACTGATCGAGGTGATGACGTCCACGCCCTCGATGCCGGCGAGCGAGTCTTCCAGCACCTTGGTGACCTGCCCTTCGATCACCTCGCTCGAGGCACCACCGAATCGGGTCTGCACGCTCACGACCGGCTCGTCAATCTTGGGATACTCGCGTACCGTCAGGCGGTTGAACGACACCGCGCCGATCAGGACGATCAACAGCGACAACACGGTCGCAAAAACCGGGCGACGAATGGAAGTTTCTGCCAGCTGCATGGGATGGCTTCGTCTGCGTCAGTTGGCGGCCGAGGCCAGCGGCGCACCCGTCAGGGCGCCGGAGGCACCACCGGCCGGGGCACTCGCCGCGCCAGCCGGACCTGGCGCACCGCCGCGCTGCGACGGCGGCCGGCCCAGTTCGACGACGCGAAGCGCAGTGCCATCGCGCTGCAGGCGTTGCTGGCCTGCCACGACAACAGTCTCGCCTTCCAACAGTCCCTCGACTATCTCCACCCTGCCAAGTTGTCGCACGCCCAGCTTGACCTCCTGGCGCAAGGACACCAGCTTGGTGTCCGGCGGGATCGGTCGGTCCGCTGGCACCACGACCTGCGACGGATCGACCACCTTGATGACGAACTGGCGACCGCCTTGGGGCACGATGGCCTCCTCCGGCACGACGATGGCCTGATCCTTGATCGCAAAGACCGTGGTCACGCGGGCGAACATGCCGGGTCGCAGTGGCGCCAGGATGCCACCCGCGCCGCCGCGCGCGCCCGCGCCGGCCTGCTGCCCAGTCGGCCGCGCGGCCGAAGTCTGTGCGATAGCAGCATCGCGCACACCGGCGCAGGTCGCCAGCTCGGGCGACGCACGCGTGCCGGCCGCCGCCAACTCCGGTGCTGCCGCCGCATCACGCCCACCGGCAGCCGCCCCGGCTCCAGGGGCACGCCCGGTTGCCGCCCCTGCTGCCGACGCGCCAGCAGCACCCGGTGGTCGCGCAGCCGGACCAGCAGCGCCGCCCGCGCCACCAGGCTTGCCAGCTGCCGCTGCACCAGCCCCACCGGGAGCTACTGGCCCACCCGGCCTGCCACCCCCCTGCTGAAGCGCCTCGCCCATGGTATTGGGAAGTACAGCACGCACACCGACCGAGCGCCCATTGACGTCGAGCAGCGGATCGATGGCCTCGATCGTGGCCTTGAACATGCGGCCCGGGAACGCGTCGAGTTGCAATTGCACACTTTGGCGCGGCCGCAGCTTGCCCTGGAAGCGCTCGGGCAAGCGGAAATCGGCGTACATGCTGCTGAGGTCTTCCAGGTTCACCAGGTCGGCGCCATCCTTGACAAAATCACCCAGGTTCACATTGCGGATACCGACCGTGCCGTCAAACGGCGCCAGGATCGCCATGCGCGACCAGCGCGCACACGCCAGCGCCAGTTGGGCCTCTGCCACCTGCAGATTCGCATTACTCTCTTCGAGCACCCGCTGCGCAACGAAATTCTGCGCCACCAGTTCCTGGTTGCGTCTGAAGTTGGCCTGCGCGATCGACATCTGGGCTTGCGCCTGTTTGATCTCGGCGCGCTGCAGCGTATCGTCAAGCTGCACCAGCACCTGACCCTTGCGCACGGCCGAGCCATCGGCAAAACCGATCTCGCGTACCCGGCCCGCGACCTCCGGTCGCAGCATCACGCTCTGGCGCGACCGCAGAGTGCCTACCGACTGGGCATCGTCCTGCAGCCGGGCGCGCTCGGCCTTGGCCACCTCGACACCGGCGGCGCGCGGCGCCGCGGCCGCGCTGCCTGGGCTCGCGGCAGCACCGCCCGGGCCCGGGGCTGCAGGCACGGCCTGCGGTACACCCGTCTGAGCCGTGATTTCCGTCGGTCCCTGGGGCCGGGCCTGGTACCACCAGGCTCCCGCCGAGGCCGCGGCAATTCCCGCGACGGCGACGACCGAATAGATTGCCCTTGAAGCCATGGGTGGATATACCCCGGTTGGTTGGTTGACAGAAACAGAATGCGCCGGCGAATGTACCAGTGCCGCCAGGTTTCCGGTTATCCGGCCGGTAATGCACCGCAGCCCCGGATGGCCTCGGTCGCGCCTACACCACGTCCGCCTGCCAGTGCCAGCACGACGCCCCGGTTGGCCAGGTTATCGGCGCGCTCGTTGCCGGGGTCTCCGGAATGCCCCTTGACCCAGCGCCAGTCGATCCGATGCCCACCACCGAACACGGCCGCATCGAGGCGCTTCCACAGATCAACATTCTTGACTTCCTGTTTGCTCGACGTTCGCCAGTTCCGTGCCTTCCAGCCGGAGATCCACTCTGTGATGCCCTTGCGCACATATTCGCTGTCCAGGAACAAGATGACATGGCACGGTCGCCTCAAGGCCGTCAGAGCCTCGATCACCGCCGTCAGTTCCATCCTGTTATTGGTGGTCGACAACTCCCCGCCGAACAATTCTTTTTCGACGCCGGCGGACATCAACACGGCGCCCCATCCACCCGGGCCGGGGTTGCCCTTGCAGGCGCCATCGGTATATATCTGTATCTGGTTCATCTCTCGCTCTTGCATTCGTGTCCGTCGCCGCGCAGGACGCACGGCACCGATACTGGCGGGGCGACGCGCGGCGACGCATGGGGGTGTCGGTTGGCAATCGACACCGGTGCCGCGCCGTGCGCCTTGGCCGCCTTCCACGCCGGTCCGAGCAGGCGCATGCCTCGCACCCGTTTGGTTGCGACCAGGAAGTAGACAGCACCGAAGATCGGCCACCAACGCGCACCGGCCCGGTCCATCCACTGAAACCGCTCGAGCCAGCGGGCATCGGTCACGGCCGGGCGGTAACAGCCAAACTGCCCCGACTCGACTTCGAAACTGAGCAGCCGTAACCAGTCGCGCAAACGCCAGTATCCGATGAACTCGCCCTCGCCCGGAAGGTACAGATCGCCAAATCCCAACCGCCGGTACAGGTGCGCACGTCTCTGGCGCAGCCCCCACAGACTCACGGGGTTGATGCCACAGATGACCACCCGCCCTTCGGGCACCAGCACACGCTCGACCTCGCGCAAGGTGGCATGCGGGTCCGGATGCAGTTCAAGCGCATGCGGCAGGACAACCAGGTCCAGGCTGTTCGCCGGAAACGGCAAGGCCGAAAAATCGCAGGCCAGCGCCACGCTCTGCCCTGCGTCGGCACGTTGACCACGGGCCGCGGTCGTGTTACCGTGCGCCGGCTGTGGCCGAGTTTGGACAGGCGGCTCAGTGCATGCGCGACCATCGGAGGCCAACCAGCGATGCGGCATCCGGTTGGCGCGCAAGGCTTCGAGGGCGGGCAACCCGAGCTGCAGCGCATGAAAGCCGAAGATGTCCGCCACCACCCGGTCCAGCTGCTGGAGTTCCCAGTCGAGCATGTAGCGGCCACGTGCGGTCTGGAACCAGTCCTGCAAACCTATAATTTGGCGGTCCATGAATGTGAATCTGCGTCCAGCGCCCTGCTACAGCGGCATCGAAAGAATGCACCCCGGCGGTGCCGCGACGGATGCAGCGTCACATGCAATGCTGCATGCCCAACGGATGGCTGCCCCGCGCCCGCATTGGAACCTTTCCATTCTAGTCAGGTCGACATGCGCGCCGGATGCGGTGCGGCAATGGGCACCACTTCCCCGAGCTGGCGACGGTTCGCCACGACACATCAGGAGCATTCGATGACGAACGGCAACCGACTCGCGCTTGCAGCCCTGGTTATTTTTCTTGGTGGATGCGCGGCAACGGGTCCGACACCAGTCGCCATCGCCCCCGCGATCACCCCCGCCATCACCCCCGCAATGGCCGCGGCGGTTACCACCGCCACTGGCAACCTCGGCGCCGAAACCACCCCGGGCGTTCCGTCGAGCGCGATCCCGGCCAGCCTTTCAAACCCGGCGGGCGCAGCAACCCGGGCACGCGTGGCCGTCGTGCCCCCGATTTTTCCGACCGGCCCTCTGACACCCTTGGCAGCGAACAACGCCAATCCCCACGTGGTTGCCACACTGACGCCTCCCGCTGACCTGTGGGAACGCATCCGTCGCGGTTATGCCATGCCTGATCTGAGCAACGACCTGGTAAGCGATCGCGAACGCTGGTATGCGAGCCGGCCGGACTACATCGAGCGCATGACCGAACGTTCGAGCAAATACCTGTTCCATATCGTTGAGGAGCTCGAACGGCGCAACATGCCGACCGAACTGGCGTTGTTGCCGTTCATCGAAAGCGCGTTCAATCCGCAGGCCGTGTCGAGCGCCAAAGCTGCGGGCATGTGGCAGTTCATGCCGGCAACCGGCAAGCACTTCGAGCTCAAGCAGAATGCATTCCGTGACGATCGGCGCGATGTGCTGGCCTCTACCCGCGCCGCGCTCGACTATCTGCAGAAGCTCCATCGCATGTTTGGTGACTGGCACCTGGCGCTGGCGGCCTACAACTGGGGTCAAGGCAGCGTCGGCCGGGCGATCGAGAGGAACCGAAAAGCCGGGCTGGGCACCGGATACGAAGACCTGAAGATGCCGGCCGAGACGCGTATGTATGTGCCCAAGCTGCAGGCAGTCAAGAACATCGTGCTCGATCCGCGCAAGCTGAATACGGTTTTGCCGGTGATCGAAAACCATCCCTACTTCCAGTCGGTGGAGATCACCCGCGACATCGACGTGGCGATGGCGGCCAAGCTGGCCAACGTCGCGCTGGACGACTTCAAGGCGCTCAATCCTTCGGCGCACAGGCCGGTCATCCTGGCCGCCGGTACGCCGCAGATTCTTCTACCTTGGGACAACGCAGCGACCTTTCGCGCCAACCTGCAGGCCAGCGCCGACCGCCAGCTCGCGAGCTGGACCGCCTGGCAGGCGCCCTCGACGATGCGTCCGGCCGACGTGGCCCACAAGGTCGGCATGACGGAGTCGGACTTGCGTGCCGTAAATCAGATTCCCAACGGCATGGTCATCAAGGCTGGATCCACGGTTCTGGTGCGCCGATCGGCCCAGGTGCGCGAGGACGTGGCCGAGGCGATTGCCGACAACGCCCAGCTCACGCTCGGTCGCCAGCTGCTGCAGGTGCGCCAGATCGTGCGCGCTGGCAAGAATGACAATGTCGCCAAACTGGCACGCCGCCACAAGGTCGCAGCCAGCAGCGTCGCCGAATGGAACAAGCTGACCCCTTCATCGGCGCTCAAGCAAGGCCAGCGCGTCACCGTGTACCTGCCGGCCCGTTCCAATGCCGCCTCATCCGCGGTGAGGAGTGCATCGACCCGGGCCACCGCCGCGCGCAGCAAGCAAAAACCAGTCAAAGTGGCGCGCGACTGATAGGGACGGCGCGGGGGCGCCGGCAGGCCCTCCCTGATGCTGGCGTCTGTCAACGCTCCTGCAGCCCGACAGGCGCCTAGGCGCGAAACCTCTCTTTTGCCTTGCGGGCGAAGTTGTTGGTATAGACGCGCCCCAGATCGATCTTGTCGGGCACCAGCGCCGGGGCCAGGCGTGCAAGTGCCTGCAGGGCGGTCCTGGCGCCCTCGTCAGGAATCAGCCCGTCAAGCGCAATCGACTCCCGGATCTTGCCAAAAGAAGCCAGGTACAAGGCGCGGTCTCCCAGCAGATAAGCCTCCGGTACCGCCTTGATCAGGTCGCTGGGACCGGCCGTCTGCAGCCACTTGAGGGCATGCACGACGGCGTGCGTCAGTGCCTGCATCGTATTGCCATGGTTTTGTAGCGCCTGCGCCGGCGCAAACAGGCAGGTTGAGGGCATCGCGCTGCCGAACAGCTCCACGGAACCCTTGAGCGAACGGGTGTCGGCGATGACGCGGATATCGCCTTTTTGTTCGAGCATCGTGATCACCGGCTCCATGTGCGCGATCGCATCCGCGCCAGCATGACGAACCGACTGCAAGGCCGCGCCGGTGCTGCTGGCCTCGACCCACTGCACATCCCGCAGTGTCAGCCCGGAACGCGCCAGCACCAGGGCCGCCACCAGTTGCGCGGACGACCCGGGCGCCGCCAGCGCGATCTTGCGGCCTTTGAGATCAGCCACGCGCTCGATGGCCGGCATGGAACGGGTCGATACACCGAACGCAATCTGCGGAGCCCTTGCGAGCAGGACGAAGGCCTGCAGCAGGTGTTTGCGCGCGGCCGGCTCGAACAGGCTCTCGAACGCGCCGCAGGCGACGTCAGCTGCCCCCTCCATCACCGACTGCTGTGCCCGCTGTCCATTTCCCAGGTCCAGGAGCTCGATCTCCAGTCCCTCGGCGGCAAAGAAGTTCAGTCTCTCGGCAACGGTCAGTGGCAGATATTGCAGCGACGCTTTCGCACCCACTGCGATGACCAGCTTGCTCTTCTCCAAACGGGCGGCTGACTGAGCGCGAGCCGGGCGAACGCCGAGCGCAGCTGCCGCTGCGCCCAACACGATGGACCGCCGAACATTGCGCCGATAAGACACACCCACATCCCTGAAATTTGTCGTTGCGCCAAGAGTAACAAAGGTGACGCATAGCCGCATCGGGAACTTCCCGAACGGGTTACTACGTAAGGGAAAACACCGCGCGACACAGGCGCGTCGGTGCCTTGGAGCGTGAGAGGCAATCGATTGAGCCCACGATGGGGCGCCCAAGGGTGGCGGGCAAGACCCCGCGCATGGCCGTATCCCCCAACAGGAGCTGTTTGCAGGGTTTTGCGTGGGCTCAAGCGATTGCCTCTCACGCTCTCAGCCCCTGCCAGCCATCAGGATCGCGATATTGACCGCCAGCGCCGCTGTCCACACCACCGTGCGCAGAGCCGCAATATCAGCCACGTAAAGCCCGATGTAGAGCATGCGCAGCAGCACGTATATCGCGGCCAGCAGGTCAACGTAGGCCGGATCGGCGCCCAGCTGCAGCGCGATCACCACGGCACCGATGAAAAACGGTAACGCCTCGAAGCTGTTGGCCTGGGCGGCATTGGCACGCGCGCGCCAGGCCGTTTGACGTGCCAACCAACCCCGCGGGTCGGCATTGTCGAACCCGCCTTCGCTGCGCCGCTTTCCGAAGCTGCCGAACTTGGCGATACCAGCGCACACGATGGGCAACAGGCTGGCGACCAGCACACACCAGTGAGCGAGACTGAAAACCATGCGATGACTCCTTGATGTGTCTTGGACCCTAGCGCCGGTCGACCAGCGCATGCGCGATCGTGCCCAGATCCACGTATTCGAGTTCACTGCCCACCGGCACGCCGCGCGCAAGCCGTGTGACCCGCAGGCCTCGTGACCGCAGGCCTTCGCTGATCACATGGGCAGTGGCCTCGCCTTCGGCGGTGAAGTTGGTGGCCAGGATGACTTCCTCGAGCGAGCCGTCGGTGGCGCGCTCGAACAGCTTGCCCAGGCCGATATCACGCGGACCGATGCCGTCGAGCGGATTGAGCTTGCCCATCAGCACGAAGTACAGGCCGCGGTACGCGCCAGTTCGCTCGACAGCGGACTGGTCAGCCGGCGTCTCGACGACGCACAGGCGCGTCGTATCCCGTCGCGGGTCCAGACAGGTATGGCACCACTGCGCCTGCGTGAAGGTATGGCAGCGCTCGCAATGGCGTACCGCATCGCAGGCATGGGCCAGCGCCACGGACAAGCTGCGTGCCCCGGCGCGGTCATGTTGAAGCAGGTGGTAGGCCATGCGCGATGCCGACTTCACGCCCACGCCTGGCAGGCGTCGCAAGGCCTGGATCAGGCCCTCGAGCGCATTCGAGTCGGGCACTATCAGAACGGCAGCTTCATGCCGCCGGGCAGACCCGGCATGCCGGCGGTGAGTTTCCCCATCTTCTCGGCGCTGGTTTCCTCCGCCTTGCGCACCGCCGCATTGAACGCGGCGGCAACCAGATCTTCGAGCATGTCCTTGTCATCGGCGAGCAGACTGGGGTCGATCGTGACCCTGCGCACATCATGCTTGCAGGTCATCACCACTTTCACCAGACCGGCGCCCGACTCACCCGTCACCTCGATGGTCGCGAGTTCGTCCTGCGCCTTCTTCATGTTGTCCTGCATGGCCTGGGCCTGCTTCATCAGGCCTGCGAGTTGTCCTTTGTTGAACATGGTGTCGTTCCTTTGGTTGTTGGTGTGAGATCACACCGCCGCATGGCGCAAGCCTGCGGCAGTCTCGATCAAAGAGGTCTGATACTGCCAGCGACGATTTTCGCTCCAAAGTCGCGCATCATCGTCTGCACGAACGGATCGTCGAAGATGAGCTGCTCTGCTGCCAGTTGGCGCTCAGCCGCCGCAGCCGCCCAGCGGCGAGCCGGACTGTCGGTGACACGACCGATTTCCACTAGCAGCGTCACCGGATGGCCAGCCGCCTGCAAAGCCGCCGTGAGCCGCTCGCGGCTGCCCGGCTGCTGCAATGCCTCGCGCTCCACCTTCAGTACCCACTGATCGGTGTCGCGACCCACGAGTTGCGACTGCAGGGCCAGCTCCCGCGCCAATGCAGTGACCGACTGTTGTTCAACCAATTGCCCGACCGTGTCGAACCAGAAATCCCCTTCCTCGGTCGGCACCAGGGTCGGCAACGCATGGTCCGGCTTCAACGGGTCGCTGCGCGCATTGGACTGTATCCGCACGGGTACCGCCACCACCTGATCGTCCGCGGCCGGTGGCGGCTCCATGCCTTTTCTCGATGGCGGCCCGCCCTGCACGACTGACAGGCGCCGCCCCGGCGGTGCCTGCCGTTGCGGCGCATCCGCCAACGCGGATGTGCGTTCGGTGGAAGCCGGCGAAACGGTCTGTACGCGCTGCGCTGCTGGCTTCATGGCGGCGGTCTCGGGTACAGGCGACACATCGGGCTGTGGCACGGCGTCCGGCGCGATGGGAGCAGGGTCAGATACATGAACAGGTGCAGGCGGCGAAGCGGCTGTCTGCCCTTCATTCAGAGTTTTTTTTTCCTGCGCAGACGGACGCTGCGATACCGGCTTGAACGCCAACAGACGCAGCAACACCATCGTCAGCGCCGCGTATTCGTCCGGCGCCAGGCCCAGTTCGGTGCCACCATGCAGGCACATGCTGTAGAGCAGTTGGGTTTCATCAGCCGGCATCAGTGTAGCCAGGCGCGCCGACTCCATCGCCTCCGGGTCGGCATCATCCACCGTGTCCGGCACGGCCTGGTGCACCGCCATCTGCTGCAACACGGCACTCATCTCCTCCAGCACCGACGCAGGACTCAGGCCGTTGACGCGCAACCGCTCCACCGTCTCCACCACGACCTTGCCGTCGCCCTGCGCCAGGGCCTCGATCAGCCGCAGAACATGGCTGCGATCGACACTGCCCAGCATCTGCCGCACCGTCTCTTCCGACAACCGGCCGGCACCGAAAGCGATGGCCTGATCGGTCAACGACAGGGCGTCGCGCATCGAGCCCCGCGCAGCACGCGACAGCAGCCGCAGCGACTGTGCATCCGCGTTGACAGACTCGGCGTCCAGCACCCGTGTCAGGTGTTCCCGCACCGTCTCGGGCGCCATCGGCCGCAGGTTGAACTGCAGGCAACGCGACAACACGGTGACCGGCACCTTCTGCGGGTCGGTCGTCGCCAGCACGAACTTGAGGTATTCCGGCGGCTCCTCCAGCGTCTTGAGCATGGCGTTGAATGCCGGCGTCGTCAACATATGCACTTCATCAATCATGAAGACCTTGAAGCGGCCCTGCACCGGCTTGTAAACCGCCTGCTCGAGCAGCGTTTGCACATCGTCGATACCGCGATTGGACGCCGCGTCCAGCTCGGTGTAGTCGATGAACCGGCCTGCATCGATATCCTTGCAGGCCTGGCATACGCCGCACGGCTGAGACGTGATGCCGCCGTTGCCGTCGGCACCCAGGCAATTGAGCGACTTGGCCAGGATGCGGGCCACGGTCGTCTTGCCCACGCCACGGGTACCCGTGAAAAGGTAGGCATGGTGCAGACGCTGCGAGTCCAGCGCATTGGTCAAGGCACGCACCACATGGTCCTGCCCCACCATCTCGCCGAAATGTTTCGGCCGGTACTTGCGGGCTAACAC
>Ga0105047_10012309_pt1 | contig 13790 bp, 7 predicted proteins | sample MAT04_FD_78384 | JGI IMG/M metagenome (GOLD analysis project Ga0105047, IMG submission 78384) | Freshwater microbial communities from Lake Fryxell liftoff mats and glacier meltwater in Antarctica - MAT-04 (megahit assembly) | ecosystem: Environmental > Aquatic > Freshwater > Ice > Liftoff...
AGCAGCTGCCAGCCGTGACCGGCGTCGATGAAGATGCGCTGGCCGTGGGCGCGGAACTGGCCCAAGGCGCCGCGCACCGTCGAGAGGAACTGGTTGATGCCGACATGGCCCTGCGTCACCAGCGAATGGAAGACACCGGCCATCCACACCGTCGAGGTCAGGGTGGTCTCGTCGGGCACGGCGTGGTGGCCGCTGCGCAGCAGGTGGCCGTGCGGCCGCATCACCGCCGCCTCCTTGGCGCGCAGCACCACGTGTGCGCTGTCGTCGTGGAAAAAGGACAGCAGGGTGCCCGCGGCGTCGTGTTCGGCGTGGCGCTGCGCGCCGGGGAAGAGGCGGGTGAGCGCGTCGGCCGTGAGGTCCTGCACCGCCAGCAGCGGCGCGCTGGCGAAGAGCGACGGCGCAGGCCGCGGCCGTAGCGCGGGGGCCGCCGCTGCCGCCGGGCCCAGCGCCAGCGGCTGCGCTTCGGGCAGGTGCAAGGCGGTGTCCGCCCTGGCGAGGTCGGCGGCGGAGGTGGCCGCCGGATGGTCGGCCAGGGCCAGGCCGAAGCTGCCGAAGAGCCCGCTGGCGCCCGGTGCGAGCGCCTGCGCCGCGTGCTGCAGCGCCAGCAGCGCGTGTTCGTGCTGCAGCCGCGTGCCGGGCAGGCCCTGCTGCAGCGCGAGCGGCGCGGCGCCGTTGCGCTGCGCCAGGCCCAGCAGCTGCAGTGCGTCGGTGGCGTAGCTGTCGGCCTGCTGCAGCGCGCCGCACAGCAGCCACGGAAAACGCCCGGCCACCGGCTGGTTCTGGCGCGCGGCCAGCAGCACACCGTGCTTGGCATGCTGCAGCGGCGACAGGTCGAGGTAGTGGCTGACGTAGTACTCGTTGAGGCGGATGGCGCCCAGCGGCGCCAGGCCCACGTCCTGCACCGTCAGCAGGTCAACCCGCTGCGGCGTGGCGCCGGTGTTGTGCACGTCGAGGTGCCAGAACCAGGCGGCGGCGACGGCCGCCACGCGCAGCTGCAGCTGCAGCGCCAGCCCCTGCCAGACACCAACGGCCGCCCAGGCGACGGCGCCGCCGCTTTCGCGCGGCTGCAGCGGCGAGTTCGGCCCCAGCAGCGGCACGGCCTGCACGCCGGCCGCGCCGTGCAGCCGCAGCCACAGGTTGGCCGGGCCGCCTTCCATCAGGTTGGCGGGGAAGAGGTTCAGCATCACGCCATGGGCCTGCAGGCGCAGCAGTGCACCGTGGGGCAGCAGGTCGATCTGCAGCGCGGAGGGGTCGGGGGTCGGGTTCACGGCTCGGGGGCAATTCGGGTACGGCGTTGGGCCATCAGCCAGGGCACCAGCGCGGGGTCGTCGTAGGCAGGTGTCCAGGCGTCGTGGCCGACACCCGGGTAGACGGTGAAAGTGACCGTGCCGCCACAGGCGCGCAGGGCGTCGACGCAGGCCTGCTGGCGGGCCAGCGGCACCACCGTGTCGGCAGCGCCGTGGTAGGCGCGTACCGGCACCCGGCGTGCGCGGCAGACGGTGGCCGGGTCGCCATGGCCGCAGACGGGCGCGATGGCGGCCAGGTCGTCGGGATAGGCCGCGGCCCAGCGCCAGACACCGTGGCCGCCGCGGCTCAGCCCGGTGGCGGTGGTGCGTTGTGCATCGATGCGCCAGGCCGCTTGCAGTGCGCCGAGCAGCGCGTGCAGCGTCGGCAGGTGCCAGTCGGCATCGGCCTCGAGCAGTGGCGAGCAGAGGATGAAGGGGTAGTCGCGCCCGGCCGCGGCGTGTTTCGGCGGGCCGTGCACCTTCACGCGCTCGAGATCGTCGCCACGCTCGCCCGAGCCGTGCAGGAAGACGACCAGCGGCCAGGTGCGGCTGTCGTCGCTGTAACCACGGGGCAGGTGCAGCCAGGCACGCAGCGGCGTGGTGCGGCCGGCCAGGTTCAGCGTGATGGCGTCCTGGCGTGGGGCAGAGGGCGTGTGGGCGCAGGCGGACATGAAAAGCGGTGTGGCAAGCAGGGTGCGGCGGGTGAGTGGGTGGCCGGGCAGGGTCATTCGCGCAGCAGTTCGATCTGCAGCGGCGGCGCTGGCAGCGCCAGCTCGCGGCCCTGCCAGGCCAGCGCGCGGCCCTGGTGCAACGCACGTGGCAGCATCAGACCCTCGGGCCAGCGCAGCCGGGCACCGCCGTCCAGGCCGCTCATTTTCGAAGCCAGCTCCAGCAGCCAGCCGGCGGGTGTGCGCCGCAGCGACCAGTCCAGCCGGCCATAGGGCGTGGACAGCCCGCGCAGCACGACATCGCCCTGCAGCAGCCACGCGGCCTTCAGCCCGGCGCCGAGCACCAGCGTGTGGTCGCGTTCGTCGTCGTAGGCCAGCAGGTCGAGCGCGCTGCGGATGTAGTCCGACGAGACCCAGGCGTGCGGCATGTCGCCCAGGAAGCGCAGTTCGCGCGCATCGGGCAGCACCACCTCGGCCCACTGGTTCCAGCCGGCGGGGCGCTGGTCCTTGAAGAAGAAGTCGAGCATCGCGTGGGCGCGCGCCGGCTGGCCCAGGCGGGCCAGCGCGCCGACGGTGCGCAGTTCGTAGGGTGTGTAGTCCTTGTACGCGCGCCGGCCTTCGCTGCGTGCGCTCATCTCCTGCCAGTAGCGCTCGAAGGTGGCGTCCAGCCGCGCACGCGGCAGGGCGGCCTGGGCCGGGTTCAGCGCCATCGTCGTCGACGTGGCGTCGAAGTCACCGCGGTCGGCGGCGCCGGCGATGAACGCGATATTCCAGTGTTGCGCGGTGGCCTCGATGGACGCGGCGAGTTCACGCTCGAACCCGTCGCGCCAGCCAGCCCAGCGTGCGGCCTCGACGGCGTGGCCGCCGCGCTGCGCCAACTGCACCGCATCCTTGTAGCCGCGCAGGGCCCAGAAGTCGTCCCAGTACGAATAGGCCGGCTTGTCCGAGTAGCCCTCGTGGCTGATCGAAGGCGGCATCAGGCCGAAGAGGTGGGCGCGTCCCGGCGCCTGGTTGGCGGCCGTGCGCTCGCTCTGGCGCAGCGCTTCCATCCAGGCCGTGACACGCTGCACCGTGGGCCAGTGCTTTTCGGCCCACGCGCCACCGTCGATCTGGCCGGTGTGGCGCAGCACCTCGGCCACGGCGTAGAGGTACTGGCCGTGGCTGTCGTTTTCGACCACCGGATCGGCGCCGCGCTGGTCGACGCAGCACGGCACCTTGCCGCTGGCGAAGACGTGGCCGGCGTACCAGTCGGTGAACTCGCGCGCGGCGTCGACCTCGCCCAGGCGAAGCAGGCCGGCGACCATCATCGCGCCGTCGCGTATCCAGGTGCGTGCGTAGCTGCGTGTGCCGGGGCGCAGCGCCGGGCCGTCGCGCGAGATCAGGATGTGCGCCAGCGAAGTGGCCAGCGTGTCGGCGATGCGCGCACCGTCGCCTGGAAGTTGCAGCGTGACGCGCGAGAGGCGTTCGCGCCAGTGCGCGGCGGCGGCGTCGAAACGGGCCTGCAACTGTTCGGGCGTGGCCGCGGTGGCGGGCGCGGTGCCCAGCGGCGCAACGACGCCCACCGTGTGCGAGGCGCCGGGGGCCAGCGTGACGGACCATTCCAGCAGCGCCGAGGCGTGGGCCTGCGGGTCGCTTTGAGTGAACTTCGCAGTCGCCGGGCGCTGCGCGGCTTGCAGTGCTGCGTAGCCAAGGCCGCCGTCGAAGGGCAAGGCGCCGACGGCATGCGGCATGACCGTGAAACGCAGCGGTGGCCGGCCGTCGACGGCCAGGCCCTGTCCGTCCCAGCGCAGCGTCTGCACCGGGCTCGCGCCGCCCGGTGTCGACAGGAACTGCTGCGGCGGGTTCACCTGCCAGGGCCGCAGCGCGAGTTGCAGCGTCAGGCGCTGCGCCCGCGTGCTGCGGTTGTGCAGCGTGTAGCGGCCCAGCATCTGCGGCGCATCGCGCGGGCCGTCGGCTGCGGCTTCGACATCGAGCGAAAAAGCGGGGTGTTGCCAGTGCACCGCAGGCAGCGGCAGGCGGTCTTCGCTCAGCGTGTGGGTGATCATCACATCGGCCCAGGTGACCCGTGTGCCGTCGCCCAGCAGCACCGCGGGTTCCAGGCTGTAGCCGCCGCGGCCGACTTCCAGCGCGCCGTCTTCGCTGAGCAGCGCACTGCGCTGGCCGCCGCCGTCCACGCCGACCAGCGTCCAGTAGTTCTGCTGGCCGAGGAAGGCGCGTGGCAGTTCGCCGCGCGGTGCGTCGGCGGCCAGCGTGGCGAGGACGCGGTTGAAGTCGGGCCAGTCGGCGGCGCTCTTCAGCGTGAGCTGCGGCCGGGCGCTGCCGCGGCGCAGCGCCACGCGCAGGTGGCGGGTTTCGCTCTCGGGCAGGAAGAGCGCGTCCAGCCCGCCGTCGCTGCCGCGCACGCGGCGCAGCGTGCGCCAGGCGCGGCCGTCGTCGCTGGCCTGCAGGTCGTAATCCAGCGACTTCGCACCGGCCGGCCATTGCAGCGTCACGCCGTTGAATTCGCGCGCCAGGCCGAAGTCGAAGCTGGTGCGACCCGGTGTCGAAATCACGCGCGCTTCGGGCCAGGGCTGCGGATCGGGCGCACGTTCCTGCAGGCTCAGCCTGGCCACGCACAGCGCACCTTTGCCACCGCCGCGCCCGGCGGCGACGACAAATTCGACGAACTGCGTGCGGTGCAGCGACCTGTCGACCGTCGGGCCCCAGGCGAACTGGATGTGCCGGCTGCGGAACCGGGTCTCGGTGAGTCTGGCAGGCAGCACGGTGTTCGGCCGGTTCACCCACCAGACGTTGTCGCCACTGGCGTCGACGAGCTTGAACTGCAGGTCGTTGGTGGCGCCCGAACCCTTGAGCCGCGCGCTGAGGTCGAAGCGTTGCGGCCAGTCCATCGGCAGTGCGCGGCGCATCACCGCGTAGCCCGAGACACCGGCGAAGTCGTAGTCCAGGCACAGGCTGCCGTCGCCTTCGCGGCGCAGGCCGGCGCGCACCTGGTCGGAGGCGCTGGCCTGCCAAACGGTGGTGTCGCGAAAGTTGTCGAGGACTTCGCTGCGCAGGTTCGCGGCACCGGCCGTGCTGGCGGCCAGCAGCACAGTGATCGGCCAGCCGAGCATCACTTGACGCTCCCCATCAACAGGCCCTTCATGTAGTGCCGCTGCAAGACGAGGAAGAGCAGCAGCACCGGCAATACCGTCAGCACCGAGCCGGCCATCATCAGCTCGGTGTCCTGCACGTGTTCACGCGACAGGCCCGCCAGCGCCACCGGCAGCGTCTGCAGTTCACGGTCGGTCAGCACGATCAGCGGCCACATGAAGTCGTTCCAGCTGCCCAGGAAGACCAGCACCGCCAGGGTCACGACGATGGGCTTGAGCAGCGGCAGCACGATGCGCAGGAAGATCTGGCCTTCGTTGGCGCCGTCCAGCCGCGCGGCTTCCAGCAGGTCGTCGGGGATGCCCTGCGCGTACTGGCGCACGAGGAAGATGCCGAACACGCCGGCCAGCCACGGCACCAGCGCGCCGGCGAAGGTGTTCACCAGGCCCATCTGCTTGAGCATCAGGAAGAGCGGCATCATCGCCACCTGCCCGGGGATGACGAGTGCGGCCAGCAGCGTGCGGAAGATCAGCTCGCGGCCCTTGAACTTCAGTTTGGCGAAGGCATAACCTGCACTCAGGTTGAAGGCCAGCGACAGCAGCGTCGCGGCGACGCTGATGAGCAGGCTGTTCAGCGCCTGCCGCCCCAGGCCCTGGGTGCCGAAGAGCACGCGGTAATGCTCCAGCGTCGGGGCGGCCGGCAGCAGCGGCGGCGGGAAGGTGCTGGCTTCGCCCGGCGCCATCAGGCTGGCCGAGAGCATCCACACCAGCGGGAAGATCGTCAGCGCTGAAAGCAGCGCCAGCGAGCCATTCACCATCAACGCGCCGCTGTCGAGCTTCACGCCGCCGCCCTCTTCGACGCCCACAGCTGCAGCATCGTGATGGCGAACATGATGACGAAGAGCACAAAGGCCACCGCCGACGCGCTGCCCAGGCTCCACCACTTGAAGCCTTCTTCGTACATCAGGTAGAGCACCGTCACCGTGCGCTGCGCCGGGCCGCCCTGCGTCATCACGTAAGGCTCGGCGAAGAGCTGGAAGTGGCCGGCCATCGTGAGGATGCTCACCACGAGCAGCATCGGCGCCAGGCTGGGCAGCGTGATGTGGCGGAACAGCGCCCAGCGGCGTGCGCCGTCGAGCCGCGCGGCTTCGTAGAGGTCTTCGGGGATGGCCTGCAGCCCGGCCAGCAGGATCACCATGTTGTAGCCAAAGTTCTTCCACACGCTGAGCAGCACGATGGCCGGCATGGCCCATTGCGGGTCGCCCAGCCAGTCGATGGGCGTGATGCCGAACTGCGTCAGCGCGTGGTTGATGAGGCCGTAGCGGGTGTGGAAGAGGTAGCGCCAGACGACCGCCACCGCCACCAGCGTGGTGACCACCGGCGCGAACAGCGCGGTGCGGAAGAAACCCTGGAAACGCGCCACCTTCGAGTGCAGCAGCAGCGCCGTGCCGAGCGACGCGCCGATGGACAGCGGCACGCCGATGACGACGAAGATCACCGTGTTCCACAACGCCTGCCAGAACAGCGGGCGCTGCAGCAGCGCGGCGTAGTTGTCCAGGCCGACGAAGCGCAGGTTGGACAGATCGGCCAGCGCGTAGATGTCGAAGTCGGTCAGGCTCATCAGCAGCGCCGCGGCCACCGGCAGCGCGAAGAAAACGCCGATGGCGATGAGCGCGGGGCCGACGAAGATCCAGGCGGCGAATTGGCGCGGTTTCATCGTGTGCTGACCATGCCAGCGACGGAATCAAGCTTCCCGCCGCGGAACCGGCTCTGCCGGGCCGCAGGCGGACGGCCCCCCTGGGGGGTAGCGAGCGCACGCGAGCTTGGGGGCTTCATTTCAGGCCGCGTGCCGCGCCAGCATCCAGCGGCGCTTCTCGAGCATCTTGTCGGCGCGGCGGTCCATCTCGGCCGGCATCGCATCGGCATTCATGTCGCCGTGCACCACCTGCTCCAGCACCACGCGCAGCTCGGTCGCAATGCGTTCCCACTCGGGCACCTGCGGCACCGGGCGCACCCGTTCCAGCTGCTGGCGGAAGGCCTGGCTGGGTACGTCGGCCATCAGTGCCGGTTCGGCCCAGGCGCTGCGGCGTGGCGGCAGGTTGCCGGTGAGCGCGCGGAAACGCTGCTGCACGGCGGGGCGCGACAGGTAGCTGACCAGTGCCCAGGCCTCGTCCGTGCGCTGCGAACGCTTGAAGACGGCCAGGCTGCTGCCGCCGGCCACGCTGGCGCCGGGGCCGTCGGGCCCGGGCAGCGGTGCGGTGGCCCAGGCGCCCTGCAGTTCGGCGGGCAGGCGGCGGCGGAACTCGCCGATGTTCCATGGCCCCGTGATGTAGAAGCTGAAGTAGCCGCGCGCAAACTCGTTCCAGACGTTGGCGATCTCGTTGCTCGACGCCGGCGGCGCGAGTTGATCGCGGTACATCGAGAGGTAGAAGTCCAGCGTGCGCCGGAAACCTGCGCCGCGGAAGTTGCCGAAACGCCCGCCTTCGCGCAGCAGCGGCTCGCCGCTTTGCAGCGCCAGCGCGACCAGCGGGTCGTACTCGTTCAGCGGCAGCAGCACGGCGTACTTGCCGGCGCCGACCACACGCTTGACGGCCAGCAGCTGTTCCCGCCACAACGCCCAGGTCTCGGCCACTCGGTCGAAGCCGGCCTGCTGCAGCAGGTCGCGGCGGTAGAAGAGCAGCCGCGTGTCGATGTACCAGGGCAGGCCGTAGATCCGGCCTTCGATGCGGTTGGTGGCCCAGATGCCTTCGAAGTAGTCGGCGACCTCGAATTCGGGAGTGGCGGCGATGCGTTCGTCCAGCGGCGCCAGTGCGCCGAGTGCGACGAACTCGGGCAGCCAGGTGTTGCCCAGTTGCGCGATGTCGGGCGTGGCATCGCCGGCAAAGGCCGTCAGCAGCTTTTCGTGCGCGGCGCTCCAGGGCAGCTGTTCAACCGCGACGCGGATGTCGGGGCGCTCGCGCCTGAAGTCGGCCAGCAGCTCGCTGACCACCTCGCCCTCACGCCCCATGGCCCAGAAACGCAGTGTGCCTTCGCGGTGCGGCGCGCAGGCCGGCACGCCCAGCGCCACGGCCGCACCCGCGCCGGCCGCCTTCAGCCAGCGGCGGCGGGTGCAGGTCGTCCGGGCAGCGTGTGTCATGACGGTGGAGTGTCAACGGTTACCGCGGCGGCGAAGGCGTGCAGGAACCGTCGTGAGCAGCCCGCGCCGGCGTCGAGAAGCGCAGCCGTGCATCGGTACGGCGAGCATCGCAGGCACGGGCCCGGGTTGCGCAGCAGGTTCATGCAGGCCTTCAGCCCAGCCAACCGCCGCGGAAGCCCGCGCGCTGCAGGCCGCGCACCAGCCAGGGCTGGCCGCGCATCGTGCGCCATACCGCGCCGTCGCGGTGGTTGGCCAGCATCAGCAGCAGCGGGCCGACCTCGATGCCCAGGTAGTCGCTGTCCACCCAGCCGAAACCCGGCACCACGCGGCCGTGCGTGAGCTTCACGTCGGTGTAGGTGAAGCTCTCGTTGAAGGCGTAGAAGCCGTATTTGCCGTAGATGTGCTCGCCGTGGCGTGTGTGCATCGCGGCCAGCGCAGGTGCGACGATCTCGGGCGCAAAGGGCAGCGACGAGCCCGCGCCATAGGGCGCGATGGTGCCGTCGTCCCAGTGCGCTGCACCGCCCATGCCGCGGCCGGCGTAGCTGATGAACTTGCGCTTCCTGCCGCCGAAGTCGCGTGCGACATCTGCCGGCCCGTCGCAGGCCGTCACGCCCCAGACATCGCGGCCGTAACCGGCCCAGCCCTCGGGGTTGTTGATGGCGTAGGCCTGCTGCGCGTAGGTGGCGCGCCGGCTGTTCTCGAAGTAGTCCAGGCCGCGCGCGCGCATCGCGTCGTCGGCCAGGCCGCGGAAGTCGACCCAGGCGTGCGTGAACTGGTGGCCGAACAGGGGCGGGAAGCGCAGGTAGGTCTGGCCGTACTCGTGGCCCCAGTCGCGGCCGTAGGTGCTGGTCCACGCCTCCCAGGCCTCGGGCCCCACCGGGTGCGTGGGTGAACCCAGCGCCAGCAGGTAGACCAGCATGGCCTCGTTGTAGCCCTTCCAGTCGTTGGCGATGTGGCCGCTTTCCGGGTGCCAGCCGTGGCCGATGGACGGCGGCCGCACCTGCGCCCACGGCCATTCGACACGCGCGTAGATGGCGTCGGCCAGTCGCCGCAGTTCGGTCTCTGCGGCGTCGCCGCCGTCGAAGAAGGCGCGCGCGTGCAGCGCGCCGGCCAGCAGCAGCGCGGTGTCCACGGTCGAGAGTTCGGTGGTGCCGAAACGGTGGCCCGTCTGCATGTCGAGGAAGTGATAGAAAAAGCCCTTGTGGCCCGTCACACCCCGCGCCTGCGGGCCTTGCGGCGCGCCGTGAAAGAAGCGCAGCGTGGCCAGCGTGCGGTCGCGCGCCTGGGCCCGCGTGACCCAGCCCCGTGCCACGCCGATGGGGTAGGCGCTGAGCGCAAAACCCACCGCCGCCACGCTGGCAAACGAGGGCGTGGGCCAGCGGTCGGGCACCAGGCCGTTGGCGGCGTTGGTGGTGTCCCAGAAGTAGTCGAAGCTGCGCCGTTCCAGGTCGGCCAGCAGTGCGGCGGCCTCGTCGCTGGCGGGTGCGGGCGGGCCCGAGGTCTGGCAGCCGCTGCCGGCGAGGCCTGCGGCCAGCGCGCCGGCCCAGACCAGCAGGCCGCGGCGTGTGATGTCGAAGTCGGGTGTCATGCGGCGTCGTCGCGTTGTCGGACATGGCGCGGCCCGCACCCCGGAAGCACAGGCTTGCCGGGGTCGGTGCGCCGTGGGTCAGCAGTGGCCTAGAACTTGTACCCGAGCACCAGTCGGTAGGTGCGCGTGTCGCCGCGGATGCTGTTGGGCTTGCCCAGGTTGGCGTTGTCGCCACCCACCGCGTTCTGCGGGTTGCCCGGGCCGCCACCCCAGTCGTCGAAGCCGCCGTAGTTGGTCTTGTCGAAGAGGTTCAGCACGTCGACACGCAGGCTCAGCGTCTGCTCGAAGATCTTGAAGGCCTTGGTCAGGCTGACGTCGACCTGCGTGAACGAAGGCGCGTCGCCCTTGACCGAGACGCACTTGTCCCAGCCCGCGGCGCAGCTGGTGATGCGGCGCGGCAGGCCGTCGTCCCAGGTCAGCTTGCCGGCCAGCGTCAGGCCCCAGGGCAGGGTGTCGGTCATGCCGGCAGCCACGATGCGGTTTTCGGCCACCAGCGTGCTGGGGTTCCAGCCGCGCACGCCGGGGCGGCCGTAGGTCCAGTCGAAGATGTCGTTGTTCCACTCCTTGCTGGTGGTCTTCGCGTTGCTGTGCGTGTAGGCGATGCTGGCCGTCCAGCCCGAGCTCGCCGTATAGGGTTTCTCCAGCTTGGCCAGGATCGAATCGGTGCGCGCCTGGCCGACGAAGTCGCCCAGGATCAGCGTGCCGAAGCCGTTCGGGCCGCCCCACAGCGGGTCGATCGGGCTCTGCGTGGCCCAGCCGCCGTTGGGGTCACGGTTGCCGCCGAACCAGATGAACTGGTTCTTGGCGTCGATGCGGCTCAAGGCCACCTCGCCGTTCCACTGGCCCAGTGCCTGGCGCAGGCCGATCGAGAACTGGTCTGCGAACGGCATCTTGAAGTCGTTCTTGATGAGCCAGATCTCGCCACCGGCCTGCGCGTTCTTCTGCAGTTCGTCGAGCGCGTGATTGGCCATCGTGCGGCTGTAGGAACGGCCCCAGCCGCCGAAGATCACGTGGCTGCGGTCGCCGGCGACGTCGTAGCTGAAACCCACGCGCGGCGCCAGCGCGCCCTTGTAGGCCTTGCGCGAGCCGCCGGTGCTGATGTAGTCGTCGATGTTGATGCCGCCCTTGGCCAGCGACTGCGCGTAGGTCTGCCCGGCCGGCGGCGTGATGCCCCAGCGCGGTCCGTCCAGGGCCCTCAACGCCGTCACGCGGTCGGTCGGCGTGACGTAGTCGTTGTTGAGCATGTTGTCTTCGTAGTCCCAGCGCACGCCCAGGTTCAGCTCGAGCTGCTTGCTGATCGCCCAGTCGTCCTGCAGGTAGATGCCGAACTGCGTATTGCTGAAGTTCGCCGCGGCGCCCGGAATGGCGCGCGAGATCCTGCATTGGTCGCTGTTGAGGCCGCCGTTGACGACGTTGCTGCCCGTGCACAGGCTGCCGTTGTAGTAGGGCAGACCGGTGACGGTGTCGATCAGCGTTTCGACGGTGTCGACGCCGAAGGCCGTGCCCGAAAGTTCGTACTTCATGTTCTTGACCTTCGCGCCCATCTTGAGCACGTGGCCGGCCAGGCCGGTGTAGGTCAGGTCTTCGCTGAAGAAGGTGCCCTTCTGGCCACGGTTCTGCGCGTTGGGCGAGCCGCCGGCGAACACCACGTCGCCCGAGTTCGCCAGCAGCTGCGGCGCGGCGGTCGAAACCTTGTACTTGATGAAGGGTGTGTTGGCCGCCGAATGCGGGTTCCAGGTGTAGTCCTCGACACCCAGGCGGGCCTCGCTGAACCAGTCGCCCAGCGACCACTCGTGTTTGAGGTCGAACCGCGTTTCGTCGTTGCTGCGCTCGACGTCGTTGCCCGGCACGCTGAGATCGCGGCTCTCGGGCGTGCGGTCGTCCTCGCGGCGCACGCGGAAGCTGGCGCTCAGGCGCTGGTCGGGCGAGAGCTGGGCGTCGAGCTTGCCGAAGAACAGGTTCTCGGAGAACTTGTCGACCTGGTTGCCCTGGTAGCCGCGGATGGTGCCCATGATGCCGGCGCTGGTCGGCAGCTTGTTCAGTTCACGCGGGATCACCTGGCGCGAGTCTTCGATGGTCTTGCCGTCGTAGGCGAAGAAGAAGTGGATCTGGTCGCGCACGATGGGGCCGCCGACGCTGAAGCCGTACTCCTGCTTGCTGGACGCCGGCAGCGCCACGCCCTGGGCTTCACGCTCCTTCTCGAACACCGACTTGCTGCGCCAGTTGGTGCCGGTGCGGTCGACGTAGGCGTCGCCACTGAGGATGTTGCCGCCCGACTTGGTGATGGCCGACACGGCGGCGCTGCTGACCTGGTCGTACTCGGCCTTGTAGTTCTGCGTCAGCACGCGGTACTCGGCGATGGCCGACTGCGGGAAGGGGTTGCCGCGTGAGCTGTCCTGGCCCGACAGGCCGCCGCGCAGGATGTTGTTCTTCTGGCCGACGCCGTCGACGAAGACGTTGACGTGGTCGAAGTTCTGCGAGCCGGCCTGGATCTTGGTGTTGCCGCTGGCATCCGAACTGAAGGCCACGCCCGGCGCCAGGTCGACGCTGCTGAGGAAGTTGCGGCTGACCTGCGGCAGGGTCTCGATGAGGCGGCGCGAAACCACGGTGCCGAGCTCGGAGCTGCGCACGTCCTTGCGCTGCGACGAGCCGGTGACGACGATCTGCTGCACGTCGCTGACGGCGAGGTCGACCGACGCCGTCTCGCCCACCGCGACGGTGAGCGTCTGCGTCTTGGTCTGCTTGCCGGGCGTGGCGACGCGGATCTCGTAGGACCCGGGCGCCAGGCCGGTGAGCACGTAGCTGCCGTCGGTGCGCAGCGTGGCGCGGTACTGGCTGCCGTTGGCCTGGTTGACCGCGGTGACGGTGGTGCCGGTGGTGCTGCCGGCGACCTGCCCCTTGATGGTGGCGGTGCTGAGCTGGGCCTGGGCGGCGCCGGCCAGCGCCAGGGCCACGGCGGCGGCCAGGGCATGGCGGCGGTAACTGCGGGTGTTGCGGTTCATGTCTGTCATCTCCTTGTTGTGGTTTCTGACACGGGTCCGGGGTGGGGCTGAATGCCGCCCCTTCTTCTTCTCAATGCGGGGCTGCGGCGCGGGGCGCCCGGGGCTGTGCCGGCGGGCCGGCGCCGCAGGAGCGGCGCACCACCAGTTCTACCGGCGTCACCACGGTGTGCTTGGCCTGCGACTGCGGCGCCTCGACGGCCTTGAGCAGCGCCTCGAGCGCGGCGGCGCCCAAGGCGGCGATGGGCACGCGGATGGTGGTCAGCGCCGGTGTGACGTAGCGCGCGATGGGGATGTCGTCGAAGCCGGCCACCGCGATGTCTTCGGGCACCCGCAGGCCGGCGTCGTGCAGCGCGGCCATGCAGCCGACGGCCATCATGTCGTTGGCCGCGAACACGGCGTCGGGCCGCGGCTTGTGGTTGGCGATGCGGCGGCCGGCGGCCCAGCCGGCTTCCTCGCTGAAGTCGCCTTCGAAGATCAGTTCGCGCATGCCGGGCTTGAGGCCGGCGCGGTAGCCGGCCAGGCGCTGCGTCGCTTCGTCGTTGCCCGCTGCGCCGGTGATGAAGGCCACACGCTGGCGGCCACTGGCCACCAGGTGGCGGGTCATCGCCGTCGCGCCGCCGAGGTTGTCGATGACGAAGCTGGCGTGGTCTTCGAGGTCCATGCCGCTGTTCAGCAGCACCGCCGGCAGGCTGCCGGGCAGGTTGTGGCGCAGGAAGTCGGCGTCGGCATGGGGCGACATCACCAGCAGCCCGTCGACACGCCCGTTCATCGCGCGCAGTGCGGCGGCGGCCTCGTCGGCGTTGCCGTGGCTGCTGCTGACCAGCAGGTGCAGGCCACGTGCGCGGGCGGCCTGGTCGATGCCGCGGATGAGTTCGCTGAAGTATTCGCCGTGCAGGTCGGGCAGCAGCGCGCCGATGGTGTCGGTGCGCCGCGTGATCAGGCTGCGTGCCGCGCCCGAGGGCGTGAAACGCAGCGCACGCGCGGCGTCCTCGATGCGCTGGCGCGTTTCGGGCAGCACGTTTGC
>Ga0105047_10012312_pt1 | contig 13788 bp, 13 predicted proteins | sample MAT04_FD_78384 | JGI IMG/M metagenome (GOLD analysis project Ga0105047, IMG submission 78384) | Freshwater microbial communities from Lake Fryxell liftoff mats and glacier meltwater in Antarctica - MAT-04 (megahit assembly) | ecosystem: Environmental > Aquatic > Freshwater > Ice > Liftoff...
AGACTGAAAAATCACGACGAGACGGGTGGCCCACCGCGCCCCCCGGCGCCCACCGCGCCCCCCGGCGCCCACCGCGCCCCCGGCGCCCACCGCGCCCCCCGGCGCCCACCGCGCCCCCGGCGCCCACCGCGCCCACCGCGCCCCCCGGCGCCCACCGCGCCCCCCGGCGCCCACCGCGCCACCGCGACACCCGGCGCCCACCGCGCCCCCGGCGACCCGGCGCCCACCGCGCCCCCGGCGACCCGGCGGCACCCGGGCGACCCGGGCGACCCGGCGGCACCCCGGCGATCCGGCGCCCACCGCGGCACCCGGGCGACCCGGGCGATCCGGCGCCTACCGCGGCACCCGGGCGACCAGACGGCCCCCGACGGCCCCCGGCGGCGAGATCGGGCATTGACTTTGGCCTGCCTGAGTAAATATGCTTTGTTCCGGAACCAGACCGCATCTGGATCGGGACCGGCATGCAATGCGCCCGCGCAACCGATGCGCGCGGCAACTGCCTCGGTCCAGGCCTGGTGCGCCGGTACGCACGAGGAGGACACACGCATGGTGACGCTCAGGATGAGGACCGGATGGTCCGCTGCGGTCAGTCTCGCCATCGTCGGGGCCGCGCTGGCACCCGGCGCCGCGCTCGCACAGGACGCATCGCCGGCCGCGGCCGCGCCCGACTTCGGGCCCGCGGCGCTCGAGCGGTTCGCCCCGCTGTGCGTGGGCGAGGAGACGCTCAAGGTCGCCTTCTTCCAGAACACGCTCACCAACACCTTCGTGAACGCGGAGATCGACGGCGCCACGCAGGCGGCCGCCGACTGCAACCTGGACCTCGTGGTGTTCGACGCCGGCTTCGACACCGCGAACCAGATCAACCAGATCGAGACCGCCATCACCTCGGGCGAGTACGACCTGTTCATCGTGCAGCCCGTGGATGCGATGCCCCTCGCGGACGTCGTGGACCAGGCGATCGCCGCCGGCATCGCGGTGTCGGTGCCCAACACGCCCATCGGTGGCGTCGAGGACCGCTATCCCGGCACCGTCACGTTCGTGGGCCACAAGGAGCTGAGCGTGGGCCGCCAGGCCGGCGAGATGGCCCTCCAGGCGCTCGGCGAGGACTGCGGCAACATCGTCATCATCACCGGCGTCGCCGAGATGCAGATGTCCCAGAACCGTTCCGCGGGCTTCCGCGAGGTGGTCGACGCCAATCCCAACTGCGTCGTCGTGGCGGAGCAGGATGGCGGGTTTGACGAGGGTACCGCGCTGACCGTCATGGAGAACATCCTCCAGGCCCAGCCGGAGATCGCGCTCGTCTACACCCACTCGGACAACATGGCGTCGGGCGCCGTCAACGCCGCCGAGGCTGCTGGCCGCGAGGGCATCCAGGTCGTCTCCGTGGGCGCGTCCGAGCAGGGCATGCAGCTCATCCGCGACGGCAAGATGTACGGCACGATCTTCTTCCGCCCCTTCGTCCAGGGCCAGCTGGCGACCGTCGCCGGTGCCGCCCATGTGCGTGGTGTGCCGATCGAGGAGATCGAGCCGTTCTACAACGACTCGGGTGACGCGATCGTGACCCAGGAGAATGTGGACGAGTACACGGCCGAGTGGTCCTAGGGCCCACGGTCACGCGCTGACGTCGCGGCCGGTCGCCGGACGTGACGCAGCTGCCCGACGCGCCGGGCGCCATCACCCTGGAAGGGGTCGGCAAGAGCTACCCGGGCGTCCGCGCCCTGGCGGATGTCTCGCTGTCCATCGGCGCGGGTGAGGTGCTCGGGCTCGCCGGGGAGAACGGCGCGGGCAAGTCGACGCTCATCAAGATCCTGTGCGGGATCGAGGTGGCGGACGCCGGCCGCGTGCTCATCCACGGGCGGGAGGTCGCCTTCCGGACGCCCCGGGAGGCGATGGCCGCGGGCATCGCGCTCATCCCCCAGGAAGTGATGTTGGCCCGCCACCTCACGGTGCGGGCCAACATCGTGCTGGGGCAGGAGCAGGGCATGGTGCTCTCGCCCGCCGCCGAGCGCCGGCTGGTGGGCGAGCTCATGGAGCGCACCGGCTTCCAGGTGCCCATGGAGGCCATCGCGGGCTCCCTGTCGGTGCCCCAGCAGCGGGTCGTCGAGATCCTCCACGCGCTCACCCACGACGCCCGGATCTTCATCATGGATGAGCCCACCGCGTCGCTCGGCGGTCGCGAGAGCGAGGCCGTGGAGGAGCTCGTCCTCCGGCTCAAGGCGGCGGGGCACACGATCATCTACGTCAGCCACCAGCTGGGCGAGGTGCTGCGCCTCGCCGATCGGGTGGCCGTGTTGCGCGACGGGCAGCTCGCCGCGGTGGAATCCACCGAGGGACTGTCGCGGACGCGCCTCGCCGAGCTGATGCTGGGGCGGTCACTGGGCATGGAGTTCCCCGCCCGCACCCGCCAACGTGGCGAGCCGGTCCTCCGGGTCACGGGCCTGTCCGTGGCGCCGTGGGTGCGGGATGTCACGTTCGAGGTGCGCGCGGGCGAGGTCGTCGGGCTGGCGGGCCTCATGGGCTCCGGCCGCTCCACGCTCGCACGTGCGATCGCGGGGGTCGACCGGATGACGAGCGGCGAGGTGGCGCTCCGGGGCCGCGTCCTGGCGCTCCGCCGGCCCGCCGACGCCATCCGGGCGGGCATCGTGCTGGTGCCCGAGGACCGCAAGGTGGAGGGCCTCATCCTGTCAAAAAGCGTCGCCTGGAACATCTCGATGACCGACATGGCAGCCGTCTCGCCCGCCGGCCTGATGGATGTCGCGGCCGAGGAGCGGCAGGCCGCGAGCCTGGTCGAGCGGCTGTCCATCCGCGTCGCGTCCCTGCGCACCCGGGCCGGCGCGTTGAGCGGCGGCAACCAGCAGAAGGTCTCCATCGCCAAGTGGCTCACCCGCGAACGCGCCGTCGTCATCCTCGACGAGCCCACACGGGGCATCGACGTGGGCGGCAAGGTGGAGGTCTTCGGGCTCATCGAGGAGCTGGCTGCGGCAGGGCTCGCGGTGGTGCTCATCAGCTCCGAGCTCAACGAGCTCGCGGGCATGGCCGACCGGGTGCTGGTGATGTCCCAGGGCCGCATCGAGGCGGAGCTGACGGACGGCTTCGACGAGGAGGGGATGCTGCGCGTCCTGCATGATCTTGAGGACCAGCCTCACGCCCCATCGCCGGCCGCGCCCATGGAGCGCGTCGCATGACCCAGGCCACCGCGCCCGTCCTGGACGACGCCGCCCTGCGTCGCGCGCGCCGGATGCGCGTCATCCGGTTCATCCGCGAGTACGCCGTGCTCGTGGCCCTCGTGCTGCTGTTCGTGGGGCTCTCGCTCTCGGGCAAGAACTTCCTGACCGTCCCCAACCTGCTCAACGTGCTGCGCCAGGCGTCCATCGTGGGCGTCATCGCCCTGGCCATGACGTTCGTGTTCATCGGTGGTGGCTTTGACCTGTCCGTGGGCGCCATCTTTGCGCTCGGCGGCGCGCTCGCGGCCGGGCTCACGCTCCAGTTCGGGGTGCCCATCGCGTTCACGGTGACGCTCCTCGTGGGCGGCGCCATCGGCCTCGCCAATGGGCTGGTCATCACCAAGGTGCGCATCAACCCGTTCGTGACGACCCTGGGCATGCTCCAGATCGTAGGCGGCGCGGCGCTGCTATATACGGGCGCCAAGCCCATCCGGGTGGAGGACGAGGCGTTCAGTTGGATCGGCAAGGGCACCATCGCGGGCATCCCGGTGCCCGCGATCATCCTCGTGACGCTGTTCCTCGTCTCCTGGTTCGTGCTGGAGCGGACGCGCTACGGCCGCTACATCTTCTCCATCGGCAGCAGCTCGGAGGCGAGCCGCCTCGCGGGCATCAATGTGGACCTGTATCGCACGTCCACCTACGTGCTCACGGGCATCGCGGCCGCGTTCGCGGGCATCATGTTCGCCTCGCGCATCAGCGTGGGCGCCGCGGACGTTGGCGCGGGCATCGAGCTCGCCGCGATCGCTGCCGTGCTCGTGGGTGGCACGAGCCTCCTGGGTGGCGAGGGCGCCATCTGGCGGACCGGCGTGGGCGTGCTGTTCTTCGCCCTCCTGTTCAACGGGTTCAACCTGCTCAACGTGCAGTCGTTCTGGCAGGACATCGCCTCCGGCGCGATCATCCTGATCACCGTCGGGGTGGATGCCTGGAGCCGGACGCGCCGATGAGCGCATTCGAAGGGAGCATGTCCGTGACCGGCATCCAGCTCGCCACCGGCCTTGCCTGGCCGGAGGGCCCGAGCGTCCTCGCGGACGGCCGCGTGGTGTTCGTGGAGACCTACCGCAGCCAGCTGGGGGTGTGGGCCCCGGACGGCACCTACGGCCGCTACGCCGACACCGGTGGCGGCCCCAACGCCACGTTGCTGGGCGCGGACGGCGCGCTGTACGTGACCCAGAATGGCGGCATCGTGGGCCCCTGGCGCGCCTCGCGCATGCTTCGGCCGTCGATCCAGCGGGTGTGGCCGGACGGCCGCATCGAGGAGGTGGTGACGGAGGCGGACGGCGAAGGCTTCAACGCCCCCAACGACCTCGCCTGGGCGCCCGACGGGACCCTCTGGTTCACCGATCCCGGCCGCTACGACCCCGATGCGCGGCCCGATCCCGGGTTCATCCGGGCGGTCGAGCCGGACGGCCGCTGCCACGTGGTGGAGCGCCTGGACGCCGTGTATCCCAACGGCATCGCGGTGGAGGCGGACGGCAGCGTCGTGTGGGTCGAGTCGTACACCCGTGCCGTGATCCGCCGGCACGCGGACGGCCGCAAGGAGCTGCTGGCCACGCTGGAGGGGGCCGAGCACGTCCCGGACGGCCTGGCCATCGCCGCCAACGGTGACCTGTACGTGACGTCCACGGGATCGCGCGGCATCGACATCGTGTCGTCCACGGGGGGCGTCATCGGCTTCCTGGCCGTGGGCCTGGTGCCCACGAACTGCCTCTTCGACGGTACCGACCTGCTGGTCACCGATGGCGGCGCCCAGGGCACCAGCGACGAGCTGCATGCCGGTGGCGTCCTGTGGCGGTTGCCCGTCGGCGTGCCGGGCATGGCCCCCGTGCTCGGTGCCCTCCGATGACCGGCCGTTCCGACACGACCATCGAGCGCGTGGAGACGTGGTACATCCGTGTGCCGCTCGCCACGCCCATCGTGCTGGGCAGCCTGCGCATCCTGCAGCGCGACTTCGTGGTGGTGCGTGTGCGCACTGCGGGCGGCGTGGACGGGGTGGCCTACTCGCTGACCCGCGGCGCGCCGCTGGACAGCGTGCTCGCGGATGTGGTCGCACCCATCCTTCTGGGCAGGGATGCCCTGGCGACTGCGGCCCGCACGGACGAGATGACGCGCGCGGTCACGCACCTGGGCCCGGTGGGCCTCGTGGGGCGCGCCATCTCGCTGCTCGAGATCGCTCTGTGGGACATCAAGGGGCAAATCGCCGGGCTGCCGGTGCATCGGCTGCTGGGCGGCGGCCGCGAGTCGGTGCCCGTGATGGTCGTGGCGCCCTACGCGCTGCCGGACGAGGACGACACCACCTATGCCGCCCGCCTGGTCCCCCATGCCGAGCGTGGGTACTGCGCCATGAAGCTCTACCCGCTCGCCGATGCGGCGGCCATGGCCCGTCGCCTGGCCGCGGTCCGCGCGGCCGTGGGCCCGGACATCGGGCTCGTGGTGGACTGCGGCTGGATGTTCCGGACGCCTGCGGATGCCATCGCCGCCGTGCGCCAGTGGGAGGACTTCGACCTCACCTGGGTGGAGGATCCGTTCCCCTCATGGGAGCCGCGCTCCATGAAGGCGCTCACGGACGCGGTCCGCACACCGGTGGCCGCGGGTGACGAGGTGTCGGTCCCATCCGTGATGGAGACGCTGATCCACGACCGGGCGGTGGACGTGGTGCGCCTGGATGCCACATCGATGGGCGGTTTCGCCGGGTTCGGGCGGCTGGCGGCCCAGGCCCATGCGGCGGGGTTCCAGTCGTCGCACCATGCCTACGGGGAGATCCAGCAGCACTGCGTCTTCGCGTGGCCGGGCGTGACGCCCGTGGAGGTGTTCGTGCCGGGCAGCCCGACCTGGGGCACCTCACGCTTCATGACCCACGATCTCGACCTGCCTCCCGGGGCGACCGAGCTGCCGGCCCCGACCGCACCCGGCGTGGGCCTGCCCATGGACTGGGTCGCCGTCGATGCCCTTGCGATGCGTCACCTGGAGGTCGGAGCATGAGCGAGCCGGGCCGCGTCGCCGTCGTCACCGGGTCCGCCGGGGGCATCGGCCTGGGCATCGTCGAGCGGCTGGCGAGGGACGGCTGGACCACGGTCATCACGGACGTGGACGAGGACGCCGGCGGCGCGCAGGCCGACCGCCTCACTGCCGCCGGAGGCCGCGTCGAGTTCCGGCGGCTCGACGTGACGCGCGAGGCGGACGTGGACGCGGTGGTGCCCGCCATCGCGGCGGATCTCGGCAGCATCGACCTGTTCGTCAACAACGCGGGCATCACCACGCACGGCGGCATCGAGACCCTCGCCTTCGCGGACTGGCGGCGGGTGCTGGACGTGGACCTCGACGGCGTGTTCCTGGGCATGCGCGCGGCGGGACGCGTGATGCTCGCCCAGGGGAGCGGCAGCATCGTGAGCATCGCGTCGGTCTCGTACGACCGCGGCGCGCCGGGCCGTGCGCCGTACGTCGTGTCCAAGGCGGGCGTCGTGGCCCTGACCAAGGTCGCTGCCGTGGAGTGGTCCGGCCGCGGCATCCGCGTCAACGCGGTCGCGCCTGGCTACATCGATACCGCGCTCCTGCGCGGTGCCTACGAGCGCGGCGCCATCGCGGAGGAGGACGTGCTGTCAGCGATTCCCATGGGCAGGGTCGCCCAGGTGGAGGAGATCGCAGAGGTCGTGGCCTTCCTCGCGTCGCCCGCGGCGGGTTATATCACGGGCCAGACCCTTGCCGTGGACGGCGGCTTCCTGGTCAACTACGGGGTCGGGCTCAAGCGCAAGGGCTGAGCCCGACCGCGCCGCGCCTGCGCCCGAGCCATGCCGCCCGTGGAACGCTACCCGCCGCGCGTCCGTCGCCGCGGGCTGCACTCCGAGGTGGTGGCGACCATGGGCCTGCGCATCGTGCGGGGCGACTACCGCCCGGATGAGGTGCTGCCGCGCGCCGATGCGCTGGCCAGCCAGCTGGGCGTGAGCCGCACGGTCGTCCGGGAGAGCATCCGGGTCCTCACGGAGAAAGGGCTCGTGGTGGCCCGCCAGCGCGCGGGGACGCGCGTGCGTCCGCGCGATGACTGGGACCTCGTGGACCCCGATGTGATCGGGTGGCTGCGCCAGGCCGGTCCGGATGTCGCGTTCTTCCGGGACCTGACGGAGGTCCGGCTGGCCATCGAGGTCATGGCATCCCGGCTCGCGGCGCGTCGCGCGACCTCCGTGGAGGTGGCCCGGATGCGGGCGTCGCTCGCGGAGATGCGCCTCCACGTGGCGGACCCGCAGTCGTACATCCGCGCCGACCTGGATCTGCACGCCACGATCCTGCGGGCGACCCACAACACGCTCCTGGCCCAGATCAGCCTCACCATCACGGAGGGTCTCGTGGCCAGCCGCGAGGTGACCGTGCGACCGGACGGCTCCATGGAGGACGTCCTGCCGATGCACGACGACGTCATCGAGGCGATCGCCACCGGCGACGAGGCGCGCGCCGAGGCGACGATGACGCGCCTCGTGGGGCGCGCCCTGGGTGATATCGAGATGATCCTGGACCGTCAGCGGGGGTGATGCTGCGCCGCCCAGCGCATCGCGGCAACGAGCACAGGGCCCTGTCCCCAGGCCACGGTGAACCCGGTGGGCACCCGTCGATAGTGCTCCAGCTGGGTGCAGGCCCATACGGCCGCGGACACGTCGCGCAGCACGCCATCGTCGCCCAGGGACCGAAGGGTCGCCTCCCATGCCCGCTCCGCCGCCGGCAGCACGGACGGGTCGAGGAGGCCCCGGTCCGCGCCCGTGGCGAGCCCCACGGCCATGAACGCCGCGGTGGACGACTCATCGCCCGAGGCCGCGTCGCCAGCCACCGCATGCCAGTGGCCGTCCGCACGCTGGCGCGCCGTCATCGCGGCTGCCAGCGCGCGCACGGCGTCCTCCAGCCCGTGTCGGCCGGACGCATCCGCCGGCAGCTGCTCGAGCGTGTCCAGCAGTCCCAGGAGCGCCCACCCCTGGCCGCGCCCCCAGCCCAGGATGTACGGGCGTCCCGTGCGGGCGAGCCAGAAGTGGTGGAACAGGCCCGTCGCCGGATCCTGGAGCAGCCGGACGTAGCCGCTCGCCTGGTCGATGGCCGCGTCGATGAGCGCCGCATCCCCGGTGAGGCGACCCAGGGCGGCGAAGAACGGCGGGTCGAAGTGAAGGCAGTCCACGAACGCGCCGGGACCCGGGTCATCCAGCAGCGCGCGCTCCTCCGGCGGCAGTGGCGCCCCGCCGTACGGCTCGCGCAGGGGTGCCCTGGGGAACGAGACGAACACGCCCCCGATGGTGGGCCGAGCCAGGAGGTGGGCCGCCAGCCGTTCGCCGGCCGCGAGCAGCAGCGGATCGGACGTGGCTTCCGCGATCCGGCACAGGGCGCGGCCAGGGACCGTGTTGTCCATCTCCCGGTAGGGCTCTGCGCGGGTCGCCCAGCCGCGCAGGAAGCCGTGGGCGTATGCGCCGTAGCGCGGGTCGTCCAGCACGTCGGTCGCCGCCAGCAGCCCCTCGAAGCCGATGGAATCGCCGTAGAACCAGCCCGCGACGTCCAGGCCCGTGAGTCGATCGGCGGCCGCCCGCAGCCGATCCAGGTTGCGGCCCGTCGTCGCCCCCGTCCTTGCCCCCGCGTCCGCACCCGCGCCCGTTCCGACCATCGTCCGCTCCCTTTCCGCATCCAGGGCTTGACATCCCTGCAACCCAGACTAAATGATAGAAATATGCTTTGTCACGAGTCGTACGCGCCGCGCGTCCGCCGCCGGGGTCTCCACTCCGACGTCGTGACCGAGCTCGGCCTGCGCATCGTCCGGGGCGACTACCCGCCGGGCACCGTCCTGCCCCGGGCGGAGGAGCTCGCGGCGGAGCTGGGGGTGTCCCGCACGGTGGTGCGCGAGACGCTCCGGGTGCTCACCGAGAAGGGTCTCGTGGTGTCGCGCCAGCGGACCGGCACGCGCGTCCGCAGCCGCGACGAATGGAACCTGGTCGACCCCGAGCTCATCGCCTGGCAGCGCCGGGCGGGCCCCGACCTCCAGTTCTTCCGGGATGTGTCGGAGGTCCGAGTGGCCATCGAATCGGCCGCAGCCCGCCTGGCCGCCGAGCGCGCCACGGACGCCGAGGTCGCGCGGATGCGCGAGCTCTTCGGGCACATGGAGCAGGAGATCGGGGACCCGGCACGCTACGCGCAGGCGGACCTCGAGCTGCACTCCACGATCCTGCGGGCGACACACAACCTGCTCCTCGCCCAGCTCACGCACACCATCTCGGAGGGACTGGTCGCCAGCCGCGACGTGACGGTCCGGTCGCCGGGCGCCTCGGTCGCGTCGATGCCCCTGCATGCGGAGGTGGTGGAGGCCATCGCCGCGCGAGACGGGGAGCGGGCGGCGTCGCTGATGACCGACCTCGTGCGTCGGGCGCTCGCGGACATCGAGCTGATCCTGGGCGGCGCACCCGAAGCGGAGACGACCGGCGCCGTGGTGCATCCGTGACCGCCGAGGCGGACCCCGACGCACGAGCGCTGCTGGAGCGCGTGGCGCGCCGCACGCTGGCGTTCGACTTCTCGGTCTGGCAGTGGGGTGACGCCATCGCCGCCGACGGCATGCTCGACGCGGCGGAGCTGCTGGACGCGCCCGTCTATTTGGAGCGGATGCTGGGCTTCTACCGCCGCTGGGCCGCCCGGCCCCTGGGCTGGATGGACCACATGACGCCCGGCCACGGCATCATCCGGCTGGCCGCGGCGACGGGCGACGCGGGCCTGTGGGACGCGGCCGGCCGCCTGGCCGGGTGGCTGCGCGACGCGCCGCACACGGCGGATGGCCTGGCGCTCTACCGACCGGACCTGGGCACGGTGCGCCACAGCTGCTGGGTGGACACGCTTTATCACGAGCCGGTGTTCCTGGCGCGACTGGCCATCGAGACCGGTGATGCGTCCCTGCATCGGGAGGCCCTGGGGGTCTGGCTCAGCCACACCCGGGCCCTGTCCAGCAGCGCCGGGCCGTTTCTTGCGCATTCGTGCGAATCGGCCCTTGGGCTGGTCCGCGGGTACGGCTGGGGCCGCGGCAACGCGTGGGCGTTCCTGGGCATGGTGGATGCCCTCGAGGTCCTGCCGCAGGACATCCCCGGGGCGGATGTGGCACGCCGGGAGTTCCAGGCGCTCGCTGACGCGTTGCTCGGGGCCCAGGACCGGAGCGGCTTCTGGCGGACCCTGCTGCACGACCGGGAGGCGTACCTGGAGACGTCCACCGCCGCGATGTTCGGGGCGGCGTTCACGAAGGCCCGGCGCCTGGGTCTGCTCGACGACGCCCGCCTTGACGAGGCCATCGATCGTGCCTGGGCGGCCACCTGCTCCCGCATCGACGCGGAGGGCGAGGTCCATGGCGTGTCGGCCTGGACCCATGCCTCCATCACCCGTGATGACCACCCCGACGACTACCGCCACCTGCCCACCGAGGTCAACTGGTGGGGCCAGGGGGCGGGCCTCCGCGCAGCCGCCGAACGGCTGCGCTCCGGACTGCGGTAGCGCCCCGAAAGGATGTGCCCATGACCACCCCCTCAGCGCTCGCCGGGATCCGCGTGCTCGACGCCACCCAGATGCTCGCCGGCCCCATCTGCACCATGCGCATGGCGGACCTGGGCGCCGACGTGCTCAAGATCGAGCCGCCGGGCGTGGGCGACTGGACGCGCACGCATGGCTTCGCCAACGCCTACATCAACGGCGAGACGACCGCGTACCTGGGCCTCAACCGCAACAAGCGCAGCGTGACGCTCAACCTCAAGCAGCCCGAGGGCCTCGCGGCGTTCCACGAGCTGGTCAAGACCGCGGACGTGTTCATCCAGAATTACCGCGTGGGCACCGCGGAGCGACTGGGGGCTGGCTACGAGGCGCTGTCAGCCATCAACCCGCAGCTCGTCTACTGCTCCATCTCGGGCTATGGCGAGGACGGTCCCTACGCGGGCCGGCCAGGCCAGGACCTGGTCGTGCAGGGCTACAGCGGCTCCCTGTTCTCGGTAGGCGCCGCGGACGACCCGCCGATGCCCGGGGCGCTGTGGGCCGCGGACACGATGACCGGCTACCAGGCGGCCGTGGGCATCCTCTCGGCGCTGCTCGCCCGGCCGGCGCTGGGTCGAGGCCAGAAGGTGTCCGTGAGCATGCTGGGCGTGGTCATGGACTGCCAGGCGCAGGAGCTCACGACGTACCTCAACCTGGGGCTGCTGCCGGAGCGTACCCGGGCGCCCTTCGCCCACGCCTGGGTGACCGCGCCCTACGGCGTCTACCGCACCGCGGACGCCTGGATGACCATCGCGCAGGTCCGCCTGGACACCCTGGGCGAGGCCCTCGATGACGACCGGCTGCGCTCCTTCACAGCGTGGGATGACGGCATGACCCATCGCGACGAGGTCTACGACATCGTGAGCGCGATCATGCCCCGCCGGACCACGGCCGAGTGGATGGCCATCTTCGACGCCCTGGGGCTGTGGTGCGGCCCGGTCCACGACTACGCCTCCCTGGCCGCCGATCCGCACGTCCAGGAGACCGGCATGATCGTGTCCATGGAGCATCCGCAGCACGGCACGATCCGCACCCCCGCGCCGCCGCTGCGCATGAGCGAGACCCCGCCGACGGTGCGCACCGCGCCGCCGATGCTCGGCCAGCACACGGATGAGGTGCTCACCACCGACCTTGGCTATGACGCCGAGCGCATCGCCGCGATGCGCGCGTCAGGCGCCATCTGACACCGGAGGCACGACCCATGGACCTCAGCAGCGACGACCTGCGCTACGAGCGATCGGGCGGCATCGCGACCATCACGCTCCAGCGGCCCGCGAAGCTGAACACCGTCACCGCAGCGATGGGGCGCCAACTGTTCGCCCTCGCAGCGGAGGTCAACGACGACGACGCGGTCCGCGTGGTCGTGCTCCAGGGCACGGGCGACCGCGCGTTCTCCGCGGGCAGCGACGTCAAGGTGCTCGACGACTACGGCACCAACTTCCAGCTGCGCAACCGGCCCGACTACTGCACAGCCATCTGGACCATCCGCAAGCCGACCATCGCGTCCATCCGGGGCTACTGCATCGGCGGCGGGCTGGAGATGGCGCTCTCGTGTGACATCCGGGTGGCATCCGAGACGGCGCGCTTCGGGGCGGGCGAGATCAAGCTGGGCTGGCATGGCGGCGCCGGCAACACCCAGCTGCTGCCACGCCTCGTGGGCTACGGCAAGGCGATGGAGATGGTGCTCACGGGAGACCTCGTGGATGCCGCGGAGGCGCGCGCGGACGGCCTCGTCCAGCGACTCGTGCCGGACGCGGACCTGGAGGCCACGACCCAGGCGCTCGCGGAGCGCATCGCGGCCAACGCGCCCATCGCGGCGGTGCTCGCCAAGCACCTCGTGCGGATGTCCGAGAGCACGTCGGTGGATGTCGGCCTCAAATGGGAGAACGACCTGTTCGCCTACTGCATGACCACCCAGGACGCGGCCGAGGGTCGCGCGGCGTTCACCGAGAAGCGCCCGCCGGTCTTCCGGGGGGAGTAGCACGATGGAGCTCGCACCCGGCATCCACCGCATCGTCGCCCCCCTGGGCGAGCGGTTCAATGCGTTGTACCTTCTGCTCGGCGATCGCGCGGGGCTGCTCGTGGATACCGGGCTGGCGCCGGATCCGCGAGGCACGCTCCTGCCGTACCTGGATCGCGCCGGGATCGCGCCGGAACGCATCCGCTACGTGCTCAACACCCATAGCGACTTCGACCACACGGGCGGCAACCGGAGCGTCCGGGAGGCCTTCCCTGCCGCGGTCATGATGTGTGGCGAGCTGGACCGGCCCATGATCGAGGACCTCGAGGCCATGATCGGCCGGCGGTACGGCGAGTTCGCGGCGGACCACGGCCTCGATGACGCCGAGTCGACCAAGGCCTTCATCCGCGAGCAGGCGGGCAGCGTGCCCATGGATGTCGGACTGGTGGGCGGGGAGCGGATCCGGCTGGCGGATGACTGGGTCGTGGAGATCGTGCACACACCCGGCCACTCGTGGGGCAGCGTGAGCGTCTGGGACCCCCGCCACCGCGCCCTCATGATCGGCGACGCCGTGCTCTGGAACGCGGTGCTGCTGACCGACGGCGGCCCGGCCTTCCCGCCCACGTATCGCTACCTGCCCACATACCTGGCCACGATCGGGCGCCTTGAGGCGATGGACATCGAGTGGCTGTTGACCAGCCACTACCCCGTCCGTCGAGGTCCGGAGGTGGCGGAGTTCCTGGCCGAGAGCCGTGCCTTCACGGAACGCGTGGATGCCGCGCTCGCCGCCGAGCTGGTCGCCGGGCCACGCACCCTCGGTGAGCTCACGGTCGCCCTCGGCCCGCGGCTGGGCGGCTGGCCGGATGCGGCGAGCCAGTACCTGTGCTACCCGCTGCTGGGCCACCTCGAGCGGATGGTCGAGTTCGGCCGCGCCGGCGTGCGTCGCAGGGCCGACCTCGCCGAGTACACCCTCGTGGGGGAGGCTGCCTCGTGACGCGCGTTCGCCTTGGCTTCATCGGGGCGGGCTGGTGGGCGACGGTCAATCACATGCCGATCCTGGCGGCGCGTGAGGATGTCGAGCTGGTG
>Ga0105047_10012313_pt1 | contig 13788 bp, 13 predicted proteins | sample MAT04_FD_78384 | JGI IMG/M metagenome (GOLD analysis project Ga0105047, IMG submission 78384) | Freshwater microbial communities from Lake Fryxell liftoff mats and glacier meltwater in Antarctica - MAT-04 (megahit assembly) | ecosystem: Environmental > Aquatic > Freshwater > Ice > Liftoff...
AGCGCGCAGCGGTAGGTGCCCATGTTCTGGGTGTTGGTCTCCGGATCGCGGGTCACCACGTTGGTCGCAGTGAGCGTCGGCGAACTGTCGAAGCCGGGCGTGGAGATCGGAATTGGCAACCGCCCCAGGCCGTTGCCGGCGCCCAGCAGCGCCTCACCCTCCAGGATGACCTCCTGGCAGGACGGCTTCTCGACCACCAGCGGCCGGATCGGGTTGGCGATCGCGCGGTCCCATTTGGCCTGGATACCCTCGACTGGCGCATCCATGCCCACCGAGTACACCGCGCGATTGGCAGCGAGCGCGCCCACCACCACCGGGATGTCGTACTTGCGGCCCTGTCCATCGACGATGTTGGTGAACAGGAAGGCCTTGCGGTCGGCCTCTGACATGCCACCGACGAACTGCCAGCGCACCAGCGCATGCAGCTCGGAATCCTTGTCGATCTGGCGATCGATCCTCAGCAGCAGGCCGCGGCGCTCGAGCTCGGCGAGGTGTTCATGCAGGTCGCGGTAGCCGCGGGCGGTCTCAGGCAGGTCCATGCTCACTTCCTCATCGTTCATTCGATCTTCAGGCCGATCGACTTCACCAGCGGCGTCCAGCGGGCGGTCTCGTCGCGAATCAGGCGCGCCGTCGACTCCGGGGTGGAGTCGACGGCAGGTGTACCGCCGACGACTTCCAGATCCTTCTGCAGCAGCCCTTCGGCCCACGCCTTCTGTGTAGCCCCGTGCAGTTGCGCAATCAGTGGCGCCGGCGTCCCCGCCGGCACGAACACCCCGTGAAAGATGCTGGTCACCAGCTTCGGCAACCCTTGCTCGACCGCGGTCTGCAGTTCCGGCGCGGCCTTGAGGCGCTGCTCGCTGAACACGGCGAGGATACGCAAACGCCCGGCACGGTGCTGGGCAAGCGGCTGGGCGCCGAAGATGCCCATGAACAGCGGGATATGCCCGGCGATCAGATCCTGCACGCCGGGGCCGGCGCCCTTGTACGGCACATGCTGCAGCTGCGGCGCACCGACCTGCTGCTTGAACAACTCGCCTGCGAGATGGTTGATGCTGCCTGCACCGGGCGAGCCATACGAGAGCTTGCCCTGGTTCGCCTTGACGAAGGCGACCAGCTCCTTCAGCGACTTCACCGGCAACGACGGGTTGATCATGATGCAGGTGGGCGAGGAACTGACCAGCGTCACCGGCGCGAGATCGCGCTGCGGATCGTAGGGCGGCTTGTCCATCGCCGCCGGGTTGATCACATGGGTGGTGGTGGTGCCCGAGAGCAAAGTGTAGCCGTCCGGTTTCGCGCGCACTGCCTCACTGGCTCCGATGGCGCCACCGGCACCCGGGCGATTGTCGACCACCACGGTCACGCCCAGATGCGGCGCGACCCGGTTGGCCCAGGTGCGGCCGACGAAATCGGTTTCGCCGCCAGGAGCAAACGGCACGATGAGGCGCAGCGGACGCTCGGGGAACTTCGAGGACTGAGCAAACGCCGAACGAAATCCGGGCAGGGTGGCACCGGCCAGAGCGGCGCCGCCAATGAATCGCCTGCGGGATACTTCCATGAACGCCTCCTGTTTCTTCTTTATCTCGCTGCGACGCTCGACGATCAACCGCGGTCGCGCCTACGCACAGGCTGCGACTGGCTGTCACCCGCGCCAGTCTCACTTCCAGAACATCAGCCGGGCATCGCGCAATCCGGGCGCACGCGGAACACACGCCGTGCGTTGGTCTCGAGAATCGCCCGTCGCGTCGTCTCATCCTTGACCACCGCATCGATCGGCCGCATGGGATGCGGATCACCGGCCGGAAACGGCATGTCGGAGCCGAGCATCACCTTGTCCGAACCCGCCTTGTCGATCAGGTACCGGGTGGCATCCGCATCGAACACCAGCGCATCGAAGTACAGCGCTTCGAACCCCTTGCGCGGATCGGCATACTTGTCGCCATGATGGTCGTAGTGTCGGCCCAGACGGCCGAGTACGAACGGCAGCGCCGCACCGCCATGCGAGAGCACCAGCTTCGCGCCCGGATACTTCAGCAGATGACCGGAGAACAACAGGCGCGAGACCGCGATCGAGGTGTCGACCACCCGCCCGATGGCATTGATCAGATCGTAGTCGGCCAGGCGCGGCTCGCCACAGACGAACATCGGATGCAGCATCACCGCGGCGTTCAGGCGCGAGGCGGCCGCCCAGAACGGATCGAGATCCGGTGCATCCAGATTGCCGCCCTCGCCCGAGGGCAAGGTGCCGATCATCACGCCGCCGAAGCCCTGCGCCATCGCTTCTTCGAGCACCTGGGCAGCCAGTGCGCCCGACTGCATCGGTACCGTGGCCAGCGGCGTGAACCGCTTCTCGTCGCCCAGGTTTTCCAGCATGCAGGCGTTGACGAAGCGGCTCCAGGCCAGGCCCTGTTCCGCCGGCAGCTCGTAGCCGGTGGCATCCATCCAGGTGCCGACGAGTTGATGATCGATGCCGTTGGCGTCCATCCAGCCGCGCCGCTCGACGAGGTTGGACAGCTTGGGCATGATCGGGCGCGACAGCGGCTTGCCGGTAAAGCCGATGCGCACGCCCTTGTCGTCGCGCTCCATCGCCACGCCGGGAAAATTGGCTGCCTCGCGCGCGAAGCGGTCGAACGCGAGCTGCGGCAGGTAGTGGGCGTGAATGTCGATGATCATCGGATGGGTTCCATGGGTTGAGACTGTTCAGGGGGGACAGACCCCAAGGGTCGGTCCCCGGAGTTCGACATGTCGGGGACAGACCCTGACGGTCGATCCCCAGAGTTCGGCGCGTTGGGGACGGACCCTCAGGGTCTGTCCCCGGGGTTCGGGTCTGTCCCCGCTCAGGCGGCGTCCTTCAGCTTCGGCCGGGCGCGCGCGGCCTGGATCAGGCTCCACAGCGCGAGGTGCGACATCGGGGTCTCGGCGATCGAGGTGCCGATCGGATCGAGTGCGTCGTTGATCGCGCAGGCGATGGCTGCCGGCCCGCCGAGGTAGCCCGCCTCGCCGGAGCCCTTCTGCCCGAACGTGGTCAGCGGCGACGGCGTGCAGTGATCCACGATCGTGATCTCGGGTACTTCGAGCGCGCTCGGGATCAGGTAGTCCATGAACGTGCCGGACAACAGCTGGCCCTCGTCCGAGAAGGCGAACTTCTCGTACAGCGCGGCGCCTACGCCATGGGCAACGCCACCATAGGTCATGCCATGCACGATATCCGGATTGATCATCACACCGCAGTCGTGCCCGACGACATAACGCGCGAGCACCGGCTTGCCGGTGTCCGGATCGATCTCGACATAGACGACATGCGTTTCGAACGAATAGCAGGGATACATCTGCACCTGACCGTCGGCAGTGGGCAGTGCACCCCCGGTGGGCACTTCCCAGACGAACTTCGCCTGCAAACCGGGTTCCACATCAGGCGGCATCTTGTGGAACTTGCGGTGCGCGATCTCGACCAGCTGGTCCCAGGTAAGCCGTTTTTCCGGGTGGATCGTCTCGAACACATCCCCGTCCCGATAGGTCACCGCTGCAACCGGCACACCGAGGTTGTGGGCGCCAATAAGCATCAGCGTGTTGCGGATCTTCCTGGCCGCACCGGCCGCCGCCCCGCCGAGCATGATCGCCATCCGGCTGCCGACCGGGCTGTTGGACGGCAGCGCATTGAGCGAGTCGGCGTGGATCACGCGAATACCTGAAGGATCGCGCTCCAGCACCTCCCCGACCACCGTCGACACCAGGGTCTGATGGCCCTGCCCGGCGCTCGAGGTGCCGAACACGCCGGTGATCGCCCCGTTGAGGTCGACCCGCACCAGGCAGGAATCCATCCAGGTGGTGGTTTCGTTCTTCGGGTTGAACAGCGGCTCGAAGGAAGAATTGCCGCCCGAGGGCTCGAGACAGGTCGACACGCCGATACCGGCCAGCTTCCCGGCCCGGCGCGCCTCATCCCGCCTGAGCACCAGCGCATCGTAGTCGGCCGCCTTCAGCGCCTTGTCGAGCACCGTGTGATAGTCGCCCGAGTCGTAGGTGGTGCCGCTCGGAATGCGGTACGGAAACTCCTCCTTGCGGATCAGGTTCCTGCGCCGCAGCTCCAGCCGGTCCATGCCCAGGTGACGCGCCACCCGGTCGATGGTGCACTCCATCGCGAAGTTCGTTGGCGCCTGGCCAAAGCCGCGCACCGCCTCCTGCGGCGTCTTGTGGGTCATCACCGAGGTCGGTTCGTACTCGACTGCGGCAATCCGGTACGGCCCGCAGATCGCACTGACCGGCTTGCCCAGCTGCAGCGGCGAGCGCCCGGCATAGGCGCCGACATCATCCAGCGCCTTGATCTTCCAGGCGCGGATCGTGCCGTCGGTGTCGAAGGCGACCTGCATGTCGAAGATGCGGTCCGGACCGTGCATATCGCCGCCGCGCATGTTCTCCAGGCGGTCTTCCAGGAAGCGCACCGGTGCGCCCAGCTTTCGCGCCAGGTAGGCCACCAGCAGCGTGTGCTTGATGCCGCGCTTGACGCCGTAGCTGCCACCGACATCGACATCGAAATGGACCCGTACCGCGTTTCCGGGCAAGCGCAGCGCGCGCGACACCTGGTCCGGGAACTTCGGCATCTGGATTGACGCCCAGATGTCGAGAATCTCGTTACCGGCATCCCACTGCGCGACCGCGACGAAGGTCTCGATCGGCACTGTCGCGCTGCGCCCCCAACGGGCACGAAACGCGAGCCTGTGGTCGGCCTTCTCGAAGGCCTGGTCGACCTCGCCCCAGACGAACTTGCGGTGAAACAGCACATTGCTGCCGTGATCAGGGTGAACCTGCACCGCATCGGGCTTGACCGCCTCTTCCGGGTCGATCACATGCGGCAACGGCTCGTAGTCGACCTCGATCAGTTCGACTGCGTCCTCGGCGATGGCACGTGTCTCGGCGACCACTGCGACCACCCACTCACCGGCGTAGCGGACGATGCCATCGGCCAGCGGATAGCGTTTCACCTTCGGCGCATCGACGCCGACATAGAGCGGGTCTACCGCCGCACACAGCTCAGCGCCAGTGAGCACATAGCGCACCCCCGGCTGCGCCAGCGCTTCAGACGTTTCGATCGAACGGATGCGCGCAGACGGATACGGGCTGGCCACGATCGCCACATGCAGCAGCCCGGGCAGTTGCACATCGGCCGCAAAGCGACCACGCCCGGTGACGAAGCGCGGGTCTTCCTTGGTGCGCCGCTTGGCGCCGATATAGCGAAAGCCGTAGGGCGAGGTCTTGTCGGCCATCTGTTCAGGCTCCTTCGCGCGTGGCTGCAGGCGGGCGGGTCGAGACTGTCGCCGCGCCTCGAGAGGCGGCAAGCTGCACCGCGTCGACGATCTGCTGGTATCCGGTGCAACGGCACAGGTTGCCGCTGAGCGCATCGCGGATCTGCGCAGCACTGGGCTGCGGGTTGGCTGCCAGCAGCGCATGGCTCGCGATCAGCATTCCAGGGGTGCAGTAGCCGCACTGCAGCCCGTGGGTTTCGCAGAAACTGTCCTGCAGCACGCTCATCGAGCCGTCAGCGTTGGCCAGCCCCTCGACCGTGGTGACCGCGTGACCATCGGCCTGCACCGCGAACATCAGACAGGCGCGCACCGGTTCGCCATCGAGCAGCACCGAGCAGGCGCCGCAGATGCCATGCTCGCAGCCGACATGGGTGCCGGTCAGGCGCAGCGTCTCGCGCAGGAAGTCGACCAGCGACAGCCGGGTGGGAATCTCGCGCCGGACCTCGGCGCCGTTGACGATCATGCGGACGGTGCTGGTCGGCTCGTTCATGCTTGACCCTGGCAGATGGATTTCGGTGCTCACCGGCCGACAGACCGGGGGGCTGAATTGAATGTGGGCGCCGCGGCCGCCACCCTGGCCTGGCGCAACACACGGGCAGCGAGCACCCGCGCCAGATGTATCCGGTACGCGGCAGTCGCGTGCACATCCGAGGCCGGCTCCAGATGAACGCCGACATCGTGCACCGCGGCGTCGATGGTCGAGTCGTCCAGCATCGTTCCCTGCAGCGCGCGGGCCACCGGATCGATCGCGATCGGTGTCGACCCGGCGCCACCGATGGCCAGCACCGCTCGCACACAGCGTCCCGCACGATCGAGCTCGACCTGGGCACAGGCGGCCACGATGGCGTAGTCGCCATGGCGGATGCTCACCTCGTCGAAGGCACTGCCCAGACGCTCGCCCCGCCACACTGGCCAGTGCACCTCGGCCAGGCATTCATCGGCCTCGGTGGCCGTGATCATCGGCGCGATGAAGAAGTCCTGCGCCGCCACCGTGCGTTCGCCAGTCACCGAGCGCAGCACGAAGCGCGCGCCCAGCGCCTGCGCCACCAGCGGCAGCTCCGCGGACGGGTCGGCATGCACCAGGCTGCCACCCACCGTACCGCGGTTCTTGGTCTGCACATGCCCGACCCAGTACAACCCCTGGCGGATCAGCGGTATTGCCTTGGCGACCCGGTCGTCCCGCTCGACATCGGCCTGGCGCAACCCGGCGCCGGTGACCCAGGTCTCGCCCTGCTGGTGCGAGATCTTCAGTTCAGCGATCTCGTTGACATTGATCAGCCAGGCCGGACGGGCCAGGCGCATCGCCATCATCGGCACCAGACTCTGCCCGCCCGCGAGCAGCTTGGCGTCGGCGCCATGCTCGGTGAGCAGGCTGCACGCGTGGGCGACGCTGTCCGCGCGTGTGTACTCGAAAGTTGCCGCCTTCATCGATTCTCCCGCCACACTTCGGCAGGCGACGATTCGCCCGCGCCGATATCCCTGGTCCGCCCGCTGCACCCGGGCGCAGTCGCCCGGAGGTCTTTACGACGCCGGACCCGGGCGTCAGCCCTTGACCCGGTTGCGGTACTCGTGGGTGCGGGTATCGATCTCGATCTTGTCCCCGGTGTCGCAGAACAGCGGCACCGGAATCTCGAAGCCGCTCTTCAGTTTGGCCGGCTTGAGTACCTTGCCGGACGTGTCGCCGCGCACCGCCGGCTCGGTGTACATGATCTCGCGCACCAGCGTCTGCGGAATATCGACCGAGATCGGCTTTTCGTTGTAGATCACCACCTCGGCCGGCATGCCCTCTTCGAGGTAGTTGAGCGCCTCGCCCATGTTGTCGCCGTCGATGTCGAACTGGTTGAACTCCGAATCCATGAATACATAGGAAGGATCGGCGAAGTACGAGTAGCTCACCGACTTGCGCTCAAGCGACACCATGTCGAACTTCTCGTCGGCACGGTAGACCGACTCGGTTGCCGTACCGGACAGCAGGTTCTTCAGCTTCATCTTGACCACCGACGCGTTGCGGCCGGACTTGCTGAACTCGGCCTTCTGCACGACCATCGGGTCGGGGCCGACCATGATCACGTTGCCCGGGCGGATTTCCTGTGCGGTTTTCATTTTTCACCAGTTGGGGTAGTGGACTGCTTGTTGACGACGAACGAATTTACGTCGCTCGAATTGACGACGAATTGACGACGAATTGACGACGAATTGAGGACAAATGAAGGCCGAGGACGAATGAAAGCCCTCTATAAATGAAAGCCATCTATTTTAGCTGCTCCCGGCAGAAAGCCGCCAGTGCGGCCGCGAGGTCGGGCAGCCCGGCCTGATCGTCGCAGAACCGGCTGGCCACCGGCGCAAGTGCGGGCAGCGCGGCCAGCAGGTCGGTCCAGGCCGTGCCGATCGGCTGCGCCGCTGCGGCTGCCGGCCTGGCGCAGCCGTTCCAGATCCGATGGAACTGGTCGAGCCGGTCGAGGGCAGCGCGGTCCCCGGGCGCTCCATCGCCAGCGCTGCGCCAGCGGGCGAGGAACGCCTCCAGCTTGGCGCAGTGGGCATGCCCGTCCTGCGGATAGAGCTGCCAGACCAGCGGGCTTCCCGCCCAGAGGGCGCGCACCAAAGAGTCTTCGCCGCGCACCAGGTTCAGATCGCAGGACCAGAGCAGCCGGTCGTAGTCGGGTTGCGCCAGGAACGGCAGCGCGCGCAGCTCGAGCGCGCCTACCCGGGCATGCCAGGGCGCCGCCCCCTGGGCGAGCGGCTGCCCTCTGCCGACCAGCCATTCGCGGGTGGCCAGAGCCAGCGGCCCGGGCGCGAGTGCGAGCACGGTCGGCTGTGCACCCTCGGCCATCGCGTCCAGCAGAGCTGGCAACATCGCGGGCAACGATGGAGTGGCGTATCCGAACAGCGACACCACCCGGCTCACCGCCGTCGGCTCGGCATGGCCCAGGCTGCGCCAGAAGTCCGCGCGCGCCTGGCGATCGGCCTGGAACGCACGGCGCGCCTCGATCAGCCCGCGCTCGCGCAGCAGCCCGCCAGTATCGGCAGTGAACCCGGGAAAGAAGAACCGCCGCCGGACCGGCAGCGTGGGATGCGGGGACGCGAGCCGGTGATGCGCGCCCACCCAGTCCTCGGCGCTCAGGTACTCGAGCACGATTAAGAGCCCCCGCGGGCTGCGCGCTGCCAGTGCCTGCATCTGCAACTCGGGCAGGCCGCCGCCGAACGCGTCGATCGCGATTGCCGGTACGCGTGCACGTCCGCCCGCGTCACCAGTTTGCGCTTCGACGAAGTGATCGGCCCGGACGATGCGCACCCGGTCGAAGTCCTGGATCGGGCGCGCCGAATCGATGCCGGGCTGCAGCGCGCTCAGTTCCTCGAGCCGGTCGATGATCAACCGGGTCGCAAAACCCTGCTCCAGCGCAAGCGAGCGCGCCAGCCGCCAGCACACTGCAGCATCGCCGAAGTTGTCGACGACCCGGCAAAAGACATCGCAATCGAGCGCTTGCAGATCAGGCGTGGGTGCCGGCAGTTGAGTGGTGGGCATGACCACCGGACTCTACCTGAGCGGGATGAACAGCTGCGCGGCGGCGACAGGTCGGACCGGGTTCATGCGAAGCTCCGGTCGGCTGAAGGTCGGCGGTAGGTACTTCGCCCGCCTGCACACAGTACTTGCACACAGCACGACGGCAGCCCCTGACCATCAGCTCCGGCTGGCCGCGCCGGTATCCGCCCCCATCGCCTACGTCTGCACCGCCCGTTTGAGCAACTTCCCGATCTGGACACTGTTGTTTCTCGCCCTCACCGGCTGGCTGGGTTGGAGCGTGGTCGCTGCCGCGCGCCACGGGCGCGAGCGCAGCGCAGCCCTGACGCGGAAGGTACGCGAACTGCCAACCGACCTGCTTGCGCCGCTGCACGACCATCTTCTGGACAGCGCGCTCGCCCACTATGACGAGCGCGAACTGCGCGCCGGGCGTACCCGGCTCGAGTTCGCGGTACTGCTGCGCGACCGCCTGGATGAACTTGCCGGCGATCCGCACGGTCCGCTCAACCAGGCCCATATCCGCGCCCGGCTGTTGCCGGCCGCGCATCGGCTGCGTGGCTATCCCAACCCGTTTCAGGTTCGCGAATTTCGCGAAACGTTTCTGCTCGCGGCGGACGCACCACAGACACACTGGCAACCGATATCGATCTGGAAGCGTCAGTCCAAGCACTGGTGTTCTGGCGTGACAATGCCTGAACGCATCCGGGGTCAGGCTGCGCCGGCCCGATCGTGGCTGGCTCTATGGCAACCGGATAGCCGCCGGTTCAGGGCACAGCGCGCGAGAACGTGACCGAGCGCCAGGCGAACCCGCTGTCCTCACGGCTCACCTCGATGTCCCCGGCCGCCTGATCGCTCGCGCGCAGGGTGAACGCGAGACCGAGCGGTGGCAGTGCATCTTCCTTCCACTGCAGGCCGTAACGGGCACCGATCGCATTTGAATCCAGCGTGGGCAGCCGCTTCCCGGCTGGTTCCACCAGGTCGAGCTCGCCGTCCCAGGCATCGCCCACGCTGGTCACCCCGCCAGCGCTGTTGGCATAGGGCAATGTGCCGTGCCGCTCGACGAACCGGGACAGCACCGCCAGCGCCACCGCGTCTACCGCCGGCGCGGACAGGGTCGGCAGCGCAACCAGCGACACCGAGGGCGGCGCCTTATCCTTCAGCACTGCTGCCAGCAGGTCGTTGCTGCGCGTCGGCTGTTTGAACAGCGCACGCAGTTCGGCACGCAGATCAGCGGCGACATTGGCCAGAATGATGCGCGACGGCGACCGCGGGTAGCCTATGCTGAACGGGGCGCCGATGAAATACACCCCGGCGCAGGGCGGCAGCCTGGCCCGAAGGTCGGCGAACGACTGCCAGTTTATACGCATCTCGAGATCCAACGTTCAGTCCCTCACGATCTCGGGCTTGAGCTGCTGGGTCACGGTCGCGCGCCGGGTCTGCAGCCAGATCGCGACCCACCGGCCGAACGGGGCGACACCGCGCGGCTCGCCCAGCACAACCGTGTAGTGGGGCGTGTCGAGCATCGACTGGCGCAGGTTCTTCAACATCTCCTCGGTCACCGCCGGCGTGCGCAAGGACACCACGAAATGCTCACCGGTTTCCGGCCGCAGCCTGACCGGAGACACCAGGGCCTCCGCCCCGGGCGCGGCCAGCGGCATATATGCGGCGAGGAACTCGACTACCGATTCCTTGTCACCCGCGACCGACGTGCCGGCGCGCACATCGACAATGCGCCCGATCCAGACCACCGTCGGCTGCGGCGTTCCCTTGTTCTTCAGTGTCGCCAGTGTCTCCCGCGGGCCCCAGCGCCATTCGATACCGCCGATGCCCTGGATCAGCGGTGACAGATCGGTCGGGTCCGCCTTTGCCGGCGGCTTCTGCGCGAATGCCGGCAGCGCTGCAAACATCACCGCCAGCAGCGAGGCCAACATCGCGGATCGGGACCAGCGCATCACGGCGGCTGCACCACGCCGATCGGTGTGGTGTCGCGGCCAAGCGAGACGCCACCCGCGGCAAACAGAAGGTGCGAGCCGTATACGTACCAGAGGAGCATATGCGTCGCAGTCGGGAACGGGCTGCCATAAATCTCTTGGTTGAGCAGCGGAATCACCGTGGTCTGGATCAGGCCGATCACGCCAAGAAGCACCGCCAGCACCCGCACCAGGCCGGTCAGGTCACGACGGCGCAGGTAGAGCACGAGCAGGCCGACCTCCACCAGCGCGAGAAAGGCCGCGCCCAGCGGCATCCGGTTCGCGCGTAGCACGTTCGGATCGGCCTCGGCCAGACCGGACACGACCAGCCAGCCATAGAACCCGAGCGCCACACCAATCGCCAGCAGGAAGTTGATCGAAATCCAGCGCCGCATGGGTGAGTGTCCACAGGTTGTTTTGGATCGAACCTTCGATGCTACAGCGTCTGCACGACAACGTCCGCACGACAACGACACACGACAACGACACACGACAACGTCTGCACGACAACGTCTGCGCGTTAACGTCTGCGCGATAACGTCTGCGCGACATCGTCCACATCGCGTGAGTGCGCGCAGGCGAGACGGCTCAATGCGAGGCGAGAAGCGCCACACCGGCCACGGTCACCGCGACCCCGAGCAGTTGTCGTCGGCCCAGCCGCTCGTTGCCCAGAAACAACGCCGACAGCAGCAGGGTGAACAGCGGGTAACCGGCCACGATCGGCGCCACCAGGCTTACCTCGCCGTCCACCAGCGCGGCGTACATGAGGAGCATCGCCGAACCATTGCACACGCCAGCCAGCATGAACCACGGGACACCGCGCCGGGTGCGCACGATCGGCGAGCGTCTGCCGAGCAGCCGCGAGGCAATCAGGATCACCGCAGCCGACACCGTATAGCCTGCCAGGATCGCGGCATACGGGCTGGCCCAGAACACGAAGCCGACCTTGAGCAGGATCTGCGCCGCGGCACGCAGCATCGCGGCGCCGAGTGCAAGCACCATGCCGCGTCCATCGACTGCATTGTCCGCTCCCGGATTGGCCGCCGACGGTGCAGTTCGAGCGGTCGACAACACGGCGATGCCAAGGACCACCGCAAGCGTGCCCCCCGCACGGTGCAGATCGAGCACTTCGCCCAGCAGCAGCACCGCGGCTGCCACCGCAAACAGCGGCGCGGTGCAGGACACGGTCGCGGCGATCGTGGGCCCGAGCCGGGCATTGGATTCGAACACCAGCAGCGTCACCGCCGCCGGAAAGAACAGCCCGATGGCGAGGAAAATCCCGAGTGCGCTGACCGGCGCTGCGGCCTGTGCCGGATCGATGAACGCCGGCAGCGCCAGCCAGAACAGCACCGCCGCCGACGGCACGCTGACCGTCACGCCGGCCCGGGCGCTCATATGGCGCAGGCCGACATTGCTCGCGATCATCGCGCAGGCGAAGGCGAACGCCGAGGCAAGGGCAAGCAGAAGCGTCAACGCGCGAGCATCCGATGCGACATCCGATCCTTTTCCGGGCGCGCCGGTCGCCAGTCAACCAGGGACAGCGCGCGGCGCGTGACGCGACGCTGGACGCTGCACTTCGCGCTGCGCAGCCGCTGCGGGCGAATGATCGCATGCCGGGCCGGACACGAGCGCGGTCCGATCCGCGCCCCGGCCCCTCTGCTACCCTCATCTCTTCTGCAGCACCTGCGTCCTCCAAGATCCCACATGACTGCCCTGCTCGAACTGCTGAACGTCGGCAAGCGTGTCGGAACCGGACGGTCACGCAGTCTGTTCGAGCAATTGTCGTTGTCAGTCGAGCCCGGGCAGTCGATTGCCCTGGTTGGGGAGTCCGGTAGCGGCAAGTCGACCCTGCTCAACCTGATGGCCGGCCTGGAGCCGCCGGACAGCGGGCAGGTGCTGCTCGATGGCCTCGATCTGGCGACCCTGGGCGACGACGCGCTGGCCAGACTGCGCCGTACCCGGATCGGGTTCGTGTTTCAGGCCTTCCATCTGTTGCCGCAACTCACGCTCGCCCAGAACGTTGCGTTGCCACTGCAGTTGCTCGCCGTCGGCCGGCAGCAGGCGCAGGCACAAGCACGCGCCATGCTGGAGGCGGTCGGTCTTGCTGATCGCGCCGACGATTCTGTGCAGTTGCTTTCCGGCGGAGAAGCGCAGCGGGTCGCGGTTGCCCGGGCACTGGTGCACCGGCCCGCGCTGGTGCTGGCCGACGAGCCGACCGGCAACCTGGATACCGACGCGGCCGACAGCGTGCTCGCGCTGCTGCGCGCTCAGGTGCGAGCGCAGGGGGCCGCCTGCATTCTGGTCACCCACTCCAGTCGCGCGGCGCAAAGTGCCGACCTGCGCTACCGGTTGACGCCGAACGGATTGCTGGCAGAGCCGCAAACCCAGGCGCAGACTGCGATCGCTTCGGTCCCTGCAGCGGCCAGCCCGCGCGTCTCGCACTGACCCCGATGCGCCAGACCGCGCCTGATGCCGACCCAGCACGCCGTGTCCGCCGCAACCCGCGCCGGAGTACGCAACTGAGTACGCAACTGAGCACGCGGTTGGGCGCGCAACTCTGAGCACGAACATGAGCACGCGTCTCTCCCCTCTGACCGCATTCGTGCTGGGCAATGCCCGTGCTTCCATCGGCCGCTCGCTGGCGGTGATTGCCGCAATCGCCATCGGCGTTGGCATGGGTCTCGGGGTGTACCTGATCAATCGAACAGCACTGGACGAGTTCACTGGCGCCGTCCAGTTCCTGATGGGTGAGGCAGACCTCGAGCTGCGTGGACCGCGCAGCGGTTTCGATGAACAGGCCTTCCCCCGGGTCGCCCGGCTGCCGGAAGTCGCGGCCGTCTCGCCGGTGGTCGAAGTCAATGCGCGGGTGGAGCAGCCCGGCAAGGACACCGCCATGCCGCTTCGCGTCCTGGGTATCGATGTGCTGCGGGTCGGACCACTCAATGCCGGGCTGATGCCACGTGTCGAGACGGCCCGCACTGGCGCTGGCCCGCCGGCGGGC
>Ga0105047_10012314_pt1 | contig 13788 bp, 10 predicted proteins | sample MAT04_FD_78384 | JGI IMG/M metagenome (GOLD analysis project Ga0105047, IMG submission 78384) | Freshwater microbial communities from Lake Fryxell liftoff mats and glacier meltwater in Antarctica - MAT-04 (megahit assembly) | ecosystem: Environmental > Aquatic > Freshwater > Ice > Liftoff...
ACGGTAGATTTGCAAGACGACGGCAAGCCGCTGGAAGTGGAAGTCGAATTCCTTGCGCCGAAGGAAGTGAAGTTGACGAAGCGCTCGCCGAAGCTGTTGCCAGACTTTCGCGTGCTCAAAGCGGATACGTGTGGGGTGGCGTTTCATGCGCCCGTGGAAATGACGCTAACCGGCAAATCCGTGCGCGGTGCCCAAAACAAAGTGCGTCTGCGAGTGGCGTCGCTCGCCGATTTTCTCGTGATGAAAGCGCATGCGATCGGCGGGCGGGACAAGCCGAAGGACACCTACGACCTGTGCTATTGCCTCGATCACTTTCCCGATGGAGTGGCGGCGCTGGCGAAAGCGTGGAAAGCGCGGCGTCGTGAAAAGGACGTGGCCCGTGCCGTCGAAATCCTGCGCGAGAAATTCGCGAGCGTTGATGCGTTCGGTCCGCATCAGTTGGTCGAGTTTCACGCGGCACCGGATGCGGAGACGCAGGCCATGCACGCCCGCAGAGCATACGAGATCGTGCAGAAATTCCTCAGCCTGCTGTAACCGGGCAATGAACGCGACGCCGAAAGACTCGGCGGGCGGTAGTCGAACAAACAATTGGAGAGAGCTACCTTGATCTGCGAGACACGAGCGACGCTACTTTCCGGAGCCGCCACAACATGAAATCAGAAATCAGAACTCGAAAATTGCAGAATCTCGCTGACGCATATTCAGCCCAGGAACTGCGCACGAATCGCGAGTTCCAACGCGGATTAACGTGGAGCGTGACTCAGAAACAGGGGCTCATCGACTCGCTCCTCCGTGGCTACCAGATCCAGATTTTTTATGTTCATGTGGAATCGAGGACAAACACACCAGTGGTGTTGAGACGACAGCTTGGATTGTGGATGGGCAGCAGCGCCTCGATGCCATCGCTGCGTATCGTCAAAACAAGTTTTCGCTGCCGAACCCGAAGAAGGCTCGGCCGGGGACGTTTATTCCCGCTGATGCGGCAAGCTTGCCTTCGTGGACGGGGAAGAAATTCGAGGAACTCACACCGGACGACAAGCAACGGCTGCTTGAGCGAGAACTGCTGGTGGTAGAAATGACGGCGGAGCGCAACGAGGTTCGCGATCTGTTCATCCGCTTGCAAGCGGGCACGCCATTGACTGCACAGGAAAAGCGAGACGCGTGGCCGGGAGACTTTACGAATTTCGTTATTCGCCACGCCGGCAAACCGGGACACTCCCTCTCCAGCCCAAAGCGGTTTTTCAGCTTATTCCCCGGGGCTCGTGCGCGCCGACTTTCCGTGGATGATGGCGATCATTACGTGGATGGCCTCGCCGAGGTTCGCAAATTCTTCGCCGGTGTTGCCATGACGGTCATGATTCGCGAACGATCGGACTTGGACTTCGTTGATCTCAAGGGCAAGACGATTAACGACTTCTACATGGAGAACCTCGATCTCCCCGAGGACGATCTCGGTGCCCTGCGCGTTGTCCGAATGCTTGATCTGGTCGCGCAACTTCAAGGTTTTGAGAACCTGCGCGAGGGCACTCCCATGCCGTTTCAAATGGCGTTCCATCTCGCATTGCTCGTCGATTCGCTCGACCAAGGGCACTATTCACCTGTTTGGCGTGAGGATGTGGTGAGCGCCTTTATCGAGTTTAAGGAAGAGGTAGCGAGTGCCCGGCTTCATTATCGCCAGACCCATGAATCGCTTCCTCACTACGAGCGATTTGGAAGACTATTGTCGGGGTCAGGTTCCGACACCGCTGACGTGATTCGCATGAGGCATTCCTTCCTGCTGGCAGGGCTCTACCCCAAAATCAGAATCATACCGCTCGATCCAAATCGCGGTTTTGATGCCCTTGAAAGAGAGGTAATCTGGAATCGTGACCGTGGACAATGTCAGAATCCGGGATGCGAGCGACCGGGGCACCGTGTGCCTTACAGCGAAGCGACAGTTCATCATGTTATCGAGCACACGGACGGTGGCCCAACAACGTTGCAGAACGGCGTCCTGATTTGTTCCGGCTGTCACCCGCACCGAATCGAAATGCAGCGCCTCACCGGGCGCTTTCAGGAATACCTTGGGCGAATTTACGCCAATCCGGCACAGCAACCGTCGGGTGGAGTTGTGCCTGACGCACAGAGCGCAGCGGGTGAGGGGCAATCAGAATCAGAAAATGACACCGAGGAAAACGCCGCGCGCACATCCGGCGGAAGATTAAAGATCGTGATCGATTGGGGAGCGCTGGATGTGGATCGCGAGACCCAGACGATCGCAAAGAACCAAGACTCGGATTCAATTGTCGAACTGCTCGTTGAACTCATCGGTGCTTTTGGTGAGTCAATGAAACAACAGTTGATCGAACGCCCTGTCGTTCGCTATTCGCTCTCGAACGACCCCGCCACCTTCCTTAATCGCTCCAAAGGAACGCGCTACCCCTCCATTCGTGTGCCAGGCACCGACCTCTACTTCTGTGCCCACTCGCAAAAGACAGAGAAGGTCGAACGTATAAAAAGGCTGTTCGCTCGCTTGACGTTGCCTGACGGTGGAGACTTTCCCCCTGACAGCGTCGCCGTTTCAATCGAAGGCGACCAAACAGAGCCGACCTTGCTTTAAGGATTATCTCTGGTCTCCCGACACAGGAGGGGCGTCCGGAACGCGGGCCATGATGCGGTCGAAGTCTTCCCAGCTCCCGCGAGCGGCGCGCGCTTGCACTTTCGCCATAAATTCCTCCGCGCCGTAGGTGCGGCCTGCACGCACATCTTCCATTGCTTCGCCGATGGCGTGACTCATTCGCAACATCTCACGCACTTCGACGAGTAGCGGGGAATCGTCCGGCAGTTCATCGACGAGAGCGTGAATCTGTTGTTTCAGCGACACGTGCCAACTTAGCACGACCTCGCATTTCTCCCCAACCACGATTTTCTACGACAAAAAGAACAAACACCGCTGCGCACTCGAAGTGTGTCCGCACGCTGCGCTCCGAATTTTCCAAACCGAAAGACCAACTATGAACAACCAGGACCTCATCCGTCTCGGCGTGCCGCAGGGCGACGCCGTGAAGCTGGCTTACGAGCACATGCGCCGCAAGTTTGCTGGTGGGCTCGATCGCGCGCAGGTCGAAGCGGATATTTTCAACATCGTCGCCAATCCGCCGGCGTTCTTCGCCGACGAGCTGCGCGCGCCGCTGGCTCGCGCGATCTATCGCCCGGCGTTCACGCCGCGCGCGGAATTGCCGCTCCGGCGGCTACGCAGTGACCGCTCCGCGGATGGAAGGGAGGCGCTGCCGCGCAGTGCGTTCGCGCCGTGGCGTCAGTGGGGCGAAGGGCTCGAAGCCGAGGCGGTGAAGCAGATGGCCAATGCGTGTGCGCTGCCGGTCGCGGTGGCGGGCGCGCTCATGCCGGATGCGCATGTCGGATACGGCCTGCCGATCGGCGGCGTGCTCGCGACGGACAACGCGGTGATTGCCGCTCCGGCGGCTATGCAGTGAGCGCTCCGCGTTTGCAGGTACGCGCCTCCGCGCATGGCGTTCCTTATGCCGTGGGCGTGGACATCGCGTGCCGCATGAAGCTCACCGTCTATGATCGCAAGGCGAACACCCTCGCCGGCCAGCGCGATCGTCTCGCGAACCTCATCGAGAGCGAGACGCGCTTCGGCATGGGCTGCGAGTTCAAGCAGCGCCGCGAGCACGACGTGATGGACGAAGACTGGAGCGTGTCTCCGGTCACGAACCGTCTGCGTGACAAGGCGTGGAAGCAACTCGGCACGAGCGGCTCGGGCAATCACTTCGTTGAGTTCGGCGCGTTCACCGTGGACGCGGAGCAGGCACGGGCGCTTGGCCTCGAGCCAGGCGGATACCTTGCGCTGCTCACGCACTCGGGTTCGCACGGCACTGGCGCGCAGGTGTGCGACTACTACCGCAAGCGCGCGATGGCTCGCCACGAGCACTTGCCGAAGGAACTCAAGCACCTCGCGTGGCTCTCGCTCGACGACGCCAGTGGTCGAGGAGGCGGAGGGGAATAGCGGGGGCCGGTGAACGGGCGAGCAGGGAATACTGGGTCGCGATGAATTTGATGGGCCGTTACGCCGCCGCGAACCACGCGCTCATCCACAAGCACATCGCCAAGAAGCTCGGCGCGCAGGTGATCCTCGACATCGAGAACCACCACAACTTTGCGTGGAAGGAAACGCACGTCGTGAACGGCGAAGAGCGCGAGGTGATCGTGCATCGCAAGGGCGCGACGCCCGCGGGCGCCGGCGTGCTCGGGATCATTCCCGGCTCGATGGCATCACCCGGCTACGTCGTGTGCGGCCAGGGTTCGCCCGAGTCGCTCACCAGCGCGTCGCACGGCGGCTCGCCCGCCCGCCGACCTCCGCTATTCCCCTCCGCCTCCTCGGCGGGGCGGGTGACGGGCCGCACGAAGGCGCTGCAGTCCTTCACCTGGAGCGCGACCAGGAAGCTGCTCGCGGAGCGCGGCGTCGAGCTGCTTTCCGCCGGACTCGATGAAGTGCCGGGTATCTATAAGGACATCCACGCCGTCATGGCCGCGCAGAACGACCTGGTCGAAGTCCTCGGCCAGTTCGACCCGAAGCTCGTGAAAATGTGCCCGGCGGGCGACCGCGCCGAAGACTGAACGCCCGAAGGCGGGACGCCTTCTTGCAATGAAATGGAATCTTCCTACCCTTTCCGCCGCCATGCGCCTCACCTCCCGTCCCCTGCTTGCCGTTTCCGCCTTCATCGCCACCGCGCTGTTCCCTGGTGCCAGCTTCGCCGAAGGCGCGGGCTTCAGTATTCAGGATAAACCCGGTGAATACCTCGACGTGCTGCACGACGGAAAAATCATCGCCCGTTACATGAATGGGCACGATGTCTCGACGCCGGAACGGCGGCTGGAGACTTACAAGCCGTATCTCCACGTCTTCGATGCCGCGGGCACGGGGCCGATCACCAAGGGCGCGGGTGGGGCGTTCACGCATCATCGCGGGATTTTCCTCGGCTGGAACAAGATCGGCGTGGGCGGCAAGAGCTACGATCGCTGGCACATGGCGGGCGGCGATCAGGTGCATGGGAAGTTTCTGAAGCAGGAGGCGGGAAAGGACCGCGCGACCTTTACCTCGCTGATCCGCTGGCAGGGGGCGACGCCGGAGACGGCGATTTTGGAAGACGAGCGGACGTTCACTTTTCTCCCCGCACCGGCGCCGGGGTATGCGCTGATCGATGTGGCATCGAAGCTGAAAGCGGTGGCGGGCGAGACGACCCTGAATGGCGACCCGGAGCACGCGGGGCTGCACTTCCGCCCGGCGGATGAAGTGGACAAGACGAAGACGACCTATCTTTACCCGGTCGAGAACGCCAACGCGCACAAGGATCTCGACTACCCGTGGTTTGGCGAGAGCTACACGCTCAATGAGAAGCGCTACAGCGTGGTGTATCTCAATCATCCCGGCAATCCGACCGGCGGACGGATCTCGGCGTATCGCAATTACGGACGGTTCGGCGCCTTTTGGACGGCGACGCTGCCCGCCGATGGCACGCTGGACATTCGCGCGCGCTTTCTCGTGTGCGAAGGAGAAATGCCTTCGCCCGAGATAATCCAGAAGGCGTGGAATGATTACACGGGAAAGAATGAGCCGGTGCCGAAAGTGACCGCGAAGCCGGCGGAAGGAAGCAAGCCCGCCGCGCCGAAGAAACCTGCCGATCCGGCGACGCCGGCCCCGAAGCCAGCGGGCGCCAACGGTCCGAAGGGTGCGCCCGGTGCAGAAGCGAAACCCGGCGCGGCGGAACCGAAGCCCGCCATTACCAAGTCGGTCCCGGAGCCTGCCGGGCCGAAGCGCGCGGGCGGCGGGCCGGTCAATCCTGAGATCAAATTCAAGCTGCCGCCTCCGCCCGTGCTCACGCCGGAGGAGGCGATCAAAGCGTTTAAACTTCCCCCGGGCTTCAAGGTCGAAGTGGTCGCCAGCGAGCCGATGATCGAGTCGCCGGTGGCGATATCCTGGGATGATCAGGGCCGGCTCTATGTGTGCGAAATGCGCGGCTACATGCGCGATGTGGACGGCACGGGCGAAGACCAGCCGATCGGGCGCGTGAGCCGCCTCGAGGACACCGATGGCGACGGCAAAATGGATAAGGCGACGGTCTTTGCCGACAACCTGCTCATGCCTCGCGCGGTCATGGCGCTGGGCGACGGCGCGATCATCGCCGAGCCGCCGAATCTCGTCTGGTATCGTGATACGGACGGCGACGGCGTGGCCGACAAAAAGGAGCCGATATCCGATCGATACGCGACCAAAGGCGGCCAGCCCGAGCACATGGCCAACAGCCCGACGTGGATGCAGGACAACTGGATTTATTCGGCCAATTACAGCTCGCGGTTCCGCTACCGCAATGGGCAATTCGAGAAGCACGATATCCCGGCGGCGGGCCAGTGGGGTTGCACGCAGGATGACTGGGGCCGGCGCTACACCAACTCGAACAGCGATCTGCTCCGCGCCGATCTGGTGCCGGCGAGCTACTATCTCGGCAACCCCATGTTGCAGAATAAATCAGGCCTGCTTTTTCAGGTGATGAAAGACCAGACCTGCTGGCCTTCGCACCCGACGCCGGGCGTCAACCGCGGCTATTTGGAAAGCGCGAAGAAGCCCGACGGCACGATGGGCACCGGCACGCTGCGGGCTGACGGCAGGCTCAATAAGGTGACCGGCACCTGCGGCGCGACGATCTATCGCGGCGACCTCTTCCCAAAGGAATTCCGCGGCAACGCCTTCATCCCTGAGCCGTGCGGCAATCTGGTAAAGCGTCTCGTTCTTTCTGAAAAGGACGGCGAGGTGACGGCGAAGAACGCCTACGAAGGCAGCGAATTCCTGACCTCGACCGACGAGCGTTTTCGCCCGGTGAATGCTTACACCGGCCCCGACGGCGCGCTCTACATCGTGGACATGGCGCGCGGCGTCATCCAGCACAAGGCCTTCCTCACCTACTATCTCGCGGCGAACATCCGGGAGCGGCAACTGGAGACGCCCTTCAATCTCGGACGCATCTACCGGATCGTGCCGGACGACGCGAAGCCGAAGCCGGTGAAGCTCCCCAAAGATTCGGCCCAGATCGCCCCACTGCTCACGCACGCCAATGGCTGGGTGCGCGACACCGCCCAGCGCGTGCTCGTCGAACGCGGGGATGCCAGTGTCGTGCCGGCGGTGCAAGAGCTGGCGGCCAAGCACGCTTCGCCGCAGACCCGCGTGCAGGCGCTGTGGACTCTCGAGGGGCTCAATGCGCTGTCGCCGGAAATCATCACGACGGCGCTGGGCGACAAGCAGGAGAAGGTCCGCGCCGCCGCCGTGCGGCTCGCTGATCCGGCCATGCCCGAATTGCTGAAACTCGCCCAAGACCCGAGCACCGAAGTGCGGCTGCATCTCGCTTTCAAGCTCAGCGGCCGGCCCGAGGCCGAGGCGGCGCTCGTCGCGCTGCTCGCAGCCGGTGGACCGATGACCGGCGAAGCCGTGGCCACCGGGCTCAAAGGCACGGAGCTGGAATACCTCGAAACACTTCTCAAATTGCCCGCGACGGAGGACGGGAAGCTCGCGAAGAGCGCCATCCTCACCACGCTCGCGGGTTGCGTGATGAAGGAACGCAAAGCGCCGCGCGTCGCCCGCCTGCTCGAACTGACCGCCGCGCAGCCGTCCGCCGGCATCCGCCAGCTCGCGCTCCTCAATGGGTTGGCTGGTAAACCGCCCTCCAAGGGCAGCAAACCCGGCACCAATTCCAACCCCTTGAAATTTCCCGCCCAGCCGGCCGCTCTCACGACTTTGCTCGCGAACAAAGATGCCAGGGTCAGGCCCCTCGTCGAACGGTTGAACGGACAACTCGCATGGTCCGGCAAGAGCGGCTGGGTCGAATCGAAGGTGGTCCCGCTGACCGCCGGCGAGCAGGCGCTCTTTGAAAAGGGCAAGGCGCTCTACGCCACGATCTGCATCGCCTGCCATCAACCGAACGGTCAGGGCATGGCCGGCCTGGCGCCGACGCTGGTCAATTCCGAGTGGACGCTCGGCTCGACCGACCGAATCATTCGCATCATCACCCAGGGGATGACTGGCCCGATCGAAGTGGCCGGGACCAAATGGCAGCTCGAAATGCCCGGCCTGCCCATCTTCAGCGACGAAGAGGTGGCCGCCATCATCACCTATATCCGCCGCGAATGGGAGCACACCGCCAGCCCGGTTTCGCCCAGCTACGTGACGAGCGTCCGGGCAGCGATCAAGGACCGCACCAAGCCCTGGACGGCCGAGGAATTGCGCCAGCCCGTTCAGGTCAAAACGGTCAGCGCAAAATAGGCGGAATTTAAAGAGAAGAGCCCCGGTTTTTCGTGCTAAGTTCGGCGCTTGTTCGCTGATACTTCATGCATGCCCACCACCCCTGCTGATCCCGAGCAGACCGCCTTTGTCCAAAGCCTCTTCGTCCAGCATCTGCCAGCGTTGCGGGGCTTTGTGCTGTCGCTGATCAGCGACTTCAGTCTGGTGGACGATGTGGTTCAGGAGACGTTTCTCGTCATCACGGCCAAGGCTGGCAATTTTCAGCGCGGCACGAACTTTCGCGCCTGGGCGTGGACCATCGCGCGCTACAAAGTGCTCCAGACTCTAGAAAAGAATGCGCCACCGCCGGAACGATTCGCGCCCGAGATCCTCGAAGCCCTCGCCGCCCACGAAACGGCGGAGACGTGGTTTTCCGAAGAACAGCTCCAGCACCTCGCGAAGTGCATGGAAACGCTCGCGCCCAAAGCTCGCGAAGTGGTCGAGCTGCGCTACCAGCAGGCTCATCGTCCGCCGGAGATCGCCAACCGGCTGGGTTGGACGGTCGATTCCGTCCACGTCGCGCTTTCCCGGGCGCGCGTTTTCCTGCGCGATTGCGTGACGCATCGCATGTCGTCTGCCACCAACGCCTGATATGGACCTCGAACGCCTCCAGTTCCTGCTCCAGCGCTACTTCGACCAGATGCTCACGCTCGAGGAACGCAGCGAACTCGCCAGCATGCTGCTCGCCTCCTCGCGGGCGCGGAGTGAATTCTGGGAGCAGGCCCGCTGGCACGCCCTCATCCGCCAGTGGGGCGAGGCCGAATGGGGTCGGCGCGACGCCGAGAGCCTGGCCGTCCGACCGCCACCCGCGCCCCGTGTCCTCCGGCCATCCGGCAAGGTGATTGCCTTCCCGCGTGCCAAATCACGATGGGGGCGAGTCGCGCTCGCGGCCGCGGCCGCGGTCGCGCTCTTTGCCGCCGCGCCGTTTTTTCTGCCCGGGAAGAAGCCCGCCGAGCCCGCTCCCAACGCTTCCGCAAGCGTCGCCGTTCTGACTCACTCCGCCGATGCCGTCTGGGCCGATGGCGGCGCGGAAAGGCAGAACGGAGAACCCCTGACCCCCGGCTGGCTGAAATTGAAATCCGGCGCCGTGCAGGTCGAATTTTCGCGCGGCGCGCGCGTGGTTTTGGAAGGCCCCGCGGAATTGCGGCTCCTGACCAACAACGAGGTGTATCTCCGCACCGGCAAGCTGCGCGCTCATGTGCCGGAGCCGGCCCACGGCTTTACCGTCCGCGGTCGGGAGTTCAGCGTCGTCGATCACGGGACGGAATTTGGCGTCCATATCCCGCTCGCCGGCGGTTCCCAGGTGCATGTTTTCAGTGGACTGGTCGCACTGCATCGCGCCCAGGTTGCCGAGCGGCCGTTGCGCAAAGACCAGGCGGTGCAGATCAACGAGGGTGGCGTGAAGGAGATCCCGGCCCGCCGCGACCACTTTCTGAGCGACGAAGAGCTCGCTCGTCGGGAGCGCGCCAGCGTCCACGGGCGTCTCGTCGCCTGGCGCGCCGCGAGCCGTTCCCTCAGCCAACACCCCTCTGCCCTGCTGCATCTCGATTTTGAAGGTGATCGTGGCTGGGCGCGAAGCATCCCAAATCGCGCCTGGCGCGCAGTCCCCGAGGCTCCCGCGAGCATGGTCGGCTGTGAATTCGCCGATGGTCGTTGGCCCGGCAAGGGCGCCGTGGAATTTAACCGGCCCGACGACCGCCTGCGGCTCAATCTCCCCGGCGGATTCCAGTCGATGTCGCTGGTCGCCTGGGTGCGGGTGGACAGTCTTCCGGATCGTCCCCAGTCGCTAGTCATGGCCGATGGCTTGGGGACGGGCGATGTGCAGTGGTATCTCAGCCGCTGGGGCGAACTCGGCTTTGGGGTGCATATCGGCAAGTCCGATGATCCTACCGGCTGGCGCTACCATCACACTCAAACCCTGATCACCGCCGACATGCTGGGCTCTTGGGTCTGTCTGGCGACGGTTTTCGACGGAACCACCGACACGGTGACTCACTACTTCAACGGTCAACCCGTGGGCGTTGCCCAGCTTGGCGTGCGGACTTTGCTGCAATTGGAAACATTTGAAATCGGCAACTGGGCGTTGCGTCCCGGTGACCAGCAGCGGGCGGGTGTCGTCCCTCGGGGCAGCGGCGATACCGCGCGCAATCTCCACGGTCGAATCGATGAGCTGGCGATCTTCTCCGCACCATTGAGCGTCGAAGAAGTGCTCCACATCTACGAAGCCGCGCAGATCGGCAATACCGATGGCAACGCTTTGCAGAAGCGGGCTTCTGCCAGGTAGGACGGGGTCCAGACCGGCTCTAGTGATGCGTCGGCTCGCGCCGGAGGAATTGCCCGCGGCCGATCGTGCCGACGAATTTTCCCTCCCGCACCGCGACCTCGCCGCGAACCGTCACGACACTCGGGCGACCTTCGATCTCCCAGCCTTCGAAGGCGTTGTAGTCGATGTTTTGCGTCTGCGTTTTGACCGAGAGTTGGCCGCGGTAGGCCGGATCGTAAATGACGAGGTCCGCGTCGCTGCCCACGGCAATGGTGCCTTTGCGCGGGAAGAGGCCGAAGAGTTTTGCCGCGTTCGTGCTCGCCGTGGCGACGAAGGTTTGAAGGTCAAGCCGTCCGCGTTTGACGCCGTGCGTGTAGAGCAGGTTTACGCGGTCTTCGAGCGACGGAATGCCGTTGGGGATCTTGGTGAAGTCGTCACGCCCCATCGGCTTCTGCGTTTGGAAATCGAACGGCGCGTGATCGGTCGCAACGGTGCTGACGAGGCCGCTGGCCAGCGCATTCCAGAACACGGGCTGATTGCGCGCGTCGCGCAATGGCGGGGACATGACATACTTCGCGCCCTCGAAATCCGGTCGCTCGGCGTAGGTCTTATCGAGCAGGAGATACTGGATCAGCGTCTCGACCCACACCTTCACCCCGCGCTGCCGCGCCGCGATGGCCGCGTCGAGCGCCTCGGCGCAGCTCGTATGCACGCAATAGACATGCGCGCCGGTCAGTTCCGCGAAGGTGCAGAGATGGTTCACGCCCTCGGCTTCCACGCGCGGCGGACGGCTTGCGTGATGCCCTTCGGGGCCGGTCACGCCGGCGGCGAGGAGTTCCTTCGAGCGCTCGGCAATCAGCGTTTCGTTTTCGCAGTGCGCCGTCACGATCACGCCGAGTTCCTTCGCCAGCTTCAGCGTGCGGTAGAGTTCCGTGTCATCGACGCCGAACGCGCCCTTGTAGGCGAGGAAGACTTTGAACGAACTGATCCCGCGCGCGACGATCTCGCGCAGTTGCGGCTCCGTGGCCTCGTCGAATTTCGTCACGCCCATGTGAAAGGTGAAGTCGCACGCCGACTTCCCGACTGCCTGCGCCATCCATAACTCGAAGCCCGCGAGCGCCTCGTCCTTCCGCGACGGGCAGCACATTTCGATGAGCGTCGTCGTCCCGCCGACGAGCGCGGCCTTGCTGCCAGTCTCGTAGTTGTCTTTGGAAACCGTGCCCATGAATGGCAGGTAGATATGGACGTGCGGGTCGATGAACCCAGGAAAGATCAGCTTGCCCGTCGCATCGATCATCTCCGCGCCCGGCGGTGCATCGAGTCCGCGCCCGATTCGCGTGATCGTCTCGCCTTCGCAAAAAATGTCGCCGCTGAAATCGGTATCCGCCGTAACGATGCGGCCATTCTTGATGAGCAGAGCCATAAGCTACTTCTTCCAAACGTCGCCCACGCCTTCCCCAAACCACCGCGTGCTGACGACTTTTTGCCGGGTGTAAAATTGCACCGCCTCACGGCCCTGAATGTGCAGATCGCCGAAGAACGATTCGTCCCAGCCGGTGAACGGGAACATCGCCATCGTCGCCGGCACGCCGACGTTGATGCCGACCATGCCGGCTTTGACGCGGTGCTTGAACTCGCGCGCCGCCTTGCCGGAGTTCGTGAAAATGGCAGCGCCGTTGCCGTAGGCGGAAGCGTTGGCCTGGGCGATGGCGGCGTCGAGGTCGTCCATGCGCATGACGTTGAGCACCGGGCCGAAGACCTCCTCGCGGGCGAGCGTCATGCCGGGCTGCACGCCGTCGATGATCGTCGCGCCGACGTAGAAGCCGCCGGGCGCTTCCGGCACACGCAGGGTGCGGCCATCGGCGATGACTTTCGCGCCTTCGCTCTCGCCGCTGGCCACGAGACTGAGCACGCGGTCGCGATGCGGCGCGGTGATGACGGGACCCATGTCGGGCTGCGCGGTGCCGTCGGTCGGGCCGACGCGGATCGCGCGGGCGGCGTCGATGAGCGAGGGCAGCACGCGCTCGGCGGCAGCGCCGACCGCGAGCGCCGTGGAGCCGGCCATGCAGCGTTCGCCGGCACAGCCAAAGGCTGCTTGGGAAAGGCTATCCACGGTCTTCGCCACATCGGCATCGGGCATCACCACGATATAATTCTTCGCCCCGCCATTGGCCTGCACCCGTTTGCCATGGCGGGTGCCGGTCTCGTAGATGTAGCGCGCGATCGGCGTGGAGCCGACGAACGAAATCGCGCGCACTTTCGGATGCATGAGCAAGGCATCGACGCACTCGCGTCCGCCGTGGACGAGATTGAGCACACCTTTGGGCAGGCCAGCCTTTTCGAGCAACTCGACGAGCGCAATCGCGGTCAGCGGCACCTTTTCGCTCGGCTTGAGCACGAACGTATTCCCGCAGACGAGCGCGAGCGGAAACATCCAGAGCGGCACCATCGCGGGGAAATTGAACGGCGTAATGCCGACGCACACGCCGAGCGGCTGGAGCAATGTCTCGCAGTCCACACCACGCGCCAGGTTTTCGAGGGTGTCGCCCATGAGCAGCGATGGCGCGCCGCAGGCATACTCGATATTTTCCAGCCCGCGAAACAAGCTCCCACGGGCCTCAACGAGCGTCTTGCCGTGTTCGCGCGAGACGGTGGCGCAGAGCCAGTCGAAGTTTTCTTCGACGAGTTGCCGGTAGCGAAACATGACCCGCGCGCGCTCGACGGCCGGCGTATCGCGCCACGCCGGAAAAGCGGCGGCGGCGTTTTCGACGGCTTCATCGACCAGATCAGCGCCGCCGAGCGGCACCTCGGAGATGATCTCGCCGCGCGACGGATTGAAGACGGGCGACGTGGCGAGTCCGGTCAGCGTCCGCCATTCGCCGCCGATGAAGACCGGGCACGCGGTCATCGGGCGAGGGCGTCGGATTGCTTCACAAAGTCGTCGCCACTCCACTCGCCATCGGCGAGGACGACCTTCTTCGCGGGCTCAGCAGCGGCCGCCTTTTGCGCGGCTTTGCGTTCCTGCTGACGTTTCACGAGATCGGCGTGGGTGGTGAAGTAGTCGAGCGAGTGGCCTTTGAAATCGGCCAGTGTCTCGAACTTGTGCTTTTCCATGAAAGCGAGGAGTTGGTCGCACATCGGCTTTACATGCTCGTAGCCAAATTTCATCACGCCCGTACACACCTGCACGGTGTCG
>Ga0105047_10012316_pt1 | contig 13786 bp, 16 predicted proteins | sample MAT04_FD_78384 | JGI IMG/M metagenome (GOLD analysis project Ga0105047, IMG submission 78384) | Freshwater microbial communities from Lake Fryxell liftoff mats and glacier meltwater in Antarctica - MAT-04 (megahit assembly) | ecosystem: Environmental > Aquatic > Freshwater > Ice > Liftoff...
ATGAAATTCATCTACCAAGCAGCGATATGCCATTCTGGTAAATAAGGAATTTTGTTCATAAGTAGAATTGCTGAATTATTTATTGGAACAATTCTCAACCTGGAATTTCTTTATTCAAATAGTTAGGAAAACCCTGCTCTTTTGCTGTGGGTTGGCCCCCTCCCCCAAGTGACGGAGATAAAAACACCCCAGTCGATGGATGTCGGCGGGGTATTTAAATTGTAAGATGGTGCATGAGGCTGGGTTCTTGTGTATCGTTTTTCGGTTCCAGCCCGTTCTTCGCCGGCAGTCGTTGCCAGACGAAAATTCTGGTCGCCAGGATGCCTGTAAACCCAGGAACGGTGCGACCAACCAATGCTTGTGCTCTATTTCCAAAAAAAGAAGGAGTGGTATGTCTAAAAAAGATAATTCTGATCGTGTTAAATTGATTGCCAACCCGTTTGCGGGCGATGTTTCGCAAGCAGCTTCCAAGCTCGAACAGGTAAAACGCTATTTGTGGGAAGGCGGTGTTAAGCTCGATGTGGCTCTGGCCAAACCCAAAGATGAAGCCATTCCGATCGCCAGAAAAGCCATTAAGGATGGTTATCGCACAATCATCGCCATGGGCGGGGATGGCACGATCGGCGCAGTGATTCGCGGGATCGCCGGCTCAAAAGTGCGCCTGGGAATTATCGCGGCGGGAACCGAAAATGACATGGCTGCCAGCCTGGGTATCCCTGAAGACATCCAGGCAGCCTGTGCATTGATCATCTCTGGTCATACGCGCAAGCTGGATCTTGGCCGGATCAGCACAAAGAAAAACAAGAATTTCTACTTCTTTAATATTGCAGCCATTGGGCTGACCGCCAGCATCTTCCCATATATAAAAGAAGTGCCCGAAGGAAAATTGTCGGGCATCAAGGATGCTGTCAGCACTCTTTTAAAATATAAATCCAATCCGAAGATATTTCTCACGTTGGATGGCGAAAGTAAAATTGAAGTTGAAACCATGATGGTGACTGTGGCGAACACGCCCATTACTGGGGCAAAAAACTTGGTGGCCCCGGATGCTTCCATGGAAGATGGGCTGTTAGATATCGCCGTATATCCTGAATTTAATAAGGCCGAGCTGCTTGCCTATTTCGCCAAATCAGCCCACGAACATAAAACTCCGGACGGCAATATCCAACGCTACCAGGCGCGAAAAATAAAGATAAAAACCTCCCCGAAACTGGATGTTGCAGCGGAAGGGATCATCCTGGGTAAGGGTACAGCCCGCATCAGGCTGCTTCCCGGTGTTTTGTGTGTGATTGCTCCTGAACCCGGCCCTGGCGTGGAAAAACCGCTAGATAAGAGCATTCAACCGGCGCAAGTACCTGCATAACAGCAAAGAATATGAACAATGTATGTTAAATTCTGAGTTGCTGAGCCTGTCATAGCAGCGAGAGTCAATCAAGGTTAGATATTGGGTTGTTAGGAGTATAAAATGGATCATGTCACTGTAAATACCGCGAAAGAAACCGGAAAAGCTGTCCTGGACGAAGCCAAACAAAAGGCCAACAACCTGTGGGTTGAGCGGCTTGAGCGATTTGGATATATCACGCGAGGCGCCATTTACGCTCTCATCGGTATTTTGGCGCTGTTTTTGGCAGTTGGCGCAGGTGGGGCCGCCACCAGTCCCACCAGTGCGATTGAGTTGATCGGGAAACAACCATTTGGAAAGTTTTTACTTATCCTCGTTGCCATCGGTCTGCTCGGGTATGCCTTGTGGGGCTTTGTGCGCGCGATCTTGGATCCGTTGGGACGCGGCAGTGACGCCAAAGGCTTATTCGCGCGCGCTGGCTTTTTGTTCAGCGGTGTATCCTATGGCCTGATGTTGATCCCGACCGTTCTAACACTTATCGGCAAATCAGGTGGATCATCCCAGGGCAGTACCTCAGGAGTGCCGTCAGCTTTGATGGCCGGACCTTTGGGCAAGTGGTTGGTGATTGCGTTTGGGGTCTTCTGGATCGCCGCAGGAATTTCACAATGTGTGGTCGCATATAAAGGCCGTTTTATGCGTGACATCAAAACAAGTGTGATGACTGCAAAAGAAATAAAGGCGCTGACCTCGCTGGGCAGAATTGGTTATGCCGCGCGTGGTATCGTATTCGTTCTGATTGGTGGGATCATCCTGCAAACAGCTTTTGCAGTTGGCGCCAGGCACTCGCAAGGTTTTGATGGCGCCCTGGCAGCTCTGGCCCATGCACCCTACGGCGAATTTTTATTGGCAGCGATCGCCATTGGGCTGATCTTGTTTGGGGCCTATTCCGCACTTTGCGCGAAATGGATTAAAACCCTCTCCACCCATCGGGCTTCCTAAAACATTTCCCGGTTGGGTCTTGTTTCGTGTGCCTGCGCTCAGGCTGGTCAGCTTTCAATTGGATTGCTGCAGTTTCGACTGCGAATAGGTTCATCTGTGAACCAACCTGACTGGCTGCAATAAGGAGAATCGGATTTATGGCTTGGTCTGACGTTCATAACCTCTCAAATTGGCCCAGGAAAGAATGAGCAGTCGCACAGGTTCTGCAGGATTTCTGGCACATCATCCAGCGCTGGGGCTGGGTTTATTTCTGCTAGGCGGCCTGGTTTTCGCGATTCTGGCATTCAGTGTTCGCACCAACGGTCCCTTGCTGGTCTGGGACTTGCCGGTCGACCAGTCCCTACATACACGCGCCACCCAAGACCCCTGGTTGGTGATTGACCTGATGCGCTTCAGCGGTGAGCTGGGAAAATTTGCCGCCCTGGCCATCGCCATACCATTATCAATGTACTGGCTTTGGAAGCGGCATTGGCATGAGCTCAGTATGCTGGCGATCGGTGTGGGCGGCGGCAGTCTGTGGTTCCTGCTGCTTTCCAACCTGGTTGGACGTCACCGGCCGATCTTCCTTGACCCGATCGAAGTACCGCTGCCGGGCCCCGGTTTTCCCAGCGGGCACTCCATATTCTCGGTGCTTTTCTATGGATTAATTCTGTATCAACTTCTACCCCATTTACCATCCAGGAATTGGCGTGTGCTGGCCAGTCTGGATGCGCTGCTGATCATTCTGATGGTGGGCTTCAGTCGGTTATATATGGGTGAGCATTACCCCACGGATGTGCTGGCGGGCTACGCTTTTGGCCTGGCCTGGGGTGCGCTCGTTTTCACCAGTCTTGAGCTTTACCGCCGTTACCGCTCCAAACGCGGCAGCAAAGCTATCTTCAGGTGAATTTTGATAGGTGCTGAATATCCTGGCGGAATGGGATAAAGCAAAATTGCTGCATCCTGCCAGCAATAGAAGAAGATATCCCATGATTTTCAAACAAATTCAACGGTACAGGCCAGACAGGCACGCAATAACGAAGGATGAACACAGGTTCTTCGGGCTGATTGGGAATTTACTCCCGATGCAACTGAAATGGCTGCGACATTTGCCGCTTAATATTCATCGCCTGAAGTGGCATAACCACCAGTTCCAGGAAGAAAATGCCACAAATGATGCCTCTAGCTTGCCAACCGGACCATTTGCAACCACCCGTAAAGATCAATTAGGCGATTTGCTGCTCTGGGTGCCACGTGGCCTTGACAGTGACTTGATCGACGCAATGTCCGGTGGTTACGGTTATTCACATGTAACCATTGATACCGGAGAGAATGACCTGCCCACCGGCAAGCCGGTAATGTTGGTGAGCACTCTCGGACAGAAGGTGACGCGCAGGTTTCAAGATGAATATAAGCGGCGCGCTTTTGTGCGTGCGCCCATCTCCAAGACCGGTGTGAACGTGAAACATTTTGTGGAATGCGTCAAGTCAAAAATGGGCGAACAGTACGATATTCTGGATGCCATAACCTTTGGCGAAATTGAAGACCCGGTCAAACAAGTCTGCTCCAGGTTGGTAGCCGACTATCTACCTGAGAATGAACGGCTGCAAATTGAGCGCGCCAGGAAAATGGGGCTGGTGTGCAAGGCATCGGTCAGTATTTATTCCAGGCCTGGCAAATCAAAAACAAGGGGATTCATCAGTCCTAACGGATTTGCTGAATACTATGGCGCGCCAAAGGGCAGAAACCTCAGCGGGCTCGAGACCACCCTGGAATCACAGCAAGTCAAATTGGCTGTCCGGTGTGTGGTTGCCGCCTCGTCGCGTCAGCATGTGTGGAAATTTTTGGCAATTGCCGGGAGCGCCACCTGTCTGTTGATTTATTGTTTATATGACGCTGAATAAGCAATAGGTCGCGAAGCTGACATTTATTCCTGTTCAATACAATTGATAAGGATTCCTTTAAACGGAATTCGATATCTCCCCTGACTGGTGGATATTAACACCCCCCAGTCGATGGATGTGCCATGAGCGTATTCATCTTAAGATGAATAAGGATCCATTTTGATCGGATGGCATTCAATTTCTGATGTGCAACAGGTGGAGTTAGTGGCGGTCACCAGCCACACGTATCAAAGCACCTATTCAAAAAGGAGAAATCTCATGTTGTGGACCATCATCGTAATTCTAATTATTTTGTGGGCGCTGGGCTTTTTCGGCCGGAACATCAGCCCGAGTTTTCCGCAAACAGGCGGTTGGATTCATATTTTGATCGTTATCGCTCTCATACTCGTTGTGTTGACCTTTTTGAATATCATTTAAGGCTGCCTGGTTCAGCCCGAAGCTCCTGCCGGCCAAAATTCCGCAAGTCGGTTTACCGGCGGCAGCCGTTGGGTTTCTTTCCAAAAAAAATGAAGGTAACGTGACCAAACGAAACACACACCAACCTTGTTTTCTGCCGATCGTTATTGGCCTGGCATCGATTATCGTCCTGGTGTTCAGCTTTTCGGCTTATTTAACATCTGCTTCCGCTGCTACTTTGTGCGGCGATGGCACCTCACCGGATTACGGTCTTACTTACAATCTTCGGCAGACACATTGGACCGTGCAAGATCAGAATTATGTTTCGGAACAGACCATGATAAAAGTGGATTCCATCCTCGACCGCCTGAATGAGGATGCAATTGTGCAGACCATGATCCTGATATTGCCCCAGTACCAGGTTGGGAACCGGGTAAACTGCGCTGTACATTTCTTAAGATATATGAAACTTGGCGAGCCAACTGGTGAACGCAAAGATAACGGTTTTGTCTTTTTGATCGTTGTTGAGCCTGATCGTATTGATGTGCATTATGGCGTAGGCCTTGGTCTGCCAGCATTGACCGCAACAGAATTGACTAACCTGAATCGCTCGGCAGAGAACCTGTACCAGTCGACTTCCAATCTGGATCAGGCATTATTGACCCTGGTGCAAGGATTTGACACTGTAGCTCGCAACAATTACGAGCCACTTATTTCGCCTACATCCCTACCAGGCACAAATAATTCACCGCAGTTACCTTCCACGCCGCTGGGAATTCTAACCATCTGCGGTCAATTGTGTTTCGGCATTCTCCTGCTTCTTTTCATGCTGTGGGGAGCGCGCAGAGGCATTCGTTTTAATCCGTCCGGTTTTGGTTCCGGCAGGATCGGGTTTCCTCTTGGTGGGGGCGGCGGTGGTTCTTCATCGCGCGGCGGCAGTGGAAGCGGTCGGTCGGGGCGTGGAAATTAATATATTAAGGAGCTGATGATATGCGAACCCTTTCAAAACAGATTATTCTCATAATGGTAATGCTGACTTTCTTTGTCGGACTGACAGGCTGCGGAATTGTTGATTCTGGTACAACAGAATACAATGAATTGGTTGCGTTGGTTCAGGGCGTGCAGTCTGCTGCGGCCAACTTTCAGTTGGTGGTGGATACCCAATATGCCAAAATTCAAGCCAAAACACAGATCACCAAGGATTATTACGAGGCGGTCAACAGCAGCGGTGAGGTCTGGACCGGGAATTTCCGTTCTCAGGCAGATGCGTTGACCAGCCTGCTTAAGAACTATCGGGATGCAAATGGGCAGCCATTGGACCCAACCAAACTGAACTTGAACGATCTGCAAGGCAAAGGCGCGCTACCCAGCGGCCTGGGCCAAGGCTTCTCCCTGTATGTCAACGCTATCACCCAGGCTCCGCCACCTGTGCCGGATGCCGAAGTCACGCTGGCGCTTGGGGACACAGTTGATGAAGCCATGAACACCATTCAGTTGGCTGGTACAGATTGGAATGATGCTGTTAAAGCTTACAACACTCGCCGGGCCCAGATTAAGGGCGAGATTGTGGCGCGTGTCTCGGCATATTTTGGTTTTGATCTGCCTGTGACGTTTCCGTATTACCAGGGCGGAAATGCCGGTCAGCCTGTTCAAAATCCGCTGGCTACCCCAAAACCGTAGATAAAATTGGCTTATACAGATTTGCGATTACGGGTCTCTATTCAAAGAACTCTTTATTACAGAAGCAGAGCTCCCACAAAGAAAATTATTATTCCATTGAGCGTCATGCCGACCAATAATCAAATAGAAAGAAGTTAGAAGGTACAGGGTTCCTCCCGGGAATTTCTCCAGAATCGCAAACAGTGAAGAAGGCAAAAGATTGGAGCAGAGTATGGCCAAAGATGAGTATGACCTGATCGTTATTGGCGCAGGTGGTGCTGGCAGCACTGCAGCCAGCAGCGCTGCTAGTATGGGCAAGCATGTCGCATTGATCGAACGCGACAAGCTCGGAGGCACCTGTTTGAATTATGGCTGTGACCCGACCAAGACATTGCTGCATACAGCCCAATTGCTTCACCGGGCACAACACGCTTCCAACCTGGGGCTGACCTTTCCGCAAGCCGTGGTGGATTGGGCAAAGGTACAGGCGCATGTGCGCCAGGTGCAGGAAACCATTCGTGGCGGCACACTTGCACAAGCACGCGCGGGAATCAAACAGCAGGGCATTGACTTGTTCATGGGTGAAGCACGGTTCAGCTCGGCGCATGAGATACAAGTTAATCACATATCATTACATGGCAAACGTTTCATCATTGCCACTGGCACAGTTCCAGCCATCCCCCATGTGGAAGGTTTATCTGAAACCGGCTACATCACCAACGAAGAAGCCGTATCACTTCCGCAATTACCCGAGCGTCTGGTGGTGATCGGCGGGGGGCCTATCGGCCTGGAGTTTGCCCAGATGTTCAGCCGCTTCGGTGTGCAGGTGGCGGTGCTGGAGCGTAGTGAACAGCCTTTGCCGCGTGAAGATCGAGAATTAGCCTTAGCGCTGTGTTCAAAGCTCGCTGCTGAAGGCATCCGGCTCGAATTTGGCACCGAGATGCGCTGCGGCGAAACCGATAAGCATGGCAAACACATCCATTTCCGCGACACGCATGGCAGGGAAGACGAGTTGATCTCCGATCAATTGCTGGTTGCTGCCGGACGGAAGCCAGCGTTGGAAACTCTCAATCTTGAAGCGGCAGGTGTTCATTTTACAGAAACCGGCATACCTACCAACGCGAGTCTGCGCACGAATGTGCCGCATATCTGGGCGGCAGGTGACATTACCAGTAAATATCAATTTACGCATGTCGCGGCCGATCAAGGAGAGCTGGTGGCGCATAACGTGTTTGCCAAAAGGCCGCGAACCTTCGATGATCGCCTCATTCCCTGGGTGACCTTCACCGACCCGGAGTTTGCGCATGTCGGCAGAACGGAAGCAGAACTGCAAGAGGCCGGGGTCGAGTATCGTGTTGGGCGCGTCAATTTCGACAAACTCGATCGCGCGATTGCTGCTGACCAGACTTTTGGCACTGTGAAACTGCTGGTAGATCTGAAAGGCAAAATACTGGGCGGTCATATCCTGAGCGCCAACGCAGGCGAGCTTATCGCACCAGTGGTGTACGCGATGCGCTATGGATTGACTGTCAAGATGCTCGCGCAGACAATGCTGCCATACCCCACTATGGCAGAAGCAGTGCGCTGGGCTGCAAGTCAATTTTGAGTGAAAATTACCAGGAATAACATGAAAAATTTTGACCACATTCAAAAGAGGAAATTCAAATGGATATCTCAATCGATGCAAAAGTAATCTGTTCCGATGGTTTGTTCGGTCGCACCACACAATTAATTATCCGCCCAACCAGCGAAGAAATTACCCACCTGGTAGTAAGCAATGAGTCATTCCCGCAAGTCCAATATCTTGTGCCCATCGTTCAAATTGCAGAAAGCACACCTGAAGAGATCCGATTAAACTGCAGCATTCAGGAACTGTCCACGCTGCCAGTTTTTGACAAGATCGAATTCATACCATCTTCTTTCGCAGGCTCTGCCGGTGGACCGTATATGATGTGGCCCTATTTCTTTCCCGCGGCCACCTATATCACTCTGGAAAACGAACAGATTCCCGCTGATGAACTCGCCATCCGGCGCGGTGCCAGTGTGGAAGCTTTGGATGGGCACGTTGGTCGCGTTGATGAGTTCCTGATCAACCCGTTAAATGACCATATTACCCACCTGGTGATGCGTGAAGGACATTTTTGGGGTCAGAAGGATGTCACCATTCCAATGAGCCAGATCGAACGATTTGAGGAGAATGCCGTTTATTTGAAGATTAACAAAGAAGATATCGAAAAATTGCCCGCCATCCCGGTTCAGCATGATCGGGCTACAAGCGATAAGACCAGCGTGTGAAATTTTTATTACCAGCTTACCATTCACAAAGGAGAACACATGCAGATCCAAATCAACACCGACCACAATATCGAAGGCCACCAGGCGCTGACCGAACAGTTCAGTGGTGTGGTGGAAAATGCTCTGACCCGCTTCAGCGAACATATCACACGAGTGGATGTTCACCTGAGCGACGAGAACAGCAGCAAAAAAGACGGCACTAACGATATGCGCTGCATGATGGAAGCCCATATTAAGGGCCGCCAACCCATTGCAGTCACTCATCAATCCACCACTCTGGACCAGGCCGTTGAGGGCGCTTCGGATAAGTTGGCCAATTTGATCGAAAGCACACTCGAACGACTGCACGACCAAGAGCTGCATAGGACCGACCCGTCCCTGCCTGAACCTGATTTTACTGCCATGTTATAAGCACACTTCTACATCCCCCAAATGGCGGATATAAACACTCTCCAGTCGATGGATGTGACAGGGAAGCGCCTAAGGTAAGATGAGTTAAGGCTTAAAAATGTGTGTTCATTGGACCACAAAATCGATAACTGGAGGGCATCCATCAAGCCGCCAGCCGTTTTCACCCTGATGGGTGAATCAATCAAAAGGAGAAATCTAATGATCTGGACTATCATCGTAATCCTGTTTATCCTGTGGCTGCTGGGCTTTTTCGGCCGGAACATCTTCCCGAGCTTCCCGCAAACAGGCGGCTGGATCCATACTCTGCTCGTTATTGCCGTCATTCTGATTGTACTGAACCTGCTCGGAATCATTTAGTACCGCGCCGGGTCTAACCCGAAGGTGCAGCCTCAAGACAGTTAGGTGATCTCCGACGGGAAAAATTTCAAAAAAGTATAACCACGGGCACCATGTGTACATGGTGCCCGTGGTTATAAGAACCGTTCCTGAATAATCGCTTGACGATGACATCTTCCATGAGGCGAATCGGCCTGACACGAAGTAATTTCACTTTTCGGGAACAACTCTATAATGGAAGGATGTGTTTTAGATGATAAAAAAAATGGGAATTATCCTGACCATGTGTATGATTGTCGGCATCCTGGCAGCTTGTGGTTCAACACCTCTGGCAATTACTCCTGATAGCACGACCAATACGGCAGTAGCCGCTTCGATTTCAACCCCCAATATCGATGCCCTCGTTGCGATGGTTAACCAATTTGTTACCAGCGGCGACATTACTGGCAATGTTGAAAATGGTTTGCTCGCAAAACTTGCCACCATCAAGCAAAAGGTGACGGATGGTCAAGTGGATGCAGCGGTAAATGAATTGGGGGCTTTTATCAACCAGGTTCAAGCCCAGCAGGGCAAGAAAATCAGTGATACCGCGGTCAATGCCCTTATGAATAAAGTACAAGAGACCATTGCAGCGATGCAGCCCGGTGTTTCCGCAACCAGCACGACTGCGACAACGACAACACAACCCCCCGCGCCTTCCACGCTTATTGGGCCGATTGTTGCTCCCAAGCCGATGGGAGACCTCCTTCCGCACGAACCAGAATTGGATAAGACGGCCAATGAAGTGGCGGTATTAGTCGGTTTCACTGACTTCACCTATGAGATTTATAAACTCCCGGCAAATACTGCCTGGCTGGATACGCTCAAATATTATGACACACAGGCTGCCATTTCCGGTTGGGGTGCCTCTCATACACAGACCAGCGAACTCGCTGGTGGTCACTATGCCGCATGGACAGTAGTCAACGGCGAAACAACCAGTTACTACGCACTTGTCCAGATGGATAACGCTCAACAGGGCAGCTTCACATTTAATATCACCGGCAAGAATTAATGTACGATTAATAGATATGACGTGCAGTGACGGCGGAAAATGGCAGTAGGCCGGACATGAAACCAAAGGAGTTACTATGGCAGTGGCATCCCCAACAGATACAGATCAATCACCCCCGGTACAGATTAAAGACTCGGTCATCAGCGCCCAACATTTGACAAAAAAATTTGGTGATGAGATCGTGGTAAATGATATCTCTTTTGATGTGCCCCGCGCTTCTATCTTCGGTTTCATTGGCCCCAGTGGATCAGGAAAAACGACCACAGTCAGGTTGCTGACGGGTGTATATACCCCCACCACCGGGCAGGTTATCGTGTTCGATCACAGCCCGGACAAGTTCAGTCAGGCTGAGCGGGCGCGCCTCGGTTACATGCCACAACTTTTTGTGCTTTACCCCAACTTGACTGTCTGGGAAAACCTTAACTTTGCCGCTTCCCTGTATGGAATGGGTTTGTTCCGGGGCAAACGCTTGAAGGAAGCCCTGAAATTTGTAGAGCTGTACGAGCACCGCGGCAAGCTGGCCCGCAATATTTCGGGCGGGATGCTGCGGCGTCTCAGCCTGGCGGCCACACTGGTTCACGATCCGCAACTGCTCTTTTTAGATGAGCCGACCGCCGGAATTGATCCTGTTTTAAGACGCAAGTTTTGGGATCGCTTCCGTGAGCTTAAGGATCAGGGACGCACGATATTTATCACCACCCAATACGTCAGTGAAGCAGATAACTGCGATCTGGTAGGTGTGCAGAACAATGGGAAACTACTGTTGGTAGATACGCCTCAAGGTTTAAGGCAGCATGCTTATGGCGGCGAAATGGTCGATTTTCAGACCGCACAGGAATTCGATTTCCAGGCCGAAGCCAGACTGCGCGCACTGTCCTTCGTACGTGCCAAAACGATCCGCACCGGGCCAAACAGTCTGCGCATTCTCGTGGATCAGGCCAGCACTGCCACTCCCGACTTGATGGGTTGGGCCCAGCAGCAAAATATCCAGGTGAAGTCCCTGGAGCCGTATGTGCCATCCTTTGAAGATGTTTTTGTCGAGCTTGTGCGCCCGGAGGTGGAGCATGGCTAACTTTTTCCGAGGCGTTATTCGGGCTTCTGCCTTCATTCGCAAGGAGATTTTTGAGATATTACGCCAGCCGCGCCTGGTTGCCACCCTGGTGCTGGGACCGTTCTTGATTCTGTTCGTCTTTGGCATAGGGTATCGCGACCAACCACGCAGTTTGCGCACCCTGTTTGTGGCGCAAGCCAACAGCGCAATCGCCGCCCAGGATATCGAAAAATACGGGAAATCCATGAGCGCATTTCTCGTCTATGCCGGTGTGACTGACAACCTGGATGCGGCGCTGGAACAACTGCACCGCGGGCAGGTTGACCTGGTGATTGTGGAGCCGTCAGATGCCGCCAGTACCATCACGAACAACCAACAGGCCCTTTTTGTCCTATACCACCATGAGATCGATCCAACGCAGGTAAGTTACGTTGACTACCTCGGATGGCTCTTCGTGGGCGAGGTCAACCAGCAAGTGCTGCGCTCCTTTGCCGTGCAAGGCCAGAAGGATGCGGTCAATATGCACGCCAACCTGCAGGAAGCCCATCAAAACGCGCTTGCCATGCGTCAAGCTCTGCAGAGCGGGGACGATGCGCTTGCCCTGCAAAAAGAACAGGCCCTGACTGGCAATGTGGATGCCATTTCGCTGGCGGCAGGCGCTACCCTGGGCTTGCTGGACAGTCTGCACCCGGCGAAAGACGTGAACGCCGGCCCGGCACAGAGTTTGCTGAACGAACTCCGTCAAAGCGCCAGCCAGCCTGGCAGTACAGCAGGTACAAAAGATGAGCGCCTGGCGCGTGTAGATAAGATCGATAAAGACATCACCGATCTGGATGCCAGAATAACCGAATTTCAGAGTATCGATCCCGATATTATCATCAGCCCTTTCCGCAGCGAAACGAAAGGCGTCGCGAACCTCCAGCCGTCTGTTTCGGATTTCTTTGCTCCCGCGGTATTGGCGCTCCTGCTCCAGCATCTGGCCGTAACGTTCGCCGCCTTATCCATCGTTCGAGAGCGGAATGTGGGCACCATGGAGCTTTTCCGCGTTTCGCCGCTCTCAGCGGGGGAAGCTCTGTTTGGGAAATACATCAGTTACATGTTATTCGGCGGCGTGATTGCGACAATCTTATCCGCCCTGTTGGTGTTAGCCTTGCATGTGCCCATGTTGGGAAACTGGTGGTATTTCGCACTGGTGGTTTGCGCTGTGCTGTTTACATCCCTGGGGATCGGTTTTGCCATCTCGATCGTTTCGCAAACCGACAGTCAGGCTGTGCAGTACAGCATGATCATCCTGCTGGCCAGTGTCTTTTTCAGCGGATTTATCATGAGCCTGGAAATGCTTTGGTCACCAGTAAGAGTTATCTCGTGGATGCTGCCGACCACCTATGGCACACTGTTGCTCAGGGATATCGCTCTTCGCGGAGTTGATCCGAACTGGGGGCTGTTGGGTGGCCTGATCGCCATCGGTCTGGGTTTGATGTTCATCTCATGGTTGCTGATGCGCCGTTTGATCATGTCCTCTCACTGAGTAGATCGCATCGCCGCAAATTTCCTGGTAGCCGCCAGGGCTGCATCTCAAAATGACCCAGACTGGCTGCCGTGCAAGCGTATACCTGTCTTCCCAATCGATACGCCCGGCAAGTAGTGTTTTGGGTGTCGCACCAACCATTTTGACGATTGATAAAACTCACCCATAAATGCTACCCAATGCCGGTTAAGGAACCGGAATAATCATGATGAAAGCTGCTAAAAACGAACGAGGGATCTGGATTGAATTTGCAGCGCTGGTTGGCGTTTCTGCCCTGTTTGCCTTGCTCATGAACAACCGATTTGCCCGCCGAAAACCTTCCGGGCTACTTCCAAAAGACCTGCCCGTCGCCGCAATTGCTGCGGTTTTGGAAAAGCCAACGCCGGAAGAAGCGGCCAAAGCCGAACCGGCACGCCAGGCACTCGAGCAGGCTACATCCCAGGTCACCACGCAGACAACCTTCTTTGTGCCCATTCGCCACCTGATCATCGGCATTTCATCCTGGTTTTGTTCACAAATAATGGCCAGAGTCTGGACGACATCATCGTGAAAACGAAAGTTGTCTATAATGGTTAGCCTTAAAAGGCAAAGATAAAATGGTTAAACGGTATCTGATGCACGATAAATTGCTGGTTCGTTTTGGCGCGCTATTAGGGCTGGTCATGGCGGTCCTTCTGGCGCCTGGATCGTGAGTTACCTGTTTCTCCCGGAAGGTTTGCTGCGAGGACGCAGTGCAGCCCAGGTGTTAGCCAGAAATGATTTAGCCGGAGGGAGTGTCTGGTTGGAATGGCTTCGGATTCTTACGCTCAATTTGGGAGTCATGCTTTCAATA
>Ga0105047_10012317_pt1 | contig 13783 bp, 14 predicted proteins | sample MAT04_FD_78384 | JGI IMG/M metagenome (GOLD analysis project Ga0105047, IMG submission 78384) | Freshwater microbial communities from Lake Fryxell liftoff mats and glacier meltwater in Antarctica - MAT-04 (megahit assembly) | ecosystem: Environmental > Aquatic > Freshwater > Ice > Liftoff...
AGAGCTGATGAACCTGCCCATCCTATCCCTGAGCCGCCATGTGATTGCACACAAGGCCGACTGACGTGGCTCCGGTTGATTGAACAGCTTCCCCCCGGTCAAGCGGCGGTCGGTCCCCCGGCGGCTCAAAAAGCCGCGTAGTATCACGCCAGAAAAGCCGCCGACATCCAGCCGCGCTTGCGCACTGACCCATGCCACACTACATCGACAAGATCCAGCCGACGCGCCCCGGCATGCTGAGCGAAGGGCCCACGGAGCAAGAGAACCAGGCCGTTGGCGAGCACTTTGCCTCCCTTCAGCGCACGGCCGGCCAGGAGCAGCTGTTCATGGCTGGCAGAACGCTGGTCACCGACGACCGGTCGTTTGGAATCGCCGTGTTCGCCCCACCCCATTGATGATGCGCTCCCTGTTTTATGGCCTCACGGTCCTGCACCTCGGCCCGGGCATTGCATTTGGATTGCTGGCCTTCGGGTGTGAGCGGCCGGCGCCCGCCCTTGGTGCTGTCTGCAGCATGGGCGCACTGGGGTCCTTTGCGTTGCTCACGGTCGGCAGCTGGCTGATTTTGAGCGCTGGGCTGGCGTCGGTGCAGCTGGTGCGCCGCGCCAGTCCGCCGGGCCCGGCGCGCACCCGCTGGCGGGTCGGTGCGTTGTTGGCGGTGCTGGCGACCGGGGCGCTGCTGGGGGGCGCCGGCGTCTGGCTCACCGGCAATCCCTACTGGTGGCTGGCGGTGCCTGCTGCGCTGGCTACGGCATGGTTGTTTTTGTCCAACCCCCTCGAATGCCAGCCGCAGAGATGACGCTGGTCACCGCGCTGCCTGCGAGTTGCCAGCACCCGATCCAGCGGTGTGGCCGAGGTGATGCCAATCGCACGCAGGTGCCAGCTCTGCAGATCTGTAGGGAAGCGGTTGTTAGTGTACGCCTGATGTACTAACATCAAGGAACACTTGGAGAGCATCGTCATGACAACTGCCACCCGCTCTGCCCGCCTGGGGCTGCGTGCCACCCCCCACCAAGAGGCTGTCTTGCGCCAGGCGGCCGAGGTGGCGAACAAGTCGATGACGGACTTCATTCTCGACAGCGCTTACCGGGCTGCCGAGCAAACCTTGTTGGACCAGAGGCTGTTTCTGGTGACGGGCAGTCAGTCGCAGGCCCTGCTGTCCTTGCTGGACAGGCCGGCGCAGGACAACCCGGGCTTGATCGACTTGTTTTCTCGCCGCGCGCCGTGGGCTGAGTGATGGCGCTGTGCGCGCCACAGCCGTTGGCGGCCGGACATCCGCTGGACGCTTTTGATTGCGGCAATCCTGCACTGAATGAGTGGCTGATCAGGCATGCACGACAGGCCCATGCCAGCGGCTCGGCCAGAACCTATGTGGTTGTCGATGGCCAGCGCATCGCCGGCTACTTCAGCCTGGCCGTGGGGCAGATCAACAGCCTGGATGCGCCTGAACGCGTGCGCAAGGGCATGGGCAACGATCCCATCCCGGTGGTCATCCTTGCACGGCTTGCGGTGTCGATGGTCGACCAGGGCCGCGGCCTCGGCATTGGCATGCTTCAGGACGCAATCCGGCGCACGTTGGTAGTTGCGGATCAGGCGGGCGTCCGTGTGTTGCTGACCCACCCGATCGACGAAGCCGCAGCGCGCTATTACTTGCGGTTCGGCTTCGAGGCGTCTCCGGCGCGCGAGCGGCAATTGATTTTGCTCCTCAAGGATGCGCGGCGCCTGCGCACATTAGCCCGCACAAAGGCTGGCAAGCCCGAGTAGGGCGGGCCGAAGATCGAAGAGAAACTGCGCTCAGGTGAGGGCCAGGGCGCTGCGAGCGGCATGCCCAAGCACGGCTCTCGCCTGTTCCTCAAAGATTGGTTGGAGCACTTGCCCCGAGCACGAGAGCCGCCTGATGCAATTTGCGATTCGGGCCATTTTGCGTCGCCCCAGTGCCTGGCAGCACCATGTGCCCGCCGCCAGCAAGATTTTGCGCACCCACGTAAGATGCACCCGCCGGCGTCCTGGCGCTCCGGCAATTCCAATAACGAGGAGGCCGGACATGGCAAAGCTGAACGTCAACGGCGTCGTGCGCGAATTCGCGGCAGAAGACGACACGCCGCTTCTGTGGGTGCTGCGCGAGCAGCTCGGCCTCACCGGCACCAAGTACGGCTGTGGAGTCGCCCAATGCGGCGCCTGCACCGTGCATATCGATGGCATCCCCACGCGAAGTTGTGTGCGGCCGCTGTCCTCGGTGGGCTCCAGCGAAAAGATCATCACCATCGAGGGCCTGGCGCCCGGCGGCTCGCATCCGGTGCAGAAAGCCTGGGCCGCGCTCGACGTGCCGCAGTGCGGGTTTTGCCAGAGCGGCATGATCATGGCCGCGGCGGCGTTGCTCAAGAGCAAACCGAAACCGACCGACGCCGACATCGACGAGGCGATGACCAACATCTGCCGTTGCGGCACCTACAACCGCATCCGCGCTGCGATCAAGGTGGTGGCCAACGGGGGTGACACCAAGACCGCCGGATTGTCGATCCGCCACGCCGACGGGAGCACGACATGAACAAGGCTGCCACCCCCGCATGCAGCGTGTCGCGCCGCGATTTTCTGGGCACCTCGATGGCCGCCGGCGGTGGCCTGATGGTGGCGTTCCATATCCCCCTGATGGGCGAAGCCGCGGCGCAACCATCCCCCGTGGCGGGCGCGGAGGTCAACGCCTGGGTGGTGGTGCATCCTGACGATCGCATCGTGATCCGCATCGCCCGCTCCGAAATGGGCCAGGGCACGTTGACCGGGCTGGCCCAGCTGGTGGCCGAGGAGCTGGATGCCGACTGGGCGCGCGTGACGACCGAATTCCCGACTCCTGGCCAGAATCTGGCGCGCAATCGCGTCTGGGGCAACTTCAGCACTGGCGGCAGCCAGGGCATCCGCCAATCGAACGACTATGTCCGCAAGGGCGGAGCGACGGCCCGCATGTTGCTGGTGCAGGCGGCGGCGGATGCCTGGGGTGTGGCGGCGGCCGACTGCAGGGCGGGCAACAGCGTGGTGACCCATTCCGCAACCGGGCGCACCATCAGCTACGGCAAGGTGGCGGCCGCTGCGGCCAAGTTGCCGGCGCCGGCCAATGTGGTCCTGAAGGACCCCAAGGACTGGAAACTCGCCGGCAAGCGCCTGGCGCGCCTCGACACGGTCGACAAGACCACCGGCAGACAGGTCTACGGCATGGATCTGGTGTTGCCCGGCATGCTGAACGCCGCGATCAAGGACTGCCCGGTGTTCGGCGGCAAGCTCAAGAGCTTCAACGCCGCTGCCATCGACAAGCGCCCGGGTGTCAGGAAGGTCGTGCGCGTCGGCGACAGCGCGGTGGCGGTGATTGCCGACACCTGGTGGCGCGCCAAGACCGCGCTGGACGCACTGCCGATCGAGTGGGATGAAGGCCCGCATGCCAAGGCGTCGAGCGAAGCCTTCGCCCAGGTGCTGAAGGCGGCGCTCGACGCGCCACAGGCGATCGTGGGCAACCAGAATGGTGACGCCCGCGCCGCGATTGCCGCCGCGCCACGCAAGCTGGAGGCGGTGTACTCCTACCCGCACCAGAACCACGCGACCATGGAGACCATGAACGCCACGGCGCGCTACACGCCCGAGCGTTGCGAGGTCTGGGCCCCGACCCAGAATGGTGAGGCCGCGCTGGCAGCGGCTTCGGAGGCGTCCGGCCTGCCGAACTCCAGGTGCGATGTCTACAAGCTGTTGCTGGGGGGTGGTTTTGGCCGGCGCGGTCAGTCGGACTTCGTGCGCCAGGCCGTCATGCTGGCCAAGGAAATGCCGGGCACGCCGATCAAGCTGATCTGGTCGCGCGAGGAGGACATGCTGCACGGCATGTTCCACCCGGTGACGCACTGCAAGATGAGTGCCGGCATCGACGCCCAGGGCAATATCACCGCCTTGCACATGCGGGTCGCCGGCCAGTCGATCCTGGCCAGTGTGGCGCCACAGAACATTCGCGACGGTCGCGATCCGGTCGCTTTCCAGGGCCTCAACCAGGGCGGTGCCGAAGGCGCCTTCGGCTACAGCTTCCCCCACCTCCTGATCGACCATGCGATGCGCAATCCGCATGTGCCGGCCGGGTTCTGGCGGGGCGTCAACCTGAACCAGAACACGATCTATGTGGAGAGCTTCATCGACGAGCTGGCCCATGCGACCGGGCAGGATCCGCTGGCCCTGCGGCGCAAGCTGCTGGCCAACAGTCCCAAGCATCTGGCGGTGCTCGATGCGGTGGCGCAGCGCGCGGGCTGGGGCCAGCCGGCGGCCAAGGGCGTGTTCCGTGGCCTGGCGCAGACCATGGGCTTTGGCAGTTATGTGGCGGCCTGCGCCGAGGTGTCGGTCAACGACGACGGCGTCCTCAAGATCCACCGTATCGTGGCGGCCACCGACTCCGGCCATGCGGTCAACCCGCAGCAGATCGAAGCGCAGGTGGAGGGCTCGTTCGCCTACGGCCTGTCGGCCGCGCTGTACGGTGAGTGCACGGTCAAGGACGGGCGCATGGTGCAGGAGAACTTCCACACCTACCCGGTGCTCAGGATGGACGAGATGCCGCGGGTGGAGACCATCGTCATGCCGTCCGGCGGATTCTGGGGTGGCGTGGGCGAACCGACGATTGCGGTGGCGGCACCGGCGGTGCTCAATGCGATCTTCGCCGCCACCGGCAAACGCATCCGCGACCTGCCGCTGAAGAACCACAGCCTCAAGAAGGCCTGAACGCCATCGTGCCAAAGCGCCGCCTGGTTCTGCTCGCCGCCGCGTTGTGTTTCGGTGCTGCCCAGGCGCCGGCGGACACCGCCGCCGCTGTGCCGCCCTGGAATGTCGTCGGCGATGCCTTGCCGGATGCGCTGACCGACACACCCGGCGACCCGGCGCGCGGACGCGCCATCGTGGCCAACCGGCAGCTCGGCCTGTGCCTGCTGTGCCACGCCGGGCCGATCCCCGAGGAGCGTTTCCAGGGCAACCTGGCGCCGGACCTGGCGGGTGCCGGCGGTCGCTGGTCGCGCGCACAGCTGCGCCTGCGCATCGCGGATGCGCGCCAGCTGAACCCGGACACCATCATGCCCTCCTACTACCGCGTCGACGGCCTGCGCCGCGTGCCGTCCGCGCTGGCGGGCAAACCGCTGCTCGCGGCGCAGCAGGTCGAGGATGTGGTGGCCTACCTGGCGGGTTTGCAGCCATGAGAGCACCGCACGGCGTCACCCTGGCGCAGGGCCCGACACGCCGCAACCTGCTGACTGCAGGCGCAGGCCTGGGAGCCGCCCTGCTGGCGACCCGGTCGGTGTGCGCCGCCGACCTGCCGCCCGAGCTGGCGGTCGCGGTGCTGGGTTTTGCACGCGGCGCGCCCGTGCGCGAGGGCCGGGTGGCACTGGAGATCGCGGAACTGGTCGAAAACGGCAATGCGGTGCCGGTGACGGTGAGTGTCAGCAGCCCGATGACGGCCTCCGACCATGTGGTGGCGCTGGCCCTGTTCAACGAGCGCAACCCGCAACGCGACGTGTTCAGCGCGCGCCTGGGTCCGCGCAGCGGGCGTGCCAGGGTGTCGACCCGGATCCGGCTCGCCACATCCCAGAAGCTGGTCGCCGTGGCGCGGATGAACGACGGAAGCTGCTGGTCCCGCAGTGTCGACGTGATCGTCACGCTGGCCGCCTGCATCGAAGGGGACGGCTGAATGGCGCGCACCCTGATCAACCTGCCCCCCGCGCCGAAGCAGGGCGACGTGATCGAGGTCCGCACCCTGATCGCGCACCCGATGGAGAGCGGCTACCGTCCCGGAGCCGACGGCAAGGTGTTGCCGCGCGACCTGATCCGCCGCTTCAGCTGCCTGTACGACGATGGCACCTCGCGCGAGCAGGTGTTCCAGGCAGAGTTGCATGCGGCCATCGCAGCCAACCCCTACCTGACGTTTCCCCTGCTCGTTACCGGTGCCGGAACGCTGACCCTGGTCTGGGAGGGAGACAACGGATTCACCCAGACCGAGTCCGTGGCGCTGCGCCTGGGATGACCTGCGGCGCGTGGCGTACCCGGCGCTGGGGTGGCGTACTGGGTGCTGCCGTGTGGCTGATGGCGTGCGCATCGGCGCCCGCGCCCGACACCCGCCGTTCGGGCTTCGATTTCATGAGCCCCGCGACGCAGGCCATGCAGCGCGACGACAGCCAGAACCCCGCCATGTTGTGGGTTCAGGAGGGTGCCAGCCTGTGGGAGCGCAAGGCCGGGCGCAGTGCGCTGGCCTGCGCCGATTGCCACGCAGCAGCTGCCAGCAGCATGCGCGGCGTGGCAAGCCGCTACCCGGCGTTCGACACGGCGTCGCAGCAGCCCCTGACCCTGGGGCAACGCATCAACCAGTGCCGTGAGCGCCGCCAGCAGGCGGGCGTCCTGGTGCCGGAAAGCCTGGCCTGGCTCGGCCTGGAGAGTTTCGTGGCCATGCAGTCGCGCGGCCTGCCGATGGATCCGCCGGTGGACGCCCGGCTGGCGCCCTTCGTGCAGCGCGGCGCACAACTCTTCGAGCAGCGCATGGGCCAGCTCGATCTGTCCTGCGCCCAGTGCCATACCCAGCGCGCCGGCCAGCGCCTGGGCGGCAGCGTGATCCCGCAGGCCCATGCCACCGGCTACCCGATCTATCGCCTGGAATGGCAGGGCATGGGTTCGCTGCAGCGGCGCATTCGCAATTGCATGACGGGGGTGCGCGCCGAACCGTTTGCCTTCGGCGGCCCGGAGATGGTGGCGCTGGAGCTGTACCTGGCCGTCCGCGCGCGCGGCCTCGCCGTGGAGACACCGGCGGTGCGTCCTTGAGGTCCGGCGGCGCCGGGCACAGTAGAAACAAAACAACACTCTGAGCCCGAGTTGTTTGCTGTCGGCGAACTGACACCTACAATCATTTTTTGTAACAGGGATGCCGAGACGCTGATACCCGGCGCGGCACTGTTGTGAGGGTGCCGGCCGGATGCAACACCAGAGTTTTCTGGAATACAAGCGTTATCGTTACCTCAAGGTGGCGGCATGGCTCAGCCTTCTGGCTGTTGGCGCCTATATCTGGCACCGCAACTATGTCTTCGATACGCCGGGTGGTGTCGGTTACGGCGGCAGCTGGATGGGTTACACCCTGGGCAGCGTGGCCGGCCTGTTGATCCTGTGGCTGTTGTGGCTGGGGATTCGCAAGCGCCGTTACCGCGCCTCGTCGACCACGCTGCAGGGCTGGTTGTCCGCGCATGTCTACCTGGGGATCGCCGCCGTCGTGGTCGCGACCCTGCACTCCGGTCTGGAGCTGGGTCTGAACCTGCACACCCTGACCTATCTGCTGATGGTGGTGGTGGTGGTCAGCGGCATCTATGGCGTGCTGGTGTTCGTGCGCGTGCCGTCCGGCATGACCAGCGCCATGGGCGAGGACAGCATCCAGACCCTGGTGATGCAGATCCAGGAGATCGACCAGCAGGCGCGCCGGGCGGCCCTGCTGCTGCCCGACGAATTCAACACCCTGGTGCTCGACGCGGCGGAGAAGACCCGCATGCGCGGCACGGTCTTCGACCATATCCTGAAGACCACATCGCGCGGCTGCCCGACGGCGCGCGCGGTCAGCCGGGTGCAGGTCCTCAATCGCAACCTGAAGGACGAACAGGCACGGCTGGGGCGCGAGGTGTTCGCGCTGATGCTCAGCCGGCGCACCGCCGTGCAGCGCATCCGCGGCGAGTACCGCGCGATGGCCCGCCTGCGCCTGTGGCTGCTGGTGCATGTGCCGCTGTCGCTGGCCCTGTTGTGCGCGCTGGCGGGCCATATCGTCTCGGTGTTCATCTACTGGTAAGCCGCGCATGATCCGCTGCAAACTCGTCGAATACATCAACCCGGAAGCCACCCAGTCGCAGGCGCGGGTGGACCGCGCCGTGTCCGGCGAAGTGCTGGGCCTGGGGCGCGCGGCGTCGTGCAAGATCTACCTGCCCGATCCGCGTGTGCGCCTGGAGCATGCCTCCATCCACCGTGCAGAGGACGGTTTCCTGTATCTGGAGGCGGCCGGCCCGGTGTTCGTGAACCAGCGCGTGCAGACCAATGTGCGCCTGGCCGTAGGCCAGAAGATCACCATCGGCCCCTACGATTTCGTGGTGGAAAGCCTGGAGGACGGGCCTGCCCAGACCGGCCCCAGGATCACCCTGTCGTTCGCCCAGCGGGCCGTGGCGCAGGCGCAGGAAAGCCGCGTCGCCAGCGAGGCGGTGGGGGGGCTGCGCCCGGGCTGGTTCACGCGCCGCCGGCTGGCCTGGTTGTTCAGCCTGCTCGTGCTGGTGGCGGCGGCGTTGCCGGTCTGGCACGCCTACCATCCGCCCGACAAGCCGCTGCCCTTTGCCACCGCACCAGGCTGGCAAACCCAGGCCGTGACCTGGGTGCGCGGCCATACCGCGCGGCTCGATACCTACTGGAACCCGGGGCAGATCTCGTCCGCGCACCAGAACTTCGCGCAGAATTGTCGTGCCTGCCACGTCACGCCCTTCGAACGGGTGGCCGACACCAGCTGCAGCCACTGCCACAAGACCACAGGCGCGCATGTGGCCGACAAGTCCATCGACCACAGCACCTTCCAGGCCGAGCGCTGTGCCAGTTGCCACAAGGAGCACCAGGGCACGGCGAGCATGCGCACCGTGGACGCCGTGGGCTGCGAACAGTGCCACGGCAATGTGCGTGCCTATTCGCCCCAGACCGCCCTGGGCAACATATCGGACTTCGGCCGTGACCATCCGGAGTTCCGCCTGTCGGTGCGCCAGGCGGGCAACTCCAAGCTGGTGCAGCGGGTGGCGCAGACATCGGCACTGCGCAACGACACCGGGTTGAAGTTCCCGCATGACATCCATCTGGCCAAGGCCGGCATCAAGAGTCCGACCGGGCCCGTGGCGACCGGCGGGCGGGTGGTACTGGAGTGCGCCGCCTGCCACCGGCTGGATGCGGCCGGTACGCGTTTCGAACCGGTGCGCATGGCGCGCGATTGCCAGTCCTGCCACCGCCTGTCGGTCGATCCGCAGGCGCCGGAGCGCGAGGTTCCCCACGCCAAACCGGCCGCTGTCGCAGTGGCTGTGCGGGAGATCTATGCCAGTCTCGCGGTCGACCGTTTCCCGGTCAGCCTGGTCACGGTCAACTCGCTGCTGCAGCGCCCGCAGGCGCAGCCGGCGCCGGCATTCGCGACCTCGGCCGGGCGCTGGGTGCAGGACCAGACCGGCCGCGTCATGAGCACCATGATGGAGTCTCCCAAAGGGGTCTGCAAGACCTGCCATGCGGTCGGCAAGCAGATGGACGCCGCTGGCAAGCTGCCGGCCTGGCAGATCGCCCCGATCGTGGCGACCAGCCACTGGTTGCCGAAGTCGCAGTTCACCCATGCCCAGCACCAGAACGCGACCTGCACCAGCTGCCATGCGGCTGCCCTGTCCAAGACTTCGGCCGACGTCCTGATCCCCGACATCACATCCTGTCGCACCTGCCATACCGGCACCAAGCCGGACAAGGACAAGGTTGTGAGCCGTTGTGACAGCTGCCATGGATTTCATTCCAAGACGGAACATCCGGCTTTCACGCAGAAACTTGTCGCAACGGGTGTGAAGCCATGATGGCACGCCGATGGCGTCCGGCCGCCTGGATCGGCAGGTGTGTCGTGCTTGCGGTGCTGGCGCTCTCCGCGTGTGGCGGTGGCAGCGGTGGCGGCAACGACTTCGTGTCCACCTCGGCCGCGTTCCCCTACGACTGCGGCGCCAGTTGTGCCCAGGATGCCCTGAGCACGCAGGATGTGGAGCGGGTCGTGGCGCAGACCGTGACCGCCGCGCTGGCGCGCGGGCAGAACGCGACCGTGGCGGTGACCGACCGGGTCGGCAACGTGCTGGCGGTGTACGCCATGAGCGGCGCCACAGCCACATTCCGGATCGATGGCGGGCGGGGCGTCTTTGGTGGCCTGGAGCAGGTGGGCATCCTGCCCAGCACGCTGGCTGCCATCAGCAAGGCGCTGACCGGCGCCTATCTGTCCAGCGCGGGCAACGCTTTCACGACCCGCACCGCCAGCCAGATCATCCAGCAGCACTTCAATCCGACCGAAGCCAACCAGATCTCGGGCCCGTTGTCAGGTGTCCAGTTCTCGCAACTCTCGTGCTCGGACCTGATGCGCCGCGACGTCGATGCCGCGCTGGGCCCGAAGCGCTCGCCGCTGGGCCTCTCCGCCGACCCCGGCGGCCTGCCGCTGTACAAGAACGGGCGCTTGGTGGGCGGTCTGGGCGTGATCGCCGATACGGTCTACGGGCTCGACCTGAACACCGCCGACATCGATTCCGACGTCGACGAGATCCTGGCGGTGGCCGGTACCTTCGGATTCGACGCGCCGGCCGAGATCCGCGCGAACCGCATCACTGCCGATGGGCGCTCGTTCAGGTTTTCCGATGCCGCCGTGACCGGCACCAGTGTCGCTTCGCTGGCCGGTCTGCCAGGGCAACTGGTCCAGGTGGACGGCTATTTTCCGAGTGCGGGTGGCATACGCGCGGGTACGGCCTACGGCCTGCCGGGTTCGGGCATCCGGCGCGACACAGGCGTTTTTTCGGCGCTCGGGGGCTTTGTGCTGGTCGACGCTCTCGACAACAACCTCTACCCGGTGCGCGCCGGAACCGATGGCGGCCTGAGTGCAGCGGAGTCGCAGCAGATCCTGAGTTCGGCGCTGGCGCTGTCCTTTCGGACACGGGCGCAGATCCGCCAGCCGGCCGGCCAGCCAGCGCAGGTCACCATTTCCATCGTCGACACCAACGGGAATGTGCTGGGCCTGGTACGCGGGCCCGATGCGCCGGTGTTCGGCATCGACGTATCGCTGCAGAAGGCGCGCACCGCGGCCTTCATGTCGAACCCCGTGGCCGGCGCCGAGTTGCTTGCCCTGCCGGGGGCGAGCTCGCCGCTTCCCGGCCCGGCGGCGTCGATCGGCCCGTATGTGACGGCCATGCGCGCCTTTGTCGGAAATCCCGCTGCGCTGTCGGACGGCATGGCCTACAGTCTGCGCGCGATCGGCAATCTGGCGCGGCCGTATTTCCCGGATGGCATTTCCGGCACCGCCAATGGCCCCCTGGCCAGGCCGATCTCGCAGTGGAGCCCGTTCAATGACGGCATGCAGCTGGACCTGAGCCTGAATGCCATCGTGCAGTCCGCGGTGACCCCGGTCGGCGCCGCGGTGGGGTGCACCGGCCTGTCGCGCCTGAAGAACGGAATGCAGATCTTTGCCGGTGGCATGCCGATCTACCGTACGGTGGCCGGGGTGTCGCAACTGGTGGGCGCCATCGGCGTATCGGGGGACGGCACCGACCAGGACGACATGATCGCGTTTCTGGGTGTTGCCAATGCGGCCGCCACCCTGGGGACAGGGTTCGGTCATGCGCCGGCCTCCCTGCGCGCCGACACGCTGATCTTCACCGGCGGGAGGCTGCGATATGTGCAGTGCCCGATCACGCCATTCAACAACAGTGCCGAGCAGAACGTATGCAACGGCCTGTGAGCGCCGCAACGCGTTGCGCGGAGGTTGGCTTGTGATCCCCAACCCGATCGTCGGGGTGCCATCCTGGTGGCTGGTGCTGCTGGTGTCGACGGCGGCTAGCGTGCCGGCCGGGGCGCAGACACCCGTGCCCGACACGCCGACGGAGAGCATCGAGTTGCGCCGTGCGCAGACCGAACCCCTCACGTACCCGCTACCCCCGATCGACCCGAATCAGGTGCCCGAGCCGAGCCGGCTCGCGCCGCGCACCAGCCTGCCGGTGCCCGACCGCTGGCGCATCATGGAGCTGCTGGGCCAGAAAGACCAGTGGTGGGACCCCTACAACAACAACACCATCAAGGGTGACAAGCCGTACGAGAAGTTCAGCGGCTGGGGGCCGGACTGGTTCCTCAACCTGGGCGTGGTGTCCGATACCCTGCTCGAGGCGCGACGCCTGCCGATACCGGTGGGTGCCCAGTCGAGCCAGCGTGCGGGGGCCAACAACGTGTTTGGCAGCGGCAGCCAGCTGGCGCTGGTCGAGACCGTGATCCTGAGCGCGTCGATCATCAAGGGCAACACCACCTTCAAGCCGCCGGACTACGAGTTCAAGTTCTCCGGCGCCTTCAACATCAACCACACGCGGGTCGACGAAGTGCGCGCGCTCAACATCAACCCGCAAAAGGGAACCGTGCGTACCGACAGCCATTTCGGTGTGCAGGAAGCCTTTGCCGATGTGCACCTGCGCAACGTGTCGGACCGCTACGATTTCGAATCCGTGCGGGTGGGCATCCAGCCCTTCATTTCCGACTTTCGCGGCTTCGTGTTCAACGACCTGCCATTCGGCGTGCGCCTGTTCGGCAACCGCGACAACAACCAGTGGCAGTACAACCTGGGCTGGTTCCGCCGGCTCGAGAAGGACACCAACTCGGGCCTGAACGACATCTTCACGCGCTCGCGCTCCGACGACGTCTACGTGGCCAACGCCTTCCGCCAGGACTGGCCGGTGCTGGGGCACACCACACAGGCGACGCTGCTTTACAACCGCAATCGCGAGGGGAAGCAGGGCGCCTATTACGATCGCAACGGCTTCCAGATCCGGCCCGCCGTGGTCGGGGATGTGCGTCCGCACAACTATGACGTGGTGTATGCCGGCATCAGCGGCGACGGCCACTTCGACCGGTGGAACCTGACGTCCGCCGGCTACCTGGCGCTGGGCCATGCCAGCTACGACCCGATCGCCCAGCGCAGCCAGCGCATCCTGGCGGGGTTCGCGGCGGCCGAGCTGTCGCGCGACTTCGACTGGCTGCGGGTGCGCGCCACCGGCCTGTACGCGAGTGCCGACAAGGACCCGTTCGACGGTGTGTCCAACGGTTTCGACGCCATCCTGGAGAACCCGCAGATCGCCGGCGCGGACACCAGTTTCTGGATCCGGCAGGCGATTCCGCTCGTGGGCGGCGGCGGGGTGGCGCTGTCCGGGCGCAATGGCGTGTTGCCCAGCCTGCGGTCCTCGAAGGACCAGGGGCAGTCGAATTTCGTCAATCCGGGCTTGTTGCTGGTCGGGCTCGGGGCCGATGCCGACATCACGCCGCAATGGCGGCTGATCGGCAACATATCCTGGCTTTCCTTCGGCAACACCAGCGTGCTGGAGTATCTGCGCAATCAGGGTGGTATTTCACGTTTCCTCGGCACCGACATTTCCGCGGCGGTGCAGTATCGGCCGTTCATGACCCAGAACCTGGTGTTCAACGGTTCCATCGCCGTCCTGCAGCCCGGCCCGGCCTACCGCCAGTTGTTCCCCGCGGGCAAGCGCCCGTATTCGGTTCTGGCCAACCTGTTGCTGACGTTCTGAGATGGCATTCGATATGTTCTGGAACCCCTGCGGAAATACGGCTTCAATGGGCGCCTTCGGCCCATTGCAGACGTTGGAAAACCAGCTGGCGCCGCGCCGCTTGCTGGGCCAGCGCGCCGGGCGTCCGCGCCGTGCCGCTTACAGCCTCGCGCAGATGCTGTTGTGGCACACCATGGGGCTGGCGCGACCACCGTGGTTGGCACGCGTGACTCTGCAGCATGCGCGACTGCCTCCAGCGACCCGGCGCAGCCACCCGCCACGCCCGGACGATGGGGCGGTACGCGTTGCCTGGAGTCAGGGCCCCGACATCCCGCAAACCAGAAGCTCAGCGTCGCGGCAGGCGCAACCCGGCGGGGGCGATTTCTGGGGCGCCGAGGAGCGCAGCCCGAGGGTCGGTGCGCGCAGCGCACTTCGTCATCATTCTGGCCGCGGTTGTCCGAACGCAG
>Ga0105047_10012318_pt1 | contig 13783 bp, 20 predicted proteins | sample MAT04_FD_78384 | JGI IMG/M metagenome (GOLD analysis project Ga0105047, IMG submission 78384) | Freshwater microbial communities from Lake Fryxell liftoff mats and glacier meltwater in Antarctica - MAT-04 (megahit assembly) | ecosystem: Environmental > Aquatic > Freshwater > Ice > Liftoff...
AACGACCGGAGGTACAACGGGTGGAACCACAGGCGGGGTGGGCGGCGGCTGAACCTCGAACGCCCCGATGTCAACGGTTCCGTTGAAGACGCGGACGAAGCTCCTGCCCCGCTGGTCGGTCGCCAACCCGGTGGCCGCGATGTTGCTCCCAGCATTGATGGCCGGACTGCCGGTGAGCGGTTGGATGGTGAGCGTCGGCCCGCCGTTGTTCAGCAACCCCCCGAGGTTCGGATTGGCGACCAGGAACGGACCGGAGACCCCACCTCCGGCAATGACTACCGCAGCCGAGACGATGTTCGGCCCGGTCGCTAAGATGGTGGCAGTGCCGTTCACTTGGTAGTTTATCACGTCTTCCCCGCCGACCGTTGTCGCCAAGATGCTGTTGGCCACAGTCAGGGTCGCGTCCAGAGTCGTAGTGACCGTGCCGACGTTCACGCTCGCGTTGTACACCGCCCCACCGCCGAGCGTGAATGCGGCCCCGCCGGTCCCGGTGGCAATCGTGTTCCCGACGATCGTGTCGTTGAGCAGGGTGAGGGAACCGTTGAGGTTGAAGATGGCGCCGCCGTACCCGCCGCCGTTGGCCGCGCCCCCCGAGGTGTTCCCGCCTCGGGCGGTGTTGGTGACGAGCGTGCTGTTGACGACCGAAACGGTTCCGCCCTGGTTGAATATCGCCCCGCCGATCCCCGCCCCACCGGCACCGCTCCCAAAATTGCCATTGCTGCTACCAAAGCCTGAGAACCCGCCAAAGCCGCTGCTGGTGAAGAAGAAGCCCGCGCCGCCGCCGCCGCCGAAGCCGCCGCCGCCGCCGCTGTTAAAGCCGCCGCCGAAGCCGCCGCCGCCGCCGCCGAAGCCGCCAACGCCGCCAACGCCGCCGGTGCCGTTGCCGCTGCCGCCGCCGCCGCCGAAGCCGCCACCACCGAGGCTGCCGCCGCCGTTAGGCGACCCCCCGCTGCCCGCGACACTCGGTCCGCCGAGGCCGCCGCCTCCACCGCTACTGCCTGCGCCGCCGGCCCCACCGACCGCTTGGTTCGCGGTCAATGTGCTACCCGAGATGGTCAGCGACCCCTGGTTATAGACGGCCCCGCCGAGGCCGGCCGCCCCGCCCGCCCCATTACCACCCGCCCCACCTTGTGCCAGGCCGTTGGAGAGGGTCAGGTTCTGGAGGGTCAGGTTGCCGGTGGCCGTGACCTGGAACAGGCGGAAGGCCACGGCCCCGCCGCGGGTCAGCGTCTCTCCGGTGCCCTGGATCACGATCGGACTCGTGATGAGGAACGCGCTCGGCCCAGCCGGCTGCGGCACCTCCGCCGTACTCGCCGTCAGATTGGTAAATACCCCCAGAGTGACCGTGCCTCCCTGTACGGTCGGGGCGAAGACGATTGTGTCGCTGCCGGGGTTGTTCAGTTCGTCGCTCGAGCGGTTAATCGCCTCCCGCAGCGTGCCGTTCCCAACGTCAGCCAAAGACGTCACCGTGAATGTCGCCGGCACGTCGCGGCATTCGAGGAGTTCGACGCCGAGAAACGGTTTGCGTTTCCGCAGTCGCGATGCAGATGGCTTGCTCATTTTGAACCTCAAAAGATAGATGGAGGCAACGGAGAGGTTGGGCAAACCTGTTCGAACGCGAATATCAATTTAAACGAGAGTTAAATGCATCGCAAGTTAATAATTAAAGAAGTTTCGGTTTATTCAAGATTCATTCGGTACCGAAATACGATTCGTCGGAACCGGATTCATCGGAATCAGCCCCGTTACCCTAACGTGCCAGTGCGGGACGATTCGGCATCACCCACACGCTTTCGTTAAGTCAAAAAGTTTCAGGCGATTTGACGTAAGTCAAACTCGCGAGGGTGTCGCTTCCCGTCGCCAGAATGTCGCCTAACGTCGTGTCTCGGTCGCTCGGCGTCGCGATAATGTCGGCACTGACATCCAATTGCGAAACGATGTTTTTCGACGTAACTCACGTCATTGGGTTCGCGACGATGCAACAGACCCACGTGGAATCGCTGTGAGGGTTGGCCTAAACTGACAACAGACATTCGCACGCACACACCGGGTTCCTCGCATGGATTTCACGCAAACGCCGTCGGCCGATCAACTCGATACGTTCCCGAACCCGAGCATCGGTCGCGATTACACGATCGAGATCATCTGCCCGGAGTTCACCAGCGTTTGCCCGCTGACTGGCCAACCGGACTACGGCACGATCATTTACACGTACACGCCGGGCAATGTCTGCGTGGAATTGAAGTCGCTGAAACTGTACCTGCAACGGTTCCGCAACCAGGGCATTTACTACGAACAAGTAACCAACCGGTTGCTCGACGATTTCGTGGCCGCGTCGAAACCCGTACGCTGTACTGTAGTAACGAAGTGGACGCCACGCGGCGGCGTCAGCACCAACGTGACGTGTACCCATGACGCGAGCAAAAACTGAAGTGAAGTTGTCGTTCGCGCTGATGATCGTCATCGCGATGGCAATGCCTGCCGTTGCGGGACTGTATTCGCCATTCGAAAAGTGCCCGTTCGCGATCAAAGCCGACGGCACCGCAGAGGAACTTTCGTACAACGCCGACAATAGCGGGCAGTTCGCGACGATCTTCTTCGGGCAACTCGCAAACATTGGCGACCCGAACCCGAATCGCAAAAATCCCGATCGCGAAACGACACTTCTTCGGCTGCGTCAACCGGCGACGACACCCGCCGCGATTGCGGGCCGGGCTGCGGACCAGATGCGGGCACGGCTCTACGACGAAGCCCGCACGACGCTCGCGCCGTTGGCCCGCGAACGAGTTCCCGATTACCGCATCGTCGCGAACTTCGCGCACCTGTTCGCGATTCGCGGCGAATGGGCCGAGGCCGCAAACTGGCACGAAATTCAGATGGAATTGACTCCGCCGGGCGATCTGGCGGGCACGACAGCGGAACAACGCAAGTGGCTGGCGAAACTGGAACGGACGTATTATCGCGACTGGTTGCGCATTCATCGACGCGAAGCCGAAGCGAAAACGCCCGCTGCCGAAGAGGCGCTGTTCCCACTGTTCGCCGAGCCTTCACGCGATGCGATTGCCATCGTGCAACAACTCCTATTGTGGCACCCGGACGATAATCGTTTGTTTTGGTTACTGGCGGAATTATATGCGAAGGACGGGCGGTTTCGCGAAGCGGAACGGCTGTACGATAGCCTCGTGGAATCGCGTCAACAATCGAATCGCACGCGTCTCGTCGAACGCCGCGCGGACATCAAACGCCGCGTGGCCGGACTACCTGCGGTGACGGTAAAAGAGGATGTGGCACTCGTAGTCGACGACCCGCCAAAGAAAGAACCGACGCTCGCCGATCTCGGCCTGACGCAGTCCCAATTGATCGCCGTCAGTATTGCTGTGGCCATCGCTGTCATCGGGTTGATCGCACTGCAAATGCGAGCGATTCGACGACGGCGTTAGCAGTCAGCAGTCAGCAGTCAGCAGTCAGCAATTAGCTGGTGGCGGTTATTTTCATTTGTAGCTGGCCTCTATGAGGCCGGTTGGGGAGCCGCAGCCGGGGTCACAGACCCCAGCTACAGAGACAATCAGAAGTGATTGGCTGACAACTGATCGCTGAAAACTGAAAGCTCTTCTAAGGCTTCATTCGCTGCTGATAAATGAACACGCCGAGCAATACGAGCAGGGAAATTCCGAGTGCGAGTAGCGAGAATCGGATCACCCAGACTTGTGCATTTCCTAGCCCTGCTTCGCGATTGATTGCAATTTTACCCGTCTCTAATTCGAAGAATAACTGCCGCGAATCTTGCGTGGTCAGGCCGAACTGTTTGTCGTCGACGGTGATGACGGCCCCGGCCATCCAGAGCACGTCTTCGATCGAATGCGGCAGGGCATCGGGGTTACCGACGATCTCTCGCACGGAGTACGTGCGGATCAATTTTCCGGAATCGTAGAAGCTCACTGCAGGCGAGGCGATTTGCTCGGCGACCTTTTCATCGGGCAGGCGATTGCCGCCGATAAAGTGGCGTGACAGTAGGCTGTCACCGTGGATGCGCACAACGTGAATTGCGTCGTTTGCCGGGTAGGCATCGTAGGCGTACCAGTCGACGGTCCAGAGCGGTTTCTCGCTGTTCGGCGCGTACATGCCGCTCGTCGGGTATTTCTCGCGTAGGGCTTGCTGCTGAGCATTTTCTCGACGTTTCGGGTTCGTCGATACCGGTGGAATGAGCGCCAAAGTGTGCTGGCCATCGGGCGTCGGATAGACCGCAGGAACGGGGTAGCCGAGCGGCTTATCGTCGTCGGCACGAAGCGCGGGGGCAAACGAAACGAGAGCAATCGCGATCGCGAGAATTCGCATAGTGGTCCTCCACAATCATGATAGACATCGCACGAAAATTTCATCGTTTCTTAGCGATACGGCGCTGATTTCGATGAATCCTGCGCGTTTTTGGCATATTAGCTTGACGACTGAGGCTCGCGCTCTAAAAACAAGCCTTCCTGAACCGTACTTTACGGTGGGTGGACGGACACTACGCGAGCGAAGCAGGAAGGTCGGCATGGCGGGCACCGGCAACGAACGAATCCGCATCCGGATGGAAGGTTACGACCACGAAGTCCTCGATCGGACGGCGGCGGAAATCGTACAAACGGCCACGCAAACCGGGGCCGAAGTCCACGGGCCGATCCCACTCCCGACCCGAATCGAACGGTACACGGTTCTCCGTAGCCCGCACATCGACCGGAAATCACGCGAGCAATTTGAGATCCGAACGCATAAGCGATTAATCGACATCCTCCAGCCGACGGGGAAGACGATCGAGGCACTCAACAAAGGTCTGAGCTTGCCACCCGGCGTCGATATTAAGATTCGCGTTATCGGCGCAGGGAATTGACGGAGTGATTGCCGCGCCATATAAAGCGCGGTTCGACTGCCCGCAAGGGCCGGCCATCTTCGGATGATCGCACGATGGATCGTCCTTGAAGATGAATAACGCCGAGACCCATGCGGGTCGTTTCGTCTAAAAAGGCGAAGCCAGTTTCGGAATTCAAAAGCGACTCACCGGCTACGAAGGCAAGAGTAATGTCCACCGAACACGCAACGACCGAACCGCTCGCCGACCTGCCACTCATGTTCGAGGCGGTGGGCATGATCGTTGTGCCTGTTGTCGACAAGCTCGGCAACTCAGTCGGCACGGTTGAAATCGATCCAGCGGAGTTCTCGAAGGGCGGCAAGATTAGCCGCCAGTTGCTGCACGATGTGTGCCTGATGTACCAAGCCAACCAACGGGCCGGTACTCACCACACGTTACGCCGCGGCGAAGTCGCCGGTAGCAGCAAGAAGATTTTCCGCCAGAAGGGTACGGGCAATGCCCGCGCCGGTACGAAGCGGACGAACAAGCGACGGGGTGGCGGTACCGCGAAAGGCCCGAAACCACGCGACTACGAATACCACCTGCCAAAGCAAGCCGTTCGTGCAGCCACCCGCATGGCTATCCTCAGCAAGTTCATGGACAAAGAAGCGATCATCGTCGACGAGTTCGCAGTCGCCGCCCCGAAGACAAAAGTGGTGACGGGTTTCCTGAAGTCGGTGAAGATCGGCAAAAAGACCGACAAGGCCGGAGTGGAACGCGAACTGACGCTCCTCGATACCACGGTGCTGATCGGTACCGACAAGCTCGACCAAAACGTATATAAGTCGGCCCGTAACATCGAAGGCGTGGAAGTGCTTCCGGCCAGCGAGTTCAACGCCTACACCGTACTCAAGCAAAAGCGGCTGATTCTGACGAAGTCGGCACTCGAAAGCCTTCGCAAACCACCCGCTGCCAAGTAATCGACTCTATCGGCGAATCAAGGATAAGTCATGCAAACGCGACCTAGGCCGAAGAAATACGTTCGCAAGCTGGAAATGCGCCAGCCCTGCGAACACGGCACGCCCGGCATCGAACTCCGCCCGTACCAGATCGTGCTTCGGCCACTGGTGACGGAAAAGGGTACGCACCAAAGCAGCCGCTATAACTCGTACACGTTCATGGTCAATCCGATCGCGTCAAAAGCGATGATCGCCGCCGCCGTGAAAGAGTTATTCAACGTGCGAGTCGAAAAGGTCCGTACTCAGACACGCCAAGGTAAAAAGACGAGTGCCCGAGCCAAGCCCGGCAAACAATCGGACTGGAAAAAGGCCATCGTCACGCTGAACGTCGAAGACAAGATTGACTTCTTTTAGGTAGTCGGCAGTTACCAGTTCACAGTCTTCAGCCGGAAACGGTAACGACTGCTACTGAAGACTGCAAACTGTGAACTGTGAACTACTAGCTAAGAGCGAATTTCAATGGGCATCAAGTATTACAAACCGACATCCGCAGGCCGCCGAGGCGGTTCCGTGTCGGACTTCGCCGAGTGTACGAACCCCGGCGTCAACGCACCCGAAAAGACCTTGCTGAAGCCAATCAAGAAAAAAGGCGGACGCAACAACCAAGGAATCGTGACCGTTCGATTCCGGGGTGGCGGTCACAAGCGGATGTACCGCATCATCGATTTCAAGCGGAAGAAGGATGGCATCGAAGCCACCGTCATCACCGTGGAATACGATCCATGCCGGTCCGCACGTATCGCACTTATCCAGTATGCGGATGAGACGAAAACCAAAGCCTACATTCTTGCTCCCGATGGCCTAAAGGCTGGCGACAAGGTGATGTCGGGCGATACCGCGGAACCGAAGATCGGCAACTGCATGCCGCTCTCGAAGATTCCGCTCGGTATGACGATTCACAACATCGAACTGATGCCCGGTAAAGGCGGTCAGGTCTGCCGGTCCGCAGGTTGTGCGGCCGTCCTCGGTGCCCGAGATAAAGGTTTGGCACTGATCACGATGCCGAGTGGAGAAGTCCGCCGCGTGTCCGACAAGTGCCGGGCGACCATGGGTAGCGTGTCGAACCCCGACCACATGAACGTCAGCCTGGGTAAAGCCGGACGCAAGCGATGGTTGGGCCGCAAGCCACACCAACGCGGTACGTCGCAGAACCCGGTCGACCACCCGATGGGTGGGGGCGAAGGTCGTTCCAAGGGTGGACGCCATCCGACGTCGCCGAGTGGTGTGCTTGCCAAGGGCGGTAAGACCCGCGATAAGCGGAAGCCCTCGAACAAGGCAATCGTTCGTCGCCGACCTGCTGGCCCGTTCCAGAAGAGTAGCTAATCATTCGTGGGTATCAGGGATTCTGATGAGAATTCCTGGCCACATTGTGACAGTGTTTCTACATTAATCCGTTCGATACTGGTACGCCAGTGGCAGCGGATCACAGTTGTCGTGGGAGACTGGGGATGAGTCGGTCGCTGAAAAAAGGTCCGTACATCGATGTACGACTCTTCGCCAAAGTCGTGAAGCAAGGTCAAAATCGCGAACCGATTAAGACTTGGGCACGCGACTGCACGATCGTTCCCGAATTCATCGGGTCGACGTTCCTCGTCCACAACGGCCGATCGTACTTAAAAGTCTACGTGACCGAAGACATGGTCGGGCACAAGCTCGGCGAGTTCTCGCAAACGCGAACATTCAAGGGCCACGGCGGTGGCAAAGCGAAGGCGGCACCCGGTAAGTAACCCGTCGTTACCCAGTTGACCGACCCGCGTACCGCAAGCACACGATCAGTAGCAAAGTTATGAAGTACAAAGCGATACACCGATTTGCCGACGTCACCGCTCGCAAGATGCGACCGTTCTCTCAGCTCGTTCGCGGGTTGAATGTGGACGTCGCACTCGAGCAACTGAAGTTCCGCCCGAACCGAGGTGCTCGGCTCATCGAAGCCGTCATCAAGAGTGCGGTCGGCAACGCCGAAGACCGAGGCTGTCGCAACGTCGAAGACCTCGTCATTTCCGAATGCCGGATCGACGATGGCCCGATGTACAAGCGGATCCAGCCGCGTGCCCGTGGCACCGCATTTTCGATTTTCAAGCGTCTGGCACACATTCACGTCACCGTGATGGAGCTAGAAGAAGAAGTCGCGGAAGCCGAAGAAACAACGACGGAAGTCGCGAAGAGCTAAATAAAATTCATTGGCTCGCGGGGCTGGTCTCCGAGCTTGTTTATAGGGACCACCCGGACGACGCGACGGTTCTTGCCGTTCGCACGATGAGGGATCAGAATGGGCCAGAAAGTCCGACCGACCGGTTTCCGCGTAGGCGTGATGACGCCTTGGCGCAGTGCATGGTACGCGGGCAAACACGATTTCTCCGAACTTCTCGTCGAAGATCAGAGAATTCGCTTGTTCATCCCAAAATACCTTTCGCGCAGCAAAGAACGCAAAGAACAGCGTCCGATGATCTCCGACATCCGCATCGAGCGGACACGCGAACGAGTGACGATCAACGTCTATTCGAGCCGCATCGGGGCGATCATCGGCAAAAAAGGCGAGAAGATCGACAAGTTGACGAAGGCGCTCGAGAAGCTCATTCGTCGGCACATCGAAATCAAGACGATTGAAATTACGCGACCGGAAATCGATCCGCAGATCATTGCTCACGATATCGCCGAGCAGTTAGAGAAGCGAACGAGTTTCCGCCGGACGATCAAGAACGCGATCGGTCGAGCGATGGAAAACGGAGCAAAAGGCATCAAGGTCCAACTGTCCGGCCGACTCGGCGGGGCAGAAATGGCGCGATGCGAAAAAGGTATGGATGGCAGCGTGCCGCTGTCGACCATCCGCTGCAAGATCGATTACGGATTTACCGAGGCCGTGACCCCTCAAGGCAACATTGGCATAAAAGTCTGGGTCAATAACGGCGACTTCTTGACTGGAGAGATCAACGATGTCACTGATGCCCAAGCGAGTCAAGTTCAGAAAAAACCAACGCGGCGTCGCAAGGGGTAAGCTCGCGCAGATCAAGTATAGCGGTGCCATCAAAGGCAACGCCCACCGTGGCAACTACGTTGCCTACGGTGACTACGGTCTGCAAGCACTCGAAGGCGGCTGGTTGTCGGCGGAATCGATCGAGTCTGGCCGCGTGACGGTGACCCGGTTCGTATCGGCCGAAGGTCGATACTACATCCGCGTGTTCCCGCATAAGTCGGTGACTGCGATCCCTGCCGAAACCCGTATGGGCAAGGGCAAGGGCGAACCGGAATATTGGGCCGCCGTTGTGAAGGCTGGCCACATTCTGTTCGAGGTCGGTGGACTTCCCGAAGCCGCGGCCCGCGATTGTTTGGCCCGCGTTGCCTATAAGATGCCGTTCAAGTGCCGCTTTGTTGCACGCCGACCGAGTATTTGATCGAATTCGATCATCGTTTGACATACTGAGTTTTCACACAACCCCCCGGCGTATGCCGGGATAACCTCTTGTGTATGCCGTTGGATCGCAAGATTCGACCGTTACACGATGAGGGTTGGGAGACGAGTTCATGAAACCTGCCGATATTCGTAAGGAAAGCGACGAGCAACTCGCGCTGACCCTCAAAGACTCCGAGAAGCACCTGTTCAACTTGCGCTTCCAGTCGGCTACGGATCGCCTCGAGACGCCGAGCGAAATTCGCAAAGCCCGTCGCGATATCGCTCGACTCAAGACCGAACAACGCGGTCGCGAATTGAAGGTCGAAGCCGCTTTGGGCGATGCCGCCATCGAAGCGAATCTAGCCTTAGCGAACATCAACGAGACGTCCCCCGGCAAAGCCTTTCTCGGTCGCCGAAAAGCCCGTCGCGTCGTGATTCGTCTCACCGCCATCCAAACCCAACGAGCCGAACTCAACGCGAAGGCCGCCGCCAAAACGGCCGCCAAGGGGAAGTAACGCATGTCTGACGTGACCACTGTTGTAGCCGAACCAAAATCGACCGGTACCGGACCGCGTGCCCTGACAGGCGTTGTGACGCGCGACAAGATGAATAAGTCCCGTCGCGTCGAACTGTCGCGTCGGGTCCAGCACCCGAAGTACGGCAAGTTCATGAAGAAGCGAACGGTCTGTTACGTTCACGATGAAGCGAATGAGTCGCACCTCGGCGACACGGTGGAGATCGTCGAATCCCGCCCATTGTCGAAGACGAAGCGCTGGAACCTCGTTCGGATCGTAACCAAAGCCCCGAGTCGAACGCTCGCAGGCCTCGAAGGGGCCGTTGCCGGGAGTGCAGTTCCTGCTGCTGCCCCAGCCGTGTCACCCGCAGTCAAGAAGTAATCACGCATAGCGGGCGAAAGCCCACACGAGAACGTTGCCATGATTCAGATGTATACCTTCTTAGACGTCGCCGACAACACCGGCGCGAAAGAAGTGATGTGTATTCAGGTACTCGGCGGCTCGAAGCGTCGCGTTGCCTACTTGGGTGACATCATCAAGGCCAGCGTCAAAAAGGCGCTCCCCGGTGGCGAAGTCAAGCCCGGCGACGTCATTCGCGGCGTGATCGTCCGCACCCGTGTGGCTACCCGCCGCGAAGACGGCAGCTACGTGCGGTTCGACCGCAACGCGCTCGTGCTCGTGGACAACGACGACAACCCACGCGGCACCCGGATTTTCGGTGCCGTACCCCGCGAACTTCGCGGGCAGTTCAGCAAGATTCTCAGCCTCGCTGCCGAAGTGGTCTAACCCGACGAGAGTTTCGCTCTCGAGACGCCAACCGCGACTTCGAGCGACATAGGACGATAGCAATGTACATTCGCAAAGACGACATCGTGGAAGTGCTCGCGGGAGACGACAAGGGCAAGCGCGGCAAGGTCGTGCGCCTCCTTACGGAAAAGGGCAAAGTCGTCGTCGAAGGCATGAACCGGGTCTACAAACACCTGAAGCCATCGCGGGCGAACCCGCAAGGCGGACGCCTCTCGAAAGAGATGCCGATCGCCCTCTCGAACGTCGCGCTGATCGACCCGACCACGAACAAAGCGACCCGCGTCGGGATCAAGTATCTCGCAGACGGCTCGAAAGTGCTCGTCTCCAAGAAGAGCGGCGTCACGTTACGCAGCTTGTCCAAGGCGAACGTGAAATACGCAGCCAAGCCCGCAGCCATTGCCAAGTAATGGCAGCCGTCGCAAAGTAGGGGCACCCCTCGTGGGTGCCAATCTTTTTAGTATTTAACCAAGTCATTTGCGTTCGGGGTGGCATTCACACTCGAACGCCGACCGATGACGCGATGAAAGCGAATACGGATCATGGAAAGTAGTAAGGCACCCGTCGTAGCACCCACGCGACTGCAAGAGAAATTCGCGAAGGAAATCCTTCCCGCGCTCATGCAGAAGTTCGGTCGCGACAACGTTCACAGTATGCCGAAGTTGCAGAAAATCGTCTTGAACATGGGAGTCGGCAAAGCCCTGCAAGACAAAGAAAAGATGAAGATCGCCGCCGATCAAATGGGTCAGATCGCCGGTCAACGCCCGCAGATCACCAAGGCCAAAGCGGCTATTAGCACGTTCCGCCTGCGTCAGGGTAACGAAATCGGCTGCCGCGTGACGATTCGTGGCCGTCGCATGTTCGAATTCCTCGACCGGCTCATTAACGTCGCCTTGCCACGGATCCGCGACTTTCGCGGCATCAATCCGAAGAGCTTCGACGGTAACGGCAACTACAGCATGGGTATCAACGAACAACTCATCTTCCCGGAAATCGACCCGGACAAGGTGAACTTCACCCAGGGTATGGATATTACTTTCGTCACCAGCACCCGCAACGACGACGAATCTCGCGAAATGCTGCGATTGTTTGGAATGCCTTTCCGCGAAGCATAAAGTATCAGTCACTGCCCCCGTTTCATATGGGGCCAGTGTGAGATTCTTGCAATATCGTTGTTGAAGTTGGCGAGCGTTCATACAACTTGTAATTCACGGAACGGCCGGTTCACCGTAGGTTTGTCGCCTGCGACCCCGAACTGGTACGCCGAATCTGAGGCCGAAATGTCTACGACTGCAAAGATGGTACGCCATCGCCAGCAGATGGCTGCCATGGCGTTGCACCGAGCCGAACTCGCGAAACCCGAAGATCAACGCGACAAAAAAAAGATGCTGCGCCCACGCGACATCATTCGCATTCGCAATCGCTGCCAGCTGACGGGCCGTGCCCGTGCGGTGTACCGGAAGTTCGGCGTCTCCCGGATTATCTTCCGCGACCTCGCGAGCAGTGGGTTGATTCCCGGCGTCCGTAAGGCGTCTTGGTAACAACCCCAACGGAGAACCCCAGCCATGATGACCGACCCCATTGCGGACATGCTCACACGCATCCGCAACGCCAATAATATCGAACGTCCCTCCGTCGACATGCCTGCGACGAAGATGAAAATCGCGATTGCCAAGGTGCTCGTCGACGAAGGTTTCGTCATCGGATTCCGTACCGGGAAGCACGTTAAGAACGCAGAAGGCGTCGACGAGTTTCACGAAGAAACCGACATCAGCCAAGCCCACGTCGTACTTCAGGTGTACCTGAAGTACGGCCCCGATGGCGAGAAAGTCATTCGCTTCATCGGTCGCGCCAGCAAGCCCGGTCGTCGGTTGTACCAAGGTTACAAAGAAGTCCGTCGCGTGCTCGATGGCCTCGGTATCGCCATCCTCAGCACCAGCAAGGGCATCCTCAGCGACCGTCAAGCCCGCAAGGCGAAGGTCGGCGGCGAGTTGCTTTGCACCGTATGGTGAGCCTCGCTCATCGTCGCACGATTCCTACAAGATTGAGGCTGCATCCCGGTGATTCACCGGTTTAAGCCTCCGGAGAATTCGGACAATGTCACGTATTGGTAAGCAACCGATCGCAATCCCGGCGGGTGTGAAAGTCAGCATGTCGAGCCGCACCATCAAGGTGGAAGGCCCGAAAGGTAAGCTGGAATTCACGCACCATCCGCTGATTAAGGTCGAACTCGAAGGCACGACGATTACCGTCACCCGCCCCGACGATGCGAAAATGTCGCGTGCCTTGCACGGCACGACACGCGCACTGGTGAATAACCTGATCGTCGGCGTAAGCAAAGGCTACGAAAAACGCCTGAAGATCGAAGGCGTCGGTTACCAGGCCGCCCTCAAAGGCAAAGGCGTGGAACTGACCGTCGGCTTCGCGAACCGCATCTTGCACACGCCGGAAGTGACCGATCAGATCACGGTGACGGTGCCCGATCCGACTACGATTGTGGTTTCCGGCCCCGACAAGCAAAAGGTTGGCCAGTTCGCCGCCGAAGTGCGGTCGAGCAAGAAGCCGGAGCCGTACAAGGGCAAGGGCGTCCGCTACGAAAAGGAAACCGTCCGCCGCAAGGAAGGCAAGTCCTTCTCGGCTGGCAAGTAACGAATTCAATATCCGCGAGAATGCCATCTGGCGCAAGCCGGTGGCCGATAAGGCAGAACAATGGACGCTCAGAAAAGCAAAGCGATTCGTGCGTTGCGACGCAAGCGACACGTCCGAAAGACGATTCGCGGCACCGCAACGAAGCCACGGCTTTCGGTACACCGCAGCAACCAGCACATTTACGCCCAACTCATCGACGACGAGAAGGGTGTCACCCTGGCCGCCGTGTCGAGCAACGACAAGGGCAGCGATGTGACGTACGGCGGCAACATCGACGCCGCCACGGTGATCGGCAAGAAGCTGGCCGAGAAGGCCAAAGCGGTCAATATCGCCGAAGCCGCGTTCGACCGCGGGGCGTACCGCTTCCACGGCCGCGTCAAGGCGCTCGCCCGTGCGGCTACCGATGCGGGCCTGAAGTGCACCGGCCCCGAAGAGACGACCAAAAAAGTGAAAGCTCCGGCAGCCGCAGCGGCACCGAAGGTCAAGGGCGAGTCGAAAAAGCCCGTGAAGGCGTAACCCGCAACAATATTCTTCCATTCAAAATGCGATAATCCCGGGATCGATCGTCCCGTGCTTC
>Ga0105047_10012320_pt1 | contig 13780 bp, 14 predicted proteins | sample MAT04_FD_78384 | JGI IMG/M metagenome (GOLD analysis project Ga0105047, IMG submission 78384) | Freshwater microbial communities from Lake Fryxell liftoff mats and glacier meltwater in Antarctica - MAT-04 (megahit assembly) | ecosystem: Environmental > Aquatic > Freshwater > Ice > Liftoff...
TCGGCATGCGGCCTTCGCCCGGCCGCGTCGCTGCCAGCGTGGCCAGCAAGATTGATTCAACCCTCGGCATCGAAGGCCCCATGGCCCGTAACGTCGAAGACCTTGCCTTGCTCTTCGATGCCATGGTGGGCGAAGAACCGGCCGATCCAATCTCGCTCCCTTCGGACGGAACGTCCTACCTGAAAGCCGCCTGCTCCGGCTGGAAGCCAAAACGCGTCGCCATCAGCAGCGATCTTGGCATAAGCCCCGTCGATCCGGAAGTGGCCGACATCATCATGAAGGCAGCCCGCAAGTTCGAGCAGGCGGGCGTCATCGTCGAGGAAGCCCACCCGGATTTTCATGAAGCCATGGAGTGCGCCCAGACGCTCCGCGCCCTCTCCTATGCCGTGGGGATGCGCAACCTTCTGGAAACTCACCGCGCCCAGCTCAAACCGGAAGTCGTCTGGAATATCGAGAAGGGCCTGGCGCTGACAGGGGCGGAAATCTCCCGCGCCGAAGCCCAGCGCGGGGCCATGTTCCAGCGCGCCCGGACGTTCTTTGAAACCTATGACCTGCTCTTGTGCCCCACCACAATCGTTCCTCCCTTTCCGGTTGAGCAACGCTACGTAACCGAATGTAATGGAACGAAATTCGAAACCTACGTGGATTGGCTGCTCATCGTCTCCGCCATCACGCTTGTCGCCTGTCCAGCCATCTCAATCCCAGCGGGATTTACCAAAGAAACCCTTCCGGTTGGCATCCAGATCGTAGCACCGCCGCGCGGTGAAGCGCGCCTGCTGGCAGGCGCAAAATTGCTGGAAGATATTTTGGGATTTGGCGCGATTACGCCGATAGATCCGGTTTCGTCTAGGGCTTAGTTTCCGCAGCCCGGTCGCGCTCTCTCCAATAGCGCGCCCGCAGCCGGGGTGCCATGAACCATGCGATGATGGGCCCAAGCACAAAGCTCGCCGCAATGACGATTGGCAGCAGGAACTTGGCTTGTTCGCTGAGTGCCGGCACCGAAAGCACGGCAACCGCGCCGATACCAAACAGCACCGCGCAGGTCATAAGCGACAGCATAATCGTGATGTAGAGGCGTGGGCCCATGGGAACTCTCCTTGATTGCTAGGACCACAACGCGGGAAGGGAACAGAAGTTCCCTTGTTTCAGTTCAGCGCAGCCCCACGAGCTGAAGCAAGGCTTTTAGCCTCTGCCAGATTGCCTGAGAGCAAGTTGGGGCTGGCAGCGCCTGTCCCAAGTGTTCCCCGGCAAATGTCCGGATAAGTGCCGCAAGCTCCGGCTCTTCGACGAGGTCCAACGCCTCCTGCGGGGAAAGCCATTGCCGCGCGCGTTCATGGGCTTCCGGCCACAGGTCCAGAACCTCCGTCACTTCCACGGCGAACACGTCAACCCGGAAGCGCTTCTTCGCGCCACCCCGCAGGCGCTTACGGTAGCCGTAATGTCCCATGGCCTGTGCAGACATTTGCCCGCGAATTCCCGCCTCTTCATAGGCTTCCTGCGCCGCGCTCTCGGCGGCGCTGAGCCCAGGCATCGGCCAGCCCTTGGGAATAACCCAGCGCCTCGTTTCGCGTGACGTGATCAGCAGGATTTCAAGGCCCTGCGCCCGCCGCCAGGGCAGCGCCGCATATTGTTGTGAATCGTCTGCAGCTTTCATGAGAGCAGGGCGTTAACCCGCAGAGGCGCACCTGTAAAGGTGGCTTGTTACAGGCAATGGAACCGGCTCAGATTACTCGTTAGCCGGTCAAAGGATGGCAGTGCCAATCTTGCTTTTTATAAAACCAGCGACATCACGTGATATTTCTCGCGGATCGAAAATCCGGCCCGCGCATAAGCAGCTTTCGCCCGCTCGTTTTGTCCGTCCACTTCCAGATGAACCGCAACGATGCCGCGCGCCCGCAGCAGCGCGGCGATCTCCTTCAGCACACGCCCGCCGATGCCCCTGCCGCGTTCGGCAGCCGCAATATAAAATTCGTCAACGAACGCATCGCGCCCGCCGAACTCAATGGAATAGCTGTAGCACACCGCGATATAGCCGATGGGGCTGTCCAGTTTCCGCACCAGCCATATCTCGCCAAGACTCTTGTCCTGCAGCAGCTTGGCGACGGAATTTTTTCTCCGCTCCGCCGAAGTCTCAACCTCTTCAAACGCATGATAGGCCGCAACAAGCGGCAGCAGCTCTTCAAGCTTCGCCGGCCCCGCCAGTTCAAGTGATCTCAGGATGCAATGTCATCCTCGGCAAACTATCCCGTCCGCTTCGGGATGGCAAAGTGCGGAGCTTCATATTAACGTCCCGGCCCATGAACAGGTCAGCTCAAATCATCCTTCTCAACGGCGTCGGCAGTTCAGGCAAGAGTTCCATTGCAAAACAGTTGCAGAAAATTGCCGGCAAGCTCTTCCTGCACGTCCAGATGGATGACTTCTGCGCCATGCTGCCCGAGGCCCTGCAGGATCATCCCGATGGATTCGCCTTTGAGGAAATTTCCGAAAACGGAAAACCGCTGGTTGTCATCAAGACCGGGCCCGTTGGCGCTCGGGCCATGCATGGCATGCGCCATGCCATTGCTGCCATGGCTGCCCAAGGCAACAACCTGATCGTTGATGACGTCATGCTGGACAACGAGCACGGGGAGTATGCCGCGCTCCTGTCTGGCTTCGAGACTTTTTTCGTTGGTGTGTTTGCGCCGCTGGAAATTCTGGAAGCCCGCGAGCGGCAGCGCGGCGACCGGATGATCGGTCTCTCTCGATGGCAATACGACCGGGTTCACCGGGGCAAAAAATATGACCTTGAGATTGATACCGGCAGCCTAAACCCGCTGGAATGCGCCACGCTTATCAAGCAGAAATTTCAACTATAGATTGCGGTTTTGGGTGTCCTATTATTCATGCTAACATGTTAGTATGAATAATCGCCTGCGCGATTTAGACCAAGTTTTGTCTTTCAATGGTTCACAAACCTCCACTTTTGGTCACTACTTTGTCGAAAAATACCGTCCATTTCGCACCTCTATGTGCGCCTTTTCCATGAGGTGTTCGAGGTGCGCCAGGGTCGAGAGCCCCGCCGCCCCATGCAGGCGCGGGTCCACATCCGCATAGATATTTGCCACGATTTCATCAATTGCGCCGTCGCCTGCTTTCACCCGGTTGAAAATCGCCTCTTCGCGCATCTTCCGGTGCGCCAGAATAGCCCGCACCAGGCTCAAGGGTTTGCGCTTCTCCGGCCCATGCGCCGGATAGTAAATGGCTTCATCCCGTTTCAGAAGTTTTCGCAATGACCCCATGTAATCATTCATGTTTCCATCGGGCGGGGCCACCACCGTCGTGGCCCAGGCCATTACATGATCGCCCGTCATCAACGCCTTTTCCGCGTTCAAACCAAAGCTCATGTGATTGGACATATGCCCCGGCGTAAACACCGCTTCCAGGGCCCAGCCTTTTCCCTCAACAACATCGCCATCGCTCAGCGAAACATCCGGCACGAATCCATGGTCAACGCTGGCATCAAGCTGGATATCAGAATCCACCATTGATTTTGCTGGCGAAATCGCGCTGTAAGTTTTCGCTCCTGTCGCCGCACTCAGCTTCGCAGCCAGTGGCGAGTGATCCATGTGCGTATGCGTCACCAGAATATGGCTAACCGTTTCGCCCCGCACCGCGTTCAAGAGTGCTGCAAGATGCGCCTCGTCATCCGGCCCCGGATCAATGATCGCAACGCTTTGATGCCCCACGATAAATGTGTTCGTGCCCGTGAACGTAAAAGGGCTTGGATTATCGCAAGTTATCCGTCTGACCAGCGGCGAAAGTGCCACCGCCGCTCCGAATGGCGGTTCAAAATTCCTGTCGAACTTTATGTTATTCATAAGCCAAAAGTCATGGTTGCACCTGCTGGCCAACCCAACTAAAGGAGTTGCCACCAGTAACCAGGTTAGAGGGAACGGCGCGAATGGGCACTTCAAATCTTACACTTGCTGGTCGTCTCTGGCCCACCTCATCCCTGAACTGGACCCGCTTCATTTTGCTGGCCATTCTCGGCAGTGCCATTGTGGCCATAGCCGCCCAAGTAAGCGTGCCTCTATACCCAGTGCCTATGACCCTGCAAACCCTCGCTGTTTTGGCCGTAGGCGCCGCCTATGGCGCAAGGCTTGGCGCTGTTACACTTGCTCTCTATGCCCTTGAAGGCGCCGCTGGACTTCCGGTTTTCGCTAACTTTGAGGGCGGTTTATTTCTGCAAACCGGCGAGATCACACCCAGGGGCGGCTATATCATTGGATTTATCGTAGCTGCAGGTTTGGTTGGATATCTCGTTGAAAAGGGCTGGGGAGCCAGCATTCTGAAGCTTTGTGCTGCCATGCTGATTGGCGCGGCAATTGTCCACATTCCCGGTCTCATATGGCTCACCGGTTGGTACGGCGTCATGAGAGACATGGATGCTACGTCGGCGATTACCGTTGCCCTGACCACCGGCCTGTTGCCATTCATTATTGGCGATATCATCAAGGCCGTCCTGGCTGCCCTTGCATTCCCGGCGGCTTTCGCGCTTCTGGGCCGCCGCTGAATTCAGGAATTGGTCGGAGTGAGAGGATTCGAACCTCCGACCCCCTGCTCCCGAAGCAGGTGCGCTACCAGACTGCGCTACACTCCGAACTAAGAAAACACAGGGTTTTTGCTTCTTTGTAAGCCATTCGTCAAGCTTCAAACAGGGAACAAAATGGCAAAAAAAGACCTCTTTGGAACAATCTATCCCGGAATAGTCCCAGAATTCGACCGATTCATTCATATTTTTTCTGAGCGAAAATACTGGTGACGCAGATCGGTTGTAACGGCCAGTGCCCGTGTGCGGCGCGTGTGCAGTAAGCGACTGCGCATTCCGTGAAAGTACCTGAAAATCCCAACCAGAAAACTGCGATTAGTCCTTGCCACAATATGATTGCCTAGCAAACAATACCGCAGTTGTTCGACCTTCTCGGTCTCCAGTCGACAATTTCTTTCGCCTGAGAAAGGCAGTCAGCTGGAAGAAGCACGGCAGTTGCAAACTGACTGCGGCCACTCTTCTCACCTGGACCCAGATCGGGCGTCCCGGTTCACGGCATCCTTATGAAATCCTTATGATTGGAATCGACAATCCACATCGCAAACTTATGCCGGCATGGGCATTCTGAGGACTGATATTCCCAAAAGGAGCCATCCATGCTTGACGTCATCTACCTGGCACTCGGGACGGGCCTGTTTTTTGGCGCCGCCGCCTATGTGCGCTTCTGCGAAAAGCTGTGAGGCGGCCATGGCAGAAGCATTCATTGGCCTGATCGTAGCTTTGGGGCTTGGCGCCTATCTGGTCCACGCCCTGCTGCACCCCGAAAAATACTGACATTTCAATTATAAAGGTGACACCATGACCCTTGCTGGCTGGTTTCAAATTCTCGCTGTAATGGCCCTTGTCACAGGCTGCGCCTGGCTGCTGGGGAGCTTCATGGCGGCGATCTTCACGGGCAAGCGCACATGGCTCAGCCCCGTGCTGGTGCCTGTTGAAGGGGCTATCAACCGTCTCGCTGGCACGTCGCCCAAGGAACAGTCCTGGCAATCCTACGCCTTGGCCATGCTGGCTTTCAATGCAGTAGGTTTCATCACGCTCTATGCCCTACAACGCCTGCAAGGCATTCTTCCGCTGAACCCACAAGGCTTTGCCGGGGTTCCGGAAGCCCTGTCGTTCAACACCGCCATGAGCTTTGTCACAAACACCAACTGGCAATCCTATGGTGGTGAAACCACCATGAGTCACTTAGTACAGATGACGGGCCTCGCTGTTCAGAACTTTCTTTCGGCGGCAACCGGCATTGCCCTTGCCGTGGCATTCACGCGCGCCTTTGCTCGCAGCAATGCTGCATCCATTGGCAATTTCTGGGATGATCTCGTCAAGACCACGCTCTATGTGCTGTTGCCAATTTCCATGGTGGTGGCAATTGCCTTCATGGCGCTTGGCATGCCTCAAACGCTTCTGGGTTCGGTTGACGCGACAACACTGGAAGGCGTCAAGCAGACCATCGCAATGGGGCCTATCGCCAGCCAGGAAGCGATCAAGCAGCTTGGCACCAATGGCGGCGGTTTCCTCAACGCCAATGCCGCCCATCCGTTTGAAAATCCATCGGCCTGGTCGAACTATCTTTCGATATTCGCCATGCTGGTTGTTTCAGCCGCCATGCCCTTCATGTTCGGGCGCATGGTCGGCGACCAGCGCCAGGGCCGCGCCCTGTTCATCACCATGTTCCTCTTCATCATCGTGGGAACCGGTATCGTCTATTGGGCCGAAGCATCGGGCAATCCGATCATTCAGGCTCTGGGCATCGATCCTTCGCAAGGCAATATGGAAGGCAAGGAAGTACGCTTTGGCCTCGCCATGACAGCGCTCTTTGCCGTCGCCACCACCGGGCTTTCCTGCGGCGCGGTCAACGCCATGCATTCCTCACTCACTCCGTTGGACGGACTTATTCCCTTGTTCTTCATCCAGCTCGGCGAAGTACTGCCAGGCGGCGTCGGCTCCGGCCTCTATGGCATCCTGGTGATTGCCGTTGTCACGGTCTTCATCGCCGGCCTCATGGTGGGACGCACCCCTGATTATCTCGGCAAGAAGATCGAAGCCAGGGAAATGAAACTCGCCATGCTGGCGCTGCTGGTGCTGCCGCTCATAATCCTTGGTTTCACAGCTATTTCGGCAATGATCCCGGTTGGCCTGTCGAGCCTTGCCAATGCTGGTCCCCATGGCCTGAGCGAAATTCTCTATGCCTACTCCTCGGCCGCCGCCAACAACGGTTCGGCCTTTGCCGGGCTCAACGCCAACACCGACTGGTACAACACCACTCTCGGCATCACGATGTTCCTCGGGCGCTTCGCCTATATCGTGCCGATGCTGGCCATTGCCGGTTCACTTGCGGCCAAGACCAAGATCCCTGCCTCGGCCGGCAGCTTCCCCACCCATGGCACGATGTTCGTGGCCCTTCTGGCCGGCGTGATCCTGATCCTTGGCGGCCTGCAGTATTTCCCGTCGCTGGCGCTCACCCCCATCGTTGAGCAGTTCCTGATGCTCGCCGGCAAGACCTTCTGATCGGAGTTAATCCTATGACAAAGCAAACCCAAGCCCTTGCGCTCTTCGACGGCACCATTCTCCTCCGGGCGGTGGCCGATTCCTTTCGCAAGCTCAATCCCAAAGGCCTTGCCCGCAATCCGGTCATCTTTGTAACTGAAGTGGTTGCAGCGCTGGTGACGGCCTTGTGGCTGCGTGACTTTTTCACCGGCAATGGCACCGCTTGGTTTTCCGGCCAGATCGCCGCCTGGCTGTGGTTTACCGTGCTGTTTGCGAATTTTGCCGAAGCGGTAGCCGAAGGCCGCGGCAAGGCCCAGGCCGATGCCCTGCGCCGCACCCGTACTGACACTGGCCAAACGGCTGATCATTCCCGAAACCAATGACCGGGTTTTCGAAAAGGTATCCGCGCTTAAGCTGAATCCCGGAGATCTGGTTTTGGTGGAGGCCGGCGATCTCATTCCTGCTGATGGCGAAATTGTCGAAGGCATTGCCTCCGTCAACGAGTCGGCGATCACCGGGGAATCCGCCCCCGTCATCCGTGAATCCGGCGGCGACCGCTCCGCCGTGACCGGCGGCACAACCGTTCTCTCCGACTGGGTGAAGGTGAAGATCACCGTGGCCCCCGGCAATATCTTCATTGACCGCATGATTGCGCTGGTTGAAGGGGCCGAACGTAAGAAAACGCCGAACGAACTCGCCCTTTCGATCCTGCTCGCCGGTATGACCCTGATCTTCCTTATCGCTGTGGTGACCCTGTGGGGGCTCGCGGGATATTCGGGCACCATGCTCTCGGTCACCGTTCTGGTGGCCTTGCTGGTGACACTTATCCCCACAACCATCGGCGGCCTGCTGTCGGCCATCGGCATTGCTGGCATGGACCGGCTGATCCGCTTCAATGTCATCGCCACATCGGGCCGTGCGGTGGAAGCCGCAGGCGATGTTGACACGCTCCTCCTCGACAAGACCGGAACGATCACCTACGGCAACCGCCTTGCAACCGCCCTTGTGGCCATTCCGGGCGTAACCGAGAAACAGCTCGCCGAGGTGGCGTTGCTTGCTTCGCTTTCCGATGAAACGCCGGAAGGGCGGTCCATCGTCGCCCTGTGCAAGGGAAACTACGGCCTTGCCGAACCCAAGATGTCGGACAAGAAACCCGCTGTCATCCCCTTGTCGGCGACAACCCGTATCTCCGGTATCGATGTCGATGGCCGCAAGCTTCGTAAAGGCGCCGTTGATGCCATACTTAAGCATGTTGGAATGAAGCTCGATTCTGCGCCTGCGGCTTTCCGTGAAGCTGTTGACCGCATCTCGCGCACCGGTGGCACACCCTTGGGCGTTGCCGAGAACGGACAGCTTGTTGGCGTCATTCATCTGAAGGACGTGGTGAAGCCCGACATCAAGCAGCGCTTCAGCGCGCTGCGCGCCATGGGCATTCGCACCGTGATGGTGACCGGCGATAATCCGGTGACCGCGGCAACCATAGCGTCCGAAGCCGGCGTTGATGATTTCATCGCCGAAGCCACGCCGGAAGACAAGCTGAGCTACATCCGCTCGGAGCAGAAAAAGGGCCGCATGATCGCCATGTGCGGCGACGGCACCAATGATGCGCCCGCACTCGCCCAGGCTGATGTTGGTGTGACCATGCAATCCGGCACGCAGGCCGCGCGCGAAGCGGGAAACATGGTTGATCTCGACTCAAACCCGACCAAGCTCATTGAGATCGTGGAGATTGGCAAGCAACTGCTGATGACGCGCGGTTCGCTCACCACCTTCTCAATCGCCAATGATGTAGCCAAATATTTCGCCATCATCCCGGCGCTCTTTGTTGTGACCTATCCGGAGCTAGGCGCCCTCAACGTGATGCAGCTTGCCTCGCCGCAGAGCGCAATTCTCTCGGCCATCATCTTTAACGCCCTCATCATCATCGCGCTGATCCCTCTGGCCCTGAAAGGCATCACCTACCGCCCCGTAGGCGCTTCGGCGGTGCTGCGCCGGAATCTTCTGATCTATGGGCTTGGCGGACTCATCGTTCCATTCATCGGCATCAAGATCATTGATCTCATTGTTGCCGCCCTGCACCTTGCCTGAGGAGAAAGACCATGCTTGCCCATCTTCGCCCCGCCATTTTCATGCTCGCCATCATGACTTTCCTGACCGGCGCTGCCTATCCCCTTGCGTTGACGGGCCTTGGACAGTCACTCCTGCCGGGCACTGCCAGTGGCAGCCTGGCTCTCAAGGATAACACGGTTATTGGCTCCACCTTGATCGGTCAGGCCTGGACCTCCGACAAGTATTTCTGGGGCAGGCCGTCCGCTGCCGGTGATGGCTACAACGCCGCCGCATCTTCGGGCTCGAACCTGGGGCCAACCTCCCAAAAACTCATGGACCGCATCAAGGCCGATGCCGAAAGATTGCGCGGGCTGGCTTCAACCGTACAGTTGCCAGCCGATGCCGTGACCGCTTCGGGCAGCGGGCTTGATCCCGACATTTCACCGGCATTCGCGCTGCTTCAGGTGGCCCGTGTGGCCAAGGCCCGTGGGCTTGGCAAAGACCAGGTAAAGACGCTCGTTGATGCCCAGGTTAGCTGGCCTGTGGCAGGCCTGTTCGGCGAGCCCCGCGTTAATGTTTTGCTACTCAACACCGCGCTGGATGGTTTAAGCTCCGCGCCCAATGGCTGAAACTGGCGATAGGCGTCCCTCACCGGACGCACTTCTGGAGCTTGCCGCGAAAGAGAAACGCGGCAAGCTCAAAATATTCATTGGTGCATCACCGGGTGTCGGCAAGACCTATGCCATGCTGTCGGGCGCGCAGCGCCTCAAGGGTGAAGGCAAGGATGTCGTCATCGGCGTTGTGGAGACCCACGGGCGTTCGGAAACCGCAGCACTGCTGACCGATCTCGAAGTCCTGCCGCGCAAGACAATGACCTATCGCGGCCACGCGCTGCTGGAATTCGATCTGGATGCGGCGCTGGCCCGCAAGCCGCAACTCATCATTGTTGACGAACTGGCCCATACCAATGCGCCGGAATCCCGCCATCCCAAACGCTACCAGGACGTCGAGGAGCTTCTCGATTCTGGCATCAATGTTTGGACCGCACTCAACATCCAGCACATCGAAAGCCTCTCCGATGTTGTCTCGACCATCACCGGTGTCAAGGTTCGCGAACTGGTGCCGGATACGGTTGTGGAGGAAGCGGCCGACGTGGTGATGGTGGACATCACCCCCGATGAATTGATCCAGCGCCTCAAGGAAGGCAAGGTCTATCTTCCCGACAATGCCCGAAGAGCCGCCGACAATTTCCTGCAGGCTGGAAACCTCACTGCCTTGCGCGAACTGGCGCTGCGGCGCACCGCCCAGCGCGTTGATGACCAGATGGTTGACTACCTGCGCCAGCATGCCATCGAAGGGCCGTGGCCAACGACGGACCGCATCCTCGTTTGCGTGGGCAGCGATGATTTCTCGGAGCGCGTGGTGCGCCAGACGGCGCGGATAGCAGGCGCATTGAATGCCACTTGGGTTGCAGTCCATGCCTCACGACCTGCCGAGGGTTCCCTTGATACGGAAAAAATGCAGCGGGTTGACAGCAATCTTGCCCTGGCGGCGCGGCTTGGGGCGGAGGTGTCGCGCCTCACCGCAAAGGACTTGCCAACTGAAGTGCTGCGCTATGCCGCCCAGGAAAACATTACCCAGATCATCATGGGCCGCTCAAGGACAGGGTTTCTAAAACGCTTTTTCGGGCGCTCTCTTTCCGACGAAATCTTGCGTCAGGCCTATGGCGTTTCGGTTCATATCATCACCGATGAACAGCCCTCATCAATGCCGATCCGGCTCCGCCGGCCCCGGATTGAGTTGGGTGGTGTAGCAGCGGCGCCAATTGCAGTTTCAGGCGCTGTCTTATTAGGCCTTGTCGCCAGCTACTTTCTGAGACTTCCAAATCTGTCCATGATCTTTTTGGCAGCAGTTCTCTTCTGCGCGATCACTTTTGGCACCTGGAGCGCCGTGATTGCGGCCGGTCTTTCATTCCTGGCTTACAATTTTTTCTTCATCAGCCCGCTTCACACCTTCACCATCGCCAGCCCCCATGAATTGCTGGCGCTCTTCGTTTTTCTTTTGGTGGCCATCCTGACGGGTGGCCTCGCGGGCCGTGTGCGCGAGCAATCGATTGCGGCCCTTATCCGCGTCAAACAGGTTGAAACGCTGTTCGATCTCTCGCGCAAGCTCTCGGCAAGCGTAAAGATCGACGACCTTATGTGGATTGTCGCAACCCAGGCAGCGGCCACCGCCAAAGGCCAATCCATTGTCCTGCTCCAGAAGGAGGGCTTGCGATCATGGCCGGCATGCCGCCTGAGGATCATTTGGGGCCTGCCGACTGGACCGCCGCGCGCTGGTCATTCAATCATGGCGAGATCGCGGGATGGAATTCCGAAACCTTGCCCAACGCGCGCTTTCAGTATTACCCGCTGAAAACTCCGCACGGCATCGCCGGAGTTGTCGGCATCAGGCCTGGCGAAGCCAAGCTTTCAGCCGAAGCCCAGCGCATGATCGAAGCGCTCATGGACCAGGTATCGACTGCCTTGGAGCGCACGATTCTGGCGGATGAGGCCGCCGATGCCCGCGCCAGCGCCGAGGGCGAGAAACTGCGCTCGGCCTTGCTCTCGTCGATTTCCCATGACCTGAGAACGCCCCTGTCATCAATCGTAGGCTCGGTTACCACCTTGCGCAGTCTCGATAAAAAAATGACCAAGCCGGTGCGCGATGACCTTCTCGCCAATATCGAAGAGGAGGCAAGCCGCCTTTCGCGCTTTGTGGCCAATCTTCTCGATATGACAAAAATTGAAGGCGGTGCGGTAAAGCTTGGGAAGGAGCCGGTCGATGTGGCCGATGTCGTGGCGGCAGCCGTAAGACGCGCGCGCCAGACCTGGCCGCAGCGGGAAATTGTCACCAAGATCGCGCCAGCCGTCCCGCCGGTGGCGGGTGATGCGGCACTGCTGGAGCAGCTTGTCTTCAATCTGCTGGACAATGCCCATAAGTATTCACCTGCGGAAAGCCCCACAGCGGTTTCCGTTACCGAAGAAGCGGGCCAGATCGTTTTGCGCGTTGCGGATGAGGGGCCCGGCATTGCACAGGACGAGTTGGAACGGATCTTCGAAAAATTCTACCGGGTCAAGGGCGGCGACGGGCGCTCTCCCGGCACCGGCTTGGGGCTTGCCATCTGCCGCGGCATTGCTAATGCCATGGGCGGCAGCATCCACGCCGAAAGCCCGGTTTCGAAGCGGCGTGGCACACGCCTTGTTGTGCGCTTTCCAAAGGTGGCATCGCCATGAAAAAACCGCGTGTGCTCGTTGTTGATGATGAACCGCAAATTCTGCGTTTTCTGCAGCCAGGCCTCACGGCGGGCGATTTTGACGTCATCACCGCCGCCACCGGGGCAGAAGCCGTTAAGCAGGCCGCCACCATGGCGCCGGACGTGATCGTCCTCGATCTCGGGCTTCCTGACAAGGACGGCAAGGACGTCATCCGGGAAATCCGCGCCTGGTCGAAGGTACCGATCATTGTGCTTTCGGCCCGCGACCGGGAATCCGAAAAGATTGACTCGCTCGACCTCGGTGCCGATGATTATGTGAACAAGCCCTTCGGCATTGGTGAACTGATGGCGCGAATCCGGGCCAGTCTTCGCAACCGGCAGCAAATTGACAGTGTCGCGAGCGTTTACCGCGCTGGTGGGGTGGTTATTGATACGCTGAAGCATTTAGTGGAGAAGGATGGGAACTCAATTCATGTAACGCCAAAGGAATTTGATCTGTTATTGCTTCTCGTCAAGAATGCGGACCGCGTCCTGACCCATCGACAAATACTTGGTGCCGTTTGGGGTCCAGCTCATACTCACGATGTTCAGTATCTTCGCGTCTTGATCGGCCAGTTGCGTCAGAAGATTGAACCCGATGCAGCTGATCCCATACTTATCCTTACTGAATCCGGTATCGGTTATCGGTTTAATGGCGAGCCGAGTTCCTGATCCCGCATATTCACGGCTTTTCCAGTTGAGAAGCGAGGAGGGGCCGGGCTATAAAGAGCATGTGCAGTGACCCATCGTTCCGTGTGCGCTATGTGTGCAGTGAACCGAAGAAAATAGGCTTGATGACCGCGAAAACATAGCTTTCCGCGAACAACTACTTCCTCTGCGTTGGAGAGATTTTTTCCGCTTGCCTCGAGAATGGCACGCGCTGCACCCGCGCCAACGCTGTTGAATTCAAGTCTTGGTCATTCCCGTCTTCGCCAGCGGCATATAGGAGGGGGAGATATGTTGCGAAATGCACCCATGGCCCGCAGCGATATCAAGTCAAACCTCCGTTATGCCCATGTTCTTGGCGATGAGATCGCTCGGGGCATGGAAGGCATGACTGCCGGAATGGTACCAGAACGCCATTCGGCGGCCAGAATTGGAAAGAGAGAAGAGAATTGAAATAATTGGGAAATTTGGATATTGCAGGCCGATTTTGAACTCTGCCCCGCAAGCAGGTGCGCTACCAGGCTGCGCCACACTCCGACATTTGTGGCAAGCCTATAGTCACAGGAGATTCCGCGCGCAAGTTGTTGCGGGGGCAGGGTGGCTCAGCTATAGGGGGCAGCGTTTGGGGCGTCGCCAAGCGGTAAGGCAGCGGATTTTGATTCCGCCATACGGAGGTTCGATCCCTCCCGCCCCAGCCA